>Ga0210040_10004400_pt1 | contig 18436 bp, 18 predicted proteins | sample CryGeyCG12114_NA_FD_185462 | JGI IMG/M metagenome (GOLD analysis project Ga0210040, IMG submission 185462) | Groundwater microbial communities from aquifer - Crystal Geyser CG19_WC_8/21/14_NA (SPAdes) (version 2) | ecosystem: Environmental > Aquatic > Deep subsurface > Groundwater | place: USA...
CGGCGGAAGATATCGTGCAGGAAGTATTTATCAATTTCTGGAACCAGAAATTGCCGCAAAAAATCGGGGCCCCGGAAGCTTATCTTTACCGGGCCTGCATCAACCAGGCCTTAAACTACGCTAACAGTGATAAACGGCAAGCGCAACTGCGCGAGCTTTATCAACAACAGCAGCCCCACGAATGCAACAGTCCGGAGCAGCAACTAGAGCAGCAAGAACTGGAAAAGCGAGTGCAGCAAACCATAGAACTGTTGCCACCCATGTGCCGCCAAGTGTTTCTATTGAGCCGTTACGAAGAAATGTCGCATAAAGAAATAGCCGATTCCCTGCAAATCTCACCCAATACCGTTGATAATCACATTAAAAAAGCCCTTTCAATTCTGCGAAAGTTGCTGTTAACGCTTTTACTGATTCTCTGCAAAATTTATTTTACTTTTTTTCTCTGATGGAGTAGCGGTAAGCCCAGGTTTATTTGTCATAATAGTAAATAAGTAAAGTAGTATAAGATATACTAAAAAGAAGATTTTCCGCCTTGTACTAGTAGTAGTCTATTATCTACCCTATAGGGTATGAAAACTACAATCGAATGGCTATAGGCACAAGACAAGAAAGATAAATTCTGCTTGAGACTTAATTTAATTATGGCTAACTGCTTTGTATGATTAGATATACTTTTACATTGCTTAAATAATAAAAATAACCCTCCTCCTTCACAAAAACACATGAAAAGACTGATAACTTTATTGACCTTTTTGCTTTGCTCATTCTGCGGCTATTCCCAAAGCAAATTCTTCTTTGGTGTCAACGCTGGCATCAGTTTCATAAAAGACAATTCACTATCTTCTTCAGTGGCAGGCGCTGAGTTTGACAACAAACCAAAGCTAATTTTCCCTGCGCTGGTAGGTATTTATATCAGTGATAAGAGCAGAGTTCGCCTTGATTTGGGAGGATTTAATATAGAATCAAAGCTAAACTATAACTACAACTCTCTTCAGATTAATGATCCTTCCGTACCAAATCTATCCGAAGTATTTATCAAAACCAAGACGATAAATTTGAACTATGACTATCGGGTCGTAGGCAGAGAAAAGTTTGATGTATATGCATTCGCAGGTTTAAGGTCACTATTTTCTACTAATAAGAAGGAGGTCACAACTTATGCTGATGGGCATGAAGAAGATACGGCCATACTGATTTATGGTTATAATCGTAATATTTTCGGGTTAGGAGCAGGAGTAGTCGCCAAATACAACCATACAGATAAAACTGCTTATACCTTCACCCCAGACTACGCTTACTATTTTGGTGGTTTCAATAAAGGTAATAACAATAACCTAAAAAGGCTGTCCCTCGCCATTGGTGTCGAGTTCAGGTTATAGACTTAAAATAAAGAAGCATCTATTTACCCTCCCTCTACAACATGTAGAGGCTTTTTATACAGAGCTAATTAAATAAAAATTACCCAGCCTAACCAAACCGGTAATTTGAATTATAAAAGATATGAAAATTATTAAAACCATCCTGACTTTATCAGGACTATTTCTCTCCATAATCGCCTATTGCCAAAATACTGCTTATTCAAAAAATGCTTTGAAGCTAGGCGTAGGCATCGGTTTTAATGAGGGGAAAAGGGAAGTTGGCATGGGACCCTTATTTTCCTGCGGCTACCAGAAATCTTTTTGGAAAGACGATAGACTAAGAATAAATCCTAATCTAACAATAGGTGGTTTTATGCCTTTTTCCATAACCGATAACAGGGACCAATATTACCGGATTACATCGCTGGGTATTAATGGCTATTTAGATGCATTAAAGTTTAAATCAATAGCATTATTTATCGGGGCCGGGCCTTTTATTAATTACTCCCGCGGCTTGTTAGGAACTGGCGGTTGGGCGGGCTATTCAGATTCAGAATATTTCTATAGGCTATATTATGGCGGTTATTTAGGTGCCGGCCTCAGAATAAATCCTAAAAACAGCCGATTTGCGTATGAATTTGCCCCTGTAAATATCCTGGCCGGAAATAATTCTTTTGTATTGGGATTTCTGAAAATAGGCATCGATATAAAACTTACTGCGATAGCTAACTAAGATTAAACGCCATCTGACATGGAAAGCAAATACTGGGACTTAGCTGCTAAACAATTCGCAGGTAAAGCTACCCCAAGCGAGCAAGAGGAGCTGCGCCGCTGGCTGGATGCTAATCCTTCCTACGAGGCTGAGTACCAGGCCCAGCAGCGCCTCTGGCAGCTAACTGCCCCTGCCCATGCAATAGAAGTTGACACGGATGCGGCCTGGCAGAAAGTGCAGGCCGGTATGCACCCGCAGGTACAACAGACAAAAGTAATTTCCCTTTACCGTGCGGTATGGCGCATAGCTGCTTCAGTGGTTTTACTGATAGGTCTGGCCTGGCTCATTCAATACTACTATTTCCCTTATTATGGAATGGAAGTAGCAGCAGCAGGTAAGGGGCAAAGAACGGTGCTATTACCCGATAGCAGCCAGGTTTGGCTCAACAAAGGTAGCAAACTGGTATATAATGCCGATTTTAAGGGGACAACACGCGAGGTACAACTAGAAGGCGAAGCTTTTTTTGAAGTGCAACCAGATACTCAAAGGCCTTTTGTAATTAAAACCGAAGATGCCCAAATAAAGGTACTGGGCACCTCTTTTAATTTGCGGTCTTACCCGGAGGAAGCGCGGGAAGAGTTGGTGGTGGCGACCGGCAAAGTAGCTTTTAACGCCGAAGAGGGTACCACCGTCACTATTGTGACTTCCGGTTATGCGGCTAGTTTAAATCGGCAAAGCAACACCATAACAAAACAAAGAGTATCGGACGAGAACGCCTGGGCCTGGAAGTCTGGCCGCTTGCAGTTTGAAGACCAGCCCTTAAAAGAAGTGCTGCCAGATATAGAACGATATTACGGGGTAAAGTTACATTTACAAAATCCCGGTTTAGGTAACTGCCGCTTTACCGGCAGCTTCCAAAAAGCCGAACTAAAGGAGGTATTGCAGGTGTTAGCGGCAACACTGCAATTAGACTACAAAGAAGTAAATAATCACACCTATACTTTTACTGGGGCGGATTGCCGATAAATAACTAAATCAATAACAATTCAATATGCGTTTACAAAAACTATGTTTCGGCGTAGGGTGGCTGGTTTTTGCCTTTTCGGCACTGGCCCAAACAGCGGGGTTAGACCAAAAGGTGTCGGTAAATAAAACAAGTTCCACTATCCAGGAGGTGCTTACGGAGTTATCGTCTAATTACAAACTAAACTTTTCTTACAGCAACGACCTGGTGCCTCTGCAACAGAAAGTGAGTATTAAGGCCAATAAGTGGCCCCTACGGGAGGTATTAAATGTTGTTTTGGTTAGTAAAGGTATCCGGTATGCTGTAATCGGGAGCCAGATTATATTGCAGCCGGAACGTACGAAAAAGAAACAGGTGCAACTAACCATTAGCGGCTACGTAACCGATGCACATTCGGGAGAGGCTTTGGCCGGAGCTACCATAACTGCGGGCGCAACGGGAACCTCCGCCAATACTTACGGTTTCTTTAGCTTGCAGGTGCCTCCTGGCCCGGTACAGATGCAAGCGCGCTATTTAGGGTACGGCAGTTTGCAAGTACAACTGCCGGCGGTACGGCAAGACACTACGGTAAAACTGCAACTAGCGGCGCGTTCGCAAGCCTTAGGGGAGGTGGGCGTAATTGCTGAAAGAATCACTGACTTGCCAAGTGTCAGCCGTCTGTCGATTCGCAGCCAGGAAATAAAACAACTGCCCCGCTTAATAGGCGAAGCCGATGCCATGAAAGCCATACAATTAATGCCGGGCGTACAGGCCGGCCGGGAAGCATCTTCCGATTTAATTGTCCGCGGCGGCAGTCCCGACCAAAATCTGGTGCTGCTGGACGGGGTGCCGGTATATAATGTATCGCACCTGCTGGGCACTTTTTCGGTTTTTAACCCCGATGCGATTAAAAATGTTGAGCTGATAAAGGGCGGGTTTCCGGCACCTTATGGCGGCCGGTTATCGTCGGTGGTAGATGTGCAACTAAAAGAAGGCAACAGCCGGCATTTTGCCGGCGAAGGAGCGGTTGGGCTTATTTCTTCTAAACTCCTGTTAGAAGGTCCTATTAAAAACGAAAAGACTTCCTTCCTGGTGGCAGCCCGGCGTACTTACCTGGATATAATAACTATGGGCCTGGCAGCATTAAGCGGAAAACCTATTAGCCGCTACAACTTCTCTGATGTAAACGCCAAAATAAACCACGCCTTCTCCGCCACTGACCGGATTTACCTGAGCGTATACAGCGGGCACGACCAGTTTTCCGATATCCAGGAATATACAAGTTTAATGCTGACTGAAGAGCAAAGATTTAAAATGCGCTGGGGTAACACAACCGGGGCACTACGCTGGAACCATGTATTCGGCCCTAGGCTGTTTAGTAACGTAACTTTGCTGCATAGCCGCTACGGTTTTAGTCAAGGCACCGGGCAAAAGCAAACACAAGATAGTATCTTAACCGAACGCAACGTTGATTACGGCTCCAGTATAAAAGACTGGGGAATGAAAGTTGATTTCGATTTTGCCGCCCGGCCTAAGCATCATGTCCGCTTTGGCGGCAGTTACACCTATCATAATTTTAAACCTGAGGCCGTAACTATTCAGGCCGATAGTATTAAGCTTACTTCTAACAATGCCGCCATTATACCCGCGCATGAGTTTTACAGCTACGCCGAAGACAACATCCAATTAAGTGAGCGTTTACAGGCCCGGACGGGGCTGCATTTTTCCGGCTTTTCTGTGCAGGGCACTACTTTTACTTCGTTGCAGCCGCGCCTGGCCTTAAACTATGCCGGGCCTAAAAATATTAGCGTGCGGGCGTCTTATGCCACCATGGCCCAGTACCTGCATTTATTAAGCAGCCCTTCCACCGGCACGCCCACCGACATTTGGGTGCCCGCCACCAATAAAGTAAAGCCCCAGCGCTCGTGGCAGGCTACCTTGGGCGCGGCCGCTTTGCTTAAACAAAACCAACTGGAACTAACCGCCGACCTCTACTATAAAAAGATGCGGGATGTAGCCGAATTTAAAGATGGGGCCGACTTCGTGAACGACTTCCTGAGTAACGGCCCCGAAACTAATTTTGTCAACTTTGTAACCACGCCCTACGAAACCCGCATTACCAGCGGTAAAGGCTGGAGTTACGGTACCGAATGGCTGCTGCGCAAGCGCCAGGGCCGGACCACCGGTTGGGTGGGTTATACCTTGGCTTGGTCGTGGCGGCAACTGGACAGCATTAACTTTAATCAGCCTTACCCTTATACCTACGACAGCCGCCACAGCTTTTCTCTGGCGCTTAATCATCAGCTTACCGATAAATGGAGTATGGGGGGCAGTTGGGTTTACCGTACCGGCTTTGTTACAACCTTGCCATCGGCCACTTACAAAGCCTATAACGAACCTATATACCGGCCAGGAGGCAGCTCACCTTATGTGCAGACAGTGGATTACGTGGGCGAACGCAACAACTACCGCATGCCGTCTTACCACCGCCTTGACTTAAGCCTGACGCATACGAAGAAAAAGAAGTGGGGCGAGCGCTCCTGGAATGTATCGGTGTATAATGCTTATAATCGCAAAAATCCTTATTCATTGTATTTATCCAACTCTAACCCAGGTGCCGGCAGCTCTCCGCGTCAGTTATACCAGTTGTCGTTATTCCCGGTATTGCCTTCGTTTAGCTATGGTTTTAAGTTTTAAAGATTATTTGATGAAAAGGATAAAATACACCTTGGTATTACTATGCAGCTTGCCGTTTTGGCTGGGGAGCTGCGAAACGGTGGTGGAACTAGATTTACCTGCGCATACGCCTAAATTGGTGTTAAATGCCGTTATTAACCCCGATAGCCTTTTTACCGTGGACCTTAGCGCCAGCCAGAGCGCCTTCTCCAACGAGCCGTATATTCCGGTAGAGAATGCCACCCTAGGCGTATTTAGCGGGGGAAACCATTTGTTTGACCTCCGGCATAAGGCAAACGGTATCTATCAGGCGCAAATAAAACCCCAGGTCGGGCAGCAATATGAGGTAAGAGCGAGCGCCCCCGGTTACCTCAGCCTTAGTGCAATTAATAATGTGCCGGCCCCTCCAACTATTCATTCGATACAAGCGGTTGGTGGCTGGACTGTTACTCCTTCGAGTTGGGGACCAAGCGTGCAATTAACTTTTACCCTGGAAGATGCAGCAGAACAGGAGGATTTCTATTTTATCCAGGCATATACCCCCGATACCAGCCATTTTAGTAATAATAAGCCTTATAACAGAGCCTTAAGCTTTACCTTCATTGCCCCCATAGAGGCGGAGTTTGGGATGGAGGGCCGTCACTTTTTCAGCGATAAGCTATTTAATGGGCAGTCGCTGAAGCTGGAACTCAATATGGGAAATGACCCTAATAAAACTACCTATGTTCGGGTGGCGCATGTCAGTGCGGAATATTACCAGTATGTGCGCACGCTGGGAAAGCAATATAACCCGGATTTATTCTTGACCCCGCAAGTACCGGTATCCAATAATATTCAGAACGGTATGGGGCTTTTTGCTGGTTACAACGCCATTACGCTACCCATTAAGCCTTAGTAAGAGATTAGCCTTTATAAAACGCTGTAGCCAACAAGGCGGGAGAGAGTGAGAAAGACCATTTACCAACTATAAAATTAAAAATCAATAATGAAATTCAAATTCATCAGTATCGCATTATTCTATTTTGTTTTTGCCGTTCAATCTTTTGCCCAAGATGCAGAAGGCGTTGGAAATGTACATAGTGTCCAGGCTGCCATTATCCCTTTAGGTGTGGGTTATGGATATGAACACGCTCTCTCTAAGAAGTTTACGCTTAATACCGAGTTGATGCTTTCCGGCGGATTAAGTGGTGTTTTTGGCGTTGTAATGAGCCCCACCTTACGGGTAGAACCCAGGTTTTATTACAATTACCTAAAGCGCTCCGGGAGAGGTCAAAAAATATTAAATAATTCTGCCAATTTTTTATCACTTTCCATTGAGAATAGATTTAACGCTTATATAATAAATGTGGATGTGAAGAAAGGTTTAAACCTGATTTCTGTTATACCCAAATGGGGCCAGCGAAGAGCTATTGGTCAACATTTTTTCTTTGAATGGGCACTAGGAGTGGGAGCTTCTTACAATAGGCTTGATAAATTTAAGGTAGCACCAGGTATAGACGTAAGATTTGGGTACGCCTTTTAAATAAAAAGTGTTGATACTATAAAACAGCACAACCAGGCCTGTCGCTTATCCTGATGGGTCTGTAAGAACAGAATTAACATTATTCTTGTATGCTCAAACGTTTACTAGGCTTTGGTGTGGGCTGGTTGGCCTTTACTATTGCCGTATTTGCCCAAACTGCAGCACTCGACCAAAGGGTGTCCGTGAACAAAACGGCAGCCACTATTCAGGAGGTGCTTTCGGAACTAGCATCGACCTACCAGCTCAGTTTTTCTTTCAGTAACGACTTAGTACACTTGCAGCAAAAGGTGAGCGTAAAAGTAAATCAACAGCCACTAAGGGAGGTGTTGGATGCTATACTAAAAGACAAAGACATTCGCTATGCCGTCATTGGGAGCCAGATTATACTGCAACCCGGAAGAAGTGCGAAGGAGCAGCATGCGACCATCAGCGGTTACCTGACCGATGTCGCCTCCGGCGAAGCACTCATTGGAGCCACCGTGCGCGAAGCAATTTCGAGGAATGGTACCACCACTAATCGCTACGGCTTTTACAGCCTCACGCTACCCCGAGGTCGGGTCAGGATAGCAGCATCCTACATTAGTTATTTTCCTGTAAGCCATGAATTTGAACTCCGGCAGGATACGACCCTAGCGCTCCGGCTAACTACCGCCTCTCAGTCGCTTGGTGAAGTAACCATAACGCCGGAAGAAAACCAGCAAATCAAGCCACTAGGCAGTATCAATATCCCTATTCAGCGGCTACGGGCGGTGCCCACCCTGTTTGGGGAACCGGATATTATAAAGGCGTTGGCGCTTACGCCGGGCGTATCGACCGGCAACGAAGGCAGTACCGGTTTGCTAGTGCGCGGCGGAAGCCCCGACCAGAATTTGATTCTGCTGGACGAAGCCACCGTTTACAATGCCGCGCACTTATTTGGCTTTGTTTCTATCTTTAACCCTGATGCTATTAAGAACGTGGATTTATACAAGGCCGGTTTCCCGGCGCGCTTCGGCGGCCGCTTGTCGTCGGTGCTGGATATCACCATGAAAGAAGGCAATAACCAGGAAATGAAGGGGGAAGCCAGTATAGGACTGATTAGCTCCCGCTTTAACCTGGAAGGGCCCATCCGGGATAAGCAAACTTCTTTTATGCTTTCGGCCCGGTCTTCTTATTTAAGCTTGTTCCTGCTGCCTACTTATATCCCTTACAAAAAAGGTGCTACTGATGCTTTTTTTAATTACTGGCTTTACGATATTAACGGCAAGGTAAACCACACGTTTAAAGACGGCGGCCGCCTGTTCTTCAGCGTTTACAATGGCAATGATTTCTGGACCGCTTACGATGGTTCGTACTCTGAAAAATCGAAGTTTGCGCTTAACTGGGGTAATACCACTGCTACTACCCGCTACAGCCGGACCCTCAATCCAAAGCTATTTTTCCGTTCCGTACTCACTTATTCCCGCTACCGCTACGGCCTGGATGGGTCTAACTCCAGCGATGGGATTATTACAGAACAGTTCGGTTCTGAGTCTACTATGCGGGACTGGACGCTACGAACGGGCTTTGACTTTTTCCCTGCCCCCGCGCATCAAATTCGCTTTGGTACCGAAGTTATCAGCCATGCCTACCAGCCCAGTGCCCTTACTACCACTTATGCGGTTAACCCGGACAGCCTGCCCAAAGCTAATAACCTCATTAATGCCTGGGAATACGCAGTTTATGCCGAAGATGAAGCGCAACCAATTTCCTGGCTGAAATTAAACGTGGGAGTGCGGGGGGCGGCTTTTCACGTTGAGGAACACACTTATACTTCGCTGGAACCCCGCCTGGCGGTTAGTTTTCTGTTGCCGGCCCAATTTGCCCTGAAAGGCTCCTATACCCTGATGCGACAGTATATTCACCTGCTTTCAAGCAGTGGGGCAGGTTTCCCGAATGATATCTGGGTGCCGTCCAGCCGCAGGGTAGCGCCCCAGTTTTCCTGGCAACTAGCCCTTGGCGTCACCAAAACCCTGCCCTGGCTCAACACCGAAATTATGGTGGAGGGATACCATAAAACCATGACCAACCTGATTGACTACCAGCAGGGTACTAATTTTCTGATGGGGGCTTATAGCCGCGATTGGCAGGAAGAAATAGAAACCGGCGGCATTGGGAAAGCTTACGGCCTGGAAATTTTTCTTAACCGTACCCAGGGGCGTTTCACCGGCTGGCTTTCCTATGCCTTGGCGTGGAACCAGCGTCAATTTATCAACATTAGCAACGGAAACTGGTACCCGGCCCGTTACGACCGGCGGCATAGCTTTTCAGTTACCGGCAATTATAAACTAGCTAACGCCTGGAGTTTGTCCTCCACCTGGGTGTATTCCTCCGGCCAACCTGTTACCTTACCGGTAGGCGTACAGGAAGATATTTACGGTAACAAGATATTTATCTATACTGGGAGGAACAACGCTCGCATGCCTGCTTATCATCGGCTGGACCTAGGAGCCAATTATACCCGGCAAACCCGCCGGGGCCGCACTGCCACCTGGAGTTTTGGGGTTTATAATGCCTATAGCCGGGTAAATCCGTATTACTTGGATTTTAGGAATAAATATAATTCCTCCTGGGAAATTATAGGTAAGCAAATGGTGCAACGCTCCCTGTTTCCTTTACTGCCATCCTTTAACTACTCTCTTAAGTTCTAATCTTAATGAAACGCTTCTCCTTCTATATCCTCTGTTTGGTTATGCTGCCCACATTTGTTAGCTGTAGCAAAGAACTGGATTATGAACTTCCCTACCTAGGCGATAAGCTGGTTATTAATGGGATTCTGACTCCCAGTCAGGTAATTAGTCTGCGGGTGAGCAAAACAGCCCCGGTTAGTAGTAATCTCTCCGACAACTTGGGGATTGACAATGCTATGGTTGCGCTTTATGAAGGTGGGGTTTTCCTGGAGAATCTCATTTCTGTGGATACAGGAACCTACATTTCCCCTTCCGCTTACAAACCAGTTGCCGGTAAGTCTTACTTCGTACGGGTTTCCGCTGCTGGTTTTCCGGATGTCGAAACCATGCCCGAGAAAGTTCCCTTGCCGGTTACTATAGATAAATATGATTTTCAGGAAGCCATCAAATCCAGGCTTAATGAGTATAACCCCACCCGGAAGCTGATGTTGGCGTTTACCGACGATCCGGCGCAGGAAGATTATTATAGTATTGAAGTACAAGGGTATTATCAGGGCTATAGGGTAGCCCATAACGTATACTATCTGGATAAGCCGATGGATGCGGATGACCCTTGCGGTTTTTTAAGCAGTGGCGGAAATTTACGCAGTGGCGGTTCTATTCTACAGTATAATTTGACGGATATTTGCTTTAATGGCAATACTTACCGGGTAAACTTTGGGGTAGAAACCCGCGGCTTTCCGCAAGATGGTTACTTGGAAAAATATCCTGATTTTTGTTGTGACGTGGATATTGACCTAATTACGGTAAAAATGAAAAAGGTTTCAAAAAATTATTCCGAGTACCTGAAAACCGGTAATCAGCCCGAAGGATTTTTCCTAGCTTTTATGGAGCCCAATGTAATGCATTCAAATGTAAAAGGTGGCTTAGGTTTGCTGGCTGCCTATAATGAATACAAGTTGAATATTAACTTGTAATGCGGAAAATAAGGAAGCAGCTAACTACTACTTCATACTTAATGCCGATAACCGGAACACTCCTGTTATCTGTTATTGAGCAACAATAAAGTCAATTAACTCTAAAACTAACTCTTGAACATGAAAAAGCATTCTGAACTAAAGAAAATTGCATGGACAGTATTGCCATATATTTATTTCGTTGCTTGTCAGCTTTTTGGTTTCTTAGTGAAATATTTACAAAGCAGGATTTCAGTTATGTTGCCTTAGGAATAACAATAATTCTTGTAACTCAGGCAATCATACAGAATAAAACAATTGGAGTTTCCTTGGGCATATTTGCAGTAGTAGTAAATACAATATTCTTTTTAGCTGTATTATCAGAGTTTAGCGAATTTGAAGTAATATCTGGAAGCGCCATGCAGTTGATAACGGTAGGCTCAATCCTTTCACTCAGCGGATTTGCAATGGGAATTATAATGACTACGACAAATGGGAAGAAACTGACAATGTAGAGAATTATTGTTACTAACACCAGCTAAAAGCATTAAAACACTTTTTAGCCCAATCATTAGGGCTAATTACAAAAAAGAATGTGATAACACGAATATGAAATTAATACTGATTATCATTTTAGCATTGACAACCTTAGAAGTTGCCGCCCAAAACCATCTGATTGGAGTTAAGGGGGGAGTAAACCGGACAAATGTCACTAGTGATTTCTCAGGTCAAACCGACCATAGATTAGGGGTATCAGGCGGTATAGCTTACGAGTATTTTCTGAAGCAACGTTTTTCCATTGGAGCTGACCTGATCTATAATCAGCGGGGGTTCACATCGGATTTAACAACCCCAACTAATGAAAAAATCACATTAAAGTATAATTATGATTATTTATCTGTTCCTGTGAAAGCCGGTTATTATAATAGAACGATCAAAATATTTGATTTTGTAAAATTGGGACTTATTCCTTCGCTACTTATTAACGCAAAAACTAAAACCCCAAAATTTGACACGAACGGTAAAATTACCGGAACGGAAACATTCAACGTCACAAACACGGTATCAGAATTTGACTTAGCCGGACTTGTTGAAATTGGTGGTAGTCATAAAATTGTAGATAGGCTTTGGATAACTACATCATTAATGTATCAGCACAGCCTCACATCGATTTCAAACCCTGAGTATTTCAGTGATATTGATATAAGACATAACGGAATAAGCTTAAATATAGGATTGCAATGGGAATTGAAGAACAAGTAACCGGCTATAACTACACCTAAAAAACTATTGCTCTTTTTAACCAGGTACGTTAGGGCTTATGGTCTAAAATATGAACTAATTTAAATTTAGCCGACATTTTTAATTGCATAAGTAATTGTTTTTTAGGCTAACAGCTAACCGCTAATTACTAACAGCTACTTGTTACATAATTTAGCATGAAGAAGATATTTATCTTTGCATTACTTTTTATTCCATTTACATCATTATTAGCCCAAAAAAATAACATTAGAATAAATGTTGGAATTCAGGGTAATTTGCCTGAACGAATTTTTAATTCTAATATCCCCAGGTACAATGGTAAAAATGGCGGTTTTGGCGTTCATGTAATGCCGCAATTGACTTATTCTCCCCAACTAAAGTTTGGTTTAAACATGGAGTATTCCATGGTAACGGAGGATTTCAAAACAGATGCAATTGGTGATTTTAGTATCATATCCGTTTCACCTACCATTGCCTATCATCTCACAATATCGAAGGTTGGTCCTTTTATTGGCGTGGGTGCTGGTCTATATCATGTTCTAAATCATACGCCCAAGCTTAATGTAGGATTAAGGCCCATTATAGGCATCTCATTTTATGATGTATTTAATTTAACAGCTGAATATAATAAGATTTTAGCTGACATAAATGTTGACCCTAATAATAGTGGTGATTTTGACAATTATTACATCGGAATAAAAGGTAGTTTTAGTATTGGTATAGCTAATAGTAAATAAGCCCTAACCACCCCTAAAAAGCATTAAAACACTTTTTAACCCAATTGTTGATAACAATGAAAGAACAGAAGTAATTATATAAATAAGTATGAGGAACAGAAATAATCTATTTATTACTACCGCTACCATCTTATTTTGTCACGTACTTCTGTCCTGTACCGGTCACCCCTTTAAACCCCTGCCGGTCATCCACTATTTAGGAGATTCCTATCCCTCTTCTGCTTCAGTAGATGTTTATTATGACGTAAAAGAAGTAAAGAAAGAATATAAAGTAATGGGCAGAATGACAAATGACAAATATATGGAATATGATGTAGACCTTATAAAAAGGAAAATGATGGAGAAAGCTAAGTTGGTGGGAGCTGATGCGGTAATTTTTTACGATTTATCCGCCGAAGACATTGAAAGAATTGGCGATGGAATATCCGTGAAAGCTCAATTGATAAAATACTTATAATCCTAGATGGGCATTTATTTCATAAAATGCACTTCAATCAAGTGAATAATAAATTAAGTCTAAATGAAAAGTAAATTTCTTATTATCCTATTATTTTGTATCATTTTTAAGATTCAATCATTTGCTCAAGAATCAAATGACGTTGAAAATGTACATAGCGCCAAGCTTACTTATTTAGGTATTTCTTATAGCTACGAACATGCTATAGGAAAACAAGCCGTACTAAATGGAGAACTAAAGCTGGCAACCGGATTTGGGGCCAATTATTTTTATAATGAAGGGAAAACCTGGCATGTGGTTTTTCCTATGTTACGAGTAGAACCCCGGTATTATTACAATTTCCTAAAACGGGCCGGTAAAGGGAAAAAGACAATAAATAATTCAGCAAATTACCTGGCTTTATCCATCAACAAAATTTTTGACCCCATCCTGAAAACTTCGGGAGTTGGCCTCATAAATGAATTCAGTGCTATTCCGAAATGGGGAATAAAAAGAGCAATGGGCCAGCATTTCTTCTATGAAACTGCTATTGGCGTGGGATACAGATATAATAGAGTAGATAAATCCCGGGCTTCTTTAGGCTTTGATCTACAATTAGGGTATGCTTTTTGAAAAAGAATAGGAAAAATATAACCTTCCGTATAAGCCAAATGCCATTTAAATCTATGACTAAATACCGCTACTTTTATTTGATTCTCTTTTTTGCCCTCTCTTCTTGTGAGCGCATCTTTGAGAAAAATGCTACTTATTTATATGTAGTACAGAATAATACAACCAAACCCTTAGAGGTGGGCTATACCCAAACTGTTATAGGTAATAACGTAATCCAGAACAAAACCATACAACCTGGTACTACCGGGGCAGTATGGGAAGATACTGATTATGACGATGACTATGGCAGATTTGTGTACGACCGTGAGAAATACGGCAAGGAAGTAACCGGATTCCGCATTAAATCTTTATCAAAAGAAGGTATGTTAATCAAAAGTAACCCCAACGATTCAAAGCGGTGGACTTATAAGAAAACCAAGAGTTATAAGGCAACTTATACCTTGACCGTAGAAGAAAAGGACTTTTAACAGCTTAAAAATTTGTTATTCTATTTGAGCAAGTTATTCATTTACTTTTCGATAGTTTTAGTGTTTTATTCATATATGCAGACCTAAACAGTAAATGAATACCTTGCCTTTTCCCATTCCTATCTAAATCAATTTTAGCTCTAACATTTGAAAGAATAAATTATTTGCCGCCTTGTTTCCCTTGCTCTTTAAATCCTCTAAACAACTATTACTATGCAAAGCCTAAAAATTAAATATTTTATACTTTTTACTTTTTTTACCCTTAGCTTTTTCACCAGCCAAGCACAAACATCGGATGCAGTTAGGCCTAATAGTATTAAGATTGGCATTGGACCTACTTTTTTCGGTTATGGTGATATTACCGGTATTATGCAATATATTGAGTTCAGCCATCAATTATTGCCCTATTTACAAGTAGGTGGAGGTTTTAGTTTGGCTCAGGCATCCTCCACCAGCGAGTATTGGCACCAAGCTGCCGCCAATACTTTAGATGTTAATATTGCTTTTATTCCTCTCCGCTCCCCACGGCAGAACTTTAAAATTGGGGCAGGTATATCCAGGAGGCATGTAAACGATATCTATTACGTAGGCTATTCTTCTGTGGGTAGAGATCCTGTACTTCTTGCTGAGTATGAAAAGCAGGAATATAATGCTTTCGGCTATACCGCACTACTGGAGTATGAATATCTCTTTGGTGAAAGATGGGTCGTTGGAACACGGGCTTCTTACCAAAATTATGAGGGAGGAGCAAATGTTCTATTTTTAGGAATAAATGGAGGTATTAGATTTTAAAGTTCTGTTAGCAAAATCAATAAATAATGTATTTAATAAGCTACCCCCTAATTTGACCTTCACTTTAAAGAATTATAGCAAAGTTAAAATTGGTAGGTTGTTGTATGCGCAACCGCTAATAAGGCTATAAATACAAGTAAGTATTCAGGCGTACTACTAAGCCTGATTCTTGGGCAGTATTTATTACAACATGCAACCAATTGGCTTAATAAAGTATCATAAATAAAAGAAATGTTTAAATATTTTAAGAGCGTATGGATGTTATGAAAAGACTATTACTAATGCCGCTTTTTGCCTTTATAGCCTTAACCGTTTGTGATAATTTAAATATCTCACCGGATGTTCCGGAATGTATAGTTAGTGAAACTAAAAAATTTAAAAGACAAGCCCCCTGTAATAGTGGGAATTCTGTCGCTGAATATACCTTTCAGGGTAAAAAAGTATATACATTCTCTCAGGGAGGAGACTATATATCTGATGCTGGTTCAGAATTAGTGGATTCCGATTGCAACAATATAGGTTATTTAGGAGGTTTGATTGGTATTCAGGAAGTAAATGGGGTTAACTTTAGTGCAAACGCAGTCTTTACAAGAACCATTTGGGAGAATTAAAAACAATGCAAACTAAACACAGTTTCAAACTTTTCTGATCATCAGACTATACAATTTATATTTTACCAGGAAAGACATGCAATTAGACCTTGCCTTGGATAACAGAAAATACTACCTGCGCTTTAAACCCTATCCCAATAAAGTTTTAAGGGAGGCTCAAATGCTTCCTGAACAATCAATTAAATAAATGCCCCAGTTGATACATGAAAATAAAATTGTTCGTCTTTTTACTTTTGTTGCCGGCTTTTTATGTAAAAGCACAACATAACCTATCGGTTGGGATTGATGTGAACAACCAAGTTACTGGTCTTTCGCCCATTTACGGTGCAAAAAGTAGGAATATTTTAATCCATGGCTTCGGCATTGGAGTTTTAAAATCTTTTAAAGCAGACAAAATACAGTTAAAATCAGGGTTAAGTTATCAGTTCACTACCTTGGAATTTGAAAATATACCCCATGGTATTTTGCAAAATGGAGCAGTCAACATGGTTGGCACAATGGATCAGGAGGTAAAACAAAATTTTATATCGTTGCCCATCACTATTAACTATACGGTTTTACAGTTAAATAAATCTGCTTTCCAGGTATTTGGCGGAACACAGTTTTTATACCGGTATCGTAATAAATATGAACAAACCTCAACTTATAATGGCGAAACAGAGGGAGTTACCCAGCCGAATGATATTCATCCTTTGATGGATGTTGGACTGAGTTTTTATTTTAAACCGCAAGATAGAATACAACTTTTTGTTAAGCCAAAATATTCTTATTTGTTTAAAGAGCTACCTTTTAGTAAGGATAAAAATGTGTTAGGTGTAAATCTTGAACTGTATTATAATATACGATAATGGTAAGTGAACCTAAATAACTTCTTCCCATAGCTTCTAGGTTTTGCAATTTGAGCCAACAGCCTTTAACTATTTAAAACGGAGGCGCACTTATTACTTTTAATTTGTAGATTTCAAATAACCATAGTCTCTAAATATAAAGCTCTTGCGAAAGACACTATTGTTGCTGCTGTTATTATTTTCCTCCCTTTGGGCTTACGCTCAATATGACGATAAGCCCCGTCTTATTCGTCCTAATCAGATTTACCTAGGAGTGGAAGGAAGCGGGCTGATGAACTTTTCAGCTTTTGCCGACAACCGCACCGTAGACCAAGGTTTCCGTAAGCCGCCCTTGCCCACTGCTGCCGGGGGCTTGGCCGTTCGACAGAACTTAACTTATCGCTTAGCTCTTGAAACCGGCCTCTCCGTTATTGACTTAGGCTACAAATCGGTTTATACCTTCGACTATCAGGGGGGAAAGCGGTGGGAGTCACAGTCAACCGGTACCAGTAAATTTGGCCTGATCCAAATACCGGTTCGGATTGTGTATTTGTTGCCCAAGAAAGAAAGTTTCTGGCGCAAGTATCTATCCCTGGGAGCCAATGGTTTTTACAATGAATACTGGGACTTGCCCTGGAACGTGGGAGGACAAGGTAGCTTCACTGGTCCTAAACCAGGTGAAACATTTCCGTTTAGCGATTCCCGCTACCCCTCACCACGCCTGACAGTAGGGCTGGCCCTGGGTGCAGGATTAGAGCGGGAATTGGGGAGTCGGGGATTGCTCCAGGTAGGGGTTGTTTATAACCACTGCTTTAAGCCGATTACCGTCTGGAATCTGGAATATACCACCTGGAATATTAGCCAAACTGTGGACGGAATTACCTACCGCAATACCATTGTCAACAAGGGCAGCTTTGTTGGCTTGCGGTTCAGTGTGCTTTTTGGGCTTTAAAAGCCAATTGTTTTTGCTCATTATATTGGTAAAACACCTCGTGTTCTTTGCGATATATTTTTTACCACAAAGAACACGGAGAAAAGGCATCACAGAGATTACAGCGTAAAACTATATAAATTAAAGCCAAGCGAAAATAATAAGTTATCTATGAGGAAAGAAGGCAATCAACTACTCTGTTGCAATTATCCATTTCACCCCACTATCAAACTTTTTCAAATTATTTATTCAGAATGGTAACAACGCCTTTTTTTATTAGATTAATATCTTTTACCTGCACTACATACAGGAAAGGCCCTTTCAATGCCTGACCATCCAGGTCTTTCCCATTCCAACCGTTCTCGGGATTGGTGGTGTGAAACAAGCGTACACCAGCACGATCGAAAACATCAATTTCTACTTGGTTATAGAACTTAAGCTCCGGGATAATCCATTCATCATTAATGCCGTCGTTGTCCGGGGTAAACGCATTCACAATCTTCAAATCCGCAATTGCTCTGGCATAACTCTCTTTGGTTAAAGAAAAGGTTTGCTCCAAGCTATTGTTATAAGGATCAGTGGTCCTCACCCGAATGCTAAATTGGGTCTTACCGGATAAACCTTTATTCGACAACAGATACAAGGCATTGTTTTGGATATGGAAAATACTATTGTCCGTATCACCCTGACCTTTTACCAGCGCATAGATGTGCTGATTATCATCAGCATCGGTAGTCATGAAAGTACCAATAGCTTCGGTAGGTTGAATATTGGGGTTAAAGGTAGTTATGCTTAAAATAAGAGCGGTGGGTACTTGGTTCGGCTCAACTGCAATTATTATCTGCGCCGGTAGGTTCTGCTGGT
>Ga0210040_10004401_pt1 | contig 18433 bp, 14 predicted proteins | sample CryGeyCG12114_NA_FD_185462 | JGI IMG/M metagenome (GOLD analysis project Ga0210040, IMG submission 185462) | Groundwater microbial communities from aquifer - Crystal Geyser CG19_WC_8/21/14_NA (SPAdes) (version 2) | ecosystem: Environmental > Aquatic > Deep subsurface > Groundwater | place: USA...
GCGGTGCTGGCAATGTCAATGGGAGTCATCCCCGTGGCACTTTCCACCCATAGAAGTTCTGGTTTGTACTCAATGATGTAGCGAATCGAGCCATGTCGGTGCTCTCGTACGAGCTTGTGCAAAGGTAACTCACCAGCTCCATCCATGATGAGTAGGTCTTTGCCTTGCGAGTACTTGAAGATGACATCAAACATGCTAGGGTCGTGACTTTGAGTATGGTTCAGAAAGAGGGCCAAAGGAGTCGTCGCTCCGGGGTCTGTCCCTCCACAGCGCTCCAGAAAGAGATGCTGTCCTACTTCCGGATCGAAGAGAGCAAGAAGTGAGCGTACAAGTTCCGATTTGAACTCCATGTGCGTATCCTTGAATATCGTGTGCATTATATTCTCGCCAACATTGTTGCGTGTTACTTGTGAAGCACCTGCAGCAATCAATGATTGTGCATCATAGTAACGCCCCAACTCGAAGGCCAGTTGTAAAGGTGTCTCGCCCGTGGTAGATCTCATGTCGATCGCCTCCGGAGTCGTGCGAATCAAAAAATCCAGCAGAGGGTTCGAGCCATCCTTGCGTGGTCGACTCATCACTGCCATGTGAAAAACAAGGTGGTTTCTGGAGCCCAACCATGAGGTGAGAGCTTCTTCGATCCCTCCTTTAGCTTGAGCTAGTCCTTGTATACGCTTGTCGTCTCGGTGCGCATCGATGAAGGCTTTGTACGACCGCAAAGGTGCTTCGCTCCTGAAATATTCAGTGCTCTCGGTATTGCCCTCAAACGCGACAGATAGCAAGGGGGCATGATCTGCCTCTATAACGGGACGAGCCATGTCTCTTCCAGCATCGGCCCAGTCTTTTCGTTTTCGACCATGGACTGAGAGACCCTGGTAATATCGTGGCTTCTCGTCGATCTTTGCGCCTGATTTGGCAACCATTCTATGTAACGGCATCGCGTGCCCAGTTGAAGCAATGATTCTGCCAATGACTTCCGTACGGCCAAGTCGCACCGCAACATCGAAGTCGTCTTGCGTTACCGCAAATGTCTGCAGAGCTTCGTTGTCCTCTTTGGTGGCTGCTAAATTCGAGCCGAGCTTGAGGAGGAAGTCAAGAAGTTCAAGGTTGTTATTCACGATCGCGAGTCGTAGGAGAGAGCAACGGCATCGGGAGCCTTCGTGGTCAAAGGTGCCATGGAACCAGTCCCACGACGACTCATCGGGAAGGGGACCACCTCCGTAGCGATAATCGACATAACGTTGCCGCCTTGGAGGCATGTAGATGTTCTTGGCTTGTGTTTGTTCATCAGAACGAGTGCGCCAGACTTCAGCAGTCCAGCATAGCATATCCATTGGTGACACTCGTGACTTCACTTGTTTGGCAAGGTTCGCGACATCATCCAAGCTGAAATCGTCGTCGACGAGTTCCGCATAGATCTTTACAGGGTCTTCATCGTCGCCAGCGTCGTCATCGTCATCGTCACTGTCAGTCTCCATATCATCATCGGTTGGTCGCAAAGTATAACGATACTTATCGTTCGACTTTGATGGTTCATGTTGGGCCATAGCGATTTCCATAATGGTAGTGGCAAGACCCGTGTGTCCACGTATAACAGCAATCGAGAAAGGACTGAAACCGCTCTTGTCTGGCTTGGCGACTTGTAGAGCTGGAATGTCAGCCTTTCCAACAAGGCAAAGTGTCTTAACGGTCTCCGCATCACCACTCCATGCTGCTTCGAAAAGCTGCACATATGCGTTCTTTTTTGCATCGTTCAGATCGGCCTTCATAAACTTCAAGTTCGTGGCGTATTCCTCTCTCTGCTGGTAACGACTGTTATGAGTAACGGGAGATTTTGCGTCCTTGATCATGTGGGGGTAGAGCTCAAAGCATGTCTTTGCGCCCATGTCAGCAAGCTTTTGCCGAACTGCCATACACTTGGCAGCGGATCTCGCAACAGCTTGCTTCTTTTCTTCTTCACCATCTTCGACCTCCTGCTCAGCAGGTTGCATAACATTCTCCCAGTTACGAATTTGATCTCGTTTCACGAGTTTGGCCTGGTCCAGGTCATGATATGCAACCCAGTATTGGTACGTGCCTTCTGAGAGTCCGTCTAGATAGTGCTCGTCAGACTTGAGCTCCTCCGGCTTGCTAGGCTTGGCAGAAGGTGACTGTTCTATGCCATATGCTTGCAAGCTTTTAGCACGCTCAGAAACTATGTCAAGTAGAGATTGCTGTTCAACATAGTAGGTACGATGGGGGTATACCAGTCGTTCCCAAGACGCTTTTGGCAGGGTGTTGACATCGACACCAGCGTCCAACAGTATGGAGACGAGGTCAAAAAGCTCCAATTTGGCAGCCAGAATGATGGGCTGATCAACAGAGCGATGGTATGATTTTCTTACTTCTTCAGGGTCCTGATAACTATCCTCGAACTTTCGGTGGTATGCCTCAGCAAACATGTCGAAGGTTATCTCGTGATGAGCGCCCATATCCAATACTTTTTTGATCGTCTCCATATCTCTAGTGCGAATCGCCGTTAGCAAAGGGGTGTCGACATCGGGCTCGCCGGCCCATCCGCTCATGACGACAAAGTTGACAGCGTTGGAGACGGCAGTAGTGCTGTATCCGCGAATGGTCTCTAAGATGAGGCACTTGGCATTGCCGATGACGCGGTGGAAGGCTGAGATCTGCCGGGTATCGACCTGCGTTGTTGTTGCTCCGTGCGACAGGGAAAGGAGAACCTGAACCATTTCGTTTGCTTTTGCTAGAGGCAGCTTTAGAGCCAAACTTGTCGTCATAATCGCTGAGCCCCCTCCGATAACTTTGACAGGCAAAAGAATGTCAGCACCATAGTGTTCAACCAGCAGCTCGACGACTTGCGTGTTTCCAGCCAGGATGGCTATATGGAGAGGCGAAAGAGGCGCATCCCAGGAAAGGACATCGACATCAAAGACATCTGGCTCATCTTTGTTGTCGTCCGTGGCGTCCTCAAGCTTCGTGTCTTTCAGCTTGACGAAGGATCCTTCTGTAATATCGTCTGCAGCATCGCTGTCTTCTTCGAAGTTGGAATCCATCTCTTCATCGCTTGAATCTGCACATGCATCGGCCATTGGATTATCGTTATCTTGATCACGATTCTGAACTGAAGTCGCAGCTCGGCGAACCTCCTTGCGAGCGCTTTCTTTCCGATCCTCTTCTTCCTGGTTTGCTGCACTCTTGTCCAGTAACGCACGTACCATTTCCGTGTTGCCTCGATGTGCAGCGATATGCAGTGATGTCAATCCATTGTATAATCGGGCGACCATGCGTGCGCCATGATCTAATAGATACTGCAGTATCTCGGGTGTTGACTCCATGGCGGCGAGATGCAATGGTGCCCTCCCGACATGATCACGCCGATTGACATCGGCCCTCTCGTCCCGACTGGCATCGTCACGAAACCAGTCGACAACTCCTTCGAGGTCTTTATCCACGATGGCTTGGCATAGCCTTTCGGTGTTGCCGACATATGCCATCTCTGTCCAGTCGTCGTCCGTAATGGGATGGAAGCTACCAATGGCTTGGCGCCCTGGATCATCCTTCAGGAATGAGATTTGTCCGGAGATGTAGATCTTGCTCTCTTCTTCCAGAGCTTTAAGGTCTTCATCTGTGCTTGGCTGTGGGCAAAAGCCACAACAGTCATGGATGACATCTTGCACGGAGCCAAAGAACGCTGGGTGCCTATGCAAGGTGACTTCCCGGTCTTTAGGCTTGTTCCATTCGGCGTTGAGCAGAAGATCTTTGGTGAACAACAGTTTTTCGATCTTCTTGGCGTTGTATCGAGGGCCGTATGGTACCGTGAATGTATGGTAGTTCGAGACATCACTCTCGTCGATCCACTCTGGAACATCGTCAGGCTGTGCCTCCTTCACGTTCCCAGGTAGTTGGTGACGATGACGAGAGTTCCAGGGCAATTGAGGACGGCCGCGCTCTTGCCTACGCTTGGCGAGGTAACTATCTCTATCACTAGGGTGTGGCAGCTTCTCCAGAACGAGAAGACGAGCTAGTCCCATAACGCGAGAGAAGCTCCGTTCGTAGATGGTAGGATCAACGCGAGAACGATCGAGTGCAGGCCAATAGACTTCGAAACCCCGGTGAGAATATTTAGACAAACGGTTCTCGTAGGAAGGCGACCGACGTGTCAAATCAATCGAATTGATTTGAGTTGCAAAGGCCGCCACGGCTCGTGGTGTCGCATATACTTGACTGCCGTTAAATGCAACACAAGAACAGTCCACGTCGAAGCCTGTGAGAATTTCACTGATGCTCTTATATAGTCTGAGAACGATCTGTACGTGACGTGTTGGATATTGGGACGCAATCGTGATGGCGTTCTAGAGAGGGGGTACAATTAGCGTGATTGGTCTGACCTGAAAGAAGCGACAAGAATAGGCGACGCGTCGGCGAACGTCCTCGCGGATTAGAAGCATTGCCTCGCGTGATCGACTTAGACCCTGCCATAGCCATAGGGTTTGACGTCGTGCAGGGAGTCTCGAAAAGGCAGCATACGCTGTAAACAGGAGACGCTCACCTTTGTACGGATGGTCGTAGTTTCACTGAGAATTGAATCCCTAACTTTAGTCTCGATCTGCTGGATCTTGTGAATCGCCTGTTCTTCATCAAGACCATAGATGAACAAATCAACATCGCTTGCCGGAGCCAGCTTTTCGTGGTAATAAGCTCGCAAGGCACGCTTCGCCGTTAGTGATATTTGTCTTGGTAGGATGCTTAGGCCTTACCTTTGATTCGTTGTGAGGTGCTGAAACGGGCAAGAGAGCCGTGACAACTGTGAGAAGATTGAGGTCAGCCTTCTGTGGATCACGCTCGTGATGGTCTGAAACATACCGCTACTGCCAGCCGCTATCACATTACTCCAGTCCATGTCTACAAGACTCGACTCGCTAAACAGATTGAAATTGTTCTTGAACTCCTTCAGACTATTGACGATCGCTGGAGAGCCATCTGGACGGCGAGATTCATCTGGCAACGCGAGAACGTATTTTTCCTTTTCTTCTGCAGTTTCAGTTGCAGGGTCGCGTGCGCGAGTCTCGAGGGGAAACGTGTCTCTGTCATTATTAAATAGAGGTACAAGATGGTGCTCGTTGACGGCTGGATGAAGCGGCTGTTGAGCATAGATTTCCCTCAGCTTGTTCTCAAAGGCCCTATAGGGTTCGACGGCTTTTGCTACTGCTTCTCGGGTCTTGGGCAAACTGTTCAGGTGTTCGAAGAAGTCGGGAACAGGCTTAGGTAGCTGTGGCAACTCCATCATGGTACTGGCGGACATGCTGTGTTTCTTACTCTGAGAGAGGAGGGGGGATCGATAAGGTGAGAAGGGAAGTCGAAGCTGTGTCAAGTTCTGTGAAATGAGTAGAAGTTGCTGAGCTCTATTAATGAGCATATCTTGGGTGGGGGTCGACTTTATAGCGCGTGGTCAACACGAAGCCACGTGACCAACCAGGCAACGAGCAGGCAGAAAGATGAAATGACTGGTGGATGATGGAGACACCAACAGGCATCATGATCATTAAATGTAGCACAAAGAGTGGTGGCAGTGCTGGGTGCCTGAAAAGACTACGCTACCTAGCTGGGTAGGTAGCGCGTGAACTTGAATATGGCCCCCTTCCTACCTACCTAGGTACCTACCTAGTAGTGGAGCTTCACTGTAGGTGTTCATCAAGCATGGGAAGCCACTCGGTTCAGGACGAGACGAGACGAGATGGAACCTTCATAGAACTTGGGTAAACAGCTCACTGCAGTGGCTCGGAATTTCGTTTTCTTCGTTTGTTGACAAGAGGAGAGAGCAGACCTGAGTTCCCCAGCGTGCCCAGCTGCAGCTCTTCCAATGTTATGTAGTGGCGACTCCGCCTCCGAGTTGGTGCGGAAGATGTCGAGTCCGTCGTCCGGTCGGCCTTGGCGCATGGCGGTGCCGATATCCGGCATCGGCATCGCTCACCCCACGCTTCGGGACTTCACGTGCATGGAAAAAGTGATGTACAATGTAGGTTCTGCTGCTCCAGCAGTGAAGTGGTGTGAGCGAAGCATTGCGGATCATTATTCTAACCCATATATAGGGTCATCAGCTGCGAATCTTCCTCATCGATAAAGGGCAACAACTTTTACACCAGTAGTGCCAGACTCCACAACAACTGTGACTGGAGGACAAACATCTAGTAGACTATTCCCTCGGTCTAACAGTCGTTTCAGCATGTCATACGATTCCTGGCAGAGCCCTCTGGGTGCTCGCTACGCGAGCAAAGAGATGTTGTCTCTCTTCTCGGCTCGCACCAGGGCTTCGACATGGCGTCAATTGTGGATATGGCTCGCCGAGTCACAGAAGGAACTGGGCCTCGACATCTCGGACGAAGCCATCAAGCAGATGGAAGAAGCAAAAGTCATGTCAGATGAAGACTTCCAGGTCGCCGCTGTGGAAGAAAAGCGCAGACGACACGATGTCATGGCTCATGTCTATGCATTCGGTCAGCGAGCGCCGGCTGCCGAGAAGATCATCCACTGGGGAGCAACATCTTGCTACGTTACAGACAACGCGGATCTGATCTTTCTCCGAGATGGCTTGTCCATACTGCTACCAAAGCTTGCCAAAGTCATCCGCAAGCTTTCAGACTTCGCAGACCAGTACAAGGACTTGCCCTGCCTTGGCTACACCCACGGTCAGCCAGCTCAGCTGATCACTGTCGGTCGTCGAGCAACGCAATGGATCGAGATGTTGCTGATGGACCTCCGAAACTTGAGACGCGCAAAGGACGATCTCCCATTCCGTGGCGTCAAAGGCACAACAGGCACTCAGGCATCGTTCTTGCAGATCTTCGAGGGAAACCATGAGAAAGTGGAGGAACTTGACAGGCTTGTCACGAAGAAAGCCGGCTTCAAGAAGGCTGCAATCATCTCAACACAGACGTATAACCGAAAGATCGACCTCGACACAGCTAATCCGTTAGCCTCTTTCGGCTGTACTGCTGAGCACATCGGCACAGATATTCGTCACCTTGCTATGCTCAAAGAACTCGAAGAGCCGTTCGAGAAGGATCAGATCGGCTCCTCGGCCATGGCATACAAGCGTAATCCCATGCGCTCGGAGAGAATGTGCTCGCTTGGTAGAAAGCTGGCTACACTCAACATCACAGCCGGTCAAACCTTTGCGCACCAGTGGTTCGAGCGCTCACTTGACGATTCCGCAATTCGCCGAATTGATTTGCCCGAGATGTTCCTTCTCGCAGACGCTCTGCTAATACTCCTTGACAACGTTTCATCCGGCCTCGTAGTGTACAAGGCAGTTGTAAACCAGCGTATCCAAGCTGAGCTACCTTTCATGGCAACCGAGTCCATGATCATGGCCCTAGTCTCGAAAGGCGGTAGTCGTCAAGAAGCTCACGAACACATCCGTGTCTTGTCACACGAAGCGGGTGCTGTCGTGAAGCAGGAAGGCAAGGCGAATGACCTTGTCGACCGTGTCAGGAAGGAGAAATTCTTTGAGCCCATCTGGAATGAGCTCACCGACGACAAGTTGCTAGATCCATCGAAGTACATCGGACGTGCTCCCCAGCAAGTGACGAGGTTCATCGCGGAGGAGGTCGAGCCTGCCATTGCCCCTTACAAGGACCAGATTGCGGACAGTAGCACAGCAGAGTTGAATGTGTAAGGTGGTCCAGCACCTCGATGTAGGCAGAAGATATCCAAGAGTCTAGATCCATTGGCAAATCACGATGTGTAGACTTCGTAGCCGGACGGCGTTTCCCACTCTGCCTGTATGCTGCGATCGGACCATTTTCAGTTGTCCACGTCTTCGTCCATCATGTTCCAGGTTGCTTGACTTTTTTTGACCTCTTCGGAATCTGCTTTCTGGTCCAAAACGTTGCCGTTCGTGTCCGCGTCATCGTCCTTCCCCTGTCCGTCCTCCACCTCTTTCAAGAAGGCCTCCACTCTCTCTTTCACGTCGTCCAACCTCTCAATCTCACGCTCCGCGTCCTCCAACGCACCCTGTAGCATTTCCCTAACATTTTCCCTAGCTTGGTGCGGCCGATACATGTTAATAGCCACATGCCCGTTCAACGTTAACTTCCTGATATCTGCCATCTTCTCCTCCCACTCTGTGGGATCATTGCCCAGGACTGTTGTCAGCTCGAGAAAATTGAGCAAGAGTGATTTCGTGATTTTTGAAAGCAGCACGGCATGTCTGAGGTTTGGGTTGTGAGGATCAAAGAGGAGTTCTTCGACCGGTGGTAGTACAGGATCAGGGCTGAGCGAGTTGGCGGAATTGAAGGTGAAGTATTCGTTGGCTGCTGGCGCTGGCGGCGGGGGAGGACGGAGGATGGCAAGTTCAAGTGGTAGTTGGGATGATATAGGCGCGCCTGTAGCTTCGAGCTCTTTCAATCGCTCGACGTTCGCGGCTGTGAAGTGTTTCCAAAATGGAGGCGGCGCAGGAAAGGGCGCGGTTGGGAGGGATTGTAATGGCTGTTGTGGTTGCTGTTGTTGCTCCATATCATAGGTTCCTGTCTTGTGTATGTATGCTGTCTAGAGCTGTGTGCAACAAGGCATGCGATGGACAGAAGCAGAGGTACTCGAAAAGTACGGTATGCACCCCCGCGAGGCTGTCGGTAGAGAGTTGCGTGCTGCTGGCTATGGCTGGCCAATCAAGATGCGCTGTTTGCGGAGTTTAGGACATAAAGTACTGCCAACATCCTTCTCTTGTGATGTGTTCGTTCATCTCCTACCAGTCATCGATTTCTTTGGACCTCCTTTCCACGCTCGAATCTATTCTTACCATTGTATTATCATTGTCCTTTTGCCCAAATATCAGCTAGCCGACCTCCTTCGCCTTTTTATCGCTTGTTCTATTGGCGTCAGCGACATCGCGACTATCAATCATGGACTGATCGTTCACGACGCATTACAGCTTGCCCTCAGTTACCATCGAACTCAAATCCATGACAGCTGCCGATAAGCCAGGGCTCGCCGGAGCCGTCACACGCTTCTGGCAGCGCACCTATGCCGCAGACTATCTCGGCTTCACTCTCCTTCTGGTTGCCTATATGCTCGTACAATTCTTCATTGAGCCATTCCACCGGATGTTCTCTCTGGACGATATTACGAAGCAGTATCCACATGCACTCATCGAGCGTGTCTCCTCATTGCAGAATATCATCTATGGCGGCGCTCTACCCCTAGCTTTCTTCGTTCTGTGGTCACTCATTACCCGTGCAGGCGTCCACAAAGCTCAGGTCACCATATTGGGCTTTCTAATCAGCATTACCCTGACGTCCTTTCTGACCGATGTGGTCAAGAACGCCGTTGGAAGACCCAGACCCGATCTCGTTGCACGTTGCAAACCGGTAAAAGGCACACCAATGCACGAGCTTGTCACCATTGCAGTCTGCACCGAAACCGATCACCACACGCTACACGACGGATGGAGGAGCTTTCCAAGCGGACACAGCAGCTTCTCGTTTTCGGGACTGGGCTACCTTGCACTCTTTCTGGCCGGACAGATGCACATCTTTCGCCCGAGGACAGATTTTGCGCGAGTTCTGGTATCTTTGGCGCCTCTTATTGGCGCCGCTATGGTCGCCATGTCCCGCCTAGCAGACTACAGGCATGATGTCTACGATGTCACGTGTGGCAGCTTGTTAGGCATATCCATTGCATATTTCTCTTACCGGAGGTATTACCCATCGTTGAAACGCGCGAAATGTGATGAGCCATACCCAAGCCGGGCGGAGTATACCCAGACTGGAGCCGGAAAACTGGGGGATGAAGAACAACACCTCAGGGATACCGAGGAATACTCGTTAGAAGACTTCACCCATGATGATGCGGAGATGCGCCCGTTGCATAGTGGCACAAAAGATCATGAATAGCAGACTTGCTTTAAGGCCTTGTAGGATTTCGATATCAATGCTTATGTACAATGTTGTCCATTTGGCAAAGTGCCCAATGCCTCCCAACTCGTGTTATTTCGTCATTCATTATGCATGCGCACTGTGGTCGATTGATGATCGTTGAATCCAATCGACACAGCTCCAGGACCTTGCGGACTCGTTGTACTCCAGGGCAGTTCGAGCTCCAACTCAGTGCTTATGCATCGCGTGCGCTCCCCAGGGTGATATTTCATCGGCGTTATCGCAAGCCAATCGTTTTTACATGACGGTACAAGGTATGACGCAGCAGGAGCACTCACCATCACCGCAAGGGCAAGACAAACACGGCTTGGTACCGCCCTTGATGGGGTTGGAGATGCTCGAGCTGCCAGAGGCGATTGAGGATGGAGGCATGTTGACTTCCGAGGTGCGGCTGATAGGGGCTTATCTGTTTCCAGTCAGCGCACGCCCGACTTCCAGGTATCGTAGATACGTACGGACGGACGTGTCGTATACACTACAGAAGTGTTGCTATGTCGGATGCGCAGAAAAGCCAAAGGAAGTGTTGATGGTTTAACGTGGAGGTCAAATGTCCGTCTCGGAAGCGAGGCCACTTACGTACCCTACCCTTACAAAATAGGTCTGCATGGTCGGGTGACGTAGGGGGCTACGCAAGCGGTGGCACCTGCAGTACAGTGTTGGGCCAACCTTGGAAGGCACCGGAACATCGCAGCCTCGCCTTTCCAAGTTTCGTGGTGCTTGCCAGCCTGAGATCATCCGACCATCCTCCAAGTTGCTGTTGTGCCAGTGGGGAAATAGGAAACCAAGGCGATGCGGAAGAATCAAGCATTTCACTCCTATCTATCGCTTCTGCTTTCCGAATCCGCTCCGTCAATTTGTCTTGCACGGCGATCACGGCACACAAATGGGTGGATACACAGTATATGCAATGAGACGTAAGGCTCACATTATGGAACAGCACTACCCGCACAGCAGAGCATGTTCTTACTCGCACAGCTGGACTACTGGGTTTACACACGTACATAAAGCAAGGAAGTACCGAACAAAGGGCCTCGAACGTCTCTGGTTTTTGCTGATGTATTGACGTTCCGTTTATATTCTATTTCCCGAGTTTAAGGACTGGGTTACTATGGCCCGACGAAAAACATAGCAACCACGTCGCATCACATAAACAGCGACCGCGGTCAAGAGTAAGCATCATGCGTACATTCTCCTTTATGGATCAGCATATGGCCTTAAAAAAGGTGTCGAAGTGTCTTGGTATGACTATACCGCTGGCTTCAATACGCAGTCTACGAGGTTTGTGTTTGATCTGAAGCCCAGTCGCGATAGAGGCAGGTTGATGGAGGGGACGTGGTTGAGTACCTAGGTAGCAATGGGAGAGACGGGATTGGTGCTCGATGATTGTGATTGACTTTGTATGTTGCGAGTCGAATTGCGTGTGTAGCGAGCTGTGCAAGGAGTTGTTGTGTCTCTTGGTAGGCATTCTAAAAGGGAGCAGCTTGTGCACACCGGTCTGTAAACCAGATGGGTGGGTTGGTCATCACTCATCATGACATCAAGTTCACTGAATGCAGTGCTGCTCAACACGGCCCGCGTCTAGGCATCAAGGTCATAATTCAGTGGTGCTCTCGTATAATATAACATCCATACCGAGCGCAACTGGCAACTAATTCTGCTGCGTCTCGACGGTGCTAGCCTTGAACCAGCCCATCCAACTCCCTCTGTTGGCTCTCTTCCTTTCATCATCCTCCTCAGACTGTGCTTGCACGAGGCGCAAAGGCCTCAGTGTGTTTTGTTTCATCACAGCACCGGGTAATGGTGGGTTATTGGCCCCATGGCCGCCCGTCTGCGCAGAACTTCCGTCAGTAGATCCTCGCTCCAGACTCTGCTCGCTAGCCACGCTGTTGGCGGAGCTATCACGACCTGGAGCGTCCGAGGTCGAAGGCGCGCGACCGGTGGTGGTACCTGCAGCCGGATTCGAGGTTGTTGGATTGACGAAGTACGAAGGTCGAGTCTGCCCAAACTGTGCGTTCAGCGGACTGATGCCCGGACTCCCTGGTCCTCCAGATGGAGTTCGGAAGGTTGAGGCACGATTCATCTGCTGCACAACGACGGCAGCACCAGGGCCATTGAGCTCGTTCTGTGCTTGATCCGAGCGTGCTCGTCGATGTCCACGGTTCAATGGAATCCTTGGCGCTGTTTGGGGGTTCTGGTTTGCAGACGCTGGAGCGGGTGGCATGTAGGACTGTGGTCGAGGCTTGCCGGGAGTGGGCCTTGCTACCACTGATCGAGCCCTTTGCAGAAAGCCCATTGGAGGCTGAGACGGTGGTTGGGTGGGAGCACCAGGATCTGGCGTTGCAGGCAATGCCTTCTCGGCTGCTGCGGGTTTGCTGGGTGGAGCTGGTGGCTCGTCCTTGTCTAGTATGATATGCTCGAAACCTTCATGTTGCAACAAGCGACCTATGATCTTGTCGACGTATAGTGTGAGTGCTTTGTTACCTTCCCTCAGAGTCTTGTTTTCTGCTTCCAATCTCCTGTATGCGTCACTATGGTCGCTGGCTTCGTCGTCGACAGATTCGAGTTCTTCTGCCAGAGAACTCATCCCCGGTGTGTCGTCTGCAGACCTTTGCTCGGGCATAAAATCGCCCTTCAAGGTCTTCTCACTAAGCAGCATCTGAAAACTTTCATTCTCTTCCAGAAGCCTGGCGTTCTTCATCTTTGTCTCGAGAATGTCAGTTTCCAAAGCTTGTAAGCGGCCGTCGCCCAAATGCTCTTGCTCGGCAAGTTTGAAGTGGAGATCCGCAAGCTCAAACTTTAGTGACTCAATCATACCATCTCGTTCCTGTATCATGCGCGTCTGTTCGTCAGACATTTTATCGCCACTCGCCGCAGACGGATCAGTATGCTCTGCCCCAGGTTGGGAACCTGCACTGACTGCTTGACTATTAGCGCACAAACCGGTTGAGGGGTATGGATTGCGTACTTCTTTTTACAGTATTTGATCTCTCCAAACCTTTCAGCCGCAGAGCCTCGTTGAGACGGGTAATCGTGGCCTGTAACTCTGCTTCTTTGCTCGCTTGTTTTTCTCGATCTTGCAATAACAATCGTCGTTCCGAGTCAAAAGACAGCTCCAACTCTCTATTTCGACGAGCAGCCTCTTTTGTGTCTCCCCGCAGGCCGTCCAGCTCGGTCTGTTTCTGGAGCTCTCTCTCCTCGGCTGCAGTCTGCTCGTTCGCAGATTCGTCGAGACGTTGCTGGAGACTCTCCAAATGCTTTCGGTATTGCTCGGAAGCTTTTTCGGCTCGCTGAACTTGATCTTTGAGATTTGCTATCAATTGGGCATTCGTTGCCTTTGCATCATCGCTTTCGGTGTCCGCCTCAGGTGGAAACGAAGGGCTTGTCCGGTTGGGCGGCCTTCGCACGAGTCTTGCTTGCCGCACAGACGGCGTTCGTGCGAGTCCTTGTCCGGTGCTTGTTGGCACAGGACCCGTTATAGGTGTGCGGCTCGGGCTGTTCTCATTCAAGCCCCGTCGCGTGGTTGAATTGGTATTATTGGAGAGGGGCTTCCGAATCGTTGGGGTGGACATGATGGTTCAAATGCTTGTGTGGCTCTGCCTCAAGTGGCAAAAGAACAATGCACCGTACTCAATTACTGAATGCGCTGATCTATAAATGTAGTAACGTAGTATAGATAGGGCGTCAGCTGGGGCGCTGTTGATAACCAGGGTCTCTCCAACGAGTTGCAACTGCGCCACACTTAGGACAAGTTGGACGGCTGGAATAGAGCGGCTGATCAACAGATGCGCGTCACCGAGAGAGTGACGACTGAACTATTCTTGCAAGCGATGTATCATGTCTCAATGCATGTTCGAAATCAGGAAGAATCCTTTGTTGATGTACCAATCTCCAAATGGTTCCATGCACGCAACCTGCAGGTGGTGGGCGAAGTGCACGTGAGGTGGCAAGGGCTTCGGCACGGTGTGGCTGCCCTTGCAGCAGGGTGGACTCCCGGCATGGATACGAACCGAGTTTCAAGCATGTGCAGTGGCTTCACTGCGGTCCACGGGTGGATTGGTTGCTACGGCCTGGGGGCCCATACTTGCAAACAAAGTGCAAATGTGCTAAACTACTCTCGCCAAGATTTCTCAAGGTGCGCACTCACTGCACTGCAGACATCCGATTTTTGCGACTTTACTCTCGCAAGAAAGCAACAACCACCATATCACAACAATTGTTCTGCCGGAGCGCCTCCTTAAGACCATAAATCAACTGATCACTTCGATCAGTAACGCGCAAAGATGGCCCCAAAAAAGACCAAGAAGACCGCTGACAGCATCAACTCGCGCCTTGCGCTTGTGATGAAGTCTGGTAAAGGTATGTCCAACAAGCATTCTGATACGATGTATCTCTCTAACGTTTTTAAGTCACTCTCGGTTACAAGTCTACCCTCAAGACCCTCCGCTCAGGAAAGGCGAAGCTAGTCATTATTGCAGGAAACACCCCTCCGTGAGTACTCATCTGTATCAAGATCCGCCATCAGCATGGTTCTAACACGTTTTCAGATTGCGCAAGAGCGAGCTAGAGTATTACTCCATGCTGTCCAAGACGAACGTCCACCACTTTGCTGGCAACAACGTAAGTGCTTGAAATTAAGAGGCCCTGCGAAGAAGCCCTTCCAGGGCTTTGGAGGGATATAATGCTAATAAATCATACAGATTGAGTTGGGCACCGCATGCGGAAAGCTCTACCGATGCTCAACCATGGCCGTTTTGGATGCTGGTGACTCTGACATCCTCAGCGGTGCCACTGCCTAAATCATGCAAACAAGACTTCGACAAGCTGAGAATAAACCACTCGGAATTGGTTCACGATAATGATGCAACCGTTTATCTCTCAGTGAACAGAACTGGTCACAAAGCCATTAGGGTTGTAGCAGAGGTCCTAACCATAGAGAAAAATGCTCAATGAGAAAATCTTGTCGTCACATGTTGCTTCTCATACTTCTTGATGGTTCTCCGTTCTTTGTAATGTACCGTAGCTTCGAGTCACAAAACTTGTCTCAATGCGGATAGTAGGGCTAAGCTGTCATGCCAAGCCATTAGTGGCGAGCCTGCTTTGAAATCAGGTGCAACTGCGCCTGCAATTACATCTCTGTCTCTCGACTCATACATCTTCTTGTTCTCACCAAGTTCGCAAGAAGTGCATACTACTTGAAACTACCGTCGAAATGGCCAGAAGACCAGCGAGATGTTACCGCTACTGCAAGAACAAGGTCGGTTTCTAGCCGCTGTCTCTATCTTCGAACGAATATTGACTTCTATAGCCATACCCAAAATCCCGCTTCAACCGTGGTGTACCTGACCCTAAGATTCGTATCTTCGATCTCGGCAGAAAACGCGCCAACGTCGATGAGTTCCCTCTTTGCGTCCACATGGTTTCCAACGAGTACGAACAATTGAGCTCAGAGGCTCTTGAAGCTGCCCGTATTTGCGCCAACAAGTTAGTTACACAACAATCACCAGTCAGCATCGAAGGGAGAGCTAATAAAGATCAGGTACCTTGTCAAGGTCGCCGGAAAGGAAGGTTTCCATCTCCGAGTCCGAGCCCACCCATACCACGTCGTGCGCATCAACAAGATGTTGTCCTGCGCTGGTGCTGATAGACTGCAAACCGGTATGAGAGGTGCCTGGGGCAAGCCAAACGGCACAGTCGCCCGTGTCAACATCGGCCAAATTCTCCTCTCGGTCCGCACCAGAGATGCCAGCCGTGCCACCGCCATTGAAGCACTTCGACGATCGATGTACAAGTTCCCTGGCCGTCAAAAGATCATTGTCAGCAAGAACTGGGGCTTTACACCGTTGAGACGTGACGAGTATGTTAAGCTCAAGCAGGAGGGTCGTGTTTTGATCGATGGCGCATATGTTCAGTTCTTGAGGAACAAAGGACACATTGCGCAGAACATGAGAAGATTCCCTGGTGCTTTCCAGACTGCTAGCGAGGCTTAAATGCAGTGTCAAGATAAATGACAGTCCTGCATTTTCGTGGTGAAACGGTATGGCAGGGGTCAACAACTAGCAACATATGCGAGGTAGACTTCCTGCAACAACGAATGAATGGCTCTGAATCACTGCTGTCTTCTCTGACGTTGTGAGTGTGAGTTGGCTTGACTCTGCTCTGTCCACGTGACTTTGAAGCCTTCGGTTCTTGTGATTTGATCCCACACGGCTTTGCACAGTAGGTATCCAGGTACGCACAGAACCTCGACTTAGGGCCCTTCGTATTAATCGGCCCTCTTGCGCCATCTAGACCAGTGATTTATTCAATGTCACATGTTCCTTGTTACTCATAGACGCTCGCTCGCGTTGGCAAGCCCAGACACGTTCAATACTGTACTACGACATGGACAGAGACGAGCAAACGGAGCGATCCATGGCAGGTGCGGCTCTTTCGTGCTACTTCGCGATAGTCACAAGTCTTGTATAACACCGTATATCTACGGAACGTCATGTATCATATCTACCTCCTATCTATCTACCTACCTACTAGGTAGGAACGGAATGGAACTTGTGCATCCTGCAGCCCAAGCATGTCAAGGATTGTGATAGGCATTGGTTGGGTGGACGCGGATCTGCTACGCTAGTGCTCCATCCCTATTGCATGACCACGAGACGCCGCTTATCGATTACAGGGCGCTGCCAGTGGGCTATCAGTAGGTAGGTAAGTTCCCTACATCATCGGATGCTGCATGTCAGGCGCGCCTCCCGAACCATGGCGCTGCACAGGGAATCTCGCCAACTAAGCCTCCTGCATCCTCACCATCATCAGTGGTTTGCAGGACAATTTCCCAAGCTGAATAATATTGGAACTTGCAACAGCGTCCACCGTGACCAGAATCATACGATCTCGCCGGCATCGATGCAAGTTACTTACCTACCTCATATTGCTTGACCACAGCACTCTGACCTCCTTGACCGCAACGTGCGACTGTCCTACCCCACGCCATCTCCCCCGTCATATCCTGAAGTCAACCTCCTGATAACCAACGTCACCTCACTACCCTCTCAGTCTGCCAACCAATTGAACGGACTACAAGGACTTGCACCAAGAAAGAGTACACTCGCATTGTAGAGGGCGTTGTCCCTCCTCTGACCGGACCGTCAGAGTCGCAGTCTACTGACTCCTCCGCACTGTGATCATTACAAGCAGTGTTCGTCTACAACATGGCCTTTCGACAGCCAACAGTCGCCGTTCGACAGTCTGCTCCCATAGCGATCCGCTCTCAGCAGGCCTCGTCGCATCAGCCTCCACAGCCTGTTGTTGAAGAATCACAGGAATGGATACTGTTCTCTCCCTCAAATGTAGAATCGAGTACCAACCGCAGTGGCGTAAGCAGAACGGTCGGTCTGTCCAGGAACAGCGATCTCGGTTCTCTAAATACTGCTGCTCGTTCTGGGCGATTGGATTCTGAGGTCTTGGACGATGCCACCGAAGACGCTGAGCTTGATAGTCTGGACGAAGGTCTCCATGCATTCCGCGAGCCGCTGCTTTACCAGACTACTTCTAATCAAGCCCATCACGCGGCCCTCCCCACCCATGATGGTCTAGGAACTTTTCATGCATCAAGTTCTCCCGTACTAGAGCAGCTTTGGCAACACGAGCAGTTTAATCCGAAGCGCAAACATGAGGGACAACACAGGAGGACGTCAAGTATTCAACGCAGGCTTGACAACATCGAAGAGATGGATGCGCAAGCTAACGAGGAGAAAAGGATGAGAATAGAGAAATGGAGGATGGAACAGAGTCAGGCGTTGATGGAAGAGGTAGAGCGAGAAACACGAAGATTGGTGCGCTGCAACACTTTATCCAGGCAGCAGAGTCTGCAAGCTGTCCCCACCATCGACGATGCTCTTGGTACCACGCCGAAGCAGAGTGATTACATGCAGCAAACCGGAAAGAGCGATGAATCTGAACCGTTCTGGCGTCGAATCACGCGGAAGTTCATTCGTGATGTTATCGGTATCGATGATCCACTTCTATCAGTTATCCTCGGTGAGACCTTACCGGCAGAAACCCACGAGGTTCCGCATACGCCGTCAAACCTTCCGACCATTCCCGAACAACCCCAGGAACCCATCTTCTCGGTCGAGGCGGACACGTGGCGAGATCGTCTACTCCATCGAATAGCGCGAGAGCTGGGTGTTTTTGTCCATCAACTGACGCCACACCCAGGTGCATTTAGCACGTACTTGGCTTCATCCACCGCCAATGCTGATTACGCGGGAATGCCAGTAAATATACCCCTACCACGGACGAAAGCAGTGTCCAGTATTGTTGTCAGACCGGAATTGGTGTCAAATACGCAAACATCATCGTTGAACCCAAACTTTCCACCAACACTACAAGATCCTGCACATGCAGAAAACTGGGGCTTTGAGGAAGAACCTGCCTCAACGTCTTCAGTTGCTTTCGAGTCTGGCTTGAATCTGCAGCAAGAGCGTGAATACTGGGAGCGGGAG
>Ga0210040_10004402_pt1 | contig 18432 bp, 18 predicted proteins | sample CryGeyCG12114_NA_FD_185462 | JGI IMG/M metagenome (GOLD analysis project Ga0210040, IMG submission 185462) | Groundwater microbial communities from aquifer - Crystal Geyser CG19_WC_8/21/14_NA (SPAdes) (version 2) | ecosystem: Environmental > Aquatic > Deep subsurface > Groundwater | place: USA...
GTAAGATATCGGTTGTGATTTGAGTTTTATCTCCAGCTTCTCTATATGCATCCTTTGCGAGATCTATCAAGGTGAAGATAGATATCGGCGTACCTTGTCCAGATAATTGCTCGGCGACAATGCTGCTGGTAGTAGAATCAGAACCTTCGTGAGCCGACGCAGACTTTAGCTTCGCGGTCGAAATACTAGCACGATCGGCAACGAGTGGGTCTGGCGAGTCAGCGAGCAATATCAAGTTTGATAAGAGTTTGCTCCCTGTAGAACCATCTGTAATGGCACGAGACGATGCGGAATTGGACAATGCTTTGTCAATAGCGTCGAGTCCAGCCTCGTGGTCAGTCGACGTGGGCGACAGACTCTCTATGACTCGCCTAAGAACAGCGTCGTAGAGAGTTCCATCGCGGATCTGGCTATTTTGCAGAATAGACTGCACCACCTGAAGTGTGTTTGGTGATGAGAAATCAGCTTCAAGCATGTGAAGAACATGATCGCGAAGCGATTCATTCTTGACCATATCACTGCTCGATATACCACCAAGTAACTGGCACATGGCTGCGAAGGAATACTTATTCTGAATGGAGTTCTGCAGAAGGGTAGACATCATTTGCTCGCTCAGTGTGCCCTGTAGTGCCAACTGAACTGATATAAGTCTCTCTGCTGAAGGGGACATCAGAAGAGACGGTGCCGCAGTGCTGAGATAGGACGTCAAGATTTCTTGCTTCGAGAACGAGAGCTGTTTGATGAGTTCTCCTAATACACCAATGGCTCCGTATGGCTTTCCATTTCGAGATTGCAGAGTGTCAATTGATGCATCTACCAGCGCAGCATCGTACTGATCGAGAACATCCTTGATCTGGTTGGCCTGATCTAACCTTGAAAGATGCTCGGCCAAAACGCGACGCACACTAAAGAACCGCCTAGCTCGATCAATCACCGAATTTTGTGATGCATCGAAGTCTTTTGAAGACTCTGGAAGGGAAAGCTTCATGCTATCGATGACATCTTGAATTAGCTTAGACCAGAGGTGAACCACCGTACCCTGGTCTTTGGCCAATATGATAATCGCTCGGGAGAGTATGGCGGTGACCGACGAACGAGGCACATTCCACCGTGTATTTTCCAGGTCTTCAACCACGTATTGCACGACGAGAGGTGCAAGGTGAGCAATTCCGAAGCCCCCACGAGCATCGGCTAGCAGGTTTAAGAGCCATTCGCACACATCAACGTACGCCTGCCAAGCAGCACCCGCGTTCGGCCTCGGTTCTTCAGGGTTTGTGACACCAGCAAAAAGTGCTTCTATCAGAACATTCGCCTGTTCAGAATTAATTTTAGCCGCAGAGCTGTCAGCGGCCCAAATTGTGAGGGGAGTCTGCTTTATTAGGCGGCCGACCAGGGACCAAACAGATTCAGGGCCTCGCTGCGAACCCTTCTTGAGAAACTGGCACAGACGCTTCGATGATGTTGTCTTCGCATTGTAGTCGGAGGTCCAGATCTCGGAGTGAGCTCTGGTCAGAGCGAGAAGAGCTTCCAAGAACTGTACAGAAGAGCCAAGTTGATCCGCTTGAAGTCCTTTGGCAATAAAACAAGTGCTTAACATCGACCAGTCAAGATCGGAGGCAAATCTATCACAACATAGCACCGCTAGAGAACAAGCGCCACGTCTCAGATATGGATCTTTGTTGTGTGCATACTCCCACAGCTTCTTGGTTGTCAATAACTCCTTGAAGCCTCCCTTAGCAACACCGCCCTGTGTATCCTTGACCTGGATGAGATGCGCGAGCATAAGCATCGCGCTACCGGCCACACGTACTTGCTTCGCTTCTGCATCGTCCGGGCTTGTTGTACGCTCGTCACTTAATGAATGAGTGGTTTGTACTAGTATGGCGTCCTCAGCATAGCTAAGCAGAGCATCCTCATAGATCTTCCACAAGGCCTTCCTCTTCTCCTCGGTTAGGAACGCGCTGCTCAGGGCGGATTGAGCTGCTCTTGCGGGGATCTTGTCATTGTCATACAGACCAGCAAGCCAAGGCCCCACGACCTTTGGAAGATGAGGTACTATCTTCTTTCCAGCAGCGACCGTAAAGGAGCCTTGCAGCAAATGAGCCAGTTGTCGAACTCGGCGCGCATTATCTATAGACGTTCGTGGATACAAGGCGACCTGAGGCGGAAGATCAGCTTTTTCCCATGACGGATGACATGGTCGAACTCACCCATGCATCGAGAACGGCCGGCTCGACAGTGGCTTCTTCTGATGAGGAGAATAATGATTCCTGGATTTCTTCAAGTGCTTTGGCTTTTGTAGTGCTGTCCTTTTTCCCCAAGTTCTTGAATGCTACCACGAGATGGGAATCAGAGATACCACTGAGGTCGGGCAGCTCTGTGATGTACGAGAGTGACGAGTGTGTGGACTGGAAGGCAGCGGAGGATGCGCCAAAGCCAAAAGAGGCCTGGCCGAATGCGGTAGAGGCTGCTCGTGCGCTAGAGGCCTGTGACTTGAACTTCTTGCTCATGATAAGTTTGTGCTAAACGTCCTGCCAGAGGAGTCAAGCGTGGTGCGGACTGAGAAAAAGAATGTAGTTTGTGTAGAGGGGCTCAATATCGCAGACGGTGACGTCGTCGGGGCGATCCGAAGTCGCGGATCTCGAAGAAAGTCGCGTCCAAGTTTCGCCGTGCACGCAACTAGGCAATTACAAGCCGTGCTCTCTTGCACACCACATGATAGTCATCCATACTCGGTTGGTATCGAGGCTACTTCATTTGTGCGGTACAACCGAGAATAATGCTGTCATTCAACGCTGCTGTGTCGCCTTGAAGGTCTGCAAACTGCCTGCAAATCAGGTAAGGGAGCCAGAGCGCTCTATACTAACGCCATTATGAAGTTTTACATTGAGTAAGAGAGATGTTGCTATGCTTTGGGAGGAGCTGACATCGCCATAGTGACCTCCCCGTGCTTTTTCCATACGCAAAGATCTATCCTGAGCAATATGCATACATGTGCGATCTCAAGAGGACCCTGGATGCAGGCGGCCACTGCGTCCTGGAGATGCCTTCAGGTACAGGAAAGACTGTGTCGCTTTTGTCACTCATCGTCTCGTATCAAATGTATTACCCTGAGCACCGAAAACTCATCTACTGCTCCCGTACCATGTCCGAAATCGAGAAGGCTCTTGCTGAGTTGGAGAATTTGATGAAGTTCAGGACAAAAGAGTTAGGCTATCGTGAGGATTTCCGGGGGCTTGGCCTGACAAGTCGAAAGAACCTTTGCCTACACCCTAATATCAAGCGAGAGAAGAGTGGTGCAGTTGTGGATGCACGATGCCGAAGTGTGACAGCGGGCTTCGTCAAGGAGAAGAAAGAGAGGGGTGAAGACGTAGAGCTCTGTGTATACCATGAGAACCTTGACAATCTCGAGCCTCACAATCTAGTTCCGCCAGGGGTCTTCACGTTTGCGGGACTGCTCAAATATGGTGAGGACCACGCACAATGTCCATACTTTTCTGCTCGAAGAATGATGTCGTTCTGCAACGTTATCATCTACTCTTATCACTACCTCCTTGATCCAAAGATCGCAGAACGAGTGTCGAAAGAGCTCTCGAAGGACTGCATTGTGGTCTTTGACGAAGCTCACAATATTGACAATGTCTGCATCGAATCTCTATCGATTGATTTGACGGAAGATTCACTCCGAAAAGCTGCTAGAGGCGCCAACAACCTTGAGCGCAAAATCGAGGAGATGAAGGTCAACGACGAGGAGAAATTGCAGAACGAGTACCAGAAATTAGTAGAAGGTCTGCGCCAAGCAGACGAAGCACGTCAAGAAGATGCTTTCATGTCGAATCCAGTCCTGCCAGACGATCTGCTGAAAGAAGCAGTCCCTGGCAACATACGACGTGCGGAGCATTTCGTGGCATTTCTGAAGAGATTCATCGAGTATCTAAAGACACGAATGAAGGTGCTATATGTCATCCAGGAGACACCGCCATCATTTCTGTCACACCTTAAAGAGCTTACCTTCATCGAGAAAAAGCCTTTACGTTTTTGCGCCGAGAGGCTCACATCCCTTGTCCGTACGCTAGAACTCACCAACATCGAAGATTATCAACCACTTCAAGAAGTGGCAGCATTTGCCACCTTGGTAGCCACGTATGAGACCGGCTTTCTACTGATCCTTGAACCATTCGAAACCGAGCAAGCTACCGTGCCAAATCCCATATTACATTTTGCATGCCTTGATGCATCGATTGCGATCAAGCCTGTCTTCGAACGCTTCTCCTCTGTTATCATCACCTCCGGCACAATATCTCCATTAGAAATGTACCCAAAAATGCTCAACTTCAGCACCGTCACACAAGAGTCGTACCCAATGTCATTAGAGCGTCGCTCCTTTCTGCCGATGATTGTCACTAGAGGCTCAGATCAACAGTCTATCTCTTCGGGCTTTCAGGTTCGCTCCGATCCTGGTGTCGTCCGGAATTACGGCAGTCTACTATTCGAATTTGCCAAGATCACGCCAGACGGATTGGTTGTCTTCTTCCCATCCTACCTGTACATGGAAATGATCATCAGCATGTGGCAAGGCATGGGCATCCTTGATCAAATATGGAAATACAAGCTTCTCTTGGTGGAGACTCCTGACGCCCAGGAGACCAGTCTTGCGCTTGAGACCTACCGAACAGCTTGCGAAAACGGTAAAGGTGCCATTCTTCTCTGTGTCGCACGAGGCAAGGTATCAGAAGGCATCGATTTCGATCACCACTACGGGCGGACTGTGCTGTGCTTGGGTGCCCCCTTTCAGTACACCGAGTCAAGGATACTAAAGGCAAGGCTAGAGTTTCTGCGTGAGAACTATCGAATCAAGGAGCAAGACTTTCTCTCCTTCGATGCAATGCGGCATGCGGCACAATGCCTTGGCCGTGTCTTGCGAGGGAAGGACGACTACGGAATCATGGTCTTAGCTGATCGCAGGTTCCAGAAGAAGCGTAACCAGCTACCAAGATGGATTGGAGATGAAATCTTGGAAGGTCAGACTGGTCTGAGCACAGATGCAGCGGTCGGCATGGCGAAGAAGTTTCTTCGTAATATCGCTCAGCCGCTTGGCAAGGGACAGAAAGTGGCGGATGGGACTACCAAAGGCAAAGATAGTTGGACTTTTGAGGAGTTGGAAAGCTTTCAAAAAGAGCAGAAGACGAGGAGAGGCGAGGGAGATGTAGGCAGGGAAGATGTCAATATGCACGACTACATGGACAGCAGGGTCAATGGGGCAAACGGCCAAACAGACGGGCACAAAGGTCCGACTGGGACGAACGGTCATGTCAATGAGGAGGAATTTGATGAAGGGATTGCGGACGAAGAGCTCATAGGCATGGATATCGGCTGAAAGAGTGTGCTGGGCTTGATGTTAATTCAGAAGCATGTCGAGTGTGGCACACCATCAGGCAGACTATCACCTACAGCTTTCAGGCACGCGTCTCAGGGCTGCTGTGGTGCATGGACGATAATCCGCATACGACCTTGTGTAAAGGAAGTCCACGGTTCAAGTCAGATGAGTACAAGAGGGTGGTCAGCGGCTTGGGGACCCTCAAGCAGGCCAAGAGCTGACCAGACGTTGGATTTGCTGGGGTCTACATAGAGACCCTCTAAAACAATCGTACTGAGGACCGACTACCTACCTGTATCTAGCAAGCCGGAGGCCAAGCCAGATGGCGATGGCACGCCAAAGCTGCCCAAATAAAGACGAAACTTCAAAATAGTTATGTATAAGGACAGCGTACTCCATGATAACGTATATTGTGAGTCTGTCAGTTGGATAATCACCTTGGTCACTTAATTCTGTACAGCCAGCAAAACCATGGTGTACCCACCAGCTGCTTACGAGTCACGAATTACACAGGCAGAGGAGGGTTGTTTGGCGTGCCGCCTTGTTCTTAGGTATATCAGACTTGCTAGGTACCTGAGTAATGCCTATACACTGGCTGTGGTGGAATAAGCACATTGAGCCGGCCATGATACCTAGGCATCTGTTGATCAGCGTGCTTGCATCCCGACGCAAGTAACATCTGCTTCGGACATGCCCGCTCTAACAGACTGCGGCTTCACATACTTACTCAATAAGGGCGTGCGTGCAAACATGGTAAGCGAAGCACAGCGTCCATTGTGTATACGACCAAGAACAGCACCGCCTCACCATTGATGTAGCGCCAACCGATCATTCAAAAAGTGGTGACAATCTGATTTAGAAAAACGAGGTTCTGTACAATCCTACCGAGTCCTGCGATGGGCTCCGTTGGTCTGTCCTCTTCCTCACAGCGATTTCTCGTCATCGGTGCTGGTCAACGTGGCCATGCCTACGCCCGTGCGGTGACAGTATCAACAGCAGGCACCATAGCTGCGGTTGTGGATATTGATTCATACAAGAGACAAGAATTTGGGAAGAAGTACATCTGGGGCAGCGAGCAACCACAAAGCGGCCAGTCCTGGGCCAGCTACCAAGAATGGATACAGTATGAAATTGCCAGACGTGAGCAGCAATCAAAACTTGATGCCGATACCCATGCCATTACAGGCGTCTTTATTTGCACCCTCGATGAGACTCATGCCGAGATCATCTGCGCCCTTGCACAACTGAATCTGCACATCCTATGCGAGAAGCCCTTGGCCTTGTCGCTCTCAGACTGCATTTCCATATCCGACGCGCTTTCCAAACATCCTTCCAAAGTGGTATCTATAGGTCATGTCCTTCGCTACTCCCCTCACAACAAGCTCCTCCATTCCCTCCTCCTATCCGAGCAATCTATCGGCGAGATTATCTCCATTGAACACACCGAACCAGTAGGTTGGTGGCACTTTGCCCACTCCTACGTGCGAGGGAACTGGCGACGTTCGACATCTGAAGGCGTCGGCTCCCTCCTCACGAAGTCATGTCACGATATTGACTTCCTTATGTGGCTGCTCTGCTCACCTAGTGCTCTAACGGGGAGCGAACCACACCTTCCTAGCACGGTCTCCAGCACAGGCGCAATAAATCACTTCCGTCCCGCCCGCAAACCGGCCAAAGCAGGACCCGCCACCAACTGTCTCTCTTGTCCTGCAGAGCCGAACTGTATCTACTCGGCCAAGACGATTTACCGTGACCGCTGGTTGCTGAAGGAGCGCGATACAGGCTGGCCAGTGAATATAGTCGTGCCAGAAATTGAAGACTTTGTCTCTTCCTCCGGCTGGGATGCAGCGGATGAGAAGCTTTTGGAGAAGTTGGGTGAAGATTACGACTCCGGTACTACGGAGGATGAGCAGATCGCCCGCCGAGCATGGTATGGGAGGTGTGTCTATGAATCTGACAACGATGTGATGGATGATCAGACTGTGACGGTCTCGTGGGACGACGATGGCGCAATGGGCAGAGGACCAAAGCAAGCGCTTTTTCACATGACATACCCAACCCAAGCACAATGCATGAGACGAGGCAGGGTATATGGCTCACTAGGCGAAATTACATACGACTCGAAAACTATTACCGTGCATACCTTTGCGGACAATCAGACAACCGTTCACCAAATCCCTAAACAGCCGCCTGAAGTCGAGAAAGCCCACGGTGGTGGCGACTGGGGCTTGGCCGGCGCATTTGTGCATGCTGTCGACGCGGTCGAGGGCGGGAGTATGAGTGTGGATGAAGCGCAAAAGACCTTCGTTGGTTGCGACCTCGAAGAGATCATCCGGAGTCACGCAGTGGTATTTGCGGCGGAGGAGGCAAGAAGGGAGAGAAAGGTCGTGCACTGGCAAGAGTGGTGGGAGGGAAAGAGCTCGGTGACCACGAAGCCCATCACGAAAGAGTGAGGCGTGCAAAACGAATGCGAACCACATCGATGAAACGAAACTAAGACGACAGCGCAATGAACTACCTACATGAATCGCACAGCACATTCCTCAAACCTGTGATTCCCGAATCTCTGCCTCTCAATCCACAGCGTCCATCACCTTGGCCTCAAACTCTGCATCTCATCAGCAGCTTCGCGATCTTCATGCTCCTTGATCCTGCTTCCCTTAACCTCCTGCCACACAATACACACGCTCACATACACTACCCACACCACGGTGGCCGCAACCCCATATGCTATGCGACTGCCATTACTCGGCGCCGGACCAGGGAACGTGTCCGCAAACGCAAATCCCAACCCGCCATTGATGATTCCAAGCGTGATAAGCACGCGTCCGAGCCAAAGATGCGCGTGAGCCAGGAAGATGATGCGCGGATAGCGTGCGTAGAAGAAGTGATTGACTATCTCCGACACGGGCTGCAAGCTCAGACAGCAGAGGAGAACAAGTCCAATAACTGGGTGGTACGCATGTAACTGCAACGTTTCTCGTCAGCAAGTCGACCTGTTCCATTCGCACGAGAAATGGGGTACATACGGCATGGACGTGTCTGGCCATCCAGATCCCCAACCCAGCCGCCGTGGCGAACACGGCGAAACCAAACATCTGGAGTGAGGCATGGATCCAGACGTTGTGGCGCGAGTCGACGACGCGGATGATGATGCCGCCTAGCGGGAAGAAGACCAGCCATGCAATCGCAGCGAGTGAGGCATGCACGCTGCGCACGGTGAGGAAGTTCGCCGGCACGGTGGCGATGGGGACGGTACCCCATTGGGAGCCCGGCGGCGGGATGGAAGTATCGGCTGCAGAAGAGGGTGTCGCAGGTTGGCTTTGGGCCTGTGGGTATGCTGACGGTGCGGCGTGGATGAGCGGCGCGACTGGAACAAGATAACGCGGTTAGCATGTCTGAGGCTTTGGCCCGACCACGGATCGGCGCATACCTAGCACGGCGGCAAGGAGCAGGCCACGCAGCGCAGGCGACGGTGACATGTTGTTTGAGATTCTTTTGCTCCGATAAAACACGAAATCTTGTTGGACGACGAGGCTTTGAGACGGTACTTTTTCATGAGGAGAGCAGATCTACAATAACCGCAGAGTTTCGAGGTTGTTGCACAGAGTGAACCCTACGCTGCTCAGGAATGTGGCGATTGGCACGACGACCATGCTATTTGCATCTTTTGTCATCCTACCTAAACATGTACTGCAGCAGACAAAGTATTTTAGATGTCACCGAAGCAATCTTCTCCACGTTCGTTGTATCATCTCTTCTGATGTTCTCTCTCCCATTGGGTTGTCTCGGTCTTGGGGCTGCGATATAGCCCCGATGATGACTGACAGCCGCATGTGCCTTGACCTGCCAGACCTGGTCATAGCCAGTGCTTTCCAGATTATCATGCAATCAATGCCCAGTTTGTTCAGATCTAGCTGCGCCGCGCTATGCTTCGTTGGAAAGATCGTCGGTTCAGCATCCCTCCTTCCCTAAACTGTTCTTCCTGTGTGCCTCCTCACTTCACGCCTAAATAGGACTCAACCTCGATCGATATTTATACCTTATCGATCCTTTGCACAATTACCGCCGTCGCCGCGCCACCGCCATTACATATGGCAGCACAGCCGTACTCGCCTGGTTGAAGTTGGTAGAGAAGTGTCGTCAATATCCTTGCCCCAGAGCTGCCAAGCGCGTGTCCGAGCGAGATTGCACCGCCACGCATGTTGACTTTTGCATTTTCGAGGCCGAGTATCTGTGAAAGAGGTGTCAGTGGTGGTTTCTGTGCATGATCCATTGCAAGATCCAGCGCCGTCAGCTTACCTGCTCATTTGCCTTGATGACACAGGCGAATGCCTCGTTAAACTCCCATATCGCAATATCATCCTTGGTCAGTCCCGCACGCTCAAGCGCGATGGGTACCGCTTTAGCCGGCGCAACAGGGAAGTCAACAGGGTCAACTGCTGCGTCTGCGGAGCTGATGATTTTGGCAAGAACACGACTGTCGTGGCCGTACTCCTGTGCAATGGCCTTACTACCCAGCACCAGGGCACTGGCACCGTCGTTGAAGGTCGACGAGTTGGCCGCGGTAACTGTGCCGGTGCCGTCGTGCACAAATGCCGGTTTGAGAGTGGCGACCTTTTCTTCTTTAAGGTTCTTGTATCCTTCGTCTTCGTTGATGACGACCTCGCCCTTCTTGCTCTTGACGGTCACCGGCGCAATCTCTTCCTGGAACTTGCCTTCGGCCCATGCAGCCTGTGCGCGTTTGAAACTCCTGATGGCGTATTCATCCTGAGCCTCGCGCGAGATGTTGTACTTCTTCGCCGTGGCTTCTCCACAGTTGCCCATGTGGAATTGGCTGTAGACATCCCATAGCCCGTCTTTGATAATACCGTCCTCGACTTTCATGTGTCCAAATGGTGGGTTTTGCGACGCGCGGTTTAGGTAGTATGGGACGCGGGACATGTTTTCCATACCACCAGCGACTTGTGCTTCGGAGAGACCAAGTTGGATGTTCTGCGCTGCGAACACGACAGCCTTGAGGCCGGACGCGCATACTTTATTGATAGTGACAGCCTCGACTGAAGGTGGAAGACCGGCGAAGATGGAGGCTTGCCGTGCTGGTGCTTGACCGACGTTTCCCTGCATAACATTGCCCATGTAGACATCTGTAATTTTGGAGACTGGGACTTTGGACCTCTTGACAGCTTCTTTGATGGCGGTGGCGCCCAGGTGCGGCGCCGATACGGTCATGTATTGGCCGTTGAACTTGCCTGTCGGCGTGCGAACGGCTGCGAGGATATATGCATCTTGGATCTCTTTAGGCGCCGGCACGGTTCGTGCGGGTGTTGTGGTGCTGAAATGGCTGCGTAACTGGGTCAGACGCGTGGAGGAGGTAGTTTGGGGCATCCTGAAAGCTGCACGGATCGTGGAAGACGGCAGGGAGGGCATTGCGATAGCAGGTATAGTAGTGTTGGTACAAGTATAACTATGTTCGTGGATGGTAACTTATGCCGAGGCTCTTCACACAAGCAAGTTTCGGTGGTGGATGTGGAGAGACAGACGGCCTTGCGGGGAAGAATCGTGATGGAATAGAGCGACGTGGGACGAGGTTGACTGGTATAGACGGGGCAATGGTAGCACGCGAAGCAAAGGGCCAGCGGACTCCAAGTGACTGTACTTGGAAGACAGAAAACCGCAGAAGCGAAGGAGGGTGGATCAAGAGGATGGAGAGTAGGTAGTCGTAGTTCAAGGCGGAAAGGCTTGCGCCTTCAAGTTCCGCTCCATGCCCGGAGTTGGGGAACGAGGTGAGATGAGGGTCCTCGGTCCTCGGTCCTCGGAATCTGACACGTGCCTGTCTCGACTGAGGCGCAAAATAATAATCAGCGCCGTTCCCGTCCACCTCGGCTCCGACCTGCAGGCTGCAGGCTCCTGCCAGCTTCGATATGAGTACGAGTACCTCCGGGCTTGTAACGACGGAGGACTTGTACCTGACGTGACTCGGAGCAACTTGAATAGAGGCAACTTGAACGGCCCGAGTCTACTCCGTGCCAATAATGCCTGCAGTCTGAGGTGCCAATGTGTAGGCCGCACCGTCACGTGTCACAGGTCACGGGTCACGTGCCAATCCCTTCACCACTCGTCAGGCCGCTGCTGCGGCGTTGGAGACTCAGACCATCCACAACCTGCGAACGAACACCACTGGCAGTGATCAACTGCCTGTGCTTCTGTCGAATAACTTCAGCAACCTGGTTCGCCTGTTCCATAGAAACCCTATCTAATTGCAACCTTACACAAAAACAATTCGGCCATCTGCTCCATTATCGAGCAGCCTACTTCCTCCAGGACTCGCCTCTTTGATTCCGCCTCGTCATGTCTACTTCAGCACGTCGCCGCTTGATGCGAGATTTCAAGGTCAGTTTATGAAATACGACGACGACGACAACATGGCTGTCGTCGTCTACTGAATTGTTCCTGTTCTAACTCCCTGTAGCGCATGCAGACTGATCCTCCAGCCGGCGTCTCAGCATCTCCCATCGCAGACAATGTCATGACCTGGTACCTATCCCCTGCAGCCCGTCTAACACCCATCTAATAAGCACAGGAACGCCGTCATAATAGGGCCAGCCGACACGCCTTTCGAAGATGGCACCTTCCGCTTGGTCATGCAATTCGAAGAAGCCTATCCCAACAAGCCACCTGGGGTCAAGTTTGTTAGCCAGATGTTTCACCCAAATGTCTACGGCACCGGCGAACTATGTCTGGACATCCTCCAAAACCGATGGTCGCCGACATACGACGTTGCAGCCATCCTCACAAGCATACAATCTCTCCTCAACGATCCCAACACCTCATCACCTGCTAATGTAGAAGCGTCGAACCTTTACAAAGATAATAGGAGGGAGTACACGAAGCGAGTGAGAGAAACTGTGGAGAAAAGTTGGGAGGACTAGAACGTTGGAAGCACAGGGACAGCACTAGGATGAGGGGCGGTGGCAACACCTTTGTTTTCTCAATATGCATAGCCATGCGAAGGCAATGGCGTTCGGGAATAGGGCGCTTGGGGCTGGTCGCTGGTCAATAACAGTCGATGAATGACAGTACATGCTGGATATTTTGTAGCGGAAGGACGACACATGGGCAGTGGCGGTGTACAATCGAAGAACCGAATAAAGACAAGAGCGATATTTGTTCTGTTGTTAGCCGTTCCACGCAGCATGCTTCACCGCCTCGGGCAGGCTGATCGCTTGTCTTTTACCCCTTTTCGACTCTTTCCCGCATGGACCAGTCCATCTTTGGGTAGTGTTTAATCAAGAACATACCTGACCACTCTTTTCTGTCAATGATACAACATACCAGGAACCCAATCCGCCTGCGCCAGCGTCTCAAACATAACCTAATTCCTTCGGATCTTCAACCAGAAAGACTCAACCTCAGCGCGAGGCAGCGTTCGTGCATTTCCAGTACTACTCACGTTATACTGTAGTAGATCCCCTGGTCCACCCATGACGTATATCTGAACCTTCTTCTAGCCCCTGGTATCCAAGGAATTTCCTCCGAACGTTGGCGCCCACATTGCGTTTCATTAACCTATCTACCGCCTCGTACACAAGGTCGACAACCTTGATGACTATTGTGCAATCTTCATTCTGCGGCAGCAGATGTTGTGGTGATTTCTGCTCCAAGAGGCTGCACCTACTGAGCAAAAGATTCGAACTGCCAAAGACAACGTCTTTGAGCGCATACTCATATGCGAAAGGGGAACAATTCAGCCATCTCCCCATCGAAAATCGCCACTGTTTCATAGCGCTCGTTGCAATCGGCCGCCTTGACGGGTCGAACGAAAATATTGCGTGGCTCAAGATCGTTGTAGCAGAGTACGGTTTGTTTACGAAGGGGGTTTCAGACATGCACGCGACATGTGAACATGCCCCAGATCCTCGTACTTCGATCTGATTTCGACATCATCTTCATGGGGCAGGACGGCCGACCCATCGTTGCCGGAGTTTGCCGATGCGACAATACCAGCGACAAACCATGCGACGTCGTTGGCAGTATCCCGCAGATGGTTGACCTTACGCTCTAGCCGAACGAGGAGATCTTTGCTGCATGTCGAGGCTTCATTATCGTTGAAACAAGCGCCGAAGATACAAAGATCAACTGTTTGGCCTGTTCCCCGCGTTTTTCGTGATCTATATCGAACCGTTGCTTCTCTGGGGGTATAGAGGACAGCAGTCCACCCATCGTGTTTGCTTGGGACGCGGCAGTGATCGTCGGCTTTGCTTCTCCAGGCGGTGTGTGCATGACTTGTCCCAAGGTGGACGCCGTGTGCGTCCAGGTGGCCAGTGACAAATTCGCACTTCCTGGCACTACCATACTGAGCGCCGTGGACGAGTTAAAGGAAGGTGCAGTGTGAGCCACCGAGGCGGGCTCTGTGCCTCCATCAATTGACATTCCAGACAACTGACCCAGGTAAAACTGGAACGGCTACATGTACACATGGCAAACGCGATCTCTTCAAAGCTTAGCCCTCTCCCTATTATCCCGAACTATATAACCCCTCTTGCCGGACTTGGCCATATCCCTCAGCACCCTCCTCAAGATCTTCCCGGACGGGCTCTTGGGGATCTCGTCTACGATCTCGACTTCGACGATCCACTTGTGCCGCACCTTTTTCTCCTGCACGTACTTGATCAAGCCCTCTCCGATCTCCTGCTCCCGACCCCTTTTCGACGGCTGCAACACCACGTATGCCTTGGGCCGCTCGCCCGCGTACTCGTCCGCGATGCCCAGCGAGGCCACGTCCTCGACGTCGGGATGGCCGAGGAGCAAGTCTTCGAGCTCGGCCGGGGCGACGCCGATGCCTTTGACCTTGATCATCTCTTTCAGGCGGTCCGTGATGGTGATGATGCCGTCGTCGTCGATGGTGCCGATGTCGCCCGTGTGCAGGAAGCCGTCTTCGTCAAAGGTCTCGGCGGTCGCCTTTGCGTTGTTCAGGTATCCCATCACGATCTGCGGGCCCTTGGCCCATATCTCTCCCGGTTCGTTCAGACCGCATTCCTTGCCCGTGTCTGGTTCGACGATCTTGACCTCGGTCGAGGCGACAATCGTCCCGACTTTGTATGCGTACTTGTAGTCGTAGAACTCTGGCGGGTGGGCGGTGATGCAGGAGCATGATTCCGTCATGCCATAACCCTGCTTGAAGCCGGTGCCGGGGAATATCTTTTTCAGTAACTGTAAGATCTCGTCCGAGAGCGGTGCAGCGCCCGAGGAAAAGCGCTTCAGCGAGCTCAGATCGTACCTCCGCAGGAGCTTCTCGTCTCGGACCATCCTGATGATGATCGGTGGGACGAGAAGCATCTCTTCGAGCTTGTAGTCTTGCACGGTCTGGAGCATCGAGTCCATGGAGAAGCTGGGTAACATGTAGACGTTTGCATTCAACAGAACGGGCAGGTGGAGTTGGTGAACGAGACCCGTAATGTGAAACAGAGGTAGGACTGCTAAAATCTTGCGCAGGGTCTCCGGCGTAATTTGACTTACCTGCATACATTGTGCGATAACGTTCGAATGTGCGATCATGACGGCCTTGGGCAAGCCGGTCGTGCCACTGGAGAAAGAGAGGTAGCCGCAGACGTCCTTGTTCTTCTTGCCTGGAGGGAGTTTGAACTGCTCGATTTGTCCGGCCTCGCCGTATGATTTGCCCATGTCAAGCAATTCCGACATGGTCTTGTGGCCTGGCATAGTGCCCTCGAGCAAGAAAACATGTTCTTGCGGTATGCCCGCGCTGCGTGCCGCGGCAGTGGCGACTTCCATACTACCAGGGACGGTGAAGAGGAATTTGGCGTCGGCAATCTTGAGCGCATAACTCATCTCCTCGACGTTGTATGCCGGAGATGCGCCCGAGACGACACCGCCTGCACGGGATGTACCAAACATGGCGACGGGGTACCATACTGTATTGGGCGAGAACAGCGCCACCGTTTGTCCTTGCTCGAGTCCATACTTCTTCACTAGTGCGGTTGACAGGTGGGTCGTATGCGTTTTGATGTCCGCGTAGGAGAGATGCTCCTTGGTCGCGGCGTTCGTGTATCCCTTGATCTCTGAGGCTAGGAAGTTGTTCAGAGGAGAGTATTCACTATCAAACAACCATGTCCACACGGGGAGGTGCCACGGCACTGCGCGCTGTTAGTCGGTAAGTTGCCCCGAGACATAGATACGTACCTTCGATGGGCGGACTCTTGGATTTGAAGGTGGGCATTTTGAGGGCTTGGAATTGGGAGAAGGCCAGCAACGGTCAGCGCAATCAAACCGACTTTGACACAACCACAGATACTATACCAGGGTCAGCTAGCTCTCTTCTGGCCTCGGTTCGATTCATAGGGCACGCTCGGCCTGCACTATATTGGAGGAGTCAAAATAGTCCTCGGCAGCATAACGTGGGGAAGGATATGCGGGGAAGCTTTATGGCTGACATGCATAGAAATGGTTGGAGCGCTCTAGTAGGTGGGTCTATAGGTATTCTTCCTTCGTCCTGCAGTGATGACTCGATCAGCTTCATGCTTGATTTGAGAAGTACTGTGTAGTTGCCAGCACCCATCGCAAAAGCTGTTCTACATGCAGAGCACTCATGTCTGAGCTCTCTCTCGCTCTGCCGCGGGTCAAAGTTTATCGACCGTCTGACTATCGCCGTAGCCGCAATGCGAGCACCACTTGTGGAAAATGCGGTCCAATGGAATGCCCTCCTCAATAAGACCTTCGCGTCTTCGGAGAATACTGCTAGCCATATCGTTATGTTCCTGTTCCTGCTTATCACATACACATCAAAGGCCAATGAATGATCGAAACTTGGACAACAGATACAACGCTGCATGATATCCCACACAGCTCGGTCTAAAGACCCCTTCTCCTCTCTTCCTCTATTTTCCCTGAGCGTCCCTTGTCATTTTCAGGCCTCCTCCGCTCAACCTCACTGCCCGCTAACTCCTGCGGCTCGACCTGCGTGCCGGGTAGTTCTTGCACTGCCGGTAGAGCCTTGACGTCTCGCACCGAGTCTGTATCCATCTCCTGAGGCCGCGCCCACACAGGCTTACCATCTGTTTCGGCCGGGGGCCTCCCACCATATACCTCGGCCGCGTTGTCTTTCTCGGCGCCCATCATCTCCGGCATGACGTCGTCGAATGGCGGCACGGCTGGTTTGTGGAGTTTGGAACGTCTACGGCGGAGGTAGAATATACCGCCGGCGACAATGAGCAGGGCACCCACCACGACGCCAACGACGATGCCTGCTTTTGCGCCAGAGGAAAGAGATGCGGACTTTGGAGAGAGTGGATCGGAGTTTGAGGCGGAGGGGACGGTGGTCGGGCCGGAAGAGGTCAAGGCGGGATCGGTGCAATCCACTGAAAATTGGTTGACTGTGGTGTTGGTGTGGCAGATATTTTGGGGGGCAACAGTTTTCTGGTCTGAGGAGCAGTAGGGTGGATCGAGGCCGTAGATGGTTACTACAAGGACGAAGGAGCGTTAGGTCCGAACGGAAGGGATGTATGGGCTGAGATCCAGGCTTGACAGACCTGAGCAGGTACTATCGAGACCGGTGACTTTGAAGCTGCCATATGAGGTGTTTGAGAATTGCTGGACGATAAAATCAGTTTGCTATTCCCGGGGTGTAATAGGGGAGGACTGGCCGACCACGTACTGTGCAAGTTCCATTGTCAGGTCCGAAGTCCTGCGTAAGGTAGTCAGAGCATTGTGTGTCTGTGTAAAAGGTGATGTCTCCCCAGTAGGACTGGCTATAGATGAACTGGAGGTGCAACGACAAGACAAGGAGAACAATATAGAAGAGACCCATCTTCGCCCTGTTTCGTGCTGAGTAGAGTCTCAGCATAAAGTGTAAGAAGACACGAGGAAGAGAGATATGGTTCACATTCACACAACCGCTTGGGGTAGGCGGATGGTTGCACGTGTCAGCGTCACACGAAACCGCAGCCCAGGATGGATAAGACATGCATTGCTAGCTCGGTCTAAGTTAGTCTGCCATAAAGAAGTAGCGGCTGAATGGGCCAGCGAGTACGAAAGGCTGCGACCTCGACTGTCACACGAGGCAGAAGATGTTTTGGCGGCAAGGCTACCACTGCTACCTATTCGTAGTGGGTCAGGACTCAGGAGGCCAAGGCAGCCTCAGCTACTCGGAGAACACCCCAATGAAGCATCATGATATCCGGGCAATGTCTGAAGTGGATCTCGCGTGGAAAAGGCACGTTCCGCTCGCTTGCCTGCATGAAGGTCCTGCTGTCGAGGTTGCAATCCGTAAAGTTAGGTCGCTCTTCCAGCCGCCTGTGCATAAAGCTGAACTAGCCCAGTTCGCCGGGGACTTGGTCAGCCCAGGCAATTGGATTCGCATGCGCGCTGAGAGTATCTCGTGATTTCGGAAGAATGCAGCACACGGGTGTAGGTAGTTGACATTGTGTTTTATGACGAAGCTAGTACCTAGGTACCCAAGGTTTAGTCGTCCATACCCACTTCTCCCGAAAGTTGGGATTGACAGTTACTTCCGATAACAAGGAGGTCTGGAGGACCGATCTCACATAACGGGGCTTTAAGAGCTGCAACATTGGTCATCCGGACTCTGTCTGAACTATAAGAGTGTAATACGATGTGCAAGAGCTCTGAATATGATTTCCTACACCCTGTTGTTCCGAATGGCTCTACATGCACACGAAGACAGCCAACGCCCTGCTGAAAATGCACGACAGATGGATACAATCACATTCACAATAGTTTTATCATCAACGAAGCAATCCCCCAGCATCGCTGATCTGGAGAGAATCGGGGCCTTGTTCTGCCGCTTCCCTGTAAACAGCTCCAAATTGTGCTGAACGCCTTTCTCGTGATACAGCTCGAATGGAGTGTCTGAACGGGCTCAGATGCCTTGGACGCGAGGCTGAGCGGGCGACGTCTGTGACAGATGGTGTTGATTTGATCTCATCGTGTTTTCTGGGGTCAGACAACAGTCCTCCTACATCGGAGAGAAATTGATGGCTGCTTGAGCCGACATGCATCGGACTTCGTTTGTGTGGTGG
>Ga0210040_10004404_pt1 | contig 18431 bp, 18 predicted proteins | sample CryGeyCG12114_NA_FD_185462 | JGI IMG/M metagenome (GOLD analysis project Ga0210040, IMG submission 185462) | Groundwater microbial communities from aquifer - Crystal Geyser CG19_WC_8/21/14_NA (SPAdes) (version 2) | ecosystem: Environmental > Aquatic > Deep subsurface > Groundwater | place: USA...
CAGATGCACGAACAATGAAGAAAATGATAGGCTTTGGCATATTTGTCTTACAATATGGCCTTCTAAATCATTCTCCAAAGAGCCAATTGTCGCAACTACTCTTCCTTTTTCATCTTGAAGCGCTTGACCTACCATAAATTGAAACGGAGCAGTTTTTGCAAATTGAAAAAGTTGCTTTTTTACTTCTTCTTTTATGGGAATATAATGAACTGTAAAACCTTCCAAAAATTCTTTAATTGAACCTTCGGTCATTGAGTTTACGTATTCTTCGATTTCTTCTCGTGGAAATTCCATAGAATGAGATATCGGCTTTAGTTCTTCATTGACCTTTGGTCCAAGCTCTTTAATCTTAAGTAGTGCTTGGGCAGCTTCCTCTTTCAAATTGAATTTCAAATAGAGTCTATACAAATGTTCAATCCAGCCTGATGCTTGTATAGACGATGCTTCATTCATTATATCTTCGAAGGCCTTACCTATTTTCAATATTACTCTTCTAACCTCTTCAAATTTGCCCTTCTTTGAATAGTATTGAGCTAATCTATCAGCCGCAACTTCGGCAGACCAGGGGTCAATTTTAGAACCGGAGTCAACTGAAGTTGTAAGCCTATTTAGTTTATTCTCTAATTCATTTATAATTTCCTCTTCTTCCTCTTTTGATAGTTTGACTTTTTTATTGCCAATCAATAAATCATAGCAGTATCCCCATAAACCAGTTTTAGTATCTTGGGAATAATTTTTTTCAAAAGCAATTAATGAAAGTTTACACTTTTCAATTAAAACATCATCATTTAATGTTGAGGAAATCTCAAGAGCTCTTTCAATCTTTTTGAAAACATAAACTTCCCTTTTGTATGTCCTTAAAGTTGATATATCAATCAATGCTTGAGCATACACCCTCCCTACATTATGATGAGGCTTTGTGCCACTAATTTTATTTTGAAAATCCCATACAAGCCCCGAATATCTTGCAACTAAGATTGGATTTTGAGACTCGTAAGCTCTTTTTGTCCAATATTCAATAATTTCGGTTGTTACAAATTTTATTGACGGAGACTCTGTCGCAGTTCCGTCATTATTATTAATTACGACCATTGGTCCAAAGTAAGTACCCCAACCTGTTTCGTTATTTGGGTAATCCTCAGCAAACTCAAAAGCCATTGATTCGGCTTTTAGAGCCGTTTCAATTTTCGATTTATCGTCAGGTATAAATTGCTTTATTTCAGAAGCTATGTCGTGCTCATCAAAACTCTTATTTGAAGATTTGTCAAATAAGTCTAAAATTTCAGTAAGTGTCATTATGTGAAAAGCTATTTTGCATGAGGCGCCGTAGAAGTATTTTATAATGACCCACTATAACACAAAACTCATGTAAGCAACAGTTATTCTGGATTGCCAACTAAAGTTAAGTTTAGGCCATATGCTATTACCGCTGGCCAATGAATCGTTCCTAAAGTAATATGGTCAAAAGCATAAAGCATGTTTGTCAAGCCTGCACTAAACGCTCGTTCGTTTGTAAGAACAGCGGCAAAATTTGAAACTCCTGGCATAAAGAAAGGGGATTCAACCTGGGTGCCAACAGCAGGTATAGATATAACATCGGAACCCGAAATAATCAAATCTGGCCCATTTTGATTTTGCGTTATTTCAACGCATTTACTTTGTAAAATAGGTAAAAATGTTGCTGCATCAGTAATAGGGTCATTTTGCTTAATTCGGACATTTCTGGAAATAATTGCGGTATAAAGCGGATTTCGATAATCGGGCCAGTAAGGAGGTCGATTTGCTTGATAACTTAAGATTGCTACTTGAGGAGTAATTTGGGTCATAGGAACTTCGGCCCTCTTTACATTTTTTACAGCGTCAATTTGACTAAGAGATTTTTCCAGACTTTGCCCTCCACTTCCTTCTAGGCATAAGGTGTGTTTGGCTTCTATATACGCATATACTGCCTCAATTGGAATTTTTTGCTTTTGCCCGAAATCTATTGTCTGCAACAAACGTAATGTAGGAAATCTTTCTTGGTCAAATATTATAATATCGTCTCCGGCAGTTGTTCCATCATTGGAAACAACAAAACCTCTGCAGATTCCATATCTTGTAGGGAGTATTACTCTGAGAAATTTACAAAGAGCTATTTCAAATTCAGGACCGTTGTCAAAGTTATATTCAGCTGAAATTTCACTAAATAAAGCTTTTGTCCTAATATTTATTTCTTCTAAAAAGTCTGAATATGTCATAAAGTGTCTTATTGCTAGCTAATCATAAATATAAGCACGTTTTTATTTCAACTATTATTTTCGATTAAGTAATAATGGAACAAAATCAATTTAAAATATAGCAAAAAAAACCGGCCTCTGGTAAGCCGGTTTTCAACAATTAGCTGATTGCTTCACTCCTTCCTCAGCAACCAAAAAAATTCTAAGCTGTCTTTTTCTTCGTAGGTGTACTTCATGTTTAACAAAAGTTCATAAACTTCGGCATTGTCTAGAACAACGCCTGTATGCTGAGCAATTGCTTTAGCAATTTCTGCAGTAGTAAAAAATGTATCTGCAGTTTCTTTAGTAGCCGGTGAATATTTTGATATAAAAAAGGTAAGTGCATTTAAAGCAGCTTCGCGCCTTTTCTTATTTAGTTGTTCTTTAATGCCAATGCTGTCCATTTATAGAACTGGAAATACCTTTTCCTCCTTGTTTACACCATTAACTCCTATAGTTATTTGTATCCAAACTAAATCCTACATTTTTTGAGTCCGTTTTTTCTTTCTTTTCTTTTTAAATAATTGCCCTGGTAAATAATCATACTGCTTCTCAGAACTTAATAAGTCAATTAACGTACTATCACCTGTTTTTTTTATTTCACCAGCTACACCTTTTTCATCTGTTTTCTCAACAATTACATCTGTCTTCCGAATTTGTTGGATGGCTTCTTTTTGCACAGAACTATCAAACCTTTCTAACAATGCTTTTGCACTATATTCTTTCCCAATATCACTTCCGTTAAAAACCGTTTTATTTATATGGTCTATGTAAGTAATTCCATAAATGTTGCCTCTTTCAGTTTGTCTTAGAGACACATGAATTCCTTGCTTTTGAAGTTCGTTCATAAAACTTTTAAGGTCTTTGCGCCCTTTCAACAACACCAAATTAATCTTAGTTTTTAATCCTCTTTTATACTGCTGCTTGTCAATTTCATTCTCCTTAAACTTCTGTTCTAAGTAAGCTAGAGTTGGCCTGTTATAAAAAGTACTTGACTTTATTGGCGTACCTATTTTGTTTCCTTTTTCATCAAGCACTTGATACACCAATCCTTTGCCTTTAAACATTTTAGAGGCTTCCGGTCCTCGGTCTGCCATCACATTATATAGTTTAAGTACCGCGTTTAATTCAGCTAATGAAGCATATTTATATTGAGGTAAAACAACATCTAAAACATTTGTAATTGCACGTTTAGTTTCAGACTTTCCATATGTAATTCTTTGCGCACCTGCTGGCCTAACTTCTGGCGTTTGCTGTTGCTTTTTACTTTCAGCCTGTACTAAATGGAATTCAACTTCTATTTGTTTCCTGGCTTGCTCAGACTCATTTCTGCCGATATTGTTCATCTCAATCCGGCTACCGTCTGCTGTTATGTTTGTACTAACAACATGTATGTGCTGGTGGCCGGCATCAAAGTGTTGATAAACCAGGTAAGGTTGCTTACCAAAACCTATCTGCTGCATGTATGTTCCTGCGATTTGATTGAGCTTTTCTTTGTCCAGTTTATCTGCAGCAGCAAAGTTGAGAGAGATATGAACACTGTTTGCTGTTACCCGCTCATTTAAAGCAGCCTGATGTTCTAACCGGTGGAGCTTTTGATAGAAGTTCATCTGGTCAAAATCCTTCGCATAATTTACCGCATTGATGCACTCAGCCTTGTGCTGCTGTACTTTCTTTTCATTGTAGTTCACCGCATTGGAAAGACTGCTTGTTTTCTTTATTCTTGCGACCATTTATCTGAAAATTGATTTATCCTTAGTTTGATTTCATCGACCTTTTTTACCAGGCTTTCTTTCGCTGATTCATTTATAAAAAGCCAGGTTTTAAATTCATGAGTTGTCTGAAGTAAATGGAGTTTTTTTACTACCTGATTGTAGTTATTTCCAATAGCATTTAATTCATTTCTGAGCAGAATTAGTTCTGCCATAAAGTCGTCCATTGACTGGTTCCTGGTAAACACCGTCAACCTCTCTTCAAGCAAAACATTTCGCATGTAATCGCTCAATTTCCGACAGGTTGTTGTATTACATTTTGCCTGGATTTTTTCATACTCTTTTGTTGTTAGACGAAGGGTAACAAGTCTTGTTCGGTTAAGTTTTTCTTCTTTCATCACTGTATCTTTTTCACGGGGTTGTCTTAATAATTTTCTTTTGGAAAAAAACTTTATTTGTATGTCTCTCTGCCCACCCGAGTTCCGAGGGGTAAGGGCTGGATTTCGTTTGTATTACAAACGGACATCTAGCAAAGTGTTTAGGCACTTTACATGGTTTTATAGATGTCGAACAATAACTCGACTTCAATAAGCTGGAGGAACAGAATTCAACATTCTTTTCAATGACGTATGTAGGACTTTTTACATTGCTTTTGATGTAAGCTTTGATGAACCAAATAGATGTTTAAGTCTTTGTGTTGTTTGTAGAAATGGCTCTTGTCAACATATTTTTTATCCCATTCCAAACCCTTAAGTGTGTGCTTTATGCCTGCCGAGTCCTGGTCTAAATACAGCTGAACGTTGTCAAATTTTTCCATCAACTCGCGGCTTTTTTCGAAAAATGAAAGGGAGTTTAGCACAAGAAAATTTGTCAGTTGAGAGGATTGATTTATGAACAAAACCTGGTGCGAAAGAAAGCTGAAAAATCCTTCAAAGACTGCTATACTTTGGCTGTCATTATTATGCAGTATTGTAGTAATATTTTTGGGCGAACTACTGCCTTTAAAGTGTTCGTTTCGTAGCTCAAAACCTCCTGAATTATTTTTAAAACCAATGGCAAAGTAGGACTTATTATACATCTCAAATTCTACCTCTTTGCAGTAGTTATTTGCAATCTTAAAAGGTATTTTCCGGGTGTCAATATAGCGGCAAAGAGCAGGATGTGTGAGCGGTTTTGCGGCTATCACTTTTATGGTAGGTTCAAGTGCCTCTCGGGGCTTTTGCGTGTTGGGTTGAGGCTGTTGAACCGTCAATGTCTGCGGGTGAAAAGAAAAAATTTGCGGTATTTTTTTAAGTAATTCTGCTACGCTACACTTGTGATACAATATGCCAAAATCTATCATGTTTCCACCTTGTCCTGCGCCGAAGTCATACCATACATTTTGCTTCCTGTTTACTTTGAATGAAGGTGTTTTTTCATCCCGTAATGGTGACACGTACCAGTAATCCTGGTTCATTATTTTTTGCGGTTGATGACCTAATTTTTCAAGGTAGTCTACCAGGTCTGTTTGCTTTGCGTCCTGTAATGAAAAACGTTCGTTGTTCATAGTAATTTGTCTTTATTGTGGTAGTGTATTATGTGATAATAGTTGGCTTAAAAAAGCAGGGGTCTAAATGTGCCGGGTGTGAGGTGACAATTTTTATGATGAGACGATGAGAAACGTTATAACACTTTCTTTTTTAATTATTTAAGGTCTCATCATACACTCATCATACTTCCTGGCAATGATGAGAATCCTCATCGTGCTCATCATGCTCATCAAACTAAATAATACTTTGATGAGCCTTGTAATCTTTTACTGGTAAGCGTTTCAGCCGTTTTTATCCACTCTCATCAAACTTTTGCTCCAGCCAATCTTGTGAAATCGTATAATACCTTCCGGTATACTGAGCCTCAACGAGTTCATTTGCACTATTGTAGATATAGGTTTGATAGCTTAAGCTGTTGTTTACCGGCTGCAATCCCCACTCCTGTTGCAGCACAGTAGATATACTTTGCCTTGACAAACGAGGGTTGCTTTTCTTCAACAGCTCCAGTAAGTCCTTATTCGTAAAACTGAATTCCTTACTGTTGCTACCATCAAATATTTCTTTAAACAGCAACAGTATTTCTGTTTCTGTTTTATTGCGGTTGTTTCTTATAACTCTTAGGAGTGCATCTGTTCGCAATTGCTTTTCTGAAAACCACATTCTTGTTAACCCATGTGGTACAGAAAGCGGTCTTTCAAGCAGGTAGTACAGGAAATGTGGTATTTCTTTTTCCATGTCCTGTAGCAAGTGGATATTCTCAGAAACAAGCACTGGAATTTTCCTTATCCAATACCTTGTCTCGGTCGCATCAATGACGATAAAATTTTCCTCATTATTAGAACAAAGGACAAACTTTCCAAAGAACTCAATTTCTTTACGGTCTTTGTTTTTCGCTTCACTTTATGACGTGCGTGCTGTGCTTAAGTTCTTGATTTTTTCTGAATCTTCCCTCCTATCCAGCAGTACTTCGTCAACGGCTATTAGTAGCATATTCATCCAGTCAGAATTGAACTGCGACCTAAAATCACTGTTGCCATTAAAAGTCATGTTCTTACCAAAAATGAGTTTGAGCAGGTTGAGAAAAGTTGTCTTACCGGTTTTCCGTTCTCTCGATACCAGGCATAATACCGGAAGTTTTTGAGTAGGTTTTGTATAAAGGAGATGCAGGTAGTCAAGACCGAGTTCATATTGCTCTTTGAAGATGTGTTGTAAGAAGCCCAGTATATTGGCGCAGCTTCCTACCTCCGGGTTCCATTCCAGTCGCTGGTACAGGTTATAAAAGTTACCGATGGTTTCCTGGTAGTGTAAATGACTGGGTACGCAGGAGAAGCCATCAAACTTCGGAATTCTCTTAATCGCACTTCTTGACATATCCTGTTTCAGCATCTCTGCTGTCCACGGCATCCACACTTCTATATACTCGCCCTGAATGGTGGGCTGCAGGCATTTTTTATAGTAGTTTGTCTGCACCCGTATGTAACTCTCAGGGGCGCTTAAAGGAAAATTAGTAACAGGCATAACTACTTTTTTTATCGGTTACCTCTTTTCCTGTTTCCAAGGTGTAATTCTGCTTGCTGCTGTATTTCAGCAGAAGTTTTCTTACGTCCTGACTTTATCCATTCAGCCAGTTCTGACTTATAGAAATATAAACGTTTGCCTTGTTTGTTAACCGGAATTTCGTTGCGGCTTACTTTAGTGTAAATAGTGGGAGTAGAAAGATTGAGGAACTTTGCTGCCTGTGCGATTGTTAGCAGCTCATCGGCTGCCGGTGAAAGGTGATTTACTTCACGTAATAGCTGTTCAATGTGATCCAGTTTTTCATGTAACCTGCTTACAGCTTGTGGTAGTTGGTCAAAAGTGATTGTTTCCATGACAGTATTTTTTGTTTTAATACTGCAATGGTAGTGGAGTGTTTTGCAGGGTTACAAGCGGTTAAACTTGCCTTCCGCCTGTAATACTCCTATGTTTTGTGATTTCTAGCATTTCTTTGTAAGGGTGAGATGACGAACTGTCCCTCCTTTTTACGGATGTCTAAAATTGGAGATTGGCAGCTTTTGGTATTAGAGGAAATAATATCGAGCAAGTATTTCTCTGAATAGTTCTTTACAGTTCCCTTATCGATATAGGCGAAGTAGTTTATTATCCAGGTAATAAGCTGTGTCTTGTTACAGCCAACGATTAAATTAGCTTCGATTAATTGTTTGAATGCATCTGCAAGTTGATTTCCATTGCTGTTGAAAATAAAGGAATGATTTACGTGCAACTCATTTGTTAGAAGTCGCTTTAGGTATGGCTGGTCCTCAGATTTGAAATAATCTTTTACCAGGTCGTAAAAGTCGACGGCCACTCCCTCCTTAAAAACAGGTCTTAGTTCTTCCTTTTTCACCGGCTTTGTATTATTCGTCTTTTCGCCTTCTTTGCCTGGCTGAATAACTTTTAAAACACTTTGTTCAAATTCTGCCAAAGCTTTTTGCCTTGCCCGAATGCTATCCTGTAAATCATCTATGAAATTTTCATCTGCCGTTGCATGGTCTTCAAATGATAGTTCGGGCACAATAAATATATCGCTTAAACAGAGGCTGTATAATAGTTCTGTGAGATGTTCATTGCCGGCAGGAGCATTAGAACGCTTTAGGTTGTGCCAGAATTTTTGAAACTGATCTTTAAATTCGTCTAATCTCTGTAACTGTAGTTGTATCTGCTCTGCGGAAAGATTTAAAATATCTATAAGTGCAAGCTCTTTTAATTCCTTTAGTTCATTTCTAAATGTGCTACTAAGGTAGGGATTTTCATGGCTTATGGTATAGATGGAAAACTCTGGTTGATTACCATCTCTTACCAATCTCTTTGGAGTTATTTTAATATCAATGGTTTGAAGCTTTATTATAAAATCCTTGTAGTGCTTCATATTATACTATTAAAAATAATTACTTTTTAAATCCTATTCTTTCTCTTTCATCCCATTTTCTTTGCGCTGCTTTCTCGTCTAATAAATTCTCCATTGCCTCATATATTTGGTTAAGCTGGACATCGTGCTCACCCAAGCGGTCCTTTATTTGTTGTAAGTGTTCTTTCAAGTCCATTTGTGAAAGTGCAATTTTTCTTATTTCCACAAAAGCTCTCATAATAGCAATGTTCATATTAATTGCCTTATCAGAATTAAGTATGCCACTTAGCATGGCGACACCTTGTTCTGTAAAAGCATAAGGCGTAATATTAGTATTGCGTCTACTTTGATATGCGGTCACAATTTGTGACGACATTGGGGTATCACCTGAAGATGCGGTCACAGATTGTGACCGCATCACCTCCCATTCAGAAACAGTCAGTCGAAACATGAAATCTTCCGGGAACCTCTTTATATTTCGTTTTACAGCTTGATTTAAAACCTTTGTTTCTACCTCATACAATTGAGCAAGGTCGAAATCTAACATAACTCTTTCGCCTCTCACTTCGTAAATTCTGTTTTGAATGCTTCGTATTATTTGCATAAAATATTCTATAGGTCTAACTGAATTTTGTTAGCTGCATCCCTTTTTGTTTGGTCAATAATTTTGGCATATATCTGCGTCGTTTTCAAATCCCTGTGACCTAACATTTTAGATACTGTGTAAATATCTGTACCCTTACTCAGCTGAAGGGTAGCAAATGTATGCCTGAAACTATGAAAGGTTATCTTTTTAGTAATACCGGCTTCTGCCAGCCATTTTGATAAATGACTGTTGGTCCATGCAGAATAAACCAACCCTTCAAAAACTCTATCAAATAATTGTCTGCGATTTCCTAAAAGGCTAAACGCTTGTTCAGAAATAGGCATCACCTCAACACCTTCTGACTTTTCTTGCCTGAAATGAATAAAATAACCCTGACCTTCAATAAATTCAAGTTCACCCCACACCATTTTCTTGATATCAGAAAAACGCAAACCAGTAATGGCTGAAAACAAAGCGGCACGTTTTAGCACGGGTAAAGTGCATTCAGTTTTAGCAAGCCTATTTACTTCTTCGAGGGTTAAAAATTTACGTTGCGTCTCCTCTGCTTTTAAAGGTCTCACTTTGGAGTTAAGATCTGTTTGTAAATAGCCATCTCTATACGCTTGTCTCAATGTTGCTTTAAACTTGTTGAAATAAGCAAAGGAGGAATTCTTTGACAAAGGAGTTTTGTCATTGCGCTTATTAGGTGCTGTCAACAGATAGTCTTTAAAGTCCTCGCAAAAACTTTCATCGAGGTCGGTAAATTTCAAACTTCCCTTAGTGTACCTAATTAAATAGTTTAAAGCAGAAATCCAATTGTCATAATTCGATGTCTTCTTTTTATCCGCTAACTTTCGGAAGTAGTCAACAAAAGACTGTTGCCCCTTCTCCTTAATTTTTAGTTGCTCTTTTTCGTATCCTGTGTATATTTCAGGCTTATTGAGTTGGTTATCTCGTTTCTGCCGTATTTGCTCGGCTAACTTGATAGTTTCCTTATTATGTTGTTTATCAACTTGCGTTTTTGCTTTATCAAAGATATATAGCCCTAAAAATTCTCTTCTGGTTGGTTGACCTGTATCTGCATTTATTACTGCAGGATAAAAGTCCAAGTATAAACTTTTTCTATTACCGCTAATTGCTTTAGTTCGTAGTTTAACTTTTGTCATATAAAAAGTTTATCTAATTCAGACCTCTTTATTATTGACCGGGTTCCTGCTTTTCCTGTTTTTATTTCGCCCCGTTTAAGCATTCTATAAATAGTTCTACGACTTACTCCTAATACTTTACACGTTTCCTCTATGCTTAAATATTCCTTCGCTTTTAAATCTTCGATTGGTTTCGCCTTTAGTGCTTCCGTGTCTATTTGAACGGCTTGTATTTTTGCATTTTTTAATCTCTCCTTATATAACCTTTTTGCACAATTGTCTGAGCAAGTTTTTGATGTTGTTTTCCTTGCCTCAAAATCTTGTTTACAAAATTCGCATACTTTATTAACCCTAATATTCGAACTCATAATTTTTGACTTTGTGTCTATCTGTGCCAAGATGTGCCAGAGTGTGCCATATTTAGGCGAATTAACTAAAGCGAGGTACAACTAGTAACCACAGAAGTGCTAAGGTACAAATAAGGTACGAAATTAAACAAATGCATAGGGTAACATCAGCAATTAAAAAGAGAAGATTTTGAATAACACCTCTCTAAATCAATCAGTTGTTACTTTTTTGTATTAGTTTGGTATTATCTATTTTGTTCTTTTATTTGCCGATACAAAACTTACTAAATATATAATCTAATTGGTCTTCGTTTGTAACTTCACCTGTTATTTCACCTAGATAATGCAAACACCTGCGGATGTCTAAAGCAAGTAAATCACCGGAAAGGCGGTTTTGCAATCCCTGAAATATTTCCTGCAATGATTGATTTACCAACCGCAAAGCCTCATAATGTCTTGCATTCGTGACTACAGTACTTTCGGCCTTTAGCTCACCTCCTATTACAACATCAACCAACCGCTGTTTTAGTACTTCAATATTGTTTTTATTTGAGGCAGAAATATATAAAACTGGTATTTCAGCAAACTTAATTCCTAATTCATCCCCGGATATTTTATCTATTTTATTTCCGGTTAACAGGTATTTTAATCCTTTAGTCTCCATTTCTTCAGTTATGACTTTCAACTCGTGGATTGAAGTATCACTTACATCAAACAGGTAAATGACAACATCAGCCTGCTGCATTTTTTCCAAACTTCGCTCCATCCCGTAACTTTCGATAATGTCAGTACTATGCTGTCTTATACCTGCTGTATCAATTAGACGAAACAAAATACCATCTATATTTAAAACTTCTTCTATTGTATCTCTTGTAGTGCCGGCTATTTCACTTACGATTGCCCTGTTTTCATTCAGCAGCGTGTTCAACAGTGTCGACTTTCCTGCATTTGGCTTACCAATAATAGCTACACTGACACCATGTTTAATAACATTACCCAAAGCAAAAGAAGAAAGAAGTTGTGATGTTATACTTAACGATTCTTCAATAAGGTAGTTCAACTGCTTTCTATCAGCAAATTCTACGTCTTCCTGGCTAAAATCAAGTTCCAGTTCTATCAGCGCAGAGAAACTTAATAAACGATCACGGAGATATTTTAAGACAGAAGAAAATCCTCCCCTTATATTTTGAAGAGCATGTTTACGACTTGCTTCGGTATTACTGGAGATTAAATCTGCAACTGCTTCCGCCTGTGCTAAATCAAGCTTTCCATTTAAAAATGCTCTTTGGGTAAATTCACCAGGTTTTGCAAGTCTTGCACCCTCTGCGGTTATTGCATGGATGATTTTTTCGAGAATATAAGATGAACCATGAGAAGAGATTTCAACGGTATTTTCCCCGGTGTAACTTGCAGGCGCCTTAAAAAGAGAAATCACCACCTGATCTATAGCTATACCGTTCTGCTCCAACATTCCGACATGAATTGTATGCGTTTTTTTAGAAGTCAAATCTTTAGCCGGAAAAAGACGATTTACCAATTCTATTGCTGTGCTTCCGCTTACCCTGACAACACCGATAGCGCCTATCCCCTGCGGTGTTGCCAATGCAACAATTGTATCATCCCAGCCTGAAAGCTTTCCTAACATTTACGTTAAATTTAAATAGATAAAATTAGAGCAATTGAAACAGAGGCTTATGCCTTATCTCGCATCTTAAAATAATTGTAGTTACTATGCAAATAAAAAAGTCTTCCGTTACCGGAAGACTTCTTCATTAATAAATAAAACAGACTTATTATTCTTCAGCTACCTGGAAGGTAACATATTGAATAGCCTGATAAATTACATTTCTACCGTTCTGAACTGCTGGCTCCCAGGCCGGACCTTTTTTAATAACCTTTACAGCTTCAGGACCGCAGCTTGGACAAGCGGGAGGAACTTGAATAGCCTGCACGTTACTAATTGCACCTGTTTTGTCCACTATGAACTGAACTTTTACAGTGTAATTACCCATTGGTGCACCGTCGTCAGCTGCAACGTTAGCATTTAAGCTTCTTTCAAGGTATCTTTTCCAACCTGCCAGTCCGCCCGGAAATTTTGCTTCTTTTTCCACCTTTGTAAAAACCTTATCGTAGTCTTCTTCTACTCTTTTAGGAGCTTCGACTACACCGGTACCTGCTTCTTCAACCGGAGGTGCAACAAAACCTTCATCTTTTTTACCTTCCTGGTTAATCGTACCAATTCTTGTATCCTCTAGTTTTTCAACAGGAGGAGGTGGTTCTTTCACTTCCTCATCTTTTACGATTTTTGGAGGGGTAAATTTAGTGATTTCAACTTTCGGAGGCTCCGCTTTTGGAGGAGGCGGTGGTGGTGGTGGCTCTGGCTTAGGCTCCTCAGCCTTCTTAATATCCTCCAATTGTACGTCCTGCACAATTATCTGGTTTTTATCCGAATCGTCGTCCCTACCAAATATTTGAGAAAGAAATAATAAAAGACATACAAGAGCCATTACGCCAATGGCAGTTGTAATTCTGCGGTTGTACGTCTTTCTAAGTTCGTAAGCGCCGTATTCCTTATTCTTTCCCTCAAAAATGATGTCAAGAATATCGGCGTTTAAAATTTTGTTAGCTTCCATTTTTTTTCTTTTAAAGGTATAGATGTAGGATTGTCAAATGATTTCAAAAGAAAAAGCTATTTAGCTCCTCCGCTTGTATCCGTAATTTTTACTAATTGACCTTCTCCTTCACTAATATCAACCAACGCATATCTGGAAATATCGTTAATTGTCATTTCATCCAGAATATCTACCACATCTCTATAAGTTGCATCAGTACTTGGTTTAATCACAATAACAAGATCATCTTTTGCAGTAGACCTTTTTTTATTGATTATTACGTCTCTGATCTGCTTCATAGTACTGCTCTTAAAATTAGAGCCATTTGGGTCAAGCTGGCCTTCATAATAATAGACATTTTTTTCTGATCCCAATAACAAAGTCAAGGCACCACTTTCTTTAGCCTTATTCTGCTCTTCAGGCTTATCCGTATCCTTAGGCAGGAAAAGACTCATCGCAGTAGGCTGACTCATGGTAGTAGTGAAAATGAAAAAGGTAATCAGAAGAAAACCAAGATCCACCATTGGAGTGAGGTCTACCCTGGTAGACGCCTTTTTTGACTTCTTGACTCCGGGGCCTTTCTTATGACCACCGCCGGAGGAGGTATCCATTTCTGCCATCGCTATAAGTTTTTTTAGAGTTAAATAATTTAATTATTCCGCTGAAGCAGTTTCTGTTTCTCCTTTCATAAACTTCCTCCAGAGATCAGTTCCTGTCGGAACGCTTTCCGGATTAGTAATCATTTGGAATTTAAACTGCTCGCTTTTCTTAAACGCTGAAATTACATTTTTGAAAGCAGGATATTTTGCAAGATTATCGCCTTTTACAATCAGATTGAACTTTGCACCTGTTTTAGAATGGGCTGCAACAATAGCCTGCATCCAGGTAGTCATCTCATTATTCGCAGTATCCTGTATTGGAATACCTGGTAAAGTAGTTGCCTCCAATTTGTCTTTTGGTATAGCCAAAGCAGATTTTAACTGTGAGATAGGGGTACCAAAAAAACTGGCGGTCCTGAATGCTGCAATATCAGCGGGAGAAAGACCTGCGCCTTTCATAGCATTAAGTTGATTCGCGACTTCTTCCTTAACATCTTCGTTATCAAGTGAAACATATGCCTTACCATCTTTTGTAAAGCTTACAAGTGTTACATCTTTTTCTGGTGCTACTTTAGAAGATACAGAGCTGGGCGTAACAACACTTATAGCTTCCGGAGCTTTAAAGTGAGTAGTAAGAATGAAAAATGATAACAATAGAAAAGCTACATCACACATCGCCGTCATATCGACTGATGTACTCTTTCGGGGTACTTTAGGTCTTGCCATTTTTTAAAATTTTATTTCTATTATATCAATGAGACTCATACTTCCTATAATTCCATAAAAAAAATTTGCTTATCTGTAATTAGAAGCAAAACTTTGTGTTAAAGTGAAACCAGACTCATCGATACCATAAGTAATACCATCAATTCTTGTTGTGAAGATGTTGTAACAAATGATAGCTAAAGCAGATGTACCGATACCAAGTGCAGTATTGTACAGAGCCTCAGATATACCCTGAGAAAGTTTTTGAGCAGCTTCACCACCACCAGCTTCACCTAAGGCAGAGAAAGACTTAATCATACCTATCACCGTACCTAATAAACCAATCAAAGTAGCTACAGAAGCAAGGGTTGACAAAAACACCAGATTTTTCTCCAACATTGGTAACTCAAGTGCAGTTGCTTCTTCAACCTCTTTTTGAATATTTACAATTTTTTGATCGGTATCCAATTCAGTATTGCTAATCATTTCTTTGTATTTCCTAAGACCTGCTCTCATTACATTACCCACAGAACCTTTTTGTCTATCGCATTCTGCAAGAGCTTTGTCGACATCTTTATTAGCTAAATGAAACTGAATTTTTCTGATGAATTCACCAATACTTCCTTTACCTGCAGCTTTTGATACAGTCAGCAATCTTTCAATTACAAAGGTCAGTACCATAAGCATACATCCGATTAAGATCGGTACAATTATTCCACCCTCATACATACGGGGTAAGTTTCCTTTTGGGCCCTGGTGATCAGGCCAAAATCCACCTGCTGTATCTGGATCTGTAAAATTGCTATCAGCACCAAGTACAAAACGCCAAAGTACATACCCTAAAATAATACAACCTATCGGAGCTATCCACGATATTGCATTTCCAGATTTCTTTGGTTGAACCGCAGTTGTGCTTTTTACTGTAGCAGTTGGTTTAGTTTCCGCCATGTCTAATTTTTTTTGTGTTTAAGAAATTTGATAAAAGTGATTAATTCTAAATTGTTCCGCAATTCTAATGAAAATAATGACTTAAAAATAAAAGCAGTGGCATTTATTTTTGCATTTGGATAAAATAAAAAATAATTGCAGACTTACAATTATATAAAAAGCCATTGTTTTAACAACAGCAAGTTTCAGGCCAGCACATTTTATATATAAAGAGTTTATAATTTTCAGAAGGTGGAATGAATTATAACATCCGGGTGAAAATCTTATTTGATTTTTAACTGTTCCCAATCCTGTATCCTTTATCTTCATGCTTCTAAAATTTATTACGTATCAGTATGAAGAAAACTTTATTATTATTTGTGCTTGTGGGTTCGGTAACCCTGGGTATAGCACAGAGAAGACCTACACCTACACCATCAAGAACGCCCGCAGCACCTGCCTCAGCTCCGGCAGGCCTGTTCAGTGGACCAGCAGGGGCAAAACCAGCACCCAAATCTTACAAAGACGTGATAACAGATAAAGCTGTTACACAAAAGGGGTTATTCATTGTACATAAGGTAGATGATAAGTATTACTTTGAAATACCTGACAGTGTTATGAACCGCGAGATCATGGCAGTCACCAGATTTGTAAGGGTGCCAGCGAACGGAGGAGTGGGACGTGCTACTTATGGCGGTGAATTGACTAACCAACAAACAGTAGCTTTTGAGAGAGGTCCCAGCAACAATGTATTTATGCGTGTTATTACACTAGTAAATGTTGCCGATACCAGCAATGCTATATATCAGGCTGTTAATAACTCTAACTTAAATGCGATTGCTGCAGCTTTTCCTGTTGCCGCATATACCAAAGACTCATCGGCAGTTGTTGTAGATGTTACAGAATTTTTTAAAGGAGACAACCAGGTAGTAAGCATTAGTCCACAAGCTAAAAGAAGTTTTAACCTGTCTTCTATTGCCACTGACCGGTCTTATGTCCAAAACATAAGATCTTTTCCACTTAATACAGAGATAAGGACAGTTAAAACCTATAATTCTACACCTGCCTCTCCTTTTGGTGCAACTTCTCCCACGCCAACATCCAGTATTCCTGCAGCTAATGCAGCAGGTGCAGTAACTATTGAGTTGAACACATCAATGATAATGTTGCCTAAAAAACCTATGGTTATTCGCTATTGGGACCGCAGAGTTGGCTTTTTCCCCGAAGATTTTACAAGCTTCAGTGATAATCAGCAAAGGGTAGAAAGTAACAGGTTTGCTGTGAGATGGAGGTTAGAACCAAAAGATGAAGACGTTGAAAAGTGGAAACGTGGTGAATTGGTTGAACCAAAAAAACCTATTGTTTATTATATTGACCCTGCAACTCCTGCTAAATGGAGAAGTTATCTGATAGCAGGAGTAAATGACTGGCAGGCAGCTTTTGAAAAAGCAGGCTTTAAAAATGCTATTTCGGCTAAAGTATGGCCAGGGGACTCTTCTATGAGTATGGAAGATGCAAGATATTCTGTAATCAGGTATTTTGCTTCAGATGTTCAAAACGCTTATGGCCCTAACGTACACGATCCACGTACCGGTGAAATTTTAGAAAGTCATATTGGTTGGTATCACAATGTGATGCAGCTCGTACACGATTGGTATATGATACAAGCTGCGGCAGTAAATCCGAGAGCAAGAAAAATGAAATTTGACGATGACTTAATGGGTGAGTTAATCCGTTTTGTCTCTTCTCATGAGGTAGGTCATACATTGGGTTTAATGCACAACATGGGTAACAGCAGCAGGACGCCTGTCGAAAATCTAAGAAATAAAGCATGGGTCGAAGCTAATGGTCATACTGCATCTATCATGGACTATGCACGTTTTAACTATGTAGCCCAGCCTGAAGACAAAATTGATGAAAAAGGATTATTTCCGCGAATTGGTGATTATGACAAGTGGGCGATTCGTTGGGGTTACGGATATATGGAGGGCGATACAAAAGAGGCTCAAAAAGAGGTAAGCAACAAGCTTATTCTAAAAACGCTCAGCGAAAATCCACGAACTTACTTTGGCACTTATGAACTTGGTAATCCTAATGACCCGAGAAATCAAAGTGAAGATTTGGGTGACAATGCTATGAAGGCAAGTACTTATGGTATAAAAAATCTTAAGTTCATATTGAAGAACCTGCCGGAGTGGACCAAAGAAGAAGTGGATCAGAACCAGAATATTGATGAAATGTATACTCAGTTAGTAGGACAATTTCGCAGATATATGGGACATGTAACTGCAAATGTTGGAGGCGTAGAAGAAACGGTCAAAACATCAGTGCAGGGCGAACCGGTATATACCGCAACGCCAAAAGCAAAGCAGCGTGAAGCAGTAGCTTTTTTGCAAAACCAGGTTTTCGCCACCCCGACATGGTTGATGGACAAGAATATTCTTAATAAAATAAACAATCCGGGTGAGACAAATCCTGTAACTTCTACCCAGGAGTCAACATTAACCAGCCTGTTAAGCACTACCCGACTTAATAGATTACAAGAGTCAACAGAACGATTTGGTGCGGCTAAAGCATACAGTGCTGTCGAATTGTTCGCCGATGTGCAATCAGGCTTATTTAGTGAATTAAAAACTAAAAAACCAGTTGATTCATACCGTCGCAGGCTTCAAAAAAGTTATGTAGACAAATTGAATGATATCTTAAATCCTGCACCGGCAGCCTCAGGATTAACCATTGCTTCTTTAAGAGGAGGTAGCAACGCTTTATCTTCACTAGAGTTGAACCGCTCCGATATACCATCTATAGCACGCGCTCAACTTGTACAACTAAAAGCACAGGTTGCAGCAGCAATCCCTGCTACAACTGATAAAATGAGCAAAATGCACCTTTTAGATCTTCAGCAAAGAATTAAAGATGCTTTAGATCCAAAGAATTAATCGGGTTTAGAATACTGTAAAAAGCCCGGTAAAATTTTACCGGGCTTTTTATTTCTTAAGTCTTTTGTGTTTAATAAACTTATTCCTCTTTATCCTTGTTGAGTTGCTGCGAAATTTTTTAATACTATCCTTCGCGGCTGCGAAAAGCTTTTGTAACAGGTATTTCTTTTATTATAAAAAGGGTCAAT
>Ga0210040_10004405_pt1 | contig 18430 bp, 21 predicted proteins | sample CryGeyCG12114_NA_FD_185462 | JGI IMG/M metagenome (GOLD analysis project Ga0210040, IMG submission 185462) | Groundwater microbial communities from aquifer - Crystal Geyser CG19_WC_8/21/14_NA (SPAdes) (version 2) | ecosystem: Environmental > Aquatic > Deep subsurface > Groundwater | place: USA...
GCGCAGCGCGAAGCCGGTGCCGAGCAGCGGCGCGCTGCTGTCCATCGACAAGGAGATCGAAACGGCGGAGGGCGCGCCGCTGCTCGGCACCGGCTTCGCGCTGCGCCTCGCGCGCAACCTCGCCGCGGAGCTGGGCGGCAGCCTGGTGATCGACGACGCTTGCTTGACATTGCGGCTGCCAGCCGCCGTAGATCGGGACGTGGGCCAAGCAACCAACTGACGTGCCCAGGTGACGGGCCAGGACAAGGGGAAGGGGGAGCCGCGCCCGCCCTTTCGGGTCGCGGCGCCTGCGCCTACCGCACTGGTGCGCTGGCCCGACGCATTCGGCACGCGCTTCACCGTCTTCTGCGACGTGGAGGAGGAGTTCGACTGGCGTGCGCCGCTCGCCCGCGCGCACCGCTCCACCCGCGCCATGGCCGCTTTCCCGGCGGCGCACCGGCGCTTTGCCGATCTGGGCATCGGCCTTGCCTGCATGGTCGACCACCCGATCGCCAGCGACCCCGCGTCGGTGGAGATGCTGTTGCGCGTGGTCGAGGATGGCCGATCGGAGATCGGCACGCAGCTTCATCCCTGGGTCAACCCGCCGGATCGCGAGGCCGTATCGCCGGTCAACAGCTATGCCGGCAACCTGCCGCGCGCGCTGGAAGCCGCCAAGCTCGATGCGCTGACGCACACGATCGCCGCCGCCTTCGGCCGGGCGCCGCGCGCGTACCGGGCAGGGCGATACGGCATCGGCCCGAACACGCTGACACTGCTCGCCGAGCGGGGCTACCGGCTCGATAGCTCGGTCCGCGCGGGCTATGACTATAGCCACGATGGCGGCCCCGACTTCAGCGCGGTCGGCAGTGCGGCCTATCGTCTTGCTGACCTGATCGAGCTGCCGCTCACCACCGTCTTTACCGGCCTGCTGCGTCGCCGCGGCGCGCCCGTGTACCGCGCGCTTGGGCGGCTGCCGCATGGCCGCGGTGCGTTCGCCCGCAGCGGCCTGCTAAACCGCGTCGCGCTGACCCCGGAGGACATGCCGCTGGCCGAAGTGCTCGCGGCCGTCGACGTCGCGGTGGAGGAAGGGGCGAGGATGATCACCTTCTCGTTCCACTCGCCCTCACTAGCGCCGGGCAACACGCCTTACGTCCGCGACGCCGCGGACCTCGCGCAATTCTACGGCTGGTGGGCTGCGGTGGCGGCGAGGCTGGCGCAACTCGGCGTCACCTTCGCCTCGCTCGACGAGATCATCGCAGCCGCGGATCAGCCGCCGGGGTGATAGCTCCGCTCGGTATGGCCAATCAGCTCCTCCGGGTAGAAGTACACCGGCCGCAACTGGCCGCTGGCATAGCGCGCTGCCTGATCGTTGAAGTGCGGGGAAGCCGGGTCGCCGCTCTCGCCGCCTGCCGTCACCGCGCGAGCGGTAACGCGCGGCCCGAACTCCACGGCCGCGACGAAACTATTGCCGCTGGTGCCGTAATAGCGCGTGGTGCCCGGCTTGCGGCCTGCGCCAAACGAGGCAAGGCTGCCCCATTGCGCGGAGGTGAAGGGCACCGGAATGCTCGGGGCAGCGTCACTGAACGGCTGACTGGTGTCGCCGGTCAGTCGCTGAAAGCGGTTGATCTGCCCCCACGGCACGCGCCAGCTGCCGAAATCCTGCCTCAGCCGGTCCGCTGCCTCGCCAAGCGCCGCCAGCCGCGCGTCGGTCGTGGCGGGGGCGGCCATGATGTCATAGCGAGGCAGTCCGCACCCTGCGCCGTCGCCCGCCACAGTGCCTCGCCCCAGAACACCGCCAGTGAGGTGGCTTTGGACTCCGCCCCCCATCGGTAGTCCCAGCCGCGCAGCAGCTCCACCGGCCCCGCCAGCTTCGCCCGGCGCGGATCGCCGTTGGGCAGCAGGTCATAGCTGGCCAGCAACGCCGGGATCAGCCGCGGAAACGCGGGAAGATAGCTGTCGAACGCGCTTTCGATCAGGCCGGGGAGCGTGAAGTCGTGCTTGCCCGACAGCAGCATGATCGCGTGCAGGCCGCGCGGGTTCTCACCCACCCGGTCGAAGTAGCGGGGGAAGTTGCGTGCCTGCGGGCTGTCGGGCCCGGCCGCCGACCACGGCCAGTTGTTGCTGTTGGCGATCCAGCCGTCGCGCGGGTTCACCACCTGCGGCAATTCGGTGAGGTCGAACTCCCCCTTCCAGTCGGTCGCGGGATCGCTGCCGTCCACCGGGCGGGAATAGTCGAACCGGGGGTCGCGGCGCGGCATGAATTGCGGCGTCAGGAACGCGATGATGCCCTTGTCGTCGGCGAACACGGTGTTGTTGGACGAATTGGCCAGCCGCTCGGCGATGGCTCGGAAGGCGGCATAATCGTGCGCCTTGGTGCGCAGGAACGATTGCTCCAGCGCCGCCTGGTGCCGCTGCATCAACGCGGTCGAGATCCATTTGCCGCCTTCCGCGCGGACGATCGGCCCATGGTGCGTGCGGTAGGTGGTGAAACGGCGCTCCCCCATGCCGCCACCCGGCAGCCGGTATCGAAGCGTGATCGTGCCCGTTTGCACCTGCCGCATCTTCCTGCCGTAACGATAGGAAAGCCGCCGCCCGCGCCGCACCACATCCTCGGCGAACTCGTCCACATTGTCGACGCCGCTCGATGTGTGCATCCAGCCGGCGTGCTGGTTCCAGCCCTGGTAGATGAAGAACTGGCCCCAGGTCGCCGCCCCATAGGCGTTCAGGCCCTGATCGCTCGTCACCTGCTGCTCGGCGCGAAAGAAGAAAGAGGTATGCGGGTTGATGAGCAGCAGCGGGTGCCCATCGCGCGTGTTGGCGGCTGCGATGGCGATGCCGTTCGATCCCTGCGGCTCGCGATAGGCAAGCCCACGCTCGCTGTTCGCCAGCGCTACCGCGCGGCCGCCATAGAACGCCTCCAGTTGCGGCAGCGAGACGCGCTCAATGTCGCCGCCGATGCTGCCTTCGCTGAAGGCCAGCGCCATCCAAGGCTCGAATCGCGTGATCACCTTGGGATGCACGGCGGGGTGCGTGGCCAGGAAGAAGTTCAGCCCGTCCGCCCAACCATTCATCAGCGCCCGCAGCCAGTCCGGACTGTGGCGGTACTCATCGCGCAGGGCGTCAGGATCGACGAACAGGCGCTGGCGCAGGTCCTGCCAGATCGCGCCTTCGCCCTCGGCCTCTGCCCGCCGCCCGAGTGCGGTCAGGTAATTGCTCTCGACGCGGGGGAAATCGTCCTCCGCCTGCGCGTACATCATCCCGAACACTGCGTCGGCGTCGCTGTGCCCGCGCACGTGCGCGATGCCCCAGTCGTCACGGGTGATCATCACCGCCGCCGCGTGCCGTCGCCAGCGCTCGCCGTCGTGCCTCGCGTCGGACGCGCCCGCGGTCGCAGCCATCGCGGGGAGGGGGGCCATCACCAGCAGCCAAGTCCACCACCGCATCACGTACCCTTTCCGCCGCCAAGGTCGGCGACGCTGCGCGATCCGCCAACGGAGCGCAAGGCGCCACAGCATGGTTAAAGTCCCGTTTTCGCTATCGAATTGGCGTCCTGGTAACCCTTGGCGCTTAGCAGCAGCCACGACCCCAGGAGAATGCGGTGGAAGATACCGAATATACCGAGTTCGATCGTCAGGTGGCGCGGCTCGGCGACGCCTTCGCGCTCGGCATCAAACAGATCGCTTCCTCGCCTGCCGTGCAACGTGGCCTGCTCACCGCGGCCTTGAACGAGCTGGTGTGGACCTTGTACATCCAGTTCCCCGACCATCGCGACGTTCTTGTGGAAGAACTGGCGCTGCTCTCCACGTCGGTGCAATCCTCTACCGAGGAGCATCAGGAAATGGCACGCCAGGAGGCACTGACCCGCCCCAATTGAGCGGCGTCTTCGGCGCGGTGCCGCTGTTCGCCCCTGGCCTGCTAAGCGACCACTCGCCGTACCGGCAAGCCGAACCGGCGTCGCCGCCGTGAAGTGACGGGCGTCGGGGCGAGGGCAGGCTGGTACAAGCGCACGATCAGGTCGCCCGAAACAGGCGCGTCGTCGTGGTCTGGGCTGAACAGCGACAAGGATCCTGTGGCGCTCACCAGCGCGACCGGCCAGCTCGGCTCGTGCGTTTGCGTCGTCTCGGCGTCGGCAGGCACCTGTTCGACCACCAACGCGGCGCCCCCGTTCATCAAATCGGACAGGCGTTGGTGGACCATGTCCGTGCCCAGCGCGATTTTCCCGCGCCACTCGCGCGAGGCAGCATTGCGACCCGAACTCTCGTCCGGCGCGGTCTGGTACACCCGCTCACGACCGAACTCGGTCGCAAAACGGGTGCAGACCAGCGCGTTGTAGGCATCGTCGGGCGTCGCGGCGAGCAGATGCTCGTAGTCGCGCAAGTCGATCACCTCTTCGCCCAGGACCGACAGCACCTCCACCCGCATCGTTTGCAAGCCAACCAGCCGCGCTGCTCTGAGTGCGATGGCCGATCGATCCAGAACGAGAATGGGGACGCCGACGTTGCGCAACGCTTCCCCCAGCGCAACGGTGAAAGCAGTGGCGCCGACGATCAGCAGGCCGCTCCGCCCGCCCGAGGCCAGCCCCAGGCGGCGGGCCAGCGGCGCGAGGGTGAGGCCGTGCAAGATCACCGTCGATGCGATCACCGCAAAGACGAGCGGCAGCACCAGCCGGGCATCGGAATAGCCGGCGTTCGCCAGTCTTTCGCCCGCGACACCGGCGATGGCGGCGGCGACCACGCCGCGCGGACCGATCCAGCCAACCAGAAGCCGTTCGGACCAGCTCACCTTCGCGCCGATGGTGGCCAAGCCGATTGCCAGGGGGCGGGCGACGAACAGAATAGCCAGCGTGGTCAGCGCGATCGGCCAACTGAGCATGGTCACCGTGTGCCGGTCGATGTTGGCCGTCAGCAGGATGAACAGGCCGGAAACAAGGAAAACGGTGAGCGCCTCCTTGAAGCGGCGCAGCTCCTGAAGGCCGGTCACGTCGATGTTGGCCAGCACAACGCCGCACAGGGTCGCGCCGACCAGCCCGGTTTCGGGCTGCACCGCTTCGCCGGCGGCGTAAACGCCCAGCGCGCCGGCGAGTAGGATCGGCGTCTTGAGATATTCGGGCGCCAGATCCCGGCGGAACAGTGTCCGGATGCCGAACGGCACGACGATTCCCAGCACCGCAGCGATGCCGCTGCCCACCAGCGTTCGCCAAGCCAGCGTGAGGACGGCATCACCCGTACTCATCGTCGTGGACAGCGTGAGGAAGCTCAGCACCAGCAGCGTGATCGTGGCGCCGATCGGGTCGTTCACGATCGCCTCCCACTTCAGGAACGATGCCGGCCGCGGTTCAAGCTTCGCCTGACGGAGCAGCGGCATGATGACGGTCGGCCCCGTCACGACCAGGATCGCGCCGACCAGCACTGCCACTGGCCATGACAGGCCCGCCACGAAGCGCGTCGCGAGTGTGCCCAGCACCCAGTTGAGCGGCAGTGCCACCGCCACCAGCCGCAGCACGCCGGAGCCGGCCGAGCGAAGCTCGCGCAGGTTCAGGTTCAGTCCGCCCTCGAAGACGATGATCGCGACCGCCATGCCGATCGCCGGCCGCATCACCTCGCCAAGAGCGACGGATGGCTTGACGATGCCGGCCACCGGACCCGCCAGCGCGCCAATCGCCAGCAACGGTATGATGGCGGGCAGCTTGAGCCGCCAACCCAGCCATTGGCCGAACACCCCCGCGACCGCCACGCCGACGATCAGCAGAAGGATCGTGTCTTCCATGTTGCCAGGCCCTCATGTTCGTTGCGTGGCCGGCAAGCCGACGCCCCAAGGGCTGTAGCGGTTCACCCGATCAACGCCAGCTTCTCAATCGGATCCTGGTCCTGCGGACGGGTGTTCCAACCTGGGCAGCAGGCGGGGTGACCGGCAGATCCGGTAACGAATCGTTCTTGTCGGTCCAGACCTGACCGGCGCGCTTCGGGTTTCCAAGTGGAGGACATCCGCCTCACCTGTGGCTGCCAACGTTGCCTGCTGTCTTGGTCAAGCTGATGCGTTTCGGCGACGTGTGCCGGTCACATGCTGCTCATGCCCAGCCGGGCCATGCTGAGTGGCTGATTGCCTCGCGATCCGCGATAAAGTGGTCGGGGAGACAGGATTCGAACCTGCGACCCCCTGGTCCCAAACCAGGTGCGCTACCAGCCTGCGCCACTCCCCGACTGCGGACGACCTTAGGCTGGGTGGGTGCAATCCGCAACGGTCGTCGTCGCGGTCGTGCCGCCAGCGTCGCCTAGACCGGCAATCGTCCGGCCAGCGCCGCAATGCCGTCACCGTGAAGCACTTCCATCATGGCGCCATCGACCATGACCGGACGCTCGAGCGTCAGCGTCGCCGCGGCCTTGTGCACCGGATCGAGCTCCATCCAGGCGCGCACCGCGCCGGCGAGGCTGGTGACCTCCGGCAGGTCCTGTTGGCCGCGTTCCACGTTTTCCAGCGCCGCACTCATCTGCCAGTCAATCGGCGCATTGGCGGCATCGCCCCAGGTGGCCTCAGTCAATGCCGGTCTCCGTCTGGCCAGGCATCAGTCGAGGTCATTTTCGCTGATCACGATGATCGGCTGGTCACTGTCGCGCGCCAGGGCCGAAAGCGCCGCGTCGGAGATCGGATCGATGAAGCGGTTGAACGTATCCACCGCATCACCGTCAGGGGCATCGCCGGTCAGCGCTTCGAGAACGTCATATTGCACGGCAAACTGATACTCGTCGCCATCCACTTCCGCATCGAATTCGACCTGCCGCTCGTCGATGTTGTCGAGGATGGATGAGTTGTCGATCTCCAGGCTCGGTGCAGCCATTGTAGGTGTTGCTCCCATCGTCTTGATGTATGTCGCCCCTAAGCGCCGGACGGGCGGCGAGGTTCCCGGGCGCGACGAAGAGCGCGTCAGGCGCCCCAATCGGGTCCGTCCGGATCGGGGAAGAAATCGTCAACGGGATCTGAGGTCGTCGCCCCGCTGATGCCGCTGCGGGATGGAGACGACGGCAGGGTAGGCTCGCCGCCGCCGAAGCGCACTCGGATTGCCGCAGCGGACCCCGCAATCCCCTGGAACACTGCCATCAGCTCTTCGCCGGCCTTGATCCGCCGGCCGATCCACGGCGCCCGCTCGGCGGAAAGGTAGCCGAGTTGGATGCCACGTGCGCTCCACACCGAAACGGCGTGTTCGTCGTGCCGGTTGCGCGGTTCCGGCCGTAGTTCGACGCGTTCTCCCGGCATCGTCATCAGTGCTTCGGAACGCCGGTTCGTCCGCGCCCGGTCTGCATTGGGATAGTCGATCCCCACCACTGCCAGCGTCAGTTCGTTCATGGCGCTCGCCTTGTCGCTCGCATCACAGCACGGCCTTGCCCCTGCCGCCGATGCAGCTAGGGCTCGAGAGATGAGACGCCCCATCGGCCTTTGGATCGCGATCGCCGCGGGCGCAGCCCGGATCCTGTGGTCAATCGCGACGTTGCCCTTTTATGGCCCGCCGCGATCGGGCGATCAATAACCCGATCGGCCTGCCGGCGGTGGCGCAGCGAGCAAGGCGCGGCTACAGCACGCCGGGGCAGGCAAGGGGAACTCTCATGGCCGAAATCGTCATCACCCCGAGTGGGCCGGGCGCCATGGAGGCGGGGCTGATGATCGACGACAGTGGCACCCGCTTCGTGGTCCTCACCTTTCGTGAGCCCGATTCCGACCCGCTGCTGGTGACCTTCACCGTGCCGCTGTTTCAGCGTTATGCCGCATACCTCGCGCAGACCGCCGAGGCGGCTGCGGTGGAGGCGAACTGGCAGGTCGGGGACTGATCGGCGGGCGAGCGGCCGACGCGCGGCGTCAACTCGGGTGGCCGCTGCTTTCCTCGGTCGGCGTGGGCTTGTCTTTGCCTTCGCTCGCGGTGTCATAGGCAGCGGTTTCGTCGGCAATGCCTGCTTCCTGGCCGGCATGCGCGGTTTCGCGGAAGTCGGCGGGCGACGGTTCAGATGGTTTGTGATTGGCCATTGGCTTGCTCCTGTTGCCCGTCAACGCACGACGGGAGCAGAAGTCGCGTTGGTGGGCCCGGCAGGACTTGAACCCGCAACCTAGCCGTTATGAGCGGCCAGCTCTAACCAATTGAGCTACAGGCCCACGCGGGGCCTGCCTAGCGAAGCGGCGGCGAGCCGCCAACGAAAAAGGGGCGCCCCGCCAGGAGCGCCCCTCGTCAGTTCACGATCGCGACGGGCCAAAGCCCGCGCGAGGATTACTGCATGTTGTCGGCGGTCGCTTCGGCGGCGTCGCGGACGTTGTCGGCAGCGTCGTTCATGTTGTCGGCCGCGTTCTCCATCATCGCCGAAGCGGCGGGGGTCGACGCGTTGTCCGCCATCGCGTCCATGTTGTCGGCCTGCATTTCCATGTTGTCGGCCAGCATGTCGGCGTTGTTCTCAACGGCAGCCGCCTCCGGCGACTTGTTGCAGGCCGACAGAGACATCAGGCCGGCAGCAGCGAGAACAAAGGTCATCTTCTTCATTCGGGTGCTCCAGGAATAGCATCACTCGCGGCCGACCCGATTGCCGTCGCGAAGCGGCCCCCATACTCTACCTTTTCAGTGGGTCAAACGGAAAACATGTACAGCGAAGGGTCCGGCCGCGGGCGGATCATGGCCTGGGGCACCGCTTGTCAGCGCGGTTCGGCCCTTGCGCTCGCGGCGTTTGCGCCGAACGGGGCCGGTCGCTACATACGCTGCAAATCCCGCCAGTTCAGGAGCATCGCGGCACCATGGCCGTTCAGTACACCTACGTCATGAAGGGTCTTTCCAAGACCTTCCCCGGCGCCAACAAGCCGGTTCTCAACAACATCCACCTGCAGTTCATTCCCGGCGCCAAGATCGCGATCATCGGCCCCAACGGCGCCGGCAAGTCGACGCTGATGAAGATCATGGCGGGCATGGACCCGGATTTCACCGGCGAGGCCTGGGCGGCCGAAGGCGTGCGCGTCGGCTATCTGGCGCAGGAGCCGCAGCTCGATCCGGCCAAGGACGTGATGGGCAACGTCAAGGACGGCGTGCGCCCGATCGCGGACCTCGTGGACCGCTTCAATGCGATCTCGGCCGAAATGGGCGATCCGCAGGACGATACCGACTTCGACGCTTTGATGGAGGAAATGGGCGAGCTCCAGGCCAAGATCGACGCGGTGGACGGCTGGAGCCTCGATTCACAGCTCGAGCAGGCGATGGAAGCGCTGCGCTGCCCGCCGGGTGACGCCGAGGTCACGCGCTTGTCGGGCGGCGAGAAGCGCCGTGTGGCACTCTGCAAGCTGCTGCTGGAAAAGCCCGACATCCTGCTGCTCGATGAACCGACCAACCACCTCGACGCCGAAAGCGTGTCGTGGCTCGAAAATTTTCTCAAGGAATATACCGGCAACGTCATCCTCGTCACCCACGACCGCTACTTTCTCGATAACGTCGTCAACTGGGTGCTCGAGCTCGATCGTGGCCGCTACTACACCTACGAGTCCAACTACTCCGGTTATCTGGAGAAGAAGGCCAAGCGCCTTGAGCAGGAGGAGCGCGAGGAGGCGGGCAAGCAGCGCGCGATCGCCGACGAACTCGCCTGGATGCGCCAGACGCCCAAGGCCCGCCAGACCAAGTCCAAGGCCCGCATCCGCGCGTTCGACGAGCTGATGGAGAAGCAGGAGAACCGCGTCGCCGGCAAGGCCGCGATCCTGATCCAGCTGCCCGAGCGCCTGGGCGGCAAGGTGATCGAGGCCAAGGGCCTGACCAAGGCCTATGGCGACAAGCTGCTGTTCGACAATCTCGACTTCACGCTTCCGCCGGGCGGCATCGTCGGCGTGATCGGCCCCAACGGCGCCGGCAAATCGACCTTGTTCAAGCTCATCACCGGCCAGGAAACGCCCGACAGCGGCACCATCGAGGTCGGGCAGACGGTGAAGCTCGGCTATGTCGACCAGTCACGCGACCACCTCGATCCCAACAAGAACGTCTGGCAGGAGATCTCGGACGAGCTGGAGGTGTTCCGCTTCGGCAAGCAGGAACTGGGCACGCGTGCCTATGTCGGCGCGTTCAACTTCCGCGGCCCCGACCAGCAGAAGAAGGTCGGCCAGCTCTCGGGCGGTGAGCGCAACCGTGTCCACATGGCCAAGATGCTGAAGGAGGGCGGCAACGTCCTGCTGCTCGACGAGCCCACCAACGATCTTGACGTCGAGACGCTGCGCGCGCTGGAGGAGGCGCTTGAGACCTTCGCGGGCTGCGCGGTGGTGATCAGCCACGATCGCTTCTTCCTTGACCGTCTTTGCACGCACATCCTGGCGTTCGAGGGCGACAGCCATGTGGAATGGTTCGAAGGCAATTACGAAAGCTACGAAGAGGACAAGCGCCGCCGGCTGGGCGACGCCGCCGACCGGCCGACGCGCCTTGCCTATAAGAAACTGACGCGCTGACCTCCCGATGGCGGTGATTGAGCAGGCAAAGGCAGACGCGGAGCCACGAGGCACCACCGAGCTCCAGTACCGGCTGCGCCAGCAGTCGGTGCTGGCGGACTTCGGCATCGAGGCGCTGCGTGCCCGCGATCTCGATCCCATGCTTCACCGCGCAACCGAATTGTGCGCGGAAGGCATGCAGGCGCGCTATTGCAAGTTCCTGGAACGCTGCCCGACCGGCGACGCCTTGCTCGTCCGCGCAGGCGTCGGCTGGGAGGAGGGCGTCGTCGGCTCGACCGAGATGGGCCTCGACGCCGGCTCGCCCGCCGGCTTCGCGTTCCAGAGCGGCGAGGCGGTGATCTCCAACCATCTTAGCGTCGAGGATCGCTTCCGCACGCCGGGCTTCATGGCGAAGCATGGCATCCGCCGCGCCATCAACGTCCTCGTCGAGGCCTCCGGCGAACGCTATGGCGTGCTGGAGGTGGACAGCGCCGACGACGGCAAGTTCGAGCCCGCCGACCTCGCCTTCATGCAGGGGTTCGCGAACCTGATCGGCGTCGCCATCGAGCGGCAGCATGCGGAACAGCGGCTCAACGACGCAATCCAGCACCAGCAACTGCTGACCCGCGAAGCCAGCCACCGGGTGAAGAACAGCCTGGCGCTCGTCTCGGCCATGCTCAACCTGCAGATGCAGGAGGACGACGACGTGCGCGTCACGCGGCTGCTCGGCGACGCGCAGGCGCGGATCACCGCCATTGCCCAGACGCACGACCAGCTATGGCGTGGCGACAAGGTCGGCATTGTCGCGCTCGACGACCTTGCCTGCGGTATCGCGCAGCAGCTCGGCGAACAGGCGCCCGATCACCAGATCAGTTGCGACGTCCTGCCGGTCGAGATCAGCGCCGATACCGCTATTCCGATCGGTCTGGTGCTTACCGAGTTGGTCACCAACGCGATCAAATATGCCTACGGAGACGTGGGCGGCCGGATCGATGTCGCCATCAAGGCTGGCGAGGGCAAGCTGGTGCTGACGGTGTCCGATCGCGGAACGGGGCTGCCGGCCGACTTCGATTTCGCCGTCCGTTCGCGCGAAAGCCTGGGCATGCGGATGATCGGCAGCCTTGCACGCCAGCTGCGCGGCGAGATCGTCTTCGAGGACGCCCAGCCGGGCACGCGGGCCCGGCTCACGCTGCCCGATCCGAGGGCGGATCACGCGCGCTAGGCCGCCGTATCAGCGACTCGTCTTCCTGGCCGGAAGGCGTCGGTTTTTGCGGACGACGCGAACGGGGCAGGGCTCACGCACTACGGGAATGGCACGAAGCTGCGCCATTTCGTAGCGCGAAAGGCCGGAGACGGTATGGGGCGGTGATGCACGACAGCCTTGCCTCTGCGACTCCCACGATCGACCAACAGCATCTGGACGTCGTGGCCTGCTGTGACGCACTGCTCGACGTCATCGTGCGCGGAAGTCCGGTCGCGGAGGTCGGGCGGATCCGGCTGCGTCTCGCCGGCCTGCTTCATGCCAACCTTGCGCTTGAGGAGAGCGAGATCATGGGGCCGCTCCGTCGGCTTCCCTTCGATCAGCGCCCCAGGGATTTCGCCGGTGTGACCGACGAGGCAGCCAACCTGCGCGCCCGCTACAGCGAGCATGTCGGGGCGTGGAACCTGACGACCATCGCGGACGACCCCAAGGGGTACGGGCGCGATGCCTCAAACCTCATCCGGCAGATGAAGTCACATATCCGCCGCAAGCAATTGCTGTTTCCAGACTGGAAGCGGGCGCTGGGCTGATCCTCCCGAGGACGTCAGGTGCCGGGTAGCCGGCAGCAGGAATGCCGGCACCCCGTCCGGATCAGCGCAGGCGCTTGACGTATAGCCGGCCGCCTTCGCGCCGCTCCGTCTGGAAGTTGGGCACCGCCTCGATCAGGTCGGACAGGCGGTGGAAGCCATAGTTGCGCGCATCGAAGCTGGAGCGGTTGGCGGCGAGCTGACCCATCGCCGACAGGCTGACAAAGCCGCGCTCGTCGCGCTTTGTCGCGTCATAGGCGTCGATCAGCAGCTTCAGCAGATCGGGGCCGATGGGCGATTTCGCGGCCGGCTTTGCCGGCTTGGGCGCCGCCGTGCCGGCGATGGCGGGCGGTAGCGATTGTTCGATCGGCACGTCCTCGCTGACTGGAACGGGACGCGCGTTCGCATCGGCGACCAGCTTGTCGACGTCGATGAACCGGGTGCACGCCTGCTTGAACGCTTCGGGCGTCTTGCCCGCGCCAAAGCCGTAGACGGGCAGGCCGTCCTGACGAATGCGCATCGCCAGCGGCATGAAATCGCTGTCGGACGACATGATCCCGAACCCCTCGACGCGGCCCCTGAACAGCAGGTCCATGGCGTCGATCGTCATCTTCATGTCGGTGGCGTTCTTGCCCTTGGTCATGTCGAACTGCTGCTGCGGTTCGATGCCGTGGCGCACCGTCATGTCCTTCCAGCCCTTGAGCCCGGGCTTCGACCAATTGCCATAGACGCGGCGGACGTTGACGGAGCCAAGCTCGGCCAGCACCGTCAGCACGGGGTCGATGGCGTGCCAGGACGCGTTGTCTGCGTCGATCAGTAGCGCCACGTTGCGGGTAGGGGTATCGTCGGCCATGCGGGCGTGGTCGCCGCGCATGGCCGATCCGTCAACCGCTATCGCCGGTTGGGGCCGCGATCGGCGGGATAACGCTCGCCGTTGTTGATGTCGTCCTGCTTTTCCGGACGGGTCATCGCTTCGGGATCGTCCACCGCGCGGGTGAGGTCTGCCTGGCTGCCGATATCGGTCTGCAGGTTGCCGCCGGCACTGCCGGCGATCGCGCCGGTGTCGGCATTGGCGACGGCCGCATCGATGATCTCGCTGTCGTCATGATCGCGGGCGCTGGTGGTGCGGGGGTTCTCGGCCATGTTCAGGTCTCCTTCGGCCAACCAACCCGCGGGGCGGCGCCCCTGTTCCTCATTCCGACGGATAGCGGATCGCGATCACCTCATATTCGCGCTCGCCAGCGGGCAGCGTCACGCGGCGCAGATCGCCCACCGCCGCACCGCGCAGCGCCCGCGCGAGCGGTGCGTTCCAGCCGACCAGCCCCTGCCCGGCGTCGGCCTCATCGTCGCCGACCAGCGTCAGGCAGCGCTCCTGGTCATCCTCGTCGGCGACCCTGACCCTGGCACCGAACCACACGCGGCTGCGGTCCTCCTGCCGGGTGGGATCGATCACCTTGGCCGCCTTCATCCGCCGCGACAGCCAGCCGAGCCGCCGGTCGATCTCCCGCAGCCGCTTGCGTCCGTAGATATAGTCGCCATTCTCCGACCGGTCACCGTTCCCGGCCGCCCAGCTGATCGTCTCCACCAGCGCCGGACGTTCGGTGGCGAACAGCTGCTCGTACTCGGCACGCAACGCGCCGTAGCCCGCAGGCGTGATGTAGTTGGGACGGTCCATGGGTGCGGGGGGCCTGAACGCGAGCCTCAGCCCGGCGGGCTCTTGCCGAGATACCAGCTGATCCGCGCGGCGCCGCGGCTGGTGGAGCGGGCCGGGTTCATCAGGTCGTACACCACCGCATTTTCCAGCACGCGCTGCACGTAGTTGCGCGTCTCGCTGAACGGGATCGCCTCGATCCAGTCGACCATGTCGACGCTGCCCGTGCGCGGATCGCCGTTTGCCGCCAGCCACTTGTTCACGTTGCCGCCGCCAGCATTGTAGGCGGCGATGGCGAGCGGGTAGCTGCCGTACCGATCGAAGATGCGCTGGAAATAGCTGGAGCCGAGCATGATCGACACGCTGGGGTCGGTGGTCAGTGCGCCGACGTCATAGGCCATCCCGATCTTGCCCGACTGTTCCCGCGCGGTGCCGGGCATCAGCTGCATCAGTCCACGCGCGCCCGCGTGGCTCACCGCCGCGCGGTCGAACTGGCTTTCCTGCCGCGAAATGGCGTGGATCAGCGTCCAGTTGCTCTCATACCCCGCCGGCACCGGCACGGTCGGAAAGCCCGCCGCCGAGTAATCGCTGAGGCCGTTGGTCAGCGCGCTGCGCCCGACCATCACGGCGAGGTCAGGGCGGTTGATGGTGCGCGACAGCTCGGCGGCGAGCAGATGGTCGGTGGGTGTGGTCGCGTCGGCGGCAACCTGCCGGATGAAGCTGGTCTGGTCCGGCCGATCGCCGATCTGGCCGGTGAACTGCGCCGCCTGGACGATCTCGCGCGCGTTGAACGCGGCACGCGCGGCCGGATCCACCGCGACGCCCGCCATCGACGGCGGCGCGACCAGCGGCCGGCCGAGCCGCTCCGTCGCGAGCTGGCCATAGAACTGATCGCGATAGCCGGCGGCCTGTTCGAAATAGGCCGTTGCATCGGGCGCGCGCCCCCCGCGCTCCGCCGCGCGTCCGGCCCAGTAATAGCCGCGCGAGCGCACCACCGGCGAGCGGGAGCCGCGGGCATAGCGGTCGAACAGCGTCATCGCATCGGCCGGTCGGTTGAGCTGCTTGAACGCGACCTGTCCGGCGAGCCACACCAGATCGGTGTAGTTGTCGCGCTCGCCATAGGATTGCGCGGACACGTCGGTGCCTACCGGATAGGCATCGTCCACCTGCCGCGCGATGTCATAGGCGGTCTGCCACTGATGGTCGGCCACGGCGCCCTTCGCCTGGGTGAGCAGCACGTCGTACCACTTCTCGACATCGGCGGGCCGGGTCGTCAGCGTCCGTGAGCGCGCCAGCCAGGCGCGTGCGGTCGGGCCAGCATTGTTGTTGCGCAGCCATGTCGCCTTGTCGGCGATGAAGCCGGCATCGTCCGGAAACGCCGAGCCCATCGCGAGGTTGGCGGCGTTGGACGCGTTGGTGCGGAGCGCGAGCCGCGCTTCGAACACCGGCCGGCGCGCAGGCGTCGTCCAGGCAAGCTGGCGCTGCGCCGCGCCGAGGGCATTGGACCACAGCAGCCGGTCCATCCGTGCATCCTGGTCCTCACCGGTCAGGACGCCGGAATAATTGGCCAGCACATAGGCTTCATCAGCCGCCGACAGCCCGCCCGACCGCCATGCTTGCCGGATCGCACCATTGGCGTCCCCGACGCCGCCGGTCGCGATCAGCGCGCGTGCATAGGCGATGTTGCCGCTCGGCGTGGTCGGCGGATAACGGCGGAAATAGTTCACGACGCTGGCCGGCGCGGCACCGCCCGCCTGCCGCTCGGCCGCGCGCCGGTTCGCCGCCTCGCCCGGCCAGCCGGGGTGGTTGAGCAGAAAGCTCGCATACATGTCGAACGGCAGCGCGTCGGTCTGACCAACCGCCTTCCACTGCGCGATCGTGGCGGCGATGCCGGCGTTGGTGGGGGAGGGCATCCCCTGTTGCGGCGACATGTTCGCCATCTGCGTGCGGTATCTGTCGAGCGCGTCCTGCACGCCGCTGGAGCCGGCCACTCCGAGCAGCGAGGCGACGACGATGCTGATGCGAAGCCCTGATGCAACCATGTGGACACCATAGCGCCGCAACCCGTATCTGTCCTGAACAACCTGCCTCATTTCATCGCGCTGGGAGCGCAACTCATGTTTCACGGATCGATTCCGGCGCTGGTCACGCCCTTTGCCGCTGATGGCTCGTTCGACGAAAAGACCTATCGCGACTTGGTCGAATGGCAGATCGGCGAAGGCTCTGCCGGGCTGGTGCCTTGCGGCACCACCGGCGAAGCGGCGACGCTGTCGTTCGACGAGCATTTCGCCATCGTGCGCATCTGCGTGGAGCAGGCCGCGGGGCGGGTGCCGGTGATCGCGGGCGCCGGCTCCAACGACACGCGCGTCGCCGCCGCCAACCTCCGTGCCGCCCGCGCGGCGGGGGCGGACGCGGCGCTGATGGTGCCGCCTTATTACAACCGGCCGAGCCAGGAGGGCATCTTCCAGCATTTCGCTGCGCTTGCCCGTGACGCCGAACTGCCGATCGTCCTCTACAACGTGCCCGGCCGGACGGTGACGGACATCCAGCCCGCGACCGTCGCGCGCATCGTCACCGCGTTTTCCGACGTGTTTGTCGCGATCAAGGACGCCACCGGCGCGCTGGCGCGCGTCAGCCAGCACCGTGCGGGCTGTGGCGAAGGCTTCGCGCAGCTGTCGGGCAACGACGACCTCGCGCTGGGCTTCAACGCGATGGGCGGGGTGGGCTGCATCTCCGTCAGCGCCAACGTCGCGCCACGGCTGTGCGCCGACTTCCAGGCGGCGTGCGCGGGGGGGGATTACGCTGCCGCGCTCGCGTTGCAGGACCGGCTCTACCCGCTCCACGACGCGCTGTTCACCGATGCTTCGCCCGGCCCGGTCAAATATGCGTTGGCGAGGGTGCGCCCCGGATTTTCCGACGCGCTGCGCCTGCCGATGACCCCTGCAAACGAGGCGAGCCGCGCGGCAGTCGACGCGGCACTGGCGCGTGCCGGGCTGATCTAGCGGACTTTCTTTCTCCCACCGCAATCGCGCATGACGGTGCAACCAGGCATCACCCGTCCGTGCCCCGCGCCGCAGGAGGACGGAGGCCGGGTCCGTTGTCGGGTTTGTTGGCAACCGCGCCATGGTCCGGCTCAAGGTGCCGTTCTGAAGCCGCCGTCGTTCGCGCGCTTCCTTCGGGGGGCGATCGCGCCTACATCGCGTCTCCTATGCCCCGTCCCAAACCCGCCACCTTCGACAAGAAGAAGATCGTCGCCGAAAACCGCCGCGCGCGGTTCGAGTACGAGGTCGAGACTACCTATGAGGCGGGCATCGCGCTCACCGGCACGGAGGTTAAGAGCCTGCGCTTCGGTGAAGGCTCGATCGCCGAAAGCTATGCGGAGGTGAAGGGCAACGAGGTATGGCTGGTGAATTCGAACGTGCCCGAATTCAGCCACGGCAACCGCTTCAATCACGAGCCCAAGCGCCCGCGTAAACTGCTTCTTCACGAGCGCGAGATCAACAAGATGCACGGCGCGGTGGCGCGCGAGGGCATGACCCTGGTGCCGCTCAGCGTGTACTTCAATTCGCAAGGGCGGGCGAAGGTGGAACTGGCATTGGCAAAGGGCCGAAAGGCCCACGACAAGCGCGAGCATATCAAGGAGCGCGAATGGAAGCGCGACGCGGCCAGGATCATGCGTGATCGCGGCTGACGTCGCACCAACCGCATGGGGGCGCACGCTCGGCTGGGCCAAGGGGCACATGCCGACCCGCGAGCGCATGGAGCGAAACCGCTTCATTCGCCCGGTCGCGCATCGCGTGCTGGAGCCTGCCTTGTGGCGCTTCACCCGCCGCTCCGTGCCGCGCGGCGTCGCGCTGGGCGCGGTGACCGGCATCCTGTTCCCGTTCGCGCACATGCCGCTTGCCGCCGTGCTGGCGCTGCCGGCGCGCGCCAACGTGCCGACCGCCGTGGCGGTTACCCTGGTCAACAATCCGTTGACGATGCCCTTTATCTGGTGGGCGGCGTATCGGGTCGGCCGCTGGGTGCTGCGGCTCGACCAAGTGGTGCCGGGCCGGCCGATCGCCACCAACGTCCATGCTCATGCCGGCTGGCTGCACTGGCTGGTGGCGCAGGGCGGGCCGGCGCTGCTGGTCGGGCTGGTGATCATCGCGCTGGCGGCGGCGGCGCTGGGCTATGCAGGCGCCGCCTGGGGCTGGCGCTGGTGGATCGCCCGCAAGTGGCGGCGACGCCACGCCTAGGGCGGATCGACATTCAGCGGAGCCAGATCATGGCGGCGGCGAGGTGGACGAAGCCGCCGAGGTGGATGGTTCGCCGATCGTAGCGGGTGGCGAAGCGGCGGAAGTGCTTGAGGCGGCTGAAGCATCGTTCGATTCGGTTGCGGTGTTTATAGGCAAGGGCATCGTGCGGGATGGCGAGCTTGCGGGATCGCTTCGACGGGATCACCGCTTCGGCGCCCATTCCGGCGATCACCGCGCGCAAAGCATTGCTGCCATAGGCTTTGTCGGCGAGCACGGCATCGCCGGCCTGGCCGTCCAGCAGCGCCGGTGCCTGCGTGATGTCGCCGGCCTGACCTGCGGTGAGGATAAG
>Ga0210040_10004406_pt1 | contig 18426 bp, 13 predicted proteins | sample CryGeyCG12114_NA_FD_185462 | JGI IMG/M metagenome (GOLD analysis project Ga0210040, IMG submission 185462) | Groundwater microbial communities from aquifer - Crystal Geyser CG19_WC_8/21/14_NA (SPAdes) (version 2) | ecosystem: Environmental > Aquatic > Deep subsurface > Groundwater | place: USA...
CCTCGTGCGGAGCACGTCAGTGGCCGACCCTCGTGCGGAGCACGTCAGTGGACGACCCTCGTGCGGAGCACGTCAGTGGACGACCCTCGTGCGGAGCACGTCAGTGGACGACCCTCGTGCGGAGCACGTCAGTGGCCGACCCTCGTGCGGGGCACGTCAGTGGCCGACCCTCGTGCGGGGCACGTCAGTGGCGGACCCTCGTGCGGGGCACGTCAGTGGCGGACCCTCGTGCGGGGCACGTCAGTGGCGGACCCTCGTGCGGAGCACGACCAGTGGACGACCCTCGTGCGGAGCACGTCAGTGGCCGACCCTCGTGCGGAGCACGTCAGTGGCCGACCCTCGTGCGGAGCACGTCAGTGGCCGACCCCCGTGCGGAGCACGTCAGTGGCCGACCCCCGTGCGGAGCACGACCAGTGGCCGACCCCCGTGCGGAGCACGACCAGTGGCCGACCCCCGTGCGGAGCACGACCAGTGGCCGACCCCCGTGCGGAGCACGACCAGTGGCCGACCCCTCACCGGACGGTGCCCGGCGGGTCAACACCCCGTTATCAAGCCACACGCGAGCGAGGGCAGTCCTTTACCGAGCAGCCCCGCCGAGCACCTGACCCCCAGCCTGGCCGGGCCGTGGGCTGCTATCAGTCAACAAGTAGTCCTTTATCGGAGGGTGCGGGGCTGCTTAAGCAGGGGCATCGGCCGAGGCGCTGCAGCCGCGGTCATGAGTAGCCAGCAGGGCCGAGATCGATTGGGCCGATCTTCGACCCAGTCGCATAGCATGACCGCCATGGCTGGTCGGCAGTTGAAGGAGATTTTCAAGGCGTTCCAGTCCCGTGACGAGCTTGCCTTCCGCCGAGCGGCGATGGAGATCGTGGAGGAAGAGGAAGGCAAGCAGCACAACGCGCTGGCCCGGGACCTCAAGCGGCTCCTCGTGGTCGGCGGCGACCGGGTTGACGTCGCGTCGACGATCGTGGTCCCCGCGCCGCCCAAAGACCGCGAGGGGGACTGGGATCTCGGCGAGGTGCGACAACCAGACCGCCTCCTCGAGGACCTGATACTCGAACCGCGCTTGCGGGCCACGTTGGAGGGCGTGATCGAAGAGGTTCAGCGCTGGGCCTCGCTTGAGTCTGCGGGGATCGCGCGACGCCAGCGGTTCCTGCTGCAAGGCCCACCCGGCTGCGGCAAGACGACGGCGGCAGAGGCCCTAGCCGCGGAATTGGGTCGGCCTTTCCTGCTGGTCCGCCTCGACGCGGTGGTCTCCTCCTACCTCGGCGAGACCGCAAGCAACCTCAGGCGCGTCTTGGAGTACTCGGAGCAAGCGCCCTTCGTCGTGCTCTTTGACGAGTTCGACGCCCTCGGGCGTTCCAGAGACGATGCATCCGAGCACGGCGAGATGAAGCGCGTCGTGACGGCCTTCCTACAAATGACCGACCGCTACCGCGGCCCGAGCCTGCTGCTCGCGGCGACCAACTACGCCGGACTGCTCGACCAAGCTCTTTGGCGCCGCTTCGACGAGGTCTTGACGTTCCGCTTGCCGAGCGTGCACGAGCTACGCCGCCTCCTGCGGCTGCGGCTGCGTCCAGTCGCTCATCACGGCGTCGACGTCGACCGGTACGCGGCACAGCTGAAGGGCCTGCCTCACTCTGCTGCCGAGAAACTCATCAATGACGCCCGCCGCCACGCCTTCCTCCGCGACTCGAAACGTGTTGAGGGCAGCGATGTCGACGCAGTGATCGACGACGTGACCGGCAGGCCCTGGTAGGACGTCGATGCCTGAACATCTCCTGCTCCCCGAGCCTCGACGTGTGCCGTCCCGCCGCGCCGGCGGTGGCGGCGGAGCCACGCCGGCTCGCCAGCAGACAAGCCATGGCAGGACGCTGGGCCGCCAACTCGCGACGGTGCAAGGACCACGACGGTTAGACCGCGGTGTTGATCCCAAGATGGTCTTCAAGATCAACGCTGCGTCGCGGCCGACTGATCAGACCTTCGAGGGGCGCGCGCTGCAGGTGCTTAGCGAGAGCGTCGACTACACCTACTTCGTTTTGGCCGACGACCAGGGGAGTTCGTTCGCCGATGCGATCGCGCGCTACGGCGAAAGCGGCGACCTTCGTTCCTTCTTTAACCTCATCGATGGCATCGAGCCCTATAGCGCAGACGACCGGCGCGGCTACGGCGTCCGGGAGCTCCGTGACTTCTCCGGACTGCGGACTCTCGATGTCAGCGTTTGGCCCGCTGGGACGGCTCAGGAAGCACAGGCCCGTGTCGCCATTCTCGAGGACGTGTTGTCGCTGAGTGGTGGGCAGGTGCTGCTGCGGTCTGTATCGGCGCGACGCACCTACCTACGTGTGCAGGTCAACCAAGCCGGGTTGGACGACCTGTTGGACACCAGCGTGGTCGAGACCGTCCGGACGCCGCCCGTGCCGTTCCTCGACTTCCAGGACTGGCGGACGCTGGCCGTCGAAGACCTGCAGTTGGAGCTCAGCCCGAGCGCTACCGTCGGAGTCCTCGACGACGCACCTGAGAGTGGCCATCCGCTGCTCGCCGGTCTGGTGTTGTCGGAGGAAGACCTGGCCCCCAGCGGCTACCTCTGGCAACCACGAGGCAGTCACGGCACCCAGGTCCTCGGGCAGATCCTGTACCCCGACCTGCACGAGCAGCTGCGCGACCTCGCACCGCTCCGATCGGTCGGGACCGTTCGGGTCCTGCGGATATTGGAGCCCGACCCGCAGACCGGTGACGGAGCTACGCGCTTTGCTGGGTTCGCGCTGCCCCACGAAGTAGTCGAACAGGCGATCCGGCATCTCCACGACGAACACGGCGTCAAGGTGTTTAATCTCTCGGTCGGCTACGCCGACCCGTACGACGGCCTGCACCTCGGACCCCTGACAGAAACCATCGACGACCTGATCCGCGAGCTCGACATCGTCGTCGTCGTCCCTACCGGCAACGCCGGGATCGATCTGAACGCGCACACCCCTAGCGGTCACCACGTGGTCGACGACAAGCCCAACTACTTCTTCACCCCGCAGCACCGGCTCGCCGAACCCGGCCCGTCAGCCCTCGCAATCACCGTCGGATCGATTGCACTCAGCGGCGCCGCCGCCGAGCTCCGCGGCCGGATCGGCTGGCTAGCCGTTTCCGAGACGGGGGAGGCGTCAGCTTTCACCCGCACTGGTCCCGGGCTCGGCACGGCGAGCAGTCGCCGGAACAAGCCTGAGCTGACCCACCACGGCGGCAACGTCGTCGTCAACGACACTGGTCACCGCGTCATGAACGATCTCGGCGCCAGCATCGTCACCACCACCAACACCTCAACCGGTCGGCTTTTCGGCGTCGTCAACGGCACCAGCTTTGCCGCGCCTGCCGTCGCACGCCTGGCCGCCGATCTGGCCTACGCCTACCCGGATGCCTCGGCCAACCTCATCCGGGCACTACTGGTCCTCAGCGCCGAGCACACGGCGCCAGCTGCGTTGATATCCGACCAGACCCAACGTGCCGCCCTGTACGGATACGGGATGCCCCGTCGTGACCGGGCGGCGAGCAGCACCGACAATCGGGTGGTCATGACCTATGAGGGCTCGATGGTCACCGACACCGTGCAGATCCACCCGCTGCCGGTACCTGAGCTCTTCCGTCGCGGCAGCGGTGCGCAGCGCACCATTACCGTCGCCGCTGCCTTCAACCCCCCGGTCAGGCGACAGCGGCGGGAGTACCTCGCGGCCTCGCTGAAAGTCGACATCTACCGCAACATCGACCTTGCCGAACTCGTCGAGATCCTGCGCAAGCAGGACCCCAACGACCCTAACGACCCGGTCCGCGACCGGAGGCGTCGCCTGCCTCTGCTGCCCGGGTCCAACTCCTTCACCAACAGCACCGTCCAGGTCAGGCAGTGGACCGCGACGAACTCCTTCGTCAACGACGACGAGACCTTCCACCTCGTCCTCACCCACACCGCACAAACCTGGGCCCGCGACGACCCCGCCTACGCCAGCCAGCCCTACGCGGTCGCGGTCGGCCTGGAGGACCAAGCGCTGGTGCAGGCCAGTCTCTACCAGCTCCTAACCCAACAGGTTCAAGTACCCGCCCGACTACGGGTACGTACCTGACCCGGCCTTCAGCGGATCCAAGCAACTCGCTCGCCTTTGAATGTGTTCGACGGCAGGGCGCTCTAGTCTTCGGACATGGTCGACGTTTTGGCGCTCACTGACGGCCGCCGGGTCGATCTGGGAGACCGGACGTTGGGCGGTTCTAAGAACGACACCCGATTTGGCGTCCTTGACGGCCGGCGAGTGGTCGTCAAGGTCCAGTCTCATCACGGCCGCCTTCGTAACGAGGAGGCAGCGCTCAGGTTCGCCATCGCGCACCGACTGCCGTGTCCAGACGTCGTCGCCACCGGTACCACCGCTGACAGCAGGTACTTCCTGGTCTTGACGCATGAACCTGGCCAACGAACCACGTCCTCAGAAGGTTGGGCTCGGATGGGCCGAGACTTCGCCACGCTCGCCAAGACTTCGACGAACAGCTGTGACTTAGTCAGGACCGACACGCGAGCCTTCGCTGACGACCATCTCGAACGGCTCGACGCCGTGAGCCACATCATCGAAACCGGACAGCGCGGCGAGATCGCAGCAGCCATCGAACATGTTCGTCGAAGTGCATCGTTATCGCTTACGCATGGAGATCCCGGCAGCGGCAACTACCTGGACCACCCGAGCGGTGGCACGATCCTGGACTGGGAGACCGCCCACGTGGCGCCCTTCGGGCTTGACGCCGGACGCGGAGCATTCATTGCACTCCTAGACCTCGGCCACACTGGCATCTCGTGCGAGCTTCACGACGCCTTCATCGACGGATACCGATCCAACCTGACGGACAGTGCGCGGCTAGATACCCAGACCCTTCACGCGGCCACTCTCGTTGCCGCCCTGCAGTTCATCCAAGGCAGACACACGCGACCCCTTCGGCCTGACCGGACGGCGCAGATGGCGATCGACACTACGACGAAGTACTTGGCACGCCCCGGGCGTCGCACGCCGTGACAATCGTCGTTCGGCGACTGGCTCGCGGTTCACATGGCGAGCCTCCTACGGAGCATGCCGACCGACAGTCGTGGGAACGCACGCCCGAGCCAGGGTCGTGCGGGACGTGCGGGACGTGCGCAAGCCGACCCTCGTGCGGAGCACGCCAGTGGACGACCGTCGTGCGGAGCACGACCCAGTGGACGACCGTCGTGCGGAGCACGACCAGTGGACGACCCTCGTGCGGAGCACGTCAGTGACCGACCGGCCAACGGCACGCTCAACGGGAGAGCGTCAGGCGAGCACGGGATCCGTCAGTAGTTGAAGGTGCCCCGCGTGGCAAGCGGTCTCCTCGAGCATGTGCACCATGACCCAGCGAAGAGTCACCGGGCCCTTGCCGAAGGAAGGCCGTGGAGCTTTCGTGTCCAGGCTCGGCAGGCGCTCAGCGACCCTACGGCTCCGGCCGCAGGCCTCGCGGTACAACGCTGCAATCTCGCCTACCGAGTCTTCGATTGAAGACTCGAAGTCCCAGTCCGGTCGGCTCTCAAAGGGCGCTGAACTCCAGGGCTCGGGAAGCTGGCCACCCCCGATCCGTGCGGTAAACCAGTGGTCCTCCATGTGGGCGAGGTGCTTGACGACGCCACCCGGAGTCAACGCGGTAGCCGGCAGCGACCTGGTTCTTGCCTGGCTGTCGGAAAGCCGGAGGAGCTGAGTCGTCGCCTGGTGCCGGTAATGGTCGAGGAACTGCGTGAGCGTCGTGCGTTCGTCGCCGTCGAGGTCCGGGTAGGCCTCAGGCGCGTCCGCAGCAGTCATGCTCAGGACACTATTGCGCGTCGCGATCTCCAAACAACACGCAAGCAAGCCGACCGTGGTGCGGTGCACGCACGCCGACGGTTGGCTGACGATGCTTGTCGCTACTGGTCGAGCAATCCGAGTTCGAGAGCAAGCGCGAGAAGCCGAGCCTGGCCGCTGTTGTCGAAGCCGGCGAGATAGGTGATGGCGTCGGTCGGCTCGATTAGCTGGACGTCGACGACGGTCTCTCCGTCGGAGGGGTTGGTCGGCGAACTGACGTGTCTCACCGAGACGACACCGACCACCCACGAGGACACCGGGAACGGGTGCCACTCCTTCCAGGGGCCGGTGTGGTTGGTGACGGTGAAGCTGGCGAACCAGCGCACCTGTCCGACAACGACGCAGCCCGCCTCCTCCATCAACTCGCGAACGGCCGTGCGCGCGATCGGTTCGCCTTGTTCTCGGCTCCCGCCCGGGAGAGTGCGCCACCCCTCCGTGGTCGTGCAGACCACGACCGCGCCGTCTTCGACAGCGATGAGGCGGACGTTGACCACCTGCTCATCTCTGGGCAGCGTCAGCGTCAGCTGAAGGGTGTAATCCCGGGTGGCTCCTCCCCAGGAGTGCGGGTGGGGTCGAAAGAGGTCTGGATACCTCGCTGACCACTTTGCATCCGGGTCGACGGCCACCACTGCACCCTCGCACGCCCGCTCCTCGTTCCGTGTCTACGGGCGTGCCCGTAAGCCGACCCTCGTGCCGGGCACGTTAGTGGCCGACCCTTTTGCGGAGCGCTGGCGAGGCCGGAGTGTTGTCTCGGGCCGGCCATCAGTTAGTTGAGGATGGCGCCCTCTGACTTCTGCTGCGGCGCACCGTGGCCAGACTCAGGGCGCCTGCGGCGAGGTAGGCGAGGGCTTCGACGTTGATGGCCAGGGGGCCTAGGAGGGCTGCGGCTGGTCCGGCGAGCGCGGTTCCGGCTAGTTGGGCGATCCCTTGGATGCCGAAGGTGAGGCTGACGATGCGGCCGCGGATGCCGTCGCTGGAGTAGGTCTGGACGGCGATGGCTTGTGCTGTGCCGTAGACGGCGAAGGGGAAACCGGCGACGGCGGTCAGGAGGATGGCTGGCCACGGCCCGACGGGGGCGAGGAGTGGGTAGTTGAGGATGACAACTAACAGCGTCCCGCTGGTGAGCGCGCCGATCCAGAGCATCGACAGGGTGGGCAGCCGGTGGGCGCGAACGACGGCGATCCCGCCAAGGATCCCGCCGACCGCTTGCAGGGACAGCATGAGCCCGAGGTGGGTGCTGTCGCCGCCGGCGATGTCGGCCATCCAGGGTGCGAGCAGGGCTGAGACGAACCCTTCGCCGATTCCGACCAGAGCCATCACAACGGCCAGGGGCCCCAAGACCGGGTGGTCGCGGACTGTCGACCATCCCGTCCGCCAGGCGTGGAGCAGCCCTTCGCGCGAGGTCCGGCTTGTGATTCGAGGCAGCCGGATGGCTGCGGTGAGGACAGCGGCGACGATGAAGCTGGCCGCATCAGCGATGGCTACGGCGTGGAGGCCACCGAGGCCGAGAACCAAGCCGCCGAGCGCTGGCCCGGCAAGCCGGGCGATGTTGCCGCCGATGGTGTTGGCACCGTTGACCTCGGTCAAACGTCCGGCCGGGGCCGTGGCGGGCACCAGGGTTTGCGCCGCCGGGAGGACGAACTGGGCGACGCAGGACCGCGCGAACGCCACTACGGCGAACCACCACCAGGCCTCGTGCAGCAGGTAGGCCAGCGTGCAGGCAGCCAACGCCAGATTGACCCAGACAATCACCCGCCGGGAATCCCACCGGTCCACCAGGAGACCAGCGAGTTGAGCGATCCCGACAGCGGGCGCGTACTCGGCCAGGGCGACCGCCGCAGTCGCGGTGACTGACCCCGTGATGGCGTAGGTGTAGAAGGGCACCGCGACGAACATGGCGCCGGTCCCGACCGCTGACACAACGTTGCTGGACCAAACCAGGACGACATTCCGCTCGCGAAGCAGCGAAGGCGATGAGTCGGGCACGAGAGGCACGGTAGGAACTAGGCTGCTACGAATGACAGAGCCACTTCGTAGTTGCTCGTCGGCGACGGTGGCCGACCCTCGGCAGGCGAGGTTGCTCACCGATCCCCGCAGCGCCGCGTTCATTCACCCCTTCCTCGGCAGGGAGAGGTCGACGGCTGAGGCCGCACGCGAGGCCGGTTGCCCACTCACCACGATGGCCTACCGGGTGCGGGTGCTGCAGAAGGCGGGCCTGCTGCTGCTCACGCGGACGCTTCGACGAGCTGGGCGTCCCATCACCTACTACCGGTCCAGCCAGGACGCTTATCGCGTCCCTTTGACCGCCACCACCTTTATCGACCAGCGCGACCAGGCTCGCCGCATCGGCGCACCCATCTACCGGCAGCTCACCGACGCGTACAGCAGCGCACTCGCCCGTCACGGTACGACGACCCGGCTGATCACCCGCGACGACCACGGCGGCATCTACTCCACCGACCTGCCACCCCATCGGACCGCAAGCCAGCAGCCACTCCTGTTCGAGGACCGCGTCCTGCACCTCACCCGAGCCCAAGCTGAACGCCTGTGCCAACGGCTCGAGCAAGAGCTCGACGGCGTGACCGGCGACAGCGACAGCGCTGAGCCCCACCACTCCTACGTCGTCATGGTCGCCGCAGTCCCGCTCGATCCCTGACCGCCTCGCCCAGGTCCGGCAGCTGCCGGGGAGTTCTCAAATCGACCCTCGTGCGGAGCACGTCCAGTGGATGACCGCCTGCTGCGCCGCGCCGGCCAAGCGGGCGAGCGACGCCGCCAAGCGCCTTTTGGTCGACGAAGTCTCTCCGGTCCGCCGCGGTCTCGGGCGACGGCGCGGTGCTCGCAGACCAGGATCTGTCGTGGGTGACTGACCCACAACGTTCACTGGCCGACCCTCGTGCAGGCACGCCGACGGGCGACCCTCGTCCCGCATGACCCGCCCGCGACTAATCCCGTAAGCGGAGCGTGCTGCGGAGCGCTGGCTCCGTCGCTCTCCCCAGACGGCGTGTCGTGGGGAAGCAGCACCAGACGGGAGGGCTTGAGAACTCGTGAACGTCGGCGCCGAGCCTCCTGGACCATATAGATGGAGGAATTGGTCTATCTCGGCCCATGCGCCGCGGGCACGGCTAGGAGCTCCTGGAAGTCGACTCAAGCGGCTTCCTTCGACCGTCCAGTAGAGGGTCGATCCGGGCTTGATCGGCTCATACCGCCGTATGGATCGGAGTCTGTTGTGCGCCGAGAGGCTGATGCGTACCCGTGGAGCTGGGAACTGCCGGCCGCCTGTCTGGCGGTCGTCGTCTGCGTCGCGCTAGCTGCCTTGCAGGCTGGCCGTTCAGTGGCATTCGCAGTCGCCGGAAGAGGCTCGCTTTGGCCACCCACGGATCAGTTGCTGACCTCGGTGCCGCATCTGCTCGCCGGTCATACGACATACGGCCTTGGCGCTGCGGTCGCACCGGTGCCTCCGTCTCTGGTCGCAGTGGCGGTCGCCGTGACGGAACTGCTCGCGTTCAGCGGGCTTGGCCTCCTTGCCTGGCAGCTGCTGGTCCGCTTTGGTCCCAACGCGCTCAAGGGAGTGGCCTCGTCAGCAGAGGCCAGCCGTCTGCTTGGCCGGTCGCGCCTGTCACGAGTGCGGAAGGTGGTGCGCCCCGACCTCTGCGCGCCTACTGAGCCGGAGCTGAGCGGCGACGGCGCCCCATGACTCGTCGACGTGAATTGGCAGAAGTGGGCTGGCGGCTTGGTCGGTCCCAACAGCCGCGGGCAGGGGAGCTGTGGGTCCCGTTCGACCGCACGGCAGGGGTGTTCGGTCCGCAAGGCTCGGGAAAAACCCTCGATCTGCTCGTCCCGGCGCTCCTCGAGGCGCCCGGCCCGGCCCTGGTGACGTTGACGAAGGTCGATGATCTGCTGCTCAGCCTTGAGCGGCGGTCGGAGCGTGGGCCGTGCGCCGTGCTCGACCCGTTCGGGTTGGCTCCGGGGCTGCCGGAGCTCGTGTGGGATCCGGTCGCAGGGTGCGCGGACTCGATCGTGGCCGAGCGCCGGGCTAAGGCCTTCACGGCGGGGACCATCCGGGCCTCGGCGGCCGGCGGCCAGAGCGATGACGCGGCACGCTTCTACGCAGCCGAGGCCGCCAAGGTGGTGCAGGCCTACTTCCACGCCGCAGCGCTGACTGGCCGCACGCTCGACCATGTACTGCGGTGGGTGGCGCACCCCCGGTCTGCGTCGGAGCCGGCGGAGATCCTCCGCGAGCACCCGCAGGCAGCGCCGTTCTGGCACGGGCTGTTGCATGGCGCGCTGCACGGCGACGACCGGACAGCGGGCAACACCGCGGCGACCGTGCAGCAGGCGCTCGGGCTGTTCTTTCAGGCCGAGATCCGGCGCCGGTGCGTGCCCGGGCCCGGTCGGCTGGCCACCGACATCCGCCAGGTACTGCAGCGGAACGGCACGATCTATCTGCTGGGCCGGGAGGACCCGTACGCCTCGGCGTCGCCGCTGATGACGGCCCTGGCCGAGCACGTGCTCGACACGGCACTCCAGCTGGCGAACGAGTCGCCCTACGGGCGGTTGTGTCCGCCGCTCCTGGCGTGTCTGGACGAGCTTGCCTCGACCGCGCCGCTACCGACGCTGCGGACGCGGATGGCGAACGAGCGCGCGCTCGGGTTGTCGTTCATCTACGCGGTGCAGACCTGGCGACAGTTGGCGGCGATCTTCGGCGAACAGGACGCGCGGGCACTGTTCGGGCTCACCAACGTGGCGATCATCTTCGGCGGCTCGAAGGATGCGTCGTTCAACCGGGAGGTATCCGAGCTGATCGGCACGGTCCGAGTGGCCAGGTCGAGCTGGCAGATGCGTAGTGGTGGTGGCCGGACGATCAGCGCGGAGACGGTCCCGACCCTGCGTCCGGAGCAGATCAGAGAACTCCCCGAACGCCAGGCGCTGGTGTTGGCCGAGAACGGCCGACCGATCATCGCCCAACTCGACCGCTGCATCGAGGGACGGAAGGGCCGGCTCCTGCTCGCCTCGCAGCGGGCGGCGCGCCGCCGGCTCTCCGAGGCCCGCCACAGCGCTGAAAGCTCCGGCGAGAGCGACCCGCTGGCCGCCGCCCGACGGCTGGGCCTCACCCCCCTTGACCACAGTGTCGACGACCGCAGCCCGCACTGATGGCCGAGTCGCAGGACGGACAGGCCCTGGTCCATCCATTCCCTCCGGTTGGGCCGCTGACGCGGGAGGCATACGAGGACCTCCGCCATGTCGAGCAGTCCAACGACCTGGCGCTGACCCATCATCTCGGCTCGGTCGATGACCTACCCCGACCCTGGTTGCCCGCGACCTGTTCGTCCGTTGACCTCCGTGAGGAGGTCTGGGACTGGCTCGACGCGGTGGTCGACTGGCTGAACACCGAGTACGTCTGGCTCGGGGAGGACGAGATCCCTGGCTGCTGGCCGCTGCACCCCCACCTCGTCCATGAGCTCGGCGTGGTCGCCGACCAACGCCGACGCGCCACCTTGACGCTGAACAGCGACCTGTTGGAGGAGTGGCACCGCTACTGCCTGCCCGCCTTTTTCGACCGGCTGCGTGCGCGCACGCGCGGCTGCTGCGAGACCGGCCACACCGGCCCGCCGGCGGGGGCACGCATCACCCGTTACCGCTCGGAGAGTCAGCAGGCGCGCCGAGCCGGGTGGTACCGCGCAGACCTGCTCGCGGCCACCGAGCCAACAGGGCGGCCACGATCCGTGCCTCGCCTGGTGGTGTCCGACGGTTTCGTGGTCGACCCCCGCACCGGTGAGATCTCGTGACCTTGGACGTCGAGCAGATGCGCGGGCTGTGCCGGCGCCGCGACGCCGGTGTGGTCGCGGCGGCCGCCTCGACCGACGAGCTGGCGGCACGTCTGATGGCCGGCGCGTCCCCGCCGGAGCGTCAGGCACTCGTCGAGGACGGCCGGGCCGCTCGGCAGGAGATGATCGAGGGGAATCTCGGTCTGGTCCGCTTCGCCGTCGCCCGGTTCGTGCCCACGGCCGGACTCGACCGGGAGGACTACTTCCAGGAGGGTGTTCTGGGTCTGGCCGCCGCTGTCAACCGCTACGACCCGGCCAAGTCTCCCTACTTCAGCTCGTTCGCCCTGCCGCACATCCGGGGAGCGGTGAGCAGTCTGGTCAGCACCCGGGGCGGCGACCTCCGTCCTTCCCAGGGGCGGACGGCAGGGCGGGTCGAGCGTGAGGTCGCCCGTCGGGAGGCGCTGGGGCTACCCACCAATATAGCGGAGATCGCCGGCTCACTGCAGATGGAGGAAGGCGCGGTCATCGCGAGCTTCTCCTATCGCCGACCGGCCCCCCTCATGGCGGCGGACGGGCGGCCGGACTTCCCCGATCGGCCCACCTCAGATGTTGATCATCTGGAGGAACGGCCGTCTGCGGCAGGGATGTTGTTCATGCTGCCGCCGCAGGAACGGCGCGCACTGGAGGCGGTCCACGGGGACGCCGCCGCCGGTCGAACCCTTACAGTCATCGCCGCCGATCTCGGCCTCAGCACCCGGCAGCTCCGCGGAGTGCTCGACTCCGGTCACCGTCATCTACGAGCGCTGATGGGCAAGGTCGATCCTGATGTCGGCCCACCCGACCAGCGGCATGGGAGGCCGCGTCAACCACGCGAGCCCTCGCGTCCGGCAGGTACTCTCCCAGCGTCTGGAGTGGGACGCTGAACGAAGGACGTTCACCTCAGAACTTGACGGCGACGCCGACAGCGATCACCGCAGCGAGCGCGAGGCACGGACCGAAGGCAATGTCGCGCCGGCGTGCGGCGGCCATCCCGACCAGTGCGATCAGGCAGCCCAGCAGGGTCAGCCCCGCCACTGTCGGCCAGCCGGCGATGCCTGCTGAGGCTGTGGCGAGGACGGCGATCAATTTGACGTCCCCAAGTCCGAGACCGTCCCGGCTGGCCAGGTGCAGCAGGAAGAAGATCATGGCGCTGGCGGTCGCGGCCACGACACCTTCCACCAACGGTCGCGTCCGGTCGGTGACCGCCGCTTCCAAAACGAGGACGACGGCCGTCCACAGCCCGGCCATAGCGAGGCCCCGGTTGGGTAGGCGTCTGACGTCCAGGTCGACCGCGGTCGCCCAGGTCAGTACGACGCTCAACGGCAACCACAGCAGCACCGCCCACCAGGAGTTCGACAGAAGCGTGTGTGTCAACCAAGCCCAGGTGGCCGGGATAAGCAGCAGCACCCACCGGTGCGTAGGGCGGCGGTCGAGCACGTCGACGTCGTCGCAGGGCCGCCGGTAGTCGAGCGTCCGAAGCCGCGACCAAAGCAGTAGCCCGACCAGCGCGCCGATGAGCGCGGCAACGAGGGTGATGATCATGCGCGGCCCTCCGGATACACCTGGCGGCGAGCGCAGCGTCGGGTGTACAGCACTCTGTCAGAACCTTGGGGTGCGACGGCCGTCGCGGTCACCGGTGCGGCCCGGGCGTCGTGCCGGCTGGTGTTCGCGCGGGCTCGACTCGGTCCTGGCGGCTCGAGCGGGCGTGGGGCTGGGTGCTGTGCGCCGACGTGGCGGTCCCAGGCCCCGGAGCAGCAGTGAGCCGGGTGGTCGCGAGCCCGAGGGTAGCCGCTTGCCGGGGGTTGTCGTTCCAGGCGCGGACGTGACGCAGCAAGGCAGCGCGGACTGCGTCCTCGGGAAGCCCGAGAGCGTCGGCGACGGCTGCCGTGTGGGCCGCCCAGGTCGCATGGGGTCTGGCGGCGATGATCGACACGACGCCCGCGAGCGCTTGGCCGCGCGGCTGGCCGCCGAGACGGGTGTCGATCATGGCCTTGGCCTGGGGGCGGGTGCTGTCGAGGACGGCTTGGAGGTGGTCGGGGCCGTGGCCGGCGAGGATGGCGGCCGGGTCGGTGCCTGCGGGCAGGATCGCGCGAGCGGGGTCGACGCCGTGGACGGCGAGCCACCAGAAGTCGCGCTCCGCGGCGCGGTCTCCGGCCTGGTCGGCGTCGGTGGCGAGGATGACCGGCCGTGCCGCTAGGAGTGCGGCCTGCTGGTCGGTGAGGGCGGTGCCGAGAGGTGCGAGGCCGATGTAGCGGCCCCCGGTGCCGAGGGTGACGGCGATGGCGTCGAGGGGACCCTCAACAATCACCGGTAGCGCGTCCTCCCGGGGTTCGCCGTAGAACTGGTCGCCCTTATGGAACAGCGGGGTCTCGGACGTGTTCAGGTACTTCGGGCCGCCCGTCCGGTTGTTCCGGTCGCTGGGGAGGTCGAGGTCGTGGCGGGGGTGGCGGCGTCCGACGAAGCCGAGGATCTCTGCGTCATGGGTGATTGGAAGCATCAGCCGGTCGCGGAAGGCGTTGATCAGGCCTCCGGTGGACGCGGTCCGGGCGACGCCGGTGGTGAGCATCTCCTGGTCGGTGACGCCGAGCCGGCGCAGGTGCTGGACCAGGCTTGTCCAGCTGTCGGGCGCGTAGCCGGGGAGGACGACCGGGTGGTCGGTGAGGTCGACGTTGAGCCGCTCGATCAGGTAGTCCTGTGCCCAGCTGCCCGGGAAGGCGTGGGTGAAGAAGGCCTGGGTGAGCTGGTTGACCTGGACCATCCGTTCGCGGGCAATCGGGCTGTCGCGCCAGGCGTCGGCCCGGTCGAACATCCGGCGCAGCTCGTCGTCGCCGAGCTCGGGCCGTCCGAGGCTGTCGCGGACCATCCCGGCGACGTGGAGCTGCGCCTCGATACCTGCGCCGAAGTCCACATCTGTTGCCGCGTCGACGGCCAGGTCGGCTTCTTTGCTGTCTGCTGTGACGTCAGCGGCGATCTGGGCCCACAGCTCGGCGGTCGGAATGTCCGCTGTCGCCGGGGTGCCGGGTGCGTCGGGTGTCCACCCGTGGTGGAGGTCGTGGGGTGCGGGGTTCTCCGGAGGTGCTGTCTCGGCTTCGGCCGGAGGTTCGGTGGTGGCGCCGATCACGCAGACCAGGGCGAGGCAGGCGTCCATCGTGGGGTGCTCCGCGGTGGGGGCGATCAGCTGGTCGAGCGGCCAGCCGCGGTCGAGGCCGTCGCGGATCCGTTCGACCAGGAGCGGCCAGTACGGGCTGTCGCCGAGCTCGCGGGCCCGCGCTTTGCCGACCAGTGGCTGCAGCCGATCGAGCCACCCTTGGGCATCGATGGCTCGCTCGCCGGCTGGCAGCTGGCCTCCGTACCGCCGGTGCAGGTCGGCGGCGATTCGCCACCAGACCGCGGCTGCGGCGTGGTCGTCGGGCAGCGGCCGCCGACCATCGCCTTCGGGGGCCGGCGGGGACGGGTTGTTGCCGGGGCCACTGATGGCCGCTCGCAGGAGGTCGGCGGCGGGCAGTCCGGCCCGGGAGATGGCCGCGAGCAGGTCGGCTAGCTGAGGCGTGAGCGGGTCGGTAGCGAGCGGCGGGTGCAGCTCGGCCATGAGCGGTCCCCATTCCTCGAGCGCCGGCTGACGGTCGTGTCGGAGTCGTTGGTCGAGCTGCCGCTTCCAGGCCGCCGCGCCGGCGGTCCGGGCCGCACCGCCGGTGGGTCGATGGTCGTCGGGGTCGGTCTGGGTGGCGGCCCGCCAGATCTCGACATCGGCGAGGAGCTGGTCATCGAGACGGCGTGCGCCGGCCGGCGACCAGCCCGGTGGGAAGGCGGCACTCGCTGTCTGGGTGCGGAGCTCGTCGGCGTACCGGGTGATCAGCTGAGCGCGGGCGGTCAGCCAGGGTCCGAAGGTCGGGTCGGCGGCAATGCGGTCGGGGATGGGCGGGAGCCAGGGCAGAGGGGCGGGCGCAGCGGCGGATGTGGTCCCTAGGCGGGTGTCGTCGAGCCGGAACACCAGCACGGCGGCGCGGTCCCGGGCGCTGCCGAGGTCTTGGCGGCGGACCGCTGTCGTGAGGGCGTCGATCGGGTCGACGTCGTGGGCGGCGAGCAGGAGCAGGTGGGAGCGCAGAGCGGGCCAGGCCGGCTCGTCGGACACGCCGGGCAGGAGCGTGTCGGCGTGCTGGTCGACCGCGTGGGCGAGGCCGGGTCCGGCGACATGTTCGGCGGCGACGTTGAGTCCGTCCAGGTAGCGCTGGGTGGCGTCCCCGAGCAGCATTCGTGAATCTTGTTGTTCGCGGGCCAGGGTGGTGGCGGACCGGGCGGTGTCGTCGCGGGCCAGGATGCGTTCGAGCAGGTCGGTCGGCGTCGGCGGGTGGGTGCCGTCGGGGTGGACGAGGGTGCCGGGGGAGCCGTCGCTCACGGTCTGTAGCCACAGATGGTTGGCGTGCCGGCCGCGGGTTAGCATCGTGTAGAGCTGCTGGCGGCTCTCCTCTCCGGTCGCGACGCCGTGCACGGTGTCGACCGACACCCCTTGGGCGGAGTGGATGGTGCAGGCATAACCGAGCTCGACGGAGGTGTCGACGTAGCGCCGGGGCAACGTGAGGATCCGGCGGCTGGTCTGGTGCTGCACGCGGAGGCTGCCGTCCATCCTGACGTCTCGGACCGTCCAGCGGTCGCCGTTCTTGACCCAGTCGGTGCGCGAGGTTCGGAGCCGCCGGTCGTTCCTGCGGGTGATGACGATGTCGCCCGCTGAGGCGCAGTTCCCGTCCGCTAACCCGGCTTCCCTGCGCTGAGTCGGCGTGTTCGGTCCGCTCATGGGCGGGTCCTCGGCGAGGCGTTGGGCTCGGGCGCGGCGGTTCAGGTCGGCGACGACCGCACGGGTAGGGGCGATCATCAGCGAGTCGCGTCCCTGCCGGCGGTCGGCGTCCCAGGCCGTGAACGCCTCCTCGGTCATGGTGGCGAGGTCGCCGACGTGGACGCGTTGGTGGTCGAGGTAGAAGCCGAGCGCGGATGGTTGCCCGGCGCGGAGCGCGAGGGTGGCGGCGGACTCGGCCGGGTCCGCGAACCGCATCAGCTCGGTCAGCTGGACGGTGTGGTCGTGCTGGCGGAGATCGCGGAGGATGCCGCCAGCGCCGATCGCCGCGAGCTGCTGGTCGTCCCCGACCAGCCGGATCGACGCGCCGCGGTCGGCGGCCCAGGTGCTGACCGTGGCGAGGGAACGGGTGTCGGCCATCCCGGCCTCGTCGATGATCAGCAGGTGCCGGTTCCCGATGTCCGAGGCCCACCGCGGCAGGTCGTCGTGGTGGATGGACCAGGCGAGTTTGGCGAGTGTGTCGGTGGTCGTGCCGGTCTGCTCATGTAGCTGCGCCGCGGCCGTCGCTGATGGGGCGAGCCCGACAACGGTGCCGCCGCCGCCGGCCCACGCCCGCGTCAGGGCGTGCATGGCGGTGGTCTTCCCGGCTCCTGCCGGGGCGATGGCCAGCTGCAGCCGGCGGCCGCTGGTGGCGAGAGCCAGGACGAGCGCCTCCTGACCCGGGGTCAGCGGGGTGGCCGACCCGGCAGCTTCGTCGACGGTAGTTCGGGCGACATCGAGGGGCAGGCAGAAGCCGTCGGTGCGTCCGGCGAGATCGAGGACGGCCTGCTCGGCGGCCATCACCGCCGCGGAGGTGAACAGCTCGGCACCATGGACGGTGTAGACGCTTGCGCCGTCAGAGCGCCGCAGCAGCGTCGGTTCGGCGACCGGGTCGACCCGGGCGAGCGACACCGACCGGTCCTTCGCCAGCCGGACGAGGTAGTCGACGGCAGCCGGGGTCTTCTCGAGGGTGACATTGGCGACGCGGACACGCCGCTGCGCCTCGGCCCGCAGGTGCGCGTCTTGCCAGGTCGCCCCGCGCTGCTCCATCACGTCCACCATCTGGTTGGCGGTGTGGTCGAACCAGCCGGCGTCGGCGCGGGCGAGTGGCGTCTGGTCGCGGCGGTGGAAGGCGCCGCTGATCATCTGCTGCACCCGGCGGGTGTCACCGAGGGTCTCGGTCGCCTGACGGTGCCAGACCGCTCGCTGCTCGGCCAGCGTCCGCGGTTCGTGCTTGGTGTCGCGGGTCTCCAGCGTGGCCCGCTGGGCGAGCTTGATCGACTCCACCGGCGACGGCGGCAGTCCGTGCCGGGCTTGGAAGTCGGTCACCAGCTGCTCGCGGCGGGCCTCGATGTCAGCGCGGCGGGTCGACCAGCGCTCGTTGAGCCGCGGGCTGACGCCGACGATCTCGCGGACCGGCCGACCCCGCGGATCGGAGGCCGGGCGGTCGTAGAACTGCAGCCCGAGCGCCTCGAGTTGCTTGACCAGCGCGGTGTTGTAGGTCTCCGACGCGGCGACCGCGCCCTTGTAGAGGACACGGCCATCGACGGCCAACCACTTGCCACTGTCGGTCGTGCGGACCTTGTTGGCGACCGCAACGTGGGTGTGCAGGTCCGGGTCCCCGGCCCGGGTGTCGCGGTGGGTGAACGCCGCCGCGACCAGACCGTCGACCTCGACCTGCCGGACACCGCGAGCGCCTTCGCGGCTGAATAGCAGCTCGGACTCAACGAACCGCAGCGCTGTTTGGACAGCCTGCTGGTGGGCCCGTTCGATCCGGGCCGCCAGACCAGGCTCGGCGACCGCCCACAGGGTGCTGACGCTCTTCGGCGGGGAGAACGTCAGGTCGAACCCAGCGACCGCAGTGGTCCGCGGCCGCGAGTGACGGGCGATGCTCGCACTGAGCTCGCGCGCGTCGGCGGGTGGGCGGCCG
>Ga0210040_10004407_pt1 | contig 18424 bp, 9 predicted proteins | sample CryGeyCG12114_NA_FD_185462 | JGI IMG/M metagenome (GOLD analysis project Ga0210040, IMG submission 185462) | Groundwater microbial communities from aquifer - Crystal Geyser CG19_WC_8/21/14_NA (SPAdes) (version 2) | ecosystem: Environmental > Aquatic > Deep subsurface > Groundwater | place: USA...
ACTTTCTAATTATAGATGTTGGTTTTCTGCATGGGAAAGCGAACATAGATTTTGGAAATTTTCATGATAGTGATTGAATTTTAATGGAAGAACTTTTTTTTTTAAACAGGTTCAGTCAACTTCAGACTTAAATTTGTCAGGTAGAGGAAGTTTTCGCCACTTTGATAAAACAGACTATGACTACCAACTAATTAGACAAGGAAGCAACACGTCATTGACAAGGAAACAACTGGCTGTGCAAATTCCTCCACAGCCGCTGAGACCTGCCCCAGTACCGCCATTGATTGGGCAACTGCAACTCCAAAGTTCTCAAGACTCGTCCGTCTTTGGATCCAATTCCTCATCCCCATTATATTTTGACAAGTCGTTTCCTCAACTCCCAAAAATTCCTCCGCCACCTCAACCAAGTGCAGTCAATGGACGAAGTGGTAGTCCTGCGACTGAGACTCATAATGGCCCAACCACTAACAAGACGAGCCATGCCGCCACCAATACCGGCTTATCGGCTACAAATCCATTTCTCCCCTTACTACAAGCCTCCTCCCAATTTTTCTCCCAGACAATTCAATCTCTGCAAACTTTTCAACAGCAAAAAACACATCACGAGGGACCACCATCTTCTTACCCAACTGATGAGCTGACAAGTGTTGGCAATGTCAGTAATCACAATCACTCCAATGTTGGCACAAAGGCTGAATCAGAGCGCTACTCATCCTCGTCTAGTGTGCCCAACTGCGCAACCGGGTTGTCTATGGGAGAGTTGCTTTTCTCAGCAGCACCTGCTTATCAGTCCTCCACTGCGTCTACCTCAAGCATAGGAAGTCAACAGGAAGATTTTTCCCTCGGGACTCAACAAGGTTTCCTAGCTTCTCAACTGGCTGGCCAATTCCGTACAGAAAACAAAGTGGAGTACAGAATGAAAGAAGCTGATGATGTTCCTGCAAAAACGAGTAATGGCATCACCAGTCAGGATTATGGGCTTCGTTCGACCAATAATCGCTGCACAGTGAATAAAAATAGCCTGAGTAGTCAGCCCGAGGAAGGGAGAAGACTCTACAGCGTTTCTAAAAGCGAGTCCGCCGCCATGGCAACGAATGATGAGCATAGAACTGTGAACAAATACGGAGATCCGGTGGTGATTGAATCAAGGAGACGGAGAAAGATGTCTGATGAGTTTATAAAGGGACCAATCCTCAATGCGCAGGCTAAAATTCCCAGTACAGAAAATGGACAAGAGATTTTGGATAAGAATGACGGATATCAATCAAAAGTTGACAGCAATTCTACTCCACGAGTAGGAAACGATGAAATTGATTGTACCACTATGGGAACCACCGGAGGTTCTGATGGCACTGAAGAGGTGCACATTAGAAGAAATTCTCTGAAAGAAATCTTCTCGGGAAGCAACTCAAATGTAGCTGACAGCAAAGAAAGGGCGAGTGCAGTAGTCCTCGTCAAGGAGAGTGAGGAAGTACAGAACATGAAAATGTTGGAAACGATGAGAGAGGAAATTCGACTGGCAAATGAGCAAATGACTGATGCGACTAAGAGTTTGATGATGGATGAGGACGAAGCGTTCATGTGCAAAAAAAGCGCTAGGGAAGATTGGAAATCAATTTCCCAGAATAAGTTAGACTCGTTTTCCCAGTACTTGGGTCGCTCGTTTGAGAAGAGTGGTAGTCGCAGTACTGCAGCTACCACAGACAACAATGGCCGCATTCAAGATGGCATCACAAATGGAGAACATCATTACCCTCCATCGACTAAAAATAACATGCCCACAGCTGGTATTGTCAGCACCTCTAATACTAAATCGAACAACTACTCTTCGCCAGAGAAATTGCGGACCTGGACTTCTACGGGGGGCTACGGGGCAAATCGACCTCGTTTGAGTTCCGCTAAAGGGACCCATTCGCTTGACTTGGATTTGAACTCTACGGGAAGAATTGGAAGGGATGCTATTATGAAACTTTTGCAATCCTCTCCATTACCACCAGTCACTAATCGCAAGCCTATGGACCATCGGCGGAGTAGTAGTACGGATAGTACCAATGGCACTCACAGCGTCTCCAACACGTTAAAAAATCTGCGCTCCTTTTCATTAAGACAGTCTTCAGTGGATAGTATCAACTCGGACATTTCTGATCTGACTAGTCCCATTGACAATTCCAACTTACAACGAGCCATGTCATGTGACTCTGTGTGCTCAGATACGTCTGTTATCCTTGGAGACTTGGACTCCCCTCATGTGACAGGTTTCCTCTGTGTGGGACTGGAATATGACAGGTACGTTCCTACAGAGTCAATCATGAGCCATATGCGTATACAGTTTGTTGGCTGCACCGCTCCTGGTAAAAAAACGGAGAACAATAGGTATTTTTCTAAGAATGAAAAAGAGTAAAAATTGAACATCTTCTGACTAAATGTAACCAAATGAATCGCTCTAATGACAAATAAATGGCAGAATTGACACAGAAATTTAGTCTCTACTTCTTGTTTTCAGTCGGAATTTCTATTCTATTAATTTTTACTGGTAAGAAACCCAAAGAATTCACATTTCAAGCGTGGTAGTTTATTTTGATAAAAATTTATAACTCCACTACTCCACATAACATGCACTCGACGTATAAACTTGATGCCAAGTAATTAAGCAACTAAAAGGTTTTTTGGCTCCTGTTGAGACTAGCAGTAATAAACCAATAGAAGTTTAACAAAGCAGAAGCCGAGTATTGCATGCACACAGATTGATTGCTTCTATAGATAAAACGTTTTTGCGGACTCATGGCAACGTGGCAATAAGATAATATATATTATAAGATATTATTCGAAATTTAAAGTTTTATTACCTGGAGCAAAAGCACGAAAGACATGTTAAAAAATTAAGGGGAACTATAAAATAGAACAGTGAAGCAATATTTTTTGATGTGCACACATAGGGAAACTGCAGATTTGCTTGTAAACGTGATGGAAGGGAAAGAACTGGTGGGACCAACCCCGAACGTGCCATTTGATTCATATGTGCGTGTCTATTTGATGCCTGACAAAACAACCAATATGCAGACGAGGGTACAATATTTATTTATCGTTAATATTTTTCGCGTAACTAACCGAGTCAGTCGATAGTTTTGAAAAACGGCTTTTGATCACCTCGTATGTGATATCATGTGTGCGTTTCTTATTATCACTGTGCAGGTTTACAGAAAGTCTCTCAATCCTGTATACAAAGAAAAATTCATGTTTGGACTGGAACTGAGTGAATTGGCATCCCGTTCTCTAATTTTTTACACATATGCGACGGACAAGTATTCGAATACGTTGATTGGAGAAGCTGAGCTGAAAGTTGGAGAAATGGACCTGGTAGAGCCGTTGACTACTTGGCTTCCACTCACGGATACGGGAAATGTAAGACCATTTTTGTATGCAAGCTTGTCCCCAATTTCTATTCTTTTCAAGATTATAAGAGGCCCAAGAGTTCGCCTGTATGTATAGAAAAATGAATTTCCCCGGAGACTTTTCAATCCACCCACTTTGAAATTAGCAATGAGCTTCTTTAATATGTTAAAACAAATAAAAATTTCACCAACTATGGCTTTCTTCTTCCTTGGAAAATCGCTTGATGAATTCAAAAATAATCGTTTACCTATTTATATCATTGCTAAATTGGGACAATATTTCCATATGCAGCAAAAAGGAGGGGAATATGGAGAAATCATGTTTTCACTCTCATATCTTCCTACGGCTGAAAGACTCACAGTTGTAGTTGTGAAAGCCAGGAATCTGAGATTTACGCAGACCAGAGAGACTGGAGACCCATTCGTGAAAGTAAGAATGCTTGTTTCCATTTTTGTTCAGATTATATGTTCCACTCAATCTTTCAATCATGCTTTGACCCTTGAATGTAATCAATAAACTTTTTACTGGAGCTTTTGGTCGCATTGTAACTGTAGTTTTTTATTTATACAGGTATATCTGCTTCAAAAAGGCAAGAAAGTGAGCAAAAAGAAAAGTTCTACTAAGAGAGGAGAAAGAAACCCAATTTTCAACGAAGCTATGATTTTCAGCGTTCCTGCTCATGCTCTCCAGGTAATAAAAAGTTTAGACCGCTTTAATAAAAAAAAGCTTGGAACTGGACAGACATGTAGGATAGGATTATTCATAGTATGCAAAAAATGTCTTACTGGTGAATTATGCAATCAGAAATTGTAACTTGAACTTTTTTCGTGAAATGTTTAAGCTATCTACTTTGTTCGTTCTCTTGTGTCGGTCTGTCAGCACGAAATATCCATAATCAGTGGGTGTATTCTTATCACGCACTGTATGTGTGCGTTTTCAAATGTTAAGGAGTTAGAGTAGCACAATTTTGTGTGTCATTAGTCACATTCTATCCCTTAATCGTACCCAATCAGGAGACAGTCAATTCTTCAAAAAATAAATTGTGAACTTCAACCCCAGAAATTATCAAATTAGTTTTGTGATAAATATGTGTTCAGCATGCTCAAAAAGAAAGATGCATTCTACACATAGTGTAATTTGTTTAGAGAAAGAATTTTTCTAGTTTTAAATTAATTCCATTCTCAGATTTTCAACATTTTATGCATTGCTCAATTGCTCCACTTAATAATATCCTCCTGCTGTGGTTTATTCCTTCATATGATGTAGTTATGTTCAAAGCTCAATTGACTTTCCTGTGCATTTTTGGGTTTTATTATTATAATTTAATTTAATCCAATGACTCGTATTGCATGCTCCTCAGCGCCGTACTTGGAATTATTTTTATTAAATTCCTTAGATCCGTTTAAATACAGCTACTTTGATCATGAATAAGATATGGCTTTATATGCTGCAGGCCAGAAAATGTTCGTTTTCATATACCTTGTCCGCAAAAAGGAGGTAAATTTTATCCTATCCTACTTCACAAATTTATCACACACAGGACAGGAAAAATTTACCTCCTTTTTCCGGATAGTCTATACATCTTATTTTTCCTCGAATATGTATATACTGAATATTTCACGTGAAAATTTCCTTTTGCGGGATTTATACTTTGAAATACAATTCCGTCTGCAGAGTATTAAACCAAACATTGTGTACGTAATAATAAAAATCCAATATGAACATTATTGCTAGTTCTCACACTTTGGTGTGTGTGTGTGTGCGTATTACGTGTTAATATATTTTCAAACTGACACATAAGCTCACGGGTTGTTAACTGCCTCAAGCAATATAATATTACTATTCCTTACTTTGTTATTGTTTTGCAACCCGTATTTGTGGCTTTGATTATGCTTCCAGTAACTACACCATCTACTTCCCTATTATTCGCTAATGTGATTCCTTGGTGCAAAATGAGGATCCATTATAACTTCTAAAAAACAGGGCAGAAATTAAATTACTGTCTATACCATGTTGACATTTTATGCTCAGTTCACAGAGCACATGCAATTGTGCTGTTGCTCAAAGCACACCATCATTAGAACAGTATTCACACTATGAGTTTATAGTCATGTCAAAACAAAGCAATTAATTGTTTCATACCTCACCCTCACGGTTCATGCCAAGAATGTATTGCTCCGTGTTCCTACCTATCTCGTTTAGCGCCTAGATCAATTATAAGTAATTGGGTAAATTAATTAACGCAAGTGTCACATTGGTTCTTTGTAGACCATTCAGCTACGTATCACTGTGGCCGACAGTAGTGAGGCATCGTCGGGACGCGCTTACTCCATTGGCCATGTAATCGTGGGTTCGGGAGCGACTGGAAAGCCGTTGTCTCATTGGAATCAAATGCTCTCATCACTCCGCAAGCCTCAGTGCATGTGGCATTCCCTGCGGAAATAGAAAATTATTCCTTTCGAGTGTATGTATTTTGCCGGTGCCTGTGAGAAGAGGGTATTATGTGCATATATCTCTCTTGACATTTGGGAAGGAAATATTAGGGACTGGAAAATTGTGGTGCAAACTTGTACATGTCTTAAGAGGATAAAAATGCAATCTACTGGATAAGAGCACTCTATAATCGTGCTAGTACATATTACCCAAGGATCCTTGAAAACTCCTGCCTCCGTAACAATCATGTATGATTTATTCAAACGAATCCAATGCTGATTTCACTGAATGTTAAGTATACTGCACGGCGACCAATTTATTATCAACATAGATGTTTGCATTCGTTGCTTTAATTTCTTCAATATTCGGCCCCATTCATGTAATATTGTATGGAATAATATTCTGTCAGTTTTTTGCACAAAACAGAGTGAAGGACTCTCTCACAGTTTACTCGTAATATGCATTGAGTATGCGTAAATGGTGGCTGTAAGTTCGAAAATTATTGAGTCCGGGTAGTCCGGAATTTCATGAAAACAACTGTTTAATTGGACGGTGGTTATTTCTATGTAACGAGCAAAAGTTTTTATGTTGCTGTAGTAAATTATTATAATTGTTAGTTTGTTAGACTTTTATGTCCTCCGGGGTTTGTTGATAATGGATATGAATGAAAATATTTAGAAATAATTAAATGGTATATTATTACTTTAATTTATTTATTCATTCAAAAGTATCCTTCATAAAAGGTACACACACTTTAAGGACTTATATAACTAGCGCATAATAAAAATTATCATAAAGCTTTTTACTGTAAAAAAAGGAATGAAAAGGTAATTTAAAAAAATATCTAATAATGCAAAGATTAAAAAACAGTCTAGAGCTAAATTCGCTCAACAAGGACTGTCACATAGTAATGATCGGATTGAATAATGATTAATATAGGTTGATACGCTCATTTGTAGTACTAACCACGTTATTTTCGTTTTTTTTTTCTGTTTCTATTATTTTTTATGAAAAGAATTGTATGATACAATGAAAGTTCTTTGCTGTATCGGAAAACTGATTCTTAAAGTCGGTAAAGCTAGCCACTAGCTTATTACACACTAATGTGTCATACCCAGACGGGCGAAAGTGAGTAATCAAGAAGACTCCTGGGTTTGGCCCAACGTGCATTTTTGTAAGTCCAATAACTCATTGAGAGAACAGTGTAGTCATCAGTCATTATTGGCTGTATTACCACTGAGACAATAATAATCAACAACGCGGTCAATACCTGAAAGATTACATTTAGAAATTTTACATTCATAAGTATTTGAGTATAAAATGTCATTACTATGTGATTGTTTGTTAATTAAAATTTGGATGAATCAATTTGAAAAGTTTTTTTTAATTCAAGTAACTTATTAAGTATATCAAGAATCAAAGCCCCTTGCTTTGGTAGCTTGGGTTTTAGGATTTGACGTTTCATCATTTTTCCCGTATACTCCATTTCCCGTCCTGGATATCCAATCATATTCGTACAGGTATAAGTTTTAGAAACAGTTAATGTCAAAATGTATTTGTTTATGTATTAATTAACTTCAAATTAAATTATGTTCAAAATTGTGTAACTCATAATCATATCTTAACAATGTTGATCGCGTTTAGTGAATTTGTCTCTTCACCATGCATTCATCATGTAATGTATGCAGTACAATATACAATCAATAGTTTGCATTTGGACAATGCCATGCGACAATGTACGGCCCCAAATTATTGTTATTATTTTTTGGATAGGACGTTCTGTTGTTATTATCATGATTTTCTGATGATGAATGGAAGATGATAATGTGCGCAAATTAGTTGACGACTCAGCAACGAAATTTTTATGGGATCGTCCGTTAGTGTAATATTGTATTTAGATCACTTGTTAACTTGTTTTTGGATGCACATTTTTTGAAGCCCAGATTTGAAGCATTGATGATTTGCATGTATAAATGATGGCTCTTGAGTGATGACAATTAAATGGATAATTGCTGTTATACTAGTATGTATTGAGATTGAGAGGGCACATGAAGAAACCTTGGCTATTTTTCGAATTGGTATTCTTAAGTGCTGTATAAGAATATGTTTCGATCTAAATTTTTAAACTTTCGTAGCATCAATTAGGAGCTTACCGTATGACTGACACAAGTTGGTAACAATTTATATAGTTTCACAATTAGTCGTAGATTAACAGAATGGTAGTTGTAAAAAATATATTAGGATCCATTTATATCCTCTCCATTTTTAATCATTGTTAACGACAATTCATGTAAAAATCAATAATGGGACCATTTTCATATTTACAGTGAGCAGTTTTGTTATTGGTAACTCACCGTTATCTGCAAGATTTAAAAGCGTAATGTAACTCCTGTATGTAGAGATGACATTTACGAGTATATACTTGCTTTCCTAATCTATCTTAATTAGCAAGACTAGTTTGGTTAAGTTACTTTAGTTTTGATGTTCTATAATTACCAGTATAGTTAAAATCATTCGAATTAATTGTCTCTATGACTATCTACCATGTGTATTTCACATTTCCTATACAAGAGAGAATTATTTTCTGACGCACAGCCATGGAATCGTATTTAAAATTCTGTATTTTTATTACTTATTTTGAATCACGCTTTTAAAAATACTGTTGCTGTTACTCGTATGTATGGTAATGCTAACAACTCTTCTAATTCTTTATATGACTATGATCAGCATTGTAAACGAAAGTCATTGTAAAATTACCTGTACAATAAAGTAATTAATACCTGTTTATCATGAAACATTTATCGCCTCAAATGCTCATCTGCGTTGCATAGTTTACGGTAGTTATTTATTATAACCGAACAAAGCAAGTTAATTCCGATCAATAGAACCAATTAATTTCAATTCGATTAAACGAAGCTGTAAATTACTGAAATAACTGAACAAACTTTGCATTGCGCACAAAAAAATTAAACACACAGCATTTTCCGTACCACACTAAAAAAAAGTCAGCAACCTGCGCCTCATTGAATATGAATTTTAAATGATGTATTTATTAGACCCACAATATTTCATTTTTTAATGTAAAAAACTGCTTTATGCCAAGATATTCCATTATTTAACATAAATGATGGAAATATTGGTTTTCGCAAGTGCATACGCCCAAGCAGCAGGGCATAAGCAAGAATATATAGGTTTTTTCAGTCATGGGCCTCGTTTGATTATTCCAGAAAAAGGTGCAACAACCTCTCCTACAGCTGAGACAGGTATCTTTATAAAATATGGCCGCTAGCATTCCTATCATATTGTTCACAATCCTAGGGGAGCTTTTTTTTGTGATGACCTCCATATTACTTTAAGCCGGGCTGAGGGCTGCATTAGACACAGAAGATGCATACGTTGCCTACACTAACTGGCTCGAGTGTGAAAGAATGTAGGTCACGCTGTGATTAAAAGAACTATGACATGAAATGACGCTTGTTTCACTTTTCCTTTTCATAATATGAACTGACTGGGCACTAAATCAATATTTTTTCTCACTAACGAGCGGTCACAGGTTAGATGTTAGTGCAGTCTTTCTGTAGTCATGCTGACACTAATGCATGAATGAAATGAAAGGAAAAAAAAACTTTCATTCGCCAGAAACCGGCTTGAAAATGTGTGTCTTAAAATCACTAGGCTATGCTACTTATCAATGACCTTAGCTATTCAACTTTTTTTGCATGCTCATACGCTTTTGTTTTCTCATTCATGCGTATGTGAGTGTGTACTGCTCATCATTTTGGTTATAATTCTTGAAATGTGATGAAACCAATTTGGTTTTAGTGTTTTCTACCAGTTTTGTGTTTTAGAATTGCTTAGTTTTGAAACTTAGAACAGGACAAGGTGATTGACTATTCTGCATACGGGAGTTAAGGAAGGATTTTAAAATGGGGAAATATATTTTTTCCCGTACAACTTCCTCCCTTGTTTTTATTCTTTTGTTAGAGTACTCAAGTGGAATGCTTGTGGATTTATATCTGAACAAGGATAAATTTGGTAAGTAGAGCCTGCATCTTAATTTTGTATGAACTGACATTTAATTATCGAGAGAGTTTTTCCGTGGTTTTCTGGCAGCCACAAAATGTTTCGGCTTGAATACACTGAAAGTTCTCCTAACTTCTTAGTGCCAAGTTTCATATGCGTACATTTCCAGGTGAATATTACAAAATGGAAATTAATGAGAAAGGATGTACCAATGTTCCTCTCAACTGGGAAAATCAAGCAGAGTCTGTGGACACACACGGAAGCTGTATCAAATTTTACGATCTACCATATTGCAGAGGGAAATATGTAGCCATGCAGCCCTACCATGGAACCTTCCAAGATAATCTTCAATTACTAGCATTTAATAAGCTTATCAGCTCGGCAAGTCCCTGTGGTCCAAAAGGTAATTTCCTATTATATTGTTTCCCATGGCAAAAAATGAAACCATGACCTGATCATTTTTATCATGTAAACTATAGATAATCTTTGCTTTGATCAACCTAAATAATTTTGTGCATATTTCAACCTCATTTCCACATTCAACAAAATGCTAGTCCTTCGCCTTCCTGGCTATGCAATGCTCATGGTTTTTTAGATGAGCAGAGTCAGAACTTTTTGCAACCCTATCATAAATTTATAGTTACTTAAAAGTGAATGTATTTTTTTCCTCAAGTACCCAATGGAAGATACTACCTTCAAAATGGAGACGATGGCTCAGTAAGTTCTGATATGGCGAGCATAAATGGGAAGCATTCATATGCCTAGAAAACAAGTGATCCAAATGTAACAAGCTGATATTTATTTAGGTGCTGACAATCGACACGAAAAATGGAACCGTAATTGCCACCACTAAACCTTTTAAGCCATACATAACCAAAGGACAACAATTCGAAGTTGATCGGGTAATGAAATAAAAACATTGGATCATAGGATCATCAAACCATACACAACAAAAGAGTCAACCTGACAAAGCACAGGCAACTTACATGTGGTGCAGAACTCATGCTGACGCCCTGCATACTATACACAGTACAGTAGCAGCCAGCAGCACCTATCAAAACGTTGATTTCTTCATGACTCAAATTATGTTTCCAGATTTCTGTAGCTGATTATGAGCTAATCCCTCGCGTGCACCAGACTTTAAATCCAGTCACATATGATATGACAATATCCACCAAAGCTCATCCAGTGAGAAGGACTTGGAAAATCGAGAGTGTATACAGGGGAAGATATCTCATTAAAAACGAGTGGACCAATAAATGTTTGTACAAAGCGTAAGTGATGATTCTATAAATGTGGTTTACATGTGATGTTGATGTAGCTGCTGTCATTGTTATATGCTACACGACACGTATGCAATGCATACTTTCCAATCCAGACATTTCATTTCACATTATAGTTATGCAAGTGGCGAACCACTATCGAATTATAACTAAACAAATGTACATGAACAGGGACAACGGTAGAGTGGAAGAGCATGACTGTTTGGTGTGGTCTCCAAACCAGGAATGGATGTTTAGGAAAATCAAAGTGAAGCCATTCTTCCCAAACAAAGAACAACTGAGCAAAAGGCCCATCAATCCTGCGGATACATTCCCATTTGATCCTTTAGTCCATGATTTCGTAGTGCCTAATACTCAAGATATACTGGCAAGACCAGGAGATCCGTTGAATCAGAATTTGAGACCCCGTCCACCATTTGGCCCCCCTGGTCCTCCTCCACCTTCTCAGAAGGGAAGTAAACCAGGAACAATCACAAGACTGCCCCCACCTCCTCCTCCAAGACGAAACCTAAGTTACCCATTTAATCCAAATGAGCGATTCCCTCCTGTACAACCATTCCCTATTTACTCATACACTGGGCCAAACAACAAACGCGTGGCGAATAATAACAAGCCTCCAGTCCCGATTGTGCGCCACCCCGGATTATATCCTTTCCCTCCAGCACCAGTTGTTACCAAACCAAAACCAGCAGGTCAAAAGCGACCTCCATATCCTCCTTACAACCCGAATCCAGAGGGCCCAGATAGCCCCACGAAGCCGGATAAAAATGAGGAAGATAAAGGTAGTCAGGAAAGTGATGAACTAAATGATGCCAGTAGCCAAAGTCAAGAAAGTGAAAGCCGTGAGAACCAGGAAGAACCCAATCAAGAAGTTCGTCCGTATGACACAAATAGGTACCAACAAAGACCGTCTGCTCAGAAAGAAGATGCGTATGGAAGGCCATCCCTAGAAAACGAAGCAAGCAGTCTGGAAGAGCAAAGGGACCAGACGACAAGCAATGAAGGTGCCCAAGATGACGAAACTAGTGTGAGTCAAGAGAGTGAGGAGGTAGAGAGGGAAAGACAGGATGATGAGTACGGACCTAAAGATACTCCCTACTACTTCCAAGATCACACTTATTCCAAGTATGGAAACAGAAATACCAACAAGAAAACAAAGTATTCCGACTTTCGATTGTTTTTTTAATAAGATAATAAACTTGTAACTTATTGAAGTGTAGATAGAATAGATAAATAGAATTAGATAGATAAAAGTACAATATGGGTTAATATATATTTTTCGAGAATAAAAGTTCATTTATAGAAAGCTGGATTTGTTTTAGGCTATTCATTTTATTTGGCCGCAGGTGTAACAATGAATTTGAGATATGATTTTTCAGTGATATACATGATAAGAATTAATTAAGACAAGACATTGACTATTCGTTAAAAGTCCAATATAAACTGATAATGGTTAGAAATACACAGACTTGATAAGTTCGGAAGGCACAAGGTAGTCTCGATAGCCATGGCTTTTATAATTAGGCTTCATTCAATTAACATTAAAACGTTTTTTTCCCAGTTGAAGTTTTAGTAGAGTTTTCCTGTAGTTTCAAATACAAACGTTGCCTTGAGATTAAAACTTACGACTTTGCGAAAAACGTAGAAAAATTTGACTTAAAAGATTAAAGATTTACCCAGTCCCTTTCTTCCACAGCCGTGGGGCTCACACCACTTGCACATCTTGTTGAATCCAGGGCGTTACTTGCGGCCCCAGCTTCATTCGATTTGAAGGATTCGGAGCCCAACTCCATGCACTGCAGTTAAATACGTAAAAAAAAATTATTGGACTAGGTAAGAAAAAACTCGTCAAGTATAAAAGCATGACTGTGCGTACCGACACCTCAAATACACGCGTGTCCTTGATTTCCAAAGCATTAGCATTGGAATTTACGTTTTCTTTTTGTTCAGTACTCCTAAACGCCGTCCTAGCCTTTTTATAAGTCCTTTTTAAGAACTCTGGTAAACTCATTGTCACAGATGACTTTTGCTGGACTTCATATAAATCACTTTCGGAGTGACTTCTTTTTAATCTTGGACGTTCAGAATGTGAAACACGGGACCTAGAGAAAGTGGGTAACTTCTGCGCTTCACCTCTATACGAAAGTACTAAAAATAAAATAAAATCGCGATGTATGACATCAACAATACAATGTTGTAGTGTAAAACTAAAATCGAATAATTGTTCAATATGTAGGTCGCACTCACAACTTTCAGCAACATCTGAAACAGGCGTGAACGAGGAAGCTTCCTGACAAGAGCAATCGTCTTCATTTTCCTGATCTACACTCATTTTTCGCAGTGCACGTGACAAACTCTTGACATTCAGCATCATGGAAGTATTGAATATCAAAGGTTGGTACGTGTGGTACAAACTAAACAACACGAAGAGGCATATTTTTGTAGAGCCGTAGTTCAGCTTTCAGCTACTTCAGCGTAGCCGCGACTTTAAGATCAAATGCTATGATCAATCAGATCAATACTCAAAGTTAATGGTGAATTAACAATAGATGACTATCCAATATACACTACGATATTTTATCATTCAATTCATTACAAGAGTGTGTTATTTCAATCAACTAAATATGATGATGATATCGTACATTTTTATTATCGTTCCAAATTATGAGCCAATCAACGGAAAAGTCGAAATCTAAATAATTACAAGACTCCAATAAACCATGGATCTTTCGGTTCTAATAAATCCCACATACCTTAATGTTGATCTTGTAAATCCTCCTCTTGAATGAGTGAAAAAACTGGGTTTAAATCACAGCTGAAATGATTAAGAAATGGTAATTATTTTTATTCAAATTACTTAAACAACTGACGGGGAGAAGAAGCTTCAAGATTGATCGACCGGAAAGGAAGGGAAGATCTAGTTTCGCTCTCCACCTAATTTTCAGTTCGCCATGCGGTTGGACCTCATTGTTTGCCCAATATGCAGGGAGAGATGCCTTTGTTGTCATGACATGTTGGTTCTCTGTTACGCTGCAATACCTTTGCTAGTATTGCTAGTAATTTATGGACGGCAGACTACTATACTACCGCCTAGCTTTAAACAATGAACCGTTCCATCGTATTTTCAAAATCTGTGCAATCGAAAACAGAAAAGCTGTTAAAATTTTTACTTACTTTTTGATCACTCATTACAACCGTCATGATTTTCAGACTCACTAACTAAGGTTTGTGGTTTGTTAAATGAAGTTCTAGCAAACATGACGGCATGGCATTTGTACTTTGTTCGCCGCTTCACTCTTCATACGCCATGCCATGCCACGGTCTATGGCCAAGCCAAATCTAGACAGAATGAAGCTATTAAGCTTAAGCTATTTATATAGGTTTGAAATAGGACTTAAGTTTTTTAGTTAGAGTTGTAGACGTCAAGATTCTGATTCATCTAGACATCAACGAGTTTATGGTTTGCCTGATTCTGTAGTTAGTTAAAAGTTTTTTTACGGTTGAATGATACTATTTTAGCCATTTGAGGCAGTTTGTGTAGTCGGTGTAGTGGTGTTGCGTCGCGTACTATTTACTTATAGTTTACTACAGCTATTATCATAATCATAGAGCATTGTAAGGGTGGAAAAAGGGGCAATTTTGAAATGGTTAGCAGGGAAATAAAAGGGTTGATGGTGAACCAAAATACGAAGTTAACGTTGCAGTTTAGTTTATTATTATAATTTTGCACAGATATAATTGTTCAAAATTTAAAAAAATGAAAATTTTTAAACGTGACAAGTTGTTAGTGGTCTTCATGTTGTAAAATAAAACGTTTAGATATCTCTTGGTATCAACAACAAGACTAGTTCGTTGTTCAGAAAAAACGATTGGATTATTACGCAGTGTTAGATGATTAACTGCTAATAGACTGTCACCAAAATGATTTCAAAGTCGCAGATTTTGTTTCTATTTTCGATACTTTTCGTGTTGTCAGTACCAGTTCAGGTATATGGTATATCTACTTTTTTAAAGAGAAAAATCAAATCTTTGATCAATAAAGTGGAAAAGTCAGTTAATTTATGGTTCATTTTTAAATTACAGTGTCAATATGACAACAATCGCTGTAAGTGTATTTGCCCCAATCCCCAGGTCGTTACAAATTCCACTGATGCCAACTCAACTCAACCATCATTCAATAATTCGTCGTCTAATAGGAAGTTATATATAAATAATGTAGTCAGAGAGCAAGACAAATGGTAAGAATTGTAAATGTTCTTTACGACTTTTCTCATCCAGGATATAAAAAAGGTACATTTCAGTTGTTCATGCTTATAGTGTTATTTCCTTTTTAACTTTCAGTACTTGCGATTTTGTTGTCCTACCTCTAATTGCAAGTTCCGTTGAATTCAAAGGGAAAGAAGGAGAGTTTTGTCTCAGATGCTCTTGCAAGTATGAAAGTCGTAATACTACAATCATCAAGGTTGGTACATATTTAATATATAAATGCCTGATCTTTTAGATCCTAATGTAGATATTATTGTTGAACTCTGAAACTAGGTGGTTGTGGTCATTGTTATGTGGATAGTCTCGCTACTCATAATTTACATGCTTTTCTTGATGTGTTTGGATCCATTACTTAATAAAAGAATAAAGAGTACAGCATACCAAGAACATACCGATGAGGACGTAAGGCTTTTTATTACAATTATATTTGTACAATAATGTTATCCCAATTCTTTGAGAGCAATGAAGTGTTCATGATTAGGATGAGGCAGTCGGAGGCAGTGGAACCTCTCATCCCATGCGCGTGACTGGGGCTTCGACAACATCAGCAATGAGTGCGGGTCCTTCTTCCGGAGTTTTGAATAGGGTCGGCCATCAGCAAAACAAGTGGAAAAGACAAGTCCAGGAACAACGTCGAAATATATACGATCGTCATACCATGTTAAACTAGGCTGCATTTGATTTTTTGATTTGTAATCTCAACCTACTCAAACAGAAGTGACTAAAAGTCATGACACTTCTTGTTCTTACAGCACATTATCATGAGCAAGTACGTTCGTTGTAGCTTTATGTTTGGTTCCAATTATTCCAGTTTCGAATACATTCTATTTATTATTGATGATATGATAATTGCTACAACATGAACCGATGAACCGAAACTGAACTTGGTGGTTAGTTTGTCCTTAATTACTCTTACTTTTCGGGGTTGTCTTACTTATAGTAATATTAGTAGTCTTAGTTTCGGGGTTTGCTTATGATGTATGATAGAATTCTTATCCCATCAAAATTGTATTTAATTCGAGAGAGAAAATATGGATTATTGACTCTTTTGCTGTCAATATATAATTTATCATTTACAGGTCAAATAAGTTGGTTGGATTTATATACAGTTGCTTGCAGATCTTGAATGTATAGTACATAATCGTACAGAATGCCTATTTTGTATTTAATAATTTAATATAGTATTGCAGATGTAGCATTTACTCTAGTCTTTTGCTTCTGTTGTACAGAAACATTGTATGTTATGTAATGCAAAGCATTTGTCCTTGCTGAAAACTTAAACATTATTGTAAGCGATTTTTTTAACAGTTGTTGAGTGAGTCTAGCACACCGATAACAATGACTGATGATTAATTACTGTATATAATATTTGTTTACTTGCTATATTTTCGCAGAACTGTAGACTTTGGAAGATAGTTACGTTGCTTGTCAATTTTATAAGAAAATGCCAACAAACGAAATTATTACACTTCCAATTTTTCTCTGAAGCATGTAATGTTCCAATACCCTTGCCTACAAAAATTTTCTTTGGTGTGACGTTGAGTTATAATTTTGAACTTGTACACTTGTACGGTATGAATATTAAAAACTTTATGTCAATTGCTATCGCTATGTTGATCTAAAGTTTACGGAAGAAATTACCTCACCTTTGCTCTGTTGTTAGCTCTAAATGATATAAAATGTGATATCAATGAGCCTAAACTTCATTGCTTGAATAAATAAATGTGAAGTTCTTATTACATGTATCAGTGTTCATTTTTCAATTTTGATTTGATTTAGTTTAGGTCCTCAACAAAAAAGTATGTTTTCATTTCAATGTACTCAGGTTGTTCTCTCAAACGATTATGCCAAGTGTTTGAGTAAAGCATTCACTTATGCAGGCTACATGGTACTAGCCATCGGCCGTCTTTGTTTGATGCCTACTTTTTTACATGTATGGAGCTCTATGAATTGTCGTATTCAGATTACGATTACATTTCATGTATACTTATTATTCTGACTGATGAGTTTTGTGTTTCATAGTCTATAAATTCTGCATCCCTGCATTAACTTAACTTGTTATAAACAACTTAAATGAAAACATTCAACTGCGTTACTACACTCACATTCCGCATTCAATCAAGTTCTTAATGAGACGTCTGTAAATCGTAAGCTGACCTGAGGAATTTTATGGGTATATCAGAATCAACTTAAGTTTTGAGCTGGGAAACAAACAGCTGCAAGGTTAATGAACTATATTTTAAAGACTCGTCTGTGTTGTAATGTGAGCAATATGTGTTCTCCGACTGTCGGTTGATCCTGTACAATAATTTTGAGCTCTATGTCTGCACCAGTAAGCCATCCAAAGGTTTAGACATATGGTGAGTGAATGTATCATGCATTCGGCCAAACATTTACCACAGAATATTCAGATCATTCTATTCGACTTGGTGCATCTAGGGCATAGATAGGGATTCAAGTTTGCAGATGCCAAGCAGTTTGATGGGTCAGTGTCAGGTCAGCATTAGCTTTCAAGGGACTCGTAGGATTCACAATTTAGAAGACTTTGAATTCACGAGCGTAGGAAATGGGGCACTTGGGGAAATGCGGGATTGAAAGACATTTTTAATTCGCACAAATGAGTGAATGCGAGAACATAAGCGGGAATGCTAGGATAATAACATTTGCTGGCAGGTTTTCTGTATGCATGGCAGTATCGGTGTTAGTTACTTATTAGAATAGTAACCCACGGAAAACTATTCGTCCGAAGCATAATTAGCTATTAATAAGATCATTTACGGTGAACTACTGGAAAAATTTAGAACTGTTAGTGATTTTTTTGTAGCTGTTTAGTTAAACTGTCCTATTCATATTTGTTGCATGCAGAGTTGTATATGGAGGCACAAAAACAAAATGAAAATATTTAGTAAGGAATTAGACGGGATACTGGATGTTGACATGATTTATTTAGTCTAGCTTTCGGTAAACAGTCTGTTACCTTCTTCAGGACAATTCAGTGCTACATACAATATACATCAATTTACTAC
>Ga0210040_10004408_pt1 | contig 18422 bp, 17 predicted proteins | sample CryGeyCG12114_NA_FD_185462 | JGI IMG/M metagenome (GOLD analysis project Ga0210040, IMG submission 185462) | Groundwater microbial communities from aquifer - Crystal Geyser CG19_WC_8/21/14_NA (SPAdes) (version 2) | ecosystem: Environmental > Aquatic > Deep subsurface > Groundwater | place: USA...
ATCTGATCAAGCTCGATGCTCTCGTACAACGCCTGGAAATTGCCGTTGCCGAAGCCCTGGTTGCCCTTGCGCTGGATGATCTCGAAAAAGATCGGGCCGACCATGGTGTCGGTGAAGATCTGCAGCAGCAGCCCTTCCTCGCCGACATTGCCGTCGATCAGGATGCGGTTCTTCCTCAAGCGCTCCAGGTCGTGGCCGTGGTTCGGCACGCGCTTGTCGACCAACTCGTAATAGGTCTCGATCGTGTCCTGCAGCCGCACGCCGCGCTCGCGCAGCTTTTCCACGGTTTCGAAGATGTCTTCCGTGGTGAAGGCGAGGTGCTGGATCCCCTCGCCATTATACTCGCGGATGAACTCCTCGATCTGGCTCTTATCGTCCTGGCTTTCGTTCAATGGAATGCGGATCGCCTTGTCGGGCGCGATCATCGCCTGGCTGAACAGGCCGGTCGCCTTGCCCTTGATGTCGAAATACTTCTGCTCTTCGAAGCCGAAGATGGCGCCATAGAATTGCGACCACACCCGCATCTGCCCGCGCCGGACATTGTGGGTCAGGTGGTCGAGAAGGTCGAGGCCGACGTTGTTGCGCGCCTCCGCTTCTTGCCAGCCCGGAACTTCGGTCCAGTCGTCGTACAGCGAGCCGGCCTCGCCGTGCCGGTCGACCAGGTACAGGTTCGACCCGCCAATGCCCTGGAGCACATAGCTGTTGAGGCCGAGCGCGCCGTTCGACGCATCCGCCTTTTTCGCGCCGCGAGCCAGCGCCGCGTCATAGGCTTCCTTGGCGTTGTGGACGCGGAAGGCCATGCCATTGGCCGACGGGCCATGCTCGGCACCGAATGCCGCGGCCTGTCCCGACTTCTCACGGTTGAGCAGCAGGTTGATGCGCCCCTGCTTGTAGCGGACGACATCGAGCTGCGGGTGACGGTGCGCAGCGACGAAGCCCATCTGCTCGAACAAGTGCGCCAGCTTGTCGGGATCGGGAGAGGTGAATTCGCAGAACTCGAACCCGTCGAGCCCCATCGGGTTGACGTCCATGTGCTCCATCGCAGTCATCCTCGATAGTATCTGTTGTTACCGGATGTGCGCTCTTGCCCGGCTGGTGTCAACGGTTACCATCCGGTGATGCCCAGCCTCGAACTCGACGCGTTCATCCCTTATCGCCTGTCCGTCACGTCCAATCTGGTCAGCGACGCGATCGCACGCACCTATGACGCGCTGTTCGGGCTTTCGATCCCCGAATGGCGGCTGGTCGCGGTGGTGGCGGAGGCCGGGGAGATCACGCAGCAGGCGATCGGTGCGCGCACCCGCATGGACAAGGTCACCGTCAGCCGCGCCGCCATCGCGCTGGTCGAGCGCGGGCTGATGGACCGGCGCGGAAATCCCAACGACCGCCGCTCGCACCTGCTCGCGCTCACACAGGCGGGGCACGACCTCCACGCCGCCGTCGCGCCCAAGGCGCTGGAACTTGAGCGGCGCCTGTTCGCGCCCTTCGATCCCGCGGAGGTGGCGGCCTTCACCGACATGCTGCGCCGGGTCGAGGCAGCCGCGCTGGCGCTGGAGGGGTAGCCCGCGGACGATCGGCGTCGCCAACAAACAGCGTGATCAAACAGGAGAAACGCCGTGCCATGCTACAGCATCGACGGAAAACGACCGCAGGTTGCGGCAGACGCATGGATCGCTCCCAGCGCTGACGTGATCGGCGAGGCGGTGCTCGGTGCGGGTGCGTCGGTCTGGTTCGGCGCGGTGATCCGGGCCGACAATACCCCGATCCTGGTCGGCGCCGAGACCAACATCCAGGAAGGGGCGATGCTGCACTCCGATCCCGGCATGCCGCTCACCATCGGCCGGGGTTGCACGGTGGGGCACCATGCGATCCTGCATGGCTGCACGGTCGGCAATGACGTGCTGATCGGCATGGGCGCCACGGTGCTGAACGGCGCCGTGATCGTCGGACAATGCCTGGTCGGCGCGGGCGCGCTTGTGACGGAGGGCAAGGTCTTCGCGCCGGGGCAGTTGATCCTCGGCAGCCCCGCGCGTGCCGTTCGGGCGCTGGACGCTGCGGCCATCGCGGCGCTTGGCCTGTCCGCAGCGCACTATGTCGCGCGGGCGAGGCGTTATGCGGCGGGGCTGGAGCGGGTGGAACAGGAGCAATGAGGAGCTTGTGCGCCGCCCGCATATTCCCGACAGGCAGTGGGGCAACGAGGGGAGGCGATCGATGACCGGCAACAGGCTGCTCTGCTTTGGCGAGGTGATGCTGCGCTTGTCACCGCCCGGCCGCGAGTTGTTGATGCAAACCTCCCGACTCGACGTCTGGGTCGCGGGCGCGGAAGCGAACGTGGCGACCCAGTTGGCAAAGCTCGGTCACCGTGTCGCGCTCGCGACGCGGATGCCCGACAATGATCTGGGCCGTGCCGCCGCCGCGACCTTGCGCGGTCATGGCGTGGAGGCGGACGCAATCCAGTTCGCCGGCGATCGCATGGGGCTGTATTTCGTCACCAGCGGCGCCGGGATGCGCGCGACGGAGGTCATCTACGACCGCGCCGGATCATCGTTCGCGGAGGCGCCGGTGGAGGGGTGGGATTGGGACGCGTTGCTGGCCGGGGTCGATCGGCTTCACCTCTCCGGCATCACCCCCGCGCTCGGCCCCGTGCCCGCCGCAGCGGCGCAGGCTGCGGTGGAGGCGGCGAGCGCCCGTGACATCCCGGTTTCCTTTGACGGGAACTGGCGCGGCAAATTGTGGGAGCGCTGGGATGCCGACCCGCGCGCGATCCTGGCCCGCCTGGTCGAGCACGCCGACCTGATGTTCGGCAACCATCGCGACATCGCCCTGCTGCTTGGCCGCGAGTTCCCCGACGACGACTCGCGCCAGCGCGTGGCGTGCGAGGCGGCGTTCGATGCCTTCCCGAAGCTTCAGGTGATCGCCGCTACCACTCGCCAGGTCGAGCATGTGGACCAGCATCGCCTGTCGGCGCGAATCGACACGCGGGACGGCTTTGCCGAAACCGAGGAGGTTGAAGTGGCGGGCATCGTCGATCGGATCGGCGGCGGCGACGCCTTCGCGGCGGGGGTGCTGCACGGATTGCGGACTGGCGGCGACATCGCGTCCGCTGCCCGCGACGGCTTGGCACTCGCGGTGCTGAAGCACTCATTGCCGGGCGATGCCGGCCTGTTCCGCCGCGCCGACCTCGACGCTTATTTGGAAGGAGGGCTGGACGTGCGGCGGTGAGTCGCGGCGGTTCAGCCGCGCAGCTGTTCGTGGTGGCGGATCACCTCATCGATGATGAAGCGGAGGAACTTCTCGGAAAACTCCGGATCCAGTTCCGCCTCCAGCGCCAATTGCCGCAGCCGCGCGATCTGCCGCTCCTCGCGCCCCGGGTCAGCCGCGGGCAGGCCAGAGGTCGCCTTGTACCGCCCCACTGCCTGCGTCACCTTAAACCGTTCGGCGAGTAGATGGACCAGCGCCGCATCGATGTTGTCGATGGACTTTCGGTAACCCTGCAGCACGGCGTCGGACATGGCGGCTCTCCCCTGCCCGGCTATGCGGGGCAAAGAGGAGGCGGGCAAGGGGCGGAGGCGGGCAAGGGTTGCGTTCGGGGCAGGGGCGGGCCAGATGCCCCGCCGAGATGACCGCTACCCTTCACCGCCTCGACACGCGCCGGCCCCCCTCGCTGGAACCCATGATGCAGCTGGTCGCGGCTGACATGAACATGGTCAACGCGGTGATTCTGGAGCGGATGCAGTCCGAAATCCCGCTGATCCCGGAACTTGCCGGCCACCTGATCGCCGGCGGGGGCAAGCGGATGCGGCCTATGCTGACGCTCGCGAGCGCCAAGCTGATCGGCTATTCTGGCGCGCGCCACCACCGGCTGGCGGCGGCGGTGGAGTTTATCCACACCGCCACGCTGCTCCATGACGATGTGGTCGACGGGTCGGACCTGCGCCGTGGCAAGCGCACTGCCAACATCATCTGGGGCAATCCCGCGAGCGTGCTGGTCGGCGACTTCCTGTTCTCCCGCTCGTTCGAGTTGATGGTGGACGATGGCAGCCTGCGCGTGCTCAAGATCCTGTCCAACGCATCGGCCGTGATCGCGGAGGGCGAGGTCAACCAATTGACCGCCATCCGGCGGATCGACCTGGCCGAGGATCGTTACCTCGCGATCATTGGCGCCAAGACCGCGGCGCTGTTCGCGGCTGCCTGCCGCGTCGCAGCGGTGGTCGCCGAACGCTCCGACGATGAAGAAGCGGCGCTCGACGCCTATGGCCGTAACCTCGGCATCGCCTTCCAACTGGTTGATGACGCGATCGACTATGTCTCGGACGCGGGCACGATGGGCAAGGATGCGGGCGACGACTTCCGCGAGGGCAAGGTGACGCTTCCGGTGATCCTGGCGCACGCGCGCGGATCGGCGGAGGATCGCAAGTTCTGGAAGGACGCGGTCGAGGGGCGTCGCGCGAGTGAGGCGGACTTTGCTCACGCGATCGAGCTGGTGCGCAACACCCGCTCCGTCGATGACACGCTTGCCCGTGCGCGCCACTATGGCCAGCGCGCGATCGACGCACTCGGGCCCTTTGCGAGCGGCAAGGCCAAGGACGCGATGGTCGAGGCGGTCGAGTTCGCGGTCGCGCGGGCATACTGACTCGTCCGAGTAGGCGGCGGTGACTGACGCGCTGCCCGTCCGGGCCGTTCTGCCGGACCTGCTTGCTGCGCTGAACGCGGGCACCGCCGCGGTGCTGGTCGCGCCGCCCGGGGCCGGCAAGACCACGGCCGTCGCGCCCGCCCTGCTCGAAGAACAATGGTGCACGGGCGAGGTACTTCTGCTCTCGCCGCGCCGCCTCGCGGCACGCGCGGCTGCAGAGCGGCTGGCGGCGAATGCGGGTGAGCCGGTTGGCCGCACCTTCGGCTATGCCACGCGGCTCGACACCAAACGCTCCGCCGCGACGCGCGTCACCGTCGTTACCGAGGGCATCTTCGTAGCCCGAATCCAGGCCGACCCAGAGCTGGCGGGCGTATCGGCGGTGCTGTTCGACGAGGTGCATGAGCGCAGCCTCGACTCCGACACCGGGTTGGCGTTCGCGCTCGACGCACAGGGCGCCTTGCGTCCCGACCTGCGGCTGGTTGCCATGTCCGCGACGCTGGACGGCGCACGATTCGCCGCCCTGCTGGGTGAAGCGCCGGTGATTGAAAGCGAGGGGCGCAGCTTCCCGCTGGACCTGCGCCACATCGGCCGCGCGGCGGAGCAGCGGGTGGAGGACGCTGTCGCCAGCGCGGTACGCCGCGCGTTGGGCGAGGACGAGGGCGGCGTGCTCGCCTTCCTGCCCGGCGTCGCGGAGATCGAGCGAGTGGCGGAGCGGCTGGCGGGCCTTCCCGACACGGTCGCCCTACACCGATTGCACGGCAGCCTCGATCCAGCCGAGCAGCGCGCTGCCATCGCGCCGGTGCGCGACGGGCGGCGAAAGGTCGTGCTCGCCACCAGCATCGCCGAAACCAGCCTGACGCTGGACGGCATTCGCGTCGTGATCGACTCCGGGCTGGCCCGACGCCCGCGCTATGACAGGGCGGCGGGGATGACCCGGCTGGTCACCGAGCGCGCCAGCCAGGCGGCGGTGACCCAACGGGCGGGCCGTGCCGCGCGGCAGGGTCCCGGAATTGCGTACCGGTTGTGGGAGGCGGCGGCGACGGCGGGGCTGCCGCGCTTCGACCCGCCGGAAATACTGGAAGCGGACTTGTCGGCCCTGGTGCTCGACACCGCCATCTGGGGCGTGGGCGATCCGCGCGATCTTGCCTGGCTCGACCCGCCGCCGCCTGCGGCCATCGAGGAAGCGCGGGGGCGGCTGGCGAGTTTTGAAGCGCTGGAGGGCGGTCGTCCTACGGCGCATGGCCGTGCCATCGCCCGCCTGCCGCTGCCGCCACGCCTTGCGCACATGCTGGTGCGTGCGGGGGAACTGGGGCTGGGCGCTGTAGCGGCCGAAGTTGCGGTGCTGCTCTCCGAACGCGGGCTGGGCGGCAATGATGCGGACCTGGAAACACGTCGTCGGCGCTGGCGGAGCGAGCGGGGCGGCAAGGCGCAGGCAGCACGTGGGCTGGCGGAGCGCTGGGCTAGGCTGGTGCCGCAAGGCTTCCGTTCGGAGGAGGGCGCCGATGTGATCGGCCTGTGCGTTGCGCTTGCCTTTCCCGATCGGGTGGCGCGGCGCCGCGATGCATCAGGGGAAAGCTGGGCCTCAGTCGGGGGGCGCGGCTTTCGCCTCGATCCTTCTTCGCCGCTTGGCCGCGCCGAATGGCTGGCGGTGGCTGACACGGCAGGCGCCGCGGCAGGGGCGCGCATCCTGTCCGCCGCGCCGATCGACCCGGCCACGGTTGAAGCGCTGTTTTCGGACAAGCTGGAGGTGCGTCGGATCGTAAGCTTTGATTCCGCAACCGGGGGCGTCGCACCGACTCGTGAACGTCGGCTTGGCGCTATCCGGCTTGCCTCGGGTCCGGACGCGGATGCCGACCCTGCCGCGATCGAGGCGGCGCTGCTCGCCGGAGTGCGCGATCATGGGCTCCAACTGCTGCCGTGGAGCGACAAGGCGCAGACTTTGCGAGCCCGCGCGGCCTTTGCGGGGGTGCCGCTCGACGACCTCGACTTGTTGGCTCGCGCGGATGAGTGGCTGGCCCCATTGCTGGCGGGCAAGCGGCGGCTGAGCGCGATTCCTGCTGGCGACCTTTACGATGCGCTGCGCAACCTGATCGGCTGGGACGGTATGCGGCAGGTCGACCGGCTTGCCCCGCCCGACTTCACCAGCCCGGCGGGCTCGACCCACCCTATCGATTATGGTGCGGTGGGCGGCCCGCGGGTCGAACTGCGGGTCCAGGCGCTGTTCGGGCTTGCCGAGCATCCGGCCGTGGGCGCCGAGCGGATCCCGCTGGTCTTGAGTCTGACCAGCCCCGCGGGCCGTCCCATTCAGACCACGCGCGATCTGCCGGGCTTTTGGGCGGGCACTTGGGCCGCGGTCGCCAAGGAGATGCGTGGCCGTTATCCCCGCCACCGCTGGCCCGACGATCCCGCCGCCGCATCGGCGACGCTGCGCACTAAAAAGGCGGATGCGCGTTCAAGCGGGGCAGGATAAGGAGGGCGCCATGCCTAATGCTCGCATCTTTCAGCTTCCCAAGAACGCCATGCAGTCCGGCCGTGCGCGGACCAAGGAATGGACGCTTGATTTCGAGCCGTCCGAGGCCAAGAAGCCCGACCCGCTCACCGGTTGGGCCGGCAGTGGCGACACCCGCGACCAGATCCGGCTCAATTTCCCGACCGCGGAGGCCGCGATCGAATATTGTGAGCGGCAGGGCTGGGACTACACCGTGATCCCGGCGCCCGAAAAGGTGCTGAAGCTGCAGGCCTACGCCGACAATTTCCGCTAAGGCGCCTCGCCGGCCGGGCCCGGCGACCGCTGGATCAGAGGCGCGGGCCGATCAGCGCCAGCAATTTAGAGTCCATACCCACCCCGGCCGCGCGCTTGCCCGCGACGAATGCGTCAAGCTCGGCCAGGGGAACGCGGTGGACGGTGATGTCCTCCTTGTCGTCACCGCCTCCCTCGCCGACCCGGGTCAGGCCTGTCGCGCGCACCATGGTAAAGCGTTCGGAGGTCATGCCGGGCGACGAATAATACTCACCCAGCACCTCGACAGCGGCCGGGCGGTACCCCGTCTCTTCCTCGAGTTCGCGCGCCGCGGCGTCGGTCAGCGCCTCACCCTGGCTTTCATCCCCGACCAAGCCCGCCGGCAGTTCCAGGCAACGCCGCCCCGCCGGTATGCGGAACTGTTCCACCAGGATCAGGTGCCCATCGTCGATCGCGACGATCACCGCCGCGTCGATGTCGCCCTTGCGCTCGGCAAATTCCCAGCTGCCTTGTTTGATCACCGACAGGTACTTGCCCTGCCACACGACATTGCCGTCGCTCATTCTTAGCTCCACCGACCCTGCAGGGGTTGCCTCTGCCGGCCCGGTACAGGACAATGCCGCGGGGCCAAAGAGGGAGATGACGATGCTGAAGGAATTCAGGGCATTCATCGCGCGCGGCAATGTGCTCGACCTGGCAGTCGCCGTGATCATCGGTGCCGCCTTCAGCAGGATAGTGACGTCCCTGACCGAAGATGTGCTGATGCCGGTCATCGGAAAGGTCTTTGGCGGGCTGGATTTCTCCAGCTACTTCATTCCGTTGGGACCGATTCCGGCCAAGCTTGCCGGCTCGACCGACTATGCCACGCTGAAAAAGGCGGGGGTGCCGCTTCTTGGGTATGGCGAGTTTATCACCCAGGCGGTGAACTTCGTCATCGTCGCCTTCATCATCTTCATGCTGGTGCGCACGATCAACCGCGCGAGCACCCTGCTGGAGCGAGAGGCTGCCCGGCTGCGGCGCGAAGAGGAACAGGCCGCGCCACCCGCGCCCGAGCCGGTGGAGATCGAACTGCTTCGCGAAATCCGCGACGAATTGCGCGTCAGCCGTCAGCCTTAGGCGACCGCCAGATCCTCCGCGGTCGCGTCGGCCAGGCTGGTGCCGTCGAGGATGCGCGCCGTTTCATCGCGCACCCGCATCATGGCGTGGCGAATCGCGCAATCCGCCTCACTTTTGCAGTCGAGACACCGGCGATAGGCGGTGCGGCTGACGCACGGAACCAGCGCCAGCGGTCCTTCGATGACGCGGATGATGTCGCCCAACGAGATCAGGTGCGAGCGGCGGGCGAGCACATAGCCGCCCATCTTGCCGCGCTGGCTGACCAACAGGCCCGATTCACGCAGGTCGGCCAGGATCAGCTCCAGGAACTTGCGCGGAACGTTGGCTTCCTGCGCGATGCGGGTCATCGGCACCGGCGGGCCGCCGGCGGGTGCCTGGGCCAGGTAGAGCATCGCGCGAAGGGCGTATCGGGAACGCTGGGTCAACATGATGGGGCCGCTATGGCCCTCGTTTGTGGCGAGCGAAAGGCGGTTTGCAAGCTGGCGATCTGCCACCTATATCGACGGTGTCGGGTTTGACCCGGCTATGGCGATAAACTGCGGCGTACAATAGGCGCAGCGGACCCGGGGGCAGTACCCGGCGGCTCCACCAGGTGGCCGTGCGGTCAGCACGCGTGAAGCGTGCGGACCGAGCGGCTCAGCTGATGGGGCCGAACCAGGATCGACGTGTGTTGAAAAGCGCTGTTTTCGCTCGGAATGGGACCACCGCAACGGCCCATTACACAAGTGCCAACGATAACGAAGCACTCGCGATTGCGGCGTAACTGAGGGCCTCACGGCCTAAAGTTACTCCAAAATAGCGCGGTTCGGGCCTCACCGGGCAACAGAAGAGGACACCAGCGGCCGCCGGGGGGGCCGGGCAACAGAATCCCCCCGGACTTCCCTTATCGGACGTCCGCCAGCGGATCGCGGTCGCGCGTGTCGCGCATCAGCAGTGCGGTCAGCAGCGCCGCCCCGCATATGGCAGTTGCGTACCAGGCAAAGGCGCCTTCGTGCCCGCGCTGCTTCAGAAACAACGCCACCGCCTCTGCACTGCCGCCGAACAGGGCGTTGGCGACGCCATAGGCCAGGCCCACGCCCAGTGCGCGTACATGAACCGGGAACAGCTCCGCTTTGAACAGGCCGCTGACCGAGGTGTAGAAGCTGTTGATCGTGAGCCCGACCAGCACCAGAGCGAACGCCGCGAAGGGACTCTGGACGCTGCCCAACAGGCGCAGCAGTGGCACGGTGGCCAGTGTTGCCAGCACACCAAAGGCGATCATGTTGCGCCGGCGCCCAATCCGGTCGGACAGCGCGCCGAACAGCGGTTGCAGCAACATAAAGGGCACCAGCACCGCCGTCATGATCCAGTTCACCGCGCGCGGCTCCAGCCCGGCCGTGTTAACCAGGTATTTCTGCATATAGGTCGAGAACACGTAGAAACTGAGCGACCCGCCGGCTGTCAGCCCGACCACGACCAGCAGCCCGCGCCAATGGGCAAGAAGCGCGCCGATCCGCCCGGCCTCCGGATGCCGCTCTCCAACCGTTTCATGCATCTGCGCGCGCAGCAGCAGCACACCCACCGCGGCGATCGCACCGCCCGCAAAGGCGATCCGCCATCCGATCCCGCGCATCTCCGCTTCGGTCAGCAGCGATTGCAGCAGCAGGATCACCAACAGCGCGGCGAGCTGCCCGCCGATCAAGGTCACATATTGGACCGAGGCGAGCAGCCCACGGCGGCCCGGTGTCGCGACCTCGCTCAGATAGGTCGCGACCGCGCCATATTCGCCGCCCGTGGAGAAGCCTTGCAGCAGGCGCGCGGCGAGCAGCAACACCGGTGCCGCCGCGCCGATGGTCGCGTGAGTGGGAAGAAACGCGATCGCAAGCGAGCCCATCGCCATCATGGCGATCGACTGAGTCATCGCGCGCCGACGTCCATGCGCGTCCGCCAGCCATCCGAAATACCAGCCGCCCAGCGGCCGCATCAGGAAACCGACGGCATAGATGGCGGACGTCGCCAGCAACTGCGCCGTGCGGTCGCCGGCCGGAAAGAAGGAGGCCGAGAAATACAGGGCTGTGAAGGCGTAGACGTAGAAGTCGTACCATTCGACCAGGTTGCCCAGCGCGCCCGCCATGATGGCGCGCGTGCGGGCCGGCCCGGTTACGGCCTTAGCTGGCACGGACTGGACCGGATCTTGTGAGTGGACGGCGCGAGACGTTGAAGCGCATCCCCGGCTTGTGCGGGGCGCAGCCGCCGCACGCAACCCTTCCTCCGGGTCCAATCACGGCTATAGAGCCGCGCCATGTCAGCCGCCCAGGAGCTCCGCCGCCGCACTGCCGATTGCCATGAGGCCGTGGACGCGGCTTTTGGCGGGTACGACCTGTCTGACCGGGACCGCTATGCCGCCCTGCTGACGGCGCACGCGCGTGCTTTGTTGCCGGCGGAGGAAGCCCTGTTGCGCTGGCCCGGCCTGCCGCGCTGGCGCAGCCGAGCGCAGGCGTTGCGGTCCGATCTGGCATCGCTGGAGCAGGCTCAGCCCGCCGAGCTGGGCTTTGCGCTGGCCAGCGAGGAAGCGGCCTGGGGCACGCTGTATGTGCTGGAAGGTTCGCGCCTGGGGAATGCGATGCTCAGCCGTCAGATCGGGGCAGGGCTGCCCGCCGCCTATATGGGCGCGCGGCATGAAAGCGGCGAATGGCGGGCGCTGCTGAAAGCCTTCGACACCGCGGGCGAGCAAGGCGGCACCGAGTGGCTGTCGCGCGCCGTGGACGGGGCGGAGCAGACCTTCGCATTGTACCTGCGGGCACAACGGGAAGGCTGACCTCTCCATCGCTCAGCGTGGTGTGTCCTCGATCGGCGCGGTCAGCACCACGCGCAGGCCCGGTTCGTTGTCGAGCTGATCGAGCTCGCCGCTCAGCCGACCGACCATCGCGGTCATCATGCGGCTGCCAAAGCCGACCCGGTTGCCGGTCACGCCAGAGCCGCGGTCAGACACCACCAGCCGAACGCGACGGCCATATTGTTCAAGCTTCACCCCGACCGGCCCGGAGCGCCCGCCATAAGCGTATTTCGTCGCGTTGATGACCAGTTCGGTCAGGATCAGCCCGATGTTGATCGCGCGATCCGTTGGCATCAGCACCGGAGTCAGGTCCAGTGACATTTGGCCCGCCCAATCCGCGCCAAGTGATGTCTTCAGGTCGCCGATCAGTTCATCGAGGTAGCGGGACAGGTCCACCGTCTCGACCTGCTCGTCCCGGTACAATCGGCGGTGAACCAGCGCCACCGCGGACAGCCGCGCCTGCGCTTCGGTCAAATGCTCGGTGACCTTGGGATCACCCGATGCTTTTGCCTCAAGCGACAGGAACGCGGACACGAGCTGAAGGCTGTTCTGAACGCGATGGTTCACCTCCTTCATCAGCACGTCCTTTTGCTGAAGAAGGGCGTCCTTGTCAGCCAGCGCGCGCTGGAGTTCACGGTTCAGCTTACGGGTCGCGCGGCCCTGGGCAGCGTCGGCGAAGGCGCGGCGAAGGCGGTGCCCGGCCTCCACTTCCTCCAGCGACCAGTCGCGCGCGCGGCCGTGCACCTCGGTTGACCAGCTGTCGAAAGAGGCACGCGGGGTCAGTGCAAGCGCGCCGTCCGTGGTGCCCGCGACCGCCTTATGCGGGTTGCCCGCCCAGCGCACTTCCTCGATCCGCTCGGCGCGGAACCATAGCAGCGTGACCTTGTCCTCCGGCAGGCAGACCGCAAGCACCCCGCTGGCCTCCGCTCGATAGGCGGCAGCGTCGTCAATGACACTGGACAGCTCGCGCGTGGCGAACACTTCGCCCCCGCGTTGGCGAACGTGGCGGGCGATGTCGACGATCTCGTCGTCCTTTGGCCTTTTGCCGTGCCCGGTGACCCGGCGGCCGGCCACCACCGCGAAGCCGTCCGCGTCCAGGATGGCGCGCAGCTCCGGCATCACCTCTGCCACTAGATTCCAAACCGCGCCGTCGCTGTTCAGGCGCGGCACGACCTGGTCCTCCGCGGTGCGCAGCCGCAACCGCTCGCGATAGGCGTGCGCTTCTTCCTTGGCGCGGATCTGGCGGGCAAGGCCGCCGGCCAGCACATTGGCGGCCTCCCGCTCCTCACGGGCGAGCAGGCGCTCGCTGTTGTGATGGCAAGCGACCAGGCCCCACAGGACCCCGTCCTGGACGATGGAGATTGACGCGGACGCGCCCACGCCCATGTTTTTCAGATACTGGAGGTGGATCGGCGAAACGCTGCGGATGCCAACGTCGGACAGGTCGATCGTCGCGAAGGCGGCGGGACGAATCGGCGCCGGATGGTAGCGGGTTTCGCAGATCGAGCGGGTGCGATTGCGCAGATACAGCGCCCGCGCCTGGCGCGGAATATCGCTGGCTGGGAAGTGATGATGGAGAAAGGTGCCCAATGACGGATGCCGGTCTTCCGCCACCACCCGGCCGGCGCCATCGTCGAGAAAGCGGTAGATCATCACCCGGTCGAAACCGGTAAGCTGGCGAAAGATCGTTGCTGCCTGCCCGTACAAGGCCGGCAAGTCCGCCGCGCGTTCGAACTGCGTTGCGGCGTTGTTGAGCCAGGCAAGCGCTGCCCCGGGACGCGCAACCGACGGCCGCTCGGGCTCCAGCTCCGCCAGCAGGTGCTCGCCCGCGCGGTGAAGGGATACGGACCAGCTTTTTGTCAGGCCCGTGATCGATGCCGCGGCCAGCGTTCCCCCAGGACCCACCGCGACATCGGCCAGTACCGCCGCGACGTCCTGTTGCAGCAGTTGGCCGAGCGGGCGGCCTAGCCAATCGGGCGCCAGTTCCTCTTCCAACCGGCCTGCCCCCGCGACCACCTCAAGCGTTTGGACATGGGCAACCAGCAGCAAGCCATGGGGCTGGACGGCGCCGGGAATGTGGATGGGCTCGCGGTCGCAATCCGTCAGATCAACGGCGGACCCGCTCGACGCGATAGCATTCTCGTCTTTCACTTCGGGACATTAGGCGTATGAAGCGAAAACGTCCATGGCCGCAGGCGGTGTGACGATGTGATTGCGTCGGGGGAACGGGATTGACATGGTTCGGCCCGACCGGAGCGCCCGCCATCGACCAAATTGCTGCCCTTCCTTATCGAATCAGCCGCGAAGGGCAGGCAGAGGTCATGCTGATCACGTCGCGCGAGCGTCGGCGCTGGGTCATTCCAAAAGGCAATCCCATGGCGGGACTCGCCGGTCATGAAGCGGCTGCGTGCGAAGCATGGGAAGAAGCGGGGGTGCGCGGCTTTGCGTGTCCCGCACCGATTGGCGCCTTTAACTATCGGAAACGACGGCGTTCGGGCGGCACCAAGGAGCTGACGGTGATCGTGTATCCGCTGGCCGTTACCCGCCAACTGCCCGACTGGCCCGAGCGGCAGGAGCGGCAAACCCGCTGGTTCGGTCTGAGCGAAGCGGCGAGCGCCGTTGAAGAGCCGCAATTGCAGCGGCTGATCGCGACGTTTAGGGAGCGGCCGGCTCTGGGGCTCGCTGGCAACATCCTGCCCGCGATCCGGAGCACCACGAAGGAGCGTTTTCCGATGCTGGGCTGGTTCCAGTCGCTGATGCCAAAGCAGGGCAAGTTTTTTGAGCAGTTCGACGCTCACGCCGCGACGCTGGTCGCGGGCGCCGACGCGCTTGCTCGCCTGCTTCATGGCGAGGGAGAGATCGCCGACCAGATTGCGGAGATCCATCGCCGCGAGCACGAAGCGGACGACATCATCCGCGACGTGCTGCAGGATGTCCGGCGCGTGTTCGTCACGCCGTTCGACCGCAGCGCGATCACCGACCTGATCGGCGTAATGGACGACGCGATCGACCAGATGAACGGTACCGCAACCTCCATCCAGTTGTTCGGGGTAACCGAGTTCGCTCCCCAGATGCGCGACATGAGCGGGATCATCGTGGAAGCCGCCCGGATCACGGCGGAAGCGACGCCGTTGCTGCGCGACCTCGCCGCCAATTCAGATCGTCTGCACGAGCTCACCGCCCGTGTGATCCGGATCGAGGGTCAGGCGGACGACATTCACGACGAGGGGATCCGCTTGCTGTACAAGCAGGCATGCGACGCCAACGATCCGATGAAGTTCGTGATCGGGCGCGAAATCTACAGCCACCTCGAAAAGGTGGTCGACCGGTTCGAGGATGTCGCCAACGAGATCCAGGGTCTCGTGATCGACCACGCCTGACCGGAGCGGTCCCATGATTTCCTTTCCGTTGTTGGTCGCGCTGATCGGCGTGGCGCTCTTGTTCGACTTCCTGAACGGGCTCCACGACGCTGCGAACTCGATTGCCACCGTGGTCTCCACCCGCGTCCTGAAGCCGCATCATGCGGTGATCTGGGCGGCGTTCTTCAACTTCATCGCCTTTGCCGTGTTCGGGCTTCACGTCGCGCAGACCGTGGGCAAGGGCATCGTGGACGCCAACATCATCGACGCCACCGTGATCTTTGGCGCGCTGATGGGCGCAATCATCTGGAACGTCATCACCTGGGTGCTGGGCATCCCGTCCTCGTCCAGCCACGCGCTGATCGGCGGCTTGCTGGGCGCAGGGCTCGCCAAGGCGGGGCCGGGCGCGATCGTATGGAGCGGTATCTTCAAAACGGTGCTCGGCATCTTCACCTCGCCCGCGGTGGGCATGCTGCTGGCGCTGATGCTGGTGTTGTTTGTCGCGTGGACCAGCCTGAAGCTCACGCCGCTGGGCGTCGACAAGCGATACCGCAAGCTCCAGCTCGTTTCGGCCGCCCTCTACAGCCTCGGCCATGGCGGCAACGACGCGCAGAAGACGATGGGGATCATCGCGGTGCTGCTCTACAGCCAGGGCATGCTTGGCAATAGCGGCGAGTTCCATGTGCCGCTGTGGGTGGTGCTGTCGTGCCAGGCGGCCATGGCGCTCGGCACCGCGTCGGGCGGCTGGCGGATCGTGCACACCATGGGGTCCAAGATCACGCGGTTGACCCCGGCACAGGGCTTCTGCGCGGAAGCAGGTGGCGCGATCACCCTGTTCATGGCGACGCACCTGGGCGTGCCCGTGTCCTCCACCCACACCATCACCGGCGCGATCGTCGGCGTGGGCGCGGCGCGGCGGATGTCAGCAGTGCGTTGGAACGTGGCGAGCAACATTGTCGTCGCCTGGTTCCTGACATTGCCTGCCGCCGGGGTCATCGCCGCCGCGACCTATTGGTTGACGCTGCTGGTGTCGCGCGCCTTCTGACGACCGTTATCGGGGCAGTGCGGCGGCGATCTCGCCCGCGATGTCGGCGGGCGGGCGCGGCTGGTCGTTGATCGTCGTGGCGACCACCTGCCAGCGCCACGGCTCCGCGCTGGCGAGGCGGCGATAGTTGGCGCGGACACGGTCCTGCAATCCGTCATCCGCCTCATATTCGTCGAACGTGCGATCGGTGTAGCTGCGCTGGTGCTTTTGCGCGATGAAGCGGCGCGAGACGGCGGCGGGGGTGTCCAGGAACACCGACCGATCGGGTGGCTGCAGGCCAAAGCTGCCTGTTTCCAGCTCAGCGATCCAGTTCATCAGCTTGGGCCCAGCGTCGGCCGCCACCTGCGCCCCCTGATAGGCCATGTTCGACGCGAGGTAGCGATCGAACACCAGCACGTCATTCTCGGCCGCCAGGGCCTGCAACCGGTCACGGGATTCAAACCGGTCGAGCGCATAAAGAACGGCTGCCGCCTGCGGGGTCACGGCCCGCCCCATCCGCCCGGCCAGGAACTCACCAATCGCGAAGCCGCCAACGGTGTCGGCATAGCGCGGGAAGGACACCAGCGCGGCGCGGCGTCCATCGGCGACCAGGTGCTGCACCAGGGCAGCCGAAACGGTGCCCTTGCCCGCGCCATCCGCGCCCTCGATCGCCAGGTAAAATGCCATGGCGCGGCTTAACCCTGGGGGCGCCGGCGTCAACGCCCTCCGCCGGATCGCGCCCGGCGAAGGCCGCCTATCGCGCCCGACCACAGCAGCGCGTCCAGCCCCGCATAGCCAAGGCCAAGGTGATCGGGCCGCGCTGCCAGCACGTCCGGCACGGTCAGGGTCCCTGCCCGCAGCCCGGCCCGGCCGATCCGCGCCCAGCGCGCCGCGGTTTCCCACCGGATCAGCCGCAGGTCGTCGGCGCTAGGCGAGCGCGTGGTGATGAAGTGGCGCTGCAACGCTCCGATGGCGGAGCCAAGCCGGATCAGCGTCGCGCGGTCGGGCACCGGCTCACCCCCCATGACATGGGCGGAGATGAACTGGCCCACCGGCTCGGCCTCGTCACCCAGCACGGGCGCGTGTGCCGCGGCGAGAACTCGCGCCGCATTGCTGCGCATGATGGTCGTGAACCGGCGCGACACCCCGCCCGGATGCTGGCGATATGTCACCAGCGGCTCGTCAAGCCGCGCCAAGCGTCCCAGCGGCAGCAGCCGGTGGTACAGGTCGAAATCCTCGGCGTAGACGATCTCTGGCCGGGTGAACGGGGTGAGGGCGCGGGCGGCGTCGCCCCGGATCATGGTGCTGGACCAGACCAGCGGGTTTTCAATCGCGGTCAGCCACTCGATCAGCGCGGGGGTGGTCACCGCGGGGTAGCCGGAAGGGCTGACAACGCCTTCGCACAGATAGTCCGCCTGGGTGCCGACCAGCACGACCTCTGGATGCTTGTCGAGGAACGCGACCTGCCGCGCAAATCGGTGGGGGCTGCACAGGTCGTCATGGTCCAGCCCGACAATGAAGCGGCCGCACGCTTCCGCCACCGCGCGATTGCGGGCGAGCACCGGGCCGCCGTTCCGCTCCATGGTCAGCAGCCGAACCCGCCGATCCGGCCATGCGGACACAAGGTCGCGGGTTTCGTCGGTGGAGCAATCGTCGACGACCAGCACTTCAAAGTCGCCCAGCGTCTGCGCGGCGACGCTGTTCAGCGTTTCGCCGATCAGCGCCGCGCCGTTCCAGGTCGGCATGACCACGCTGATGAGCGGCGCTGTCATGCCGCAGCCCGTTCGAGCTGTTCAAGCACCTGGTCGACGATCATCAACCCGACATCATTTTGCCAAAGCCACAGCCCGTTCGCCTGGCCAACAAAGCTTTTCTCACCGCCCAGCGCCCCCCAGGGAACGAACCCTGCGGCAAGGCCGATGCCGAACAGGCCGGGCAGGGCGTTATCGTCGGAGTCAAGGACGCGGCAGTGCCGGTCGACCATCTCCCGCCCCGCCCCGGCCGCGAGCGGGATCGGTGCACCGTTCTGCGCAAAAACGGGCAGCGCAAAGGGCCGGTAGCCGAGCGCTGCGATGACTAGATGCGCATCGCGCAGGGTTTGGCGGGCCGCGGCATCGTCATCTCCCGTGATCCGGTGCAGCGCAACGCGGGGATCGGGCTCACGGCCGCCGACGCCCAGCATGCGCAAAACCAGTTCGCGCGCTTCCAGCCGGAACCCTGCCAGCCGGTACACGAAACCCGACACGGGGCAGATGTCGTCGGGCCCGAAGTCGGTGAAGCCCTCTGCATGGGCCGCTTCGATGGAAGGGTAGAAGGGGCGTAGCGGCCGGCGGTGGAGCAGGGTGATCCCGCCCGCGCCAAGTGGCAGGGCCGGCCGCCCGCGCAGCAGCAGGGCAACCGTGGTCAACGCACTGGTGGACCCGCCGATCACCGCGATCCGCGGCGCCCGCCGGGATGAAAGCAGGTCTGCGACCTTGTCGAACCCGCCGACGGTCAGCACGTCGTCCGACTGGAGCAGGCGATCGCCCGCCAGCTGGACCAGCGGCACGCCCGCGACGCTCTGGCCCGACAGGCGGTCGAGCGGCTGGTGCCCCCCGGTCGCGATAACGACGTTGCGCGTCAGCCGATCGACCTCCTGCCCATCGGACAGACGACGCAGCCGCACCCGCCACAGCCCGCCACCCGTTGCGGTCGCGTGCAGGGCCTCGTGGCCGGTCAGCACCTGCGCCCCCGGC
>Ga0210040_10004409_pt1 | contig 18422 bp, 6 predicted proteins | sample CryGeyCG12114_NA_FD_185462 | JGI IMG/M metagenome (GOLD analysis project Ga0210040, IMG submission 185462) | Groundwater microbial communities from aquifer - Crystal Geyser CG19_WC_8/21/14_NA (SPAdes) (version 2) | ecosystem: Environmental > Aquatic > Deep subsurface > Groundwater | place: USA...
GGTCGAGTTTTTGATTTGCTATCTGATTTTGACAGGCCAAGCTATTTTTTTCTCATGTGATGGGTTTGCTCAAATTAATTTGTTTCATATTATGGTTGGCACGAAAGAAAATTTTATTTGTTCATGATGATGATTTTAGTTCTCTCTACTCCACTTCAGCGAAGCAGAGCTCCAAAAACTGTGATAGAACTAGAGAGGAGCTCCACAACCGGTTTAGTAATCTTTATTAAAAATATTATTCATGTTTCTTTCTTACAGTTAATTTTAATTTTAATTTTAGTGTTGTAATATGATGGAAAGTTTTGCTTTGAATACCTTACAACACGTATATTGGACCGGAGCATCAAAAAAAAATTACGACTACAGCGAAGCGGAGTTCCAAATTAATTGTGCACATTAGAGCGGTGCAGAGCCGAGTTTAAAAAAGAAATTGTGGACTGGAGTGGAGGGAAGCGGGGGTCCGAGATTTTTATGTCCTCTGGAGCGGGGCACAGACCAGACTTAAATCACTGATTTGGCAGAATATTAGTTAAGGATACTACGCAGTTAAGTTTGGATTGCAAGAGTTTATTTAATGGTAAATGTTACTTTTTATTATGTGGTTCTTCGACATTAAACTATTTAGCAGAAATTCGTATATAATGGTAAGTGAACAAGTAGTTTACTTTGTTGTAAAATATCATGCATTAATTAAAAAGCCAGGATTGATTTTAAAAGATTTTAGATTCTTATTTAAAAGATAAGTAACAAATTATTTATTTTGGTACGTAAAGAATGGACTTTTTTCTCGCACCAAACATAACATTTGTCATCATTATCAGCTAACTAAATTTCAATACACGCCGTTCAACATAAACTCAACAAACCTATTACTACTACTGTCCATTTCCAAATTTTTCTTTGTTTTTCATAGCAACACTCTACTCATTGGAAAATTTTGGCTTACACGAATAATGTAGTGATGATACACTGATAATTTTTGCAATATTCCGTAATATGCAATCATAGTTACTAAAAAACCCAATGATATTACAATATTACCGGGCCTTGTTATTACATCTTTTGCTGAGGTTTATTGGCTGAGGTAATTAAAAATTAGTATCAGACTTATTATTCCAGAAGAAAGAAATTTGATAATTTGTTTTCTCTAGTGAAGGCTTTTACCGTTTACGATTACTTTATTTTGGATGGTGAATATTCATTGGATTTTTAATCAATGTTTCATTCCCAACAACATCTTTTGCTCACATATCTTCGTTAAAAGTCACTCAAAAAGTGGCATCGAGCAAGTGAGTTAAGAATAAGGTCTACTTCATTAGTGCACGGTATCTTTCAACCTTTTTAACATATATATCTTTCTACTTGTGGCAAAAAATAATTCTCAAACTAGAATCACTGAAGATACCGCCTTTTTACCAATGCGTTGATTATAAACTGATTTTTGATCAGCATAGCTTCAGAAAGAATCGCTTTTACCCTCTGCAGTAGCCAAGCTAACTAATAATATTTAAAAGGGTGTATATATAAACATAAAGATAAAGGTGGAGCAGTTCTTGTTTATTTAAGTAAAGCCTTTGACACAGTTTATCTTCAACAAAGTTACAAGTAAAATCTGACTGTCAAATCTTTGTGTCTTTATAAAACTGGATAAATTTATTTACTGTCTATTAGATATTAAATCTACTCTCCCTCAAGGCTCTATACTTTCAACAACTTTTTTTTATCAATCATGGTAGTTCTACGGCATCCCTTTTTTACTTCACGCAAATGAGTTGGTTTATTATTATTATTTTTATTATTTCAATTTAAGTAGTGATGCCAGAGTGATGGGATGAGCTCGGTACCTTCCCGAGCCGGGATGATCAATAAAACTCGGGATTAAGGGTCATTGGTCCGGGACGGAACTTACCGAATATGATAAAATCTAATATCCAATATGCGTAATATAATGTATGCAAAATTTAAGAAAATGTGACAAAACTTAAAAAATATAATGAAGCACCATATCACACTAATAAAGTCATAACAATGATTGAAGTCATGAACGTATAAATCAAAATTTTAGAGAATAAGTTATTTTATAATTGTTGAGTTGAGTGGAGCAGCTCTTGCTCATACAAAGAAATATCCCACTCTGTCTTTTTTGCTAATAAGTACACAACCAATCAACCAAGAGTGCCTGATTTTCAAGTTTGAATTTCGTCCAATGTCTGTATATTACTGTTGTTTGTGCAACTCAAGCTTTTATCCGTTTAAAATTGGTGTCAAAGCAATAGCTTAAAAATCAACATCACTAATTAAGTAATGATTTTTTCTACTACTATAAAAGTAGATACTTCAAAATGCCTAGGATTAATTTTTATTTACTGCAATCAGGGTTTATTGTAATCTGTATTTTAAAGTACTCTGTCAACATGTAGAGAACAGAAAAGTAGCAGCAAAAGCACAGCGTCTGCCTCCTGAACGCCTTCTACGCTTTTAAATATTTAGAACATGCTTTTTGCTTATATTTTGTCAATCTAAGATTTTTATCTCGCTATTTGGGGTTATTTCGTGAACTCTTTATGTGATATTCAAAAGCTTTTCGATCGCCGTCATATCCCTTTTTTTCCTAACTCTTTTGAAATTTAAAAAACAAAAAATTGCCTTAACTGCTTTGTGAATTACTATCGGTATAACAACTTTGTATGAAAAATATCAAATGATCTGCATAAAATTTGCATTCGATTACCTGACAGCAACAGATAGTATCAATAGGCCCTATCCAACGGACTGGTTCCTGCCTACCTTATCAAAAAGAAAAACACCACCTCTAGCAGTTCGTAGGATGAATTCCAGGGCTGGTAACTATTAGTGCGTCGTATATGTAAGACTTGGATTTGCTTCCACGGGACTTTAACTTTTATGGATGAACACGGACTGAGTTTTTTCGGAAACTAAAGGAGCATTTGATATCACAACCTAATTCAATGTTCATATGATTAAATCCCATAGTCATATACATATATCATTGTTATATTTATGTATGTAACTGTTCCAATTAATTTTTAATTATGTATTTAGTGCCATCAAAAGGAGAGCAGCGATTTTTATTTGTTGATATATGGCTTGACCTTCAAATAAAACTAGTTTGAATTCAGATTGAATCGTCCATTACAGACTTTGTAGCCCAAAATATTCTTTGAAACACGGCACAAACAAAATGCCGGCTGAGTGGTATACACAGAAACGCATAGGGTTGCTTGCCTAAAGTCATTTGCCTGTATAAACAATTTAATAAATAATACGTGCATTTTGTCCGTGTAAAAATGAAGCCACACTCACACTTATATTAGTCTTTACTACCAACCAGGGCTTAAATGACCTACCTTCCATATGCATTAAATGGATTCGCCCGTTGACATTGAAACACACGGAAAACATGGCTCTGAAAAAGCATCTCTTCACAATATTAGAAGCAGCTCTTGAATCTATATATTGTCTTTCTTTGTGGTCTCCTTTGCGTTCGTTATGGGATCGTAAGTAAGTGGGTAAGTGAAGTGTACGTAAAAGTGTAATACTGCTACTAAAAGCAAAAGAGAATCGAGGAGATGGATGGATTGCATGGGCTTGGTTTGGCATTTCGCTTCTTTTTGGCTGTACTCTAGGCACACCCAATACTTAGGGTTCGCCATGCTATGCTGCTGCTGCTGCCGATGACGCAAAGACTTTCTCCATCTAAACTATCTTCTTCATGAACATGGTGTATGTATGTGTGCAGTGTGTGGGTACGTACGACGCTGATTCCTAGTTCGCAGCAGGATTAGGCGCAATAGGCAATAGTAAGTAACCATGTTCTATGTATGGCCTGGTGCTCCAGTCCTAATACTGCGTAGCGTTGTATCTAGCTCACTTTAACTTTCACACTTTGTTCTGAAGGAAAGGAACTTGATGCCAGTTTACCACCACTACTGGTACATTGTACTACACAAAGCACAACATGGGCTGAGAGAGGGAAAAGGCTTTTCGCTCCCTTGGTTGAAGCGAGCTCTCCACTTTCTCACAATCTCCCAGAACCTTGTATATATAGGAGTAGCAGTAATTGCTCTGTGCTTTCGGAGTGGCTGCTCCAGCTTTTCCTGACAAATATGAGACACTGCCAAGACCCAACGATCCCCCAGTTCTATTTTGCCTACTACATCTGGAGCACGCTGCCAGCAGCCCCTCTTGACTTGCACAGCTAATATTAACTATCCTACATTCAAAGCTAAATTATACAATTTAACGTCTTTTGGGAGACACTTCGACCTACGTCTGTATGCACTAGCATTAAAAAGACTGTTTCTAAGCGCGGTCTTCAACACTATAGCTCGTCATTCTCACTTTGGGGAAAGACAGATATTTCTTTGTTAAAAAAGCAACCAACAAGACTTCTACTTTTAAATCCTCCACTTAAAGTACATTTTATTCGAGAGCACAACTAGGGGTAGATCCTAATTACCACTCCGTTCTCAATTGTATTTATTAAGAGAGTAGTGTGTACTGGCTAGAGTTAGAGACAATCCTCCCAGAGAGCAACAGATAGTTCCTGCGGCTGGTTCGTTCAAAGTTTGTACAGTTCTTATGTGAGCGACATTAAATTTAGTGCGTATTGTACCTGAGGTTTTTCTCTAATACATAGTTACCAGCCATTTTCAGTTTGTAGAAATAGAATTACTTGCTATATACATAGATTGAGCAAGAAGGAAATCTTCAGAGAGGATTTGAGAGGGGAAATTTATGCTTACTTTTAGTACTAAAAGTATATAACTAACATTTACAAACTATATGTGTAACTTGATAAGGTTGCAAAGGTTTGAATAGAATTCTCAAGTCTCAGCTGATCAACTTTTAGTGATTATCATTAGGAATAAGTTTGTACTTTTTACGAACACAGAGCTTGTCAACATTAATTAGAAAATTAAGCCATACTGACGTTCATTATTGGCCATCAAGAAGGAAATTACATCAAGTGTGACTCGCACTCTAATTCCAGCACAAAGAAATTGGCAAAACTCTTTCTCTTACTGTGTACACAATCGCCCCAACGGAATCACTTTTCTCAGTAACTAGTGCACAGCTATAAGTCCAAAATAAATTGAAAAATAACAGTATAAAAACTATTTGAGAAAAAGCTTGAGGCTTCTTATATCCTGCACACATTGAATTTTGATCACCTCTAGTGTTGTATTTATAAATGTGGATATGAAAGTTAAAATTGAGTAAACAAGCAAGATCAGTGGACTTGGACCAATTGGCTCTGGTGTTGTAAAAGCCAGCAGAAAATTCGCTGACAAAGGAACAAGTGCAGTTTGTTTTCTAATACAAACAAGAATTGAATAAGTGAGAGGAAAGTTTTCCTCTGCTTGTGCTCTGACTGGGGGATAAAGAGAGAAAGCTTGAATAAATAATAGAAGCTCAACAGTTGCTTGTTCAACTTTCGTCACTTCACCAAAATACGGGCTGTCTGCCAGCCTCCTTTACTCCTGTACCAAGTAAAAGTACTGTGTGTGAACCGTATGCACTCAAAACGTATATAATTTACAGTTAACATACAAGCCCACCAGCTTGAAACAATAAGCTCCAGGTAGAATACCAGACGTTAGCTAGTGCTTCCATATTCAAAATAGTGGCTCCTCAGACACATGCTGTAAAAAACTGTTGCTGTGCAAAAAACACTTTCTGCTGGTCCAAAGGTAAGACAAAGTCATTTTCATGAATGTTTCATGTTGAAAAATAATGTGAAGCATGCTAACTGACTGGAAAGGGCGAGTAGTGTCGTAAATTCAAGTATTCGGGCTACATCTTACTCTCAGATTTTCCCAGCTTCCAATGAAGTTTTGGCATAAAAGCATTAGTTTAGTTAGTAACTTGGCATTTCACGTATAATCAGTGGCGTGCATTCGTATAGAAAATAATATTGGATTCATGTTAACCAGATTCTAGCTGTGTTAATTTTCCTGTTTTTTTTATCTTGCATAGACTGCGCAAATTTAACAGCATTTATGCAACATTTCGTTTTCTAAGAAAGAATCGCTTTGTCTTTATCATGCCAAAAATTTTCATTCAATTGAAAGGTTTCTTTTTCCATTTGCTGTGAGATTGAGTCAGATAATTGCGGCTCTGATAAGCAGAATGGTAATAGAAAACTAGAGCATTTTCCTATACTTTCATTTTGACACAAACAAAAGTTCAGTTCACGGGTAAAAACACAATATATATTCTCAAAACAGTAAACACAAATAAACTGTTTTGTGATTCTCAATTGGCGCTTTTGTGACACATAGACAGTCGACATTACTGGCATATGTATAGAAAATTGTTGTTCGTTTTCCATAAAAATCTCAACATCAAAGGGAACCATATTCTTGTCTTCACATAATGTGCCTATAGTGTAACAAAGTAGAAAAGCCAGAAACTCAAAGAGACGACAGATCCCATTGTGTTTGCACAGCGTCTCATGTCTTTGTGCACAAAAACGTGTGCACCCCATCGAAGTACACGTACCAACATGCGGCAGCAGCACCCAATCTTTTACAATGGGAAGCAATTTGATGCGGATTAGCTATGGATTATTAAAAAAACTTTTCATTGTAACTACCACTCTCTAAGTAACCAGTTAGCGTGCGTTTTAAATCTTGTTTATTTTTAAAAAATTATTAAAAAAATACCATAGATAAAGTACAACTGACTAAATTAAATTTTTAAATTTTGTATCATGTGTTTAGGTAATGGATTGTTTTTATTCTTCTTTTGAGTGCCTAGTGAAGATTTAAAAAATAGAGAAAAAAGACCATAAAAGGGAAGAATTCCTGCCTCCAAAAAAATTGTGCTTAAAAAAAACTTCGATAGCACTGTTTACCTCCCCCTACTCGTACGAGTTCAGTCTTTTTTAGTGCCTCCAATGGATTATATTATTTGTAATTTGCATCAAATTTAAACCGCCATCAAATGAGTTACGCTTAAAAATACTTAGCTATTTATACAGTATTTATAAATTATTTTTCGACATATTCTATAAAGTAACTTACTTAAACCCACGTTAGAAAAAGCCAACCAAAAAGTTGAGAAAACATCCACATTTACATGTACGTTGTAAGCTCAGAGTTGTACAATTTATCCGTCCATTCTTTCCAATCGGATCCACAAAGTTAACTCAACTGTTAGATGAAAAAAAAATAATATCATTGTGAACTGAGAACGCACTCGTTTTTTATTAAAACTTTTCGTGAACCAGTAGACCCACAAAGCTCAAAAAGTAGAAGAGATTTACATATTTCAAAACTACAGAAATACTCCACAACATTGCCCATAAAACACTACAAATTCTAGCCCAGGAATGCCAAAGTTTCCTGAAAAAAAACAGGTCAGCAAAAATCTTATGAACCTGCAATATAGGGACACAAGCCCTTCGCTTAAAACTTAACTTTCAGCAATTATTTCCTTAGATGTGGAAGCCAATTGGGTACATAATGCATACCACATAATATATCAACATAGTAAAGAGGATTAAGACTGCATGACTGATAGGGTTCCAACGTTGGTTGAATAAGTCAAGACGCCCGGAACTATTTGCGTGGAATGTTAAACGTGAGAACTGTTTTTTTTAACCCAACAGAGTTCCTGCAGGTGGAACATAGTTGCCCAGAACATTGCTAGCAGCATAAATGTCAAGGGAAAACCAAGACCGGGAAACGATCAAAATGATTGGATTAAGCAAGAAATATAAAACGGAAGACAGTGGAAATTTCATTGCTTCAAGCCGATTTTAGGGAACATCAAGTCAGTTTATAAACGTTGGAAAGCTGAGGCTCTCTTAAATTGAGGAGGAGAGCTCTAAAACTGTGAGCCGCTAACCGTAGAGTTTTGCAAACAGGATTGCATTGACTGACTCATACAAGAAGACAAAAAAAGAGATATACACTGCTCTGCTATATTTTGGGTACAATATCCCACGTATTCATTCTTGTAACGTTGTTCAAAAAATTATCCATTTCTGTTGGAGTCAGTCCAAGGTAAGTCCGTGAATTTCCAAGCAATCCAATACATTGCAATCATTCTTTGTCCTGATGCCTCAATTAGTAGTAACTATATGTCTCTAACTAGAAGTACTATTATATCCTCGTTTTTTTTTGCATGCCTTCTTATCCTCTTATGCGATTCCCATTTTTTGCAAACTTAAACATTGGCTACCACTCTGCTCAAAATAGCATTCGAATAGACATTGGATACAGTAGGTGTTTAGATTTCGCGCATTCAACTACTATTCCCATTTGCTTTGTAATAATACGACGTTTTAATCTAGAAACCACTGAAAATCGCAGCCACTGTATTAAAATTATTACGTTTTTTAAATCGTTCGATTGTATTTTTAGCCTAACTCCACTAGAATTTGAGGGCTGAGTAATAATTTAAGTATTAAGTCTATCTTTTCAAGATTTTGAACCTTTAATGCACATCATTGCAAAGCTTCTGTTTCATTTTTAATTTGCACTATTTTAAGTGTAAAGCAGGGACACGGGAAAGCATTTTTTCATGCTTCAGTGTCGATAGATGAAGAATATGTTGCACTACAAAGCTAACTCATTTACTTGCTTCATATCTAACCCTTGTAACAGGAGAATTTGAAAATAAATTTAGATTTATCCTGTTTCAAAAATCTAATGCATATAATCCGTACGCCGATGCATCAGTAATACTTTTTTAGTAACTTACTTATAGAGTCCACTTTATACCTACAACCCAAGTTTTAACCCTCAAATACAACAGAGAAATAAGTGTAGCTTAAAACCTGCGTTGAATATAGCTCTTTGGGATCCCCCATAAAAAAAAATTATATTCATCACACCTACAAAGAAATGCTTTCATTCCAGTCTATTTTCGTTCTAATAGCCAGCCAGTGGTTTCATTGATTGCATTATTTCGTTCAAGCCCCATAGTGAGCGTTAATTAGTTGTACAGCATGCAGAAGAAAATCAAAGAGCATGTTTTGTAGCCTATTGTCTATCACTACATCTAAAGCTTCAAGTCAAAGTCTGAATTTAGCATACAAAATGCCTATGAATTCAATCTAGGAGAGCAACTCATTTGGCATATGCACATTGAAAAGTTCCAAGACCTGATGATTCATACATACCTGCCTGTGTTAATTGGAAATCGATACAAAAGGGAATAGATTACCAACGTTTTTCATCATTATGTGACTTTTGTGCGAACCATCAGTATTATGGACAAGAAAGAAGCAATATTTTGACTAATACTGACTGCATACTACGAAAATACTGACTGAGCAAAACTGTTGCCTTGGACTGCTGTACGAGACGATGAATCCCGACGAATGTGTGACACGAGCATCACGTCAACTCGCTGAGAATTAACTACTGGTTTGGAAACACCAAACTCATCAAACTAAACCAATGAAATTTAATCTATACAGAGGCAGATATTATACTACTTGTTTGGTCACTTTTCGGTCTGGCGTGGATCCATTGTAGAATAAATTGTGTGGGAAAACTTGAGAGGATGAGACGGTAGAGCTGAATGAGCCATCATTACTCTTTGTTTTCTTCAAGGGCCAGAGCCCGACGAGAAAAGTTTGCCTCGGCAAAAACATCATGTTCATCGTCATGGGACCAATCATCTGGTGATGATGAGAATCGAATGCCCGGATTTCCAAATCTTCCTTCTCCGACTATTGGAGGGGGCAAAGCAAGTCTTTCATTAGAGACGCTTGTACATGCTTCCAGGTCTTCCTCACAAGGACAAATTATTCCCTCAAGCAATCGTCCAGCTGGAAAGGTAGGAGCTCCTGGAAGTGTTGGAATAAAAGTAAAAAATATATCTCCTGTCAGCGTGAGGAAAAGAGAGAAAGGAGTTGCAGCCCAAGTTCATTCACGTAGCAGTAAATGTCAGTCAGAAGGTCCAATAAATGATGCGAAAGTACAGCCTCAAGCAGAAAAGACGCACGCTGTGTCCAAAAAATCTCTTCCAGATCCTGTAACACCCTTTTCTTTTTATAACAAAGAAGTTGCCACACAATGTGCATCCTTTTCGCAAATGTTGCAGGTAAGATGTCTGTGACCATAATTTGTGTCTAATAGAAAAAGAATCCATACGAGACATCTTTTTTTGGCCAGCAGACTTTAATCTATCCATTATTACTATAACAGACATTTTTCGTTTCACTATTCTTCAAAAAAGTTCCTCTTTGACATGCACAAAGATGAATTTTGGTTATCCATGTTCATTACAACAATATTTTTTCCTTCCTCATATACATGTGCATCATATTTGACAATCGCATCAAATTTTTCTGCCATTAGTAAAAATTGACAGTGGATATCTTAAAACTGTAGATAGAGAGCTCATTAGACAACTACTTGTTACGAAACGAGCCTGCAATTCCAGACAGGAACACGCAGTTTAACTAACTTACTAGTCTCTTAGAATGAGTTTGCGAAGTTCCCAATAGCATTCACAGGAGTTCTTTCACTTTACTTTGACTTATGAAGTGATAATTCCATAAAGGTTTCATTCATAAGAGTCAGTATACACCGCACATACTTTTATTATTAGAGAGCGTAGTTCTCTAATAAAATCACCAGAGGGCTCCTAGAGAGCCACAGTGCGAACTTGCAAGAAATTGTTTCTACTTTTGTTACTGAAATTCCGACAAAATGGCTTGACATTGTGTAACAAACTTGGTACCACTAAAAAGAGAACTAAATGACGGAAGGCTTTGAAAAACTAAAAAATAGTTTGTGAGAAATCATTACTCAAAGTTAGAATTTTAGCAAAATTCTCAAAACGTTGATGGTGAATGAAGGGAATCAGTGGAGTGCTGTAGAGCAATTAGGCTTGATTTGCTTTAAGCACAAGTGTACACACATAGTAATGACTGGGATCTGCTGTTATGTTACCCTACTAGTGGAGTCACATGCAGTTAGATTCAGTTTACTACACACTCAATCTCTATTTAAACTCATAAAATTACATACTCCAAGTAAAAATCCATATTTTATTCAGAATTGATATTAAATCATAAATAATAAATTTTCCCTCTGATTTTTCTTCTCTACGTTCTCTCAGTATATGCGTGATTGTGGTTTTGGTCTGTTATTTAGCATTCAGTCAATTCATTTCAGTTAAGCTCACACTACACAAGGGTATATTTACAGCTTGCACCATCATGCATTATAGTTAGTCACACCACAGTCTCCATCTCCACGCATGCGGAAAAGGAATCGTAAAACTGCTCTTAACCTATCACGCGCTGAGAAAGCATTCCCACCAGTTCTTAATGATATTTGAAGGAAAAAAATAAAATACACTCTACCCTCCCTCCTGGGTGTAAAACCGTCACCACACAATTATGATAAGACAGAGCATACACGTACCTCTCATCGTCTCGCGCTGGAAATTGACAGGCTGCCAAACTGAGCACAAAGCACTATTAAAAATTCCACTTTTATTTTCACTCCTTTAACCAGAAGGCTCAAAAAGTGGAGACTGAGGATAAGCCTCACATTTGTCGCCGACCGTCCCGAAAACGCACTGCAGGATCCCATTTGTCCAAACTCCGTCGATGGAATTCAGTAGAGTGGACTCAACATTCGCACTCCTTAGAACGGCAAGAGGAAAAAGAGTCCTTCTTCAAAGACTCCCATGTTCATAAAATCTCGAGTGCATCTCACTCAGGAACGATTTCTGCAGAGAAAACGAAACATGTTGGTAGTTCCAGTCCTAGCAGCACAAAGAGCGGAAATGAAACCAGTGACAGTAGTAGTGCACATGAACTATCAAAACAAGACAGTGTAATTTTAAACCCAAGCTACATAAAAAAAGAACACGAACTTCAATGTCATTTCCGCCAGCCTCTAACATCAAGATCAAACACAACTACTGGATCTTCTCTCATTTGCGGACGATGTTTGGCCGTCTTCGATGCGAGCAAAGGTCTGTCGGTCACGATGGCCGACAGTGGGACGCAAACGGCAGGAACTTCGTACTGCAAACGGTATGATCTGATGACACAAAAGATGGTTACGAACACCCCACCATGCACACTACCTTTGGAAGGATTCAGCAACCAAACCGAATTTTATTATGATGGACAACAAGTACCTTTTCATTGTCAACAATTGCTTCAATCATCCCAAGATGAGGCAACCAAAAACTCTGAAGATGGAACCATGGGTCAAGTGAAGAAGAAAAGTGACTGCAGTAGTTTTGCTAATTTTGTGGAGGACTCACCATCGTCCGACAAACCGACGCCATTAGTTTCCTTGCAAACCCAAATTCGGGCAACGAGATCAAATCTGGCATTTTCGGCTCCATTCCCAGCAGATCCACAGTTGACTCAAGGCGACAAAAAGAGTGCTCAGAGCACTACTACAACAAATATGGACAAAAGTGCAACTGGGATAAAAGATCAATTGACCAGACCTTGTGTCAGCATTGAAGAACCGATTGTGACGCCAACCGGACGGAATAAGTCTTCTACTCTTCCAAATATTGACAGCAAAAATATTGTAGCAATCAGAACTGCGGAGAAACGGCGTCGATTCTTCGCAAAGAAGCAAACCAACTCGGCCCCTGATACTTATGAAGCTGCCACATTGTTCAATGCTACACAAGGTGTCATCAATACTACAAGTGAGTCGTTTCGTTGCAATATATCTTTCGGTTTCATTTTACACAATTGATGTCGGAAATTAGTTATTTAGTCAGTGTACCTATAGAATTTAGTGATGAATTAATAATTGGGTACATTTAGTTGATTTGCTTAGGATGCAGTGTTTACAATGTACGTACGTACTATGCTATACATTACTGACTGACGAACAAGCAAGCAGCGAATCTTTCAATTATATTTCCATTTTTAGAAATAGCTGGCAACTGAGAAATGTGCACAAAGGGACTAATTGGATTTAAAAAAGTTTTCTGCGAAATAATCATGCAACTTTTGACATGTTTACTGTTGTGCCAAAACTTTAGTAGGTCTTGAATTGTGTATTGACAGTTAGAAAACTGCTACATTCTTTACAAGCTATAGTTCAGCCGTTTGTTGAGAATATTAATGGACATTTCCTCCTGTACATCGATAGCAAAGGAAGGTACGCAGAAATTTAGCGCGGTTTTTAAAAAATGCATTCGACTCAACTATACCTTTGTATTCATAATTATAATACTTCAAATGAGTAACATTTGCTCTCCGTATTTGCACAGATGGGAACTAAATATAGCTTAACGGTTTTATGAGATCAGTACACCAGGGATATCATCACAGACCTTAGTTTGTTGTGCTCGGCATAACCGATAAAAGCAGACATTTGGTGGACATGTAGTTATGTAATGCTCCTAGTGTACTGTCTTCTTGTTGAAGCAAGTTTTAAAAAATTGTACTTGTTTCAGTACATATTTCGATTTACACAAGACTTGTAATGTTTATCTGAAAGACAACTAGAAATGAAATATTTTGTGCAACAGACCTTTAAACTTCACCTATATTGCTGTATAGTTATTAGTGATTGCCAGTAGAATTCTATAGATATTATATTCTTCAATGCCATTTTAGAGTTTCTGTCAATAAAAGGCTGAAAGTCGGCTATATTTAGTATGATCTGATTTCGGTTCATGTTGGAGCTTTTCTCTTTGTTTATGAACTTTTGAGGTGAAATCGAAGTTTCTTTCCACTTTTTCATCCAACCATGCTCATATGTAATACTGATTTGTCAGTTTGTTTGCAAAGTCATCCATATTTTTTTATAGCAAAGTGAAACTTGTTTGATTTGACTAGCTTGCAAACAGCATCCTTTTTAGTGAAACCTTTAGTCTTTTTATGCTTTCTTTGTCCCTTACCTTACCTTTACATTAAATAGAACGGTTTGACTACTAGAACTCCTAGGTTAGGTTTTCAAAGGTATTCGTCAAGAGAAATATTTACTGTGTCTGATTGAGAAAACAAACAACTTTGTTATTTTTGTATAAACTCTAATATTTTAACTGGAATCATATTTAGCATGATTTTCTCTCTCTAAACTTTATACATGTTGTGCATTTGAAAATTTTATGCTCCGTAGAGCATAAACATTGCTCAGAAAAACTGATAATCCATTCAGAAAGTACAGTTAGTATTAGTTAGAAATTAAATTTTCTAATCTTTAAAATTTTGGGAGCAAATTTTTTTTTAATTTTTCATCGTTTTAAATTGCACTCTTATTGAAAAAGTTAGAACAGAAAAGCCAGCTGTAAATAATTAAATTCACGTGATATGGAAGTTTAGTAAAACACGCAATCTGACTATTTTGGTCATTTACATTTTTGATACTCTAAACTTAAGTTCGGTATCCCCGAATCCACGTTATCCTAATAATTTATTGTTAGCTGTAGCATAGCCATTATTCCATAGCAGTAAGTCCGTGTTTGTGATGTGGTGTCTCAAGAAAATAAAGTTTTGTGCTGTTGAAACCTATGTCTGTTCAAATTCAGCTTTTTGAATATCAGTGTTTTCATATATTTCTTCCAGAACATTCATGCATCCATACCTGATCAATCAGACATCTTTACAGCTGTTACCCTACAACGCAACGCAAACATTCCCATCGTTGGACAAATTATAGAAGTATAGCATCATTCATAGCATCTCGTTACCCACCTGCCTGTTTTTTTTATTTCTGGTTCAAGTTCGAAAAATTAAATTTGTCTATCTTTCAGAACTGCTCATTTTACTGATTTTTTTAAGGTTCAGTTAAATCGTAGAGATTTTCATGAGATAGTGAATACGTATAATATGCAAATGCACTCACGGTATATTTGCTCAACCAATATACTGTGGGAGTATGTTTATTCTTGTATTCAAAACGACAGTAATTTGTACATGTGGACGTAATGAATTACCGACAAACATGAAAAATCTTATTGGAAAACAAGTCACACGAATTTAAACTTTGTTTTGGCTACGTTTTTTTTGTCAACTTTGAGCTGTGTTTTGATCTATAAAAAACACATCATTATCATGGTCTCTAAGCTGTCCCAAGACTAAACAACATTTCTTCATCTATCTGTCGCTGGAAATTCCTGCTTAAACTGCAAGCTTTATCATGTTGTATCCTTGCAATAAAAATGCTTCCTTAATATATGTTTAATCAAACTTATGTTTTCATTGTTATAGGTTAGCAACTGCTTAAATTTGGATAGCTTAGTTTGTCTGTGTCTGCTAATTCTGTAATCGCTTTCCTTTAGATAGGAAAATAGAAACAGTAACAGTACATATTCACAAACAAGCACGGCTTTCAGCTGTCATAGAATATTGGAATTCAAAGTCTCAAAATATTATCGAATCTCATATCCGTAAATATTTTTGTGAAAAAAAATGAGCAAGAAAAAATCCAATATTTTTCAGGGCACTTGCTAATTTTTTTTTACAGAAAACTTCTTACTAAAGTTTGAGTGAGTGAGTGAAATTTTTTGCATCTCATTCAAAACTGTTCTATAGTTTGTTTTTTAAATACTATACCACGCGTTGATCAGCTTTTTTCTTCTACAAAACTTTTGTTTCAAAACATAATTTAAACTTTAAACTTATTCATTGAGGGTCCTAAGTATACAAGTTTTGAACATTCTCCCATACTGCGAAGAAAGGGTGGGGGAAGAAATCCCTCATTCCAACGCTATTCTGGAGAGACTTTTATCAGCCTTGTTTAGTTACAGCACCTCCAGAGGAAAATAGAAAATAAATGTAGAATAATTGATGCAAGGTCTTGTATAAAAGGATTGTTAATTACTTCTCGAATCCTATTTAATTACCACGTAGTAGGACGTGAGAGCATGAAAGACAAACTAGACATGCTGTTCATAGAAGCATAAAGTCGAAAAAAATTATGTCTCATTGACTGTTTATAACACATAAAATACAAACCCTGCATTTAATTTCCAAACTGACCTATCAGAGCACCCCGTGAACAACTGCTGGCTGCTATACCCAGAGTCATGAGAATGCATATTCTGTACGCCTCTCGTAGAAACGACGTATTACAACGAAAAAACATATTTCCTCGTGAAAGTATGATTTCCTGAATTTTTTTAAAGAATTTTTTATCGTTGGGAAGTTGAATACTTTAGTAGTCATGAAAGGATATCTTCAACCTTAACTACTTTGCCGTACGTTACGTATTTATGTTACTCGAAATGGACAGCGATACGAAAAGTGAAATATGTACTGTTATTTTGTTGCCACTGCTGCATGCAATATTCAGAATATGACTATTTTTGCTTTTTTTAACAGTACTTATATTCCCTTTTCTCTTTCATATATTTTTTCCTGAAATCCTACATATAATTCTGAATCCAAGTTTCTTGTATATTTTCTAATACTAAGTTGCGAATATAGTTTTCGTTGACGTAATGTCGTAACGTTATATCCTCTCTCATCTACCTTCCTGTCTTCAGGATTAGTATGTGTACAATATGGATCCATAGGGGACAAACTTATGCTTGACTTATTAATTTCAAATAACACATAAACTAAGCCTTTTTGGTATCATTATTTAACCCACACTATCTCTATTTTTATATTTAGCTTTTTACATTTCTTGCAGCCATGCCATACTAATTGGAAAATATACTGCTAATTAGGTATTGTAACTGCGTGTTCTCTCAAGGATATAACTTTGCTATTGTTTCCACGTATCAGGAAGGTTATGTGGGCACTGTAAAGAACCTGTGACCAACTGCTTGGATGGTGTTCTTAGAGCAACCCGCAGGGAAAAAGTTGACACGTCTACTATTACGCCAACCGTCGAAGGTAATCAAATCATATAAAAGTCTTTTCATCTTGCAACAAAAATTTCATTTTTTTTAGAACTTAACACCGCAACGCTCCTAGAAAAAGCATATAGCATCTCTGCTTACACAGTATAGTTAATCTGTTCCATTATTAAAATACAGAATGAATGATTTTACTAATAACTCAACTTTACTATAAGTAAAAAATCCAAATTCGGGATGCATTCTTGAGTAAATATGGATTTTATATTAAAACAATTGTTTTAATAAAATTCATCCGTGTACAAAAATCCCTTCAAGGCTAATACTTACAATTAAAGAGGGCACTTTCCCAGAACTCAATTTAATTGCTTAAAAATATAAAAATATTTTAAATTTAAATTACTGAAGAGCGTTGTTGAGCATAATTTTTTGTAGAGCCGCTTAAGGATTAGCCATGTGATGCTGATAGCTATTACACCTTTTACTTAAGCGTACATAATGTAGCTGGTTATGCCTAGCAGAGCATTTGGCATTAGCTTATAAATATTCTCTGAGGAAGTCGTTTTGGCAGCAACTATTTACACTGAAGTTTGAGGTATATATAAAACGAACCTCCTGCATCCTCTAGAACTCAACTATTGTAGTGTATTTTGTGGAATGCGATGTAATTTTCTCTAATGGGACTCATTACTTAGATTTTCTTGCCGGTAGTCTCTGGAAATGTGTAGGTTAACGAAAACTGGGCGTATTAAAGGGTGCACAAAATGTGAAAGATAAATTCTTGTAACATTATGTGGTAAGAAAAGGAACAACACAAGCACACACCGCCATTCTTAACAGATTTTGCATTATTCTATTGCTTGCTAATTTTACCAATTTACTATGTACGAGCTATTTGAGTGCATCTTTAACCATATGAACTTTTTGCAATCAATATTCATTGTTTCCTTCTCACGAAACAATTTAGCAAAACGTGAAAAAAAACTAATGCAATGTGTGTGACTTACTCAACCTATCTTGGTGTACATACAAGGCTAGCACTAACACTATGTAAACTAACTAAAAGCCAACCTAAATTGAGTTGTAATTAAGCATTATTAATTTATCTAAACTACACTGTACTTGCCATGCAGTGATGCGTTCCCTGGAATTATTTTTGTGTGAGCACCCTATTCTGCAAAACAAACAGAGGTGTTAATACGGAGTCTCATTTGCACAGTTAGTGTCTGTTTCTTATTAAAATGAATGTCCCCAATACCCCAATAGCGAGCTCGCTATTTTGGTTACATGGTTATTTGTTGTATGCATGGAAGAAAACGGTTATATTAACATATGGCAATAAGGTTTTAGGAATTCCAAAAACAGAAATGAATGACATGATTGTTAAGGCAATTTTAAAGAAAAATTTAAACTTCGTTTACCACAAGGCTGTTTACACGGAAACCAGGAAATAAAACCAACGGCAAATAAAGGACGTGGACTGAAGATATTTCATTTTAATTTAAAACAGACTAGCCGGACCCACTGGCTTTTAGCCAGACTCACTCTTACGAGTCGATTTCAAAACCTGTCAAATTTTCAATGATTCACAAATTTTCTGAGGTGCTGCAAGTTTCTAGAATGTGATAAAGCAAAAG
>Ga0210040_10004410_pt1 | contig 18414 bp, 16 predicted proteins | sample CryGeyCG12114_NA_FD_185462 | JGI IMG/M metagenome (GOLD analysis project Ga0210040, IMG submission 185462) | Groundwater microbial communities from aquifer - Crystal Geyser CG19_WC_8/21/14_NA (SPAdes) (version 2) | ecosystem: Environmental > Aquatic > Deep subsurface > Groundwater | place: USA...
GGCCGTGGCGGGTGGAGGCGGCGGAGACCGCCCTGCCGCAGGGCGCCGCGGCCGTCACCGCGCAGGCCTTCGCCGATGCCCGCCCGACCGAGCACAACGCCTTCAAGATTCCCCTTGCCGCCAGAGCACTGGCCGGGGTTATCGCTCAGGCCAGGGGGGAAGTGCGATGAAGTTTGACACACCGGCCCCGATCAATCCGATCGACCGCCAGACGGTGATCGGCCGGGCGCACGATCGGATCGACGGCCCGCTCAAGACCACCGGCACCGCGCCCTACGCCTATGAGCGGCACGGCGCCCTGCGCGGCGTGGCAGACAACCAGGCCTATGGCCATCTGCTGGGCGCGGGCATCGCCAAGGGGCGGATCGTCAGCATGGAGCTGAGCGCGGCACGTGCCGCTCCGGGCGTGATCGCGATCGTCACCACGCTGGACCACGACGAGCCGCTGCCCAAGGGGCACGGCAACAAGACCGCATTGTTCGGCGGCTCCGAAATTCGCCATTACCACCAGGCGATCGCCATGGTGGTGGCCGAGACGTTCGAGCAGGCCCGCGCTGCCGCCGGGCTGATCGGCGTCGAGTACGAGACCGTACCGGGTGCATTCGACCTGGTCGAAATCGCTGGCGACGCGCGCATCGCCGATGAAAGCGGCAAGCTGGACGACGAACCCTTCGTCGCCCGGGTCGGCGACTTTGCAGGGGCCTTTGCCAGTGCGCCGGTCCAGCTGGATGCCACCTACAGCACGCCGGACGAAAGCCAGGCGATGATGGAGCCGTTCGCCACGATCGCGGCATGGGATGGCGACAAGGTCACGCTGTGGACATCCAACCAGATGATCGGGTGGGCCCACGGCTCCATCGCCAAGATGCTGGGCCTGCCCAAGGAACAGGTGCGGATTGATTCACCCTATATCGGCGGCGGCTTCGGCGCCAAGCTGTATGTCCGGGCGGAGGCGATCGTCGCCGCGCTTGCCGCTCGGAAGGCCGGCCGGCCCGTGCGGGTGGCGATGCAGCGGCCGCTGGTGATGAACAATGGAACGCACCGCCCCGCCACCATCCAGCAGGTGAAGCTGGGGGCCACACCGGACGGACGCCTGACCGCGTTCCATCATTCCAGCACCAGCGGCAACCTGCCCGGCGGCGATGTGGAGGTCGCCGTTCAGCAGAGCCGTCTCCTTTACGCCGCGCCCAATCGCGAAATGTTCATGAAGCTGGCGGTGCTGGACCTGCCGGAGGGCAATTCCATGCGCGCGCCGGGCGAAGCACCCGGCATGATGGTGCTGGAACTGGCGATGGACGAGCTGGCCGAGAAGCTCGGCATGGACCCCGTCGAACTGCGCATCGTCAATGACACGCAGACCGATCCCGAGAAGCCGGAGCGGCCGTTTTCCGAGCGGCACCTGATCGAATGCCTGCGCCGCGGGGCACAGGAATTCGGCTGGAACCGGCGCAATCCGGCGCCGGGTCAGGTGCGCGAGGGGCGCTGGCTGATCGGGTTGGGCATGGCGGCCGGCTTCCGCAACAACCAGTCCACCCAGTCCGCGGCACGGGTCCGGCTGGAGCAGGACGGCACTGTGACGGTCGAGACCGACATGACCGATATCGGCACCGGCAGCTACACCATCCTGGCGCAGACCGCGGCGGAGATGCTGGGGCTTGAGCTTGGCCAGGTAAAGGTGGTGCTGGGCGACAGCGACTTTCCGACCAGCGCCGGTTCGGGCGGCCAGTGGGGCGCGAACAACTCCACCGCCGGTGTCTATGCTGCCTGTGTGAAGCTGCGCGAGCAGGTGACGCAGCGGCTGGGCTTCAACACCGACGATGTCGACTTCATCAATGGCGAGGTGCGCAGCGGCGGGCGGGCGGTGCCACTGGTCGAGGCGGCCCGCGCGGGCGCGCTGAGCGCGGAGGACAAGATCGAATATGGCGATCTTGCCAAACAGTACCAGCAATCGACCTTTGCCGGGCACTTCGTGGAGGTGGCGGTGGACGCCTTCACCGGCGAGACGCGCATCCGCCGGATGCTGGCGGTGTGCGATGCCGGACGCATCCTGAACCCCAAATCCGCCCGCAGCCAGGTGATCGGCGCCATGACCATGGGGACGGGCGCGGCGCTGATGGAGGAACTGGCGGTGGACACGCGACTGGGCCTGTTCATCAACCACGATCTCGCCGGCTACGAGGTGCCGGTCCATGCCGACATCCCGCATCAGCAGGTGATCTTCCTCGACTATCCGGACGACAAATCCTCGCCCATGAAGGCCAAGGGCGTGGCTGAACTGGGCATCTGCGGGGTGGCCGCGGCGGTCGCCAACGCGGTCTACAACGCGACGGGCGTGCGGGTGCGCGACTATCCCATCACGCTGGACAAGCACCTGGCAAAGCTGCCGCGAGTGGCTTGATCGAAGGGGCAAGCCGCGGCCGGCCTGCCCCTGTCACCATCGCGTCAGGCGCGGCGGCGCAGCGGCTCGACCGTCTCGACCAGCGGCAGAGCGGACGGACGCGGAGCGGAGGCAAATCCGACCGGCTCGGCTGCGCGACTGCGCGGCAACGGGCGGGCTGCTGCCGGTAGGGCCTGCTCGCCAGCCTGGCCCGTCTGCGCATCCATCCACAGCCGCACCGCATCTGCCGCGTGGCCGGCGTCGAGCTTGGTCATCATGTTGGCGCGGTGAATCTCCACCGTGCGCGGGCTGATGCCGAGATCGCGCGCGATCAGCTTGTTGGAGCGACCCGCGGCGAGACATTCGAGCACCTCGCGTTCGCGGCGGCTGAGCTGGCTGATGCGACCGCGCGATTCGATGTGGCGGCGACGGCTGGCGATGATCGGCCCGGCGGCCACGGCGATCCGCTGCAGGCGGCGGGCGAGCTGCGTTGTCTCCAGCGGCAGGGCAAGAAAGTCGATCGCCCCGTCGCGAATGGCGTCCACCACCGCCTCGATCGGGGCATCTTCCGCCGTCATCACCAGCGGCAGCCAGACGCCGGCTTCGCCCAGGCGGCGGATCAGCCCGGCCGTGCCGCCGGTGACCGTGCCTTCCGCCGCCAGGATTATGCCGTCTTCAGGCGGGCGCCCGAAGAATTCTTCCAGGCTGCCATAAACCTCCGCATGGTGGCCCAGGGCAAAGGCGATGCGGGCCTGTTCGGCGCGGGAGCGGCTGGTGCCGCCGAGGATGTGAAGGTGTGTGCGTTCCATGCCCGGAACGATGCCGCCGGTGCGCTGCCCTTGCACGGCGAGGTGCCGCCGAAACGGCGCCAGTGCCGGTGGCTGGGGTCGCCAGGCGCATTCGTCCGAGGGACGGGATCGCTCCATTCTGGTGCAATCCCCGCACCAATCCTGACCGGCACACCCCTTAGGCGCCGTTCCCTAGGCAAAACCGCGTGGCTCTGAACCCGCGAATCAGCCGTCCTGCTTCTGGTAGAAGCTGTAGTCCGGCAGCGAGTGGAAGGCGGTGCGCAGCGCTTCGCTCCAGGAATTGGAGATCTTCTCGAAATACGGATCGGTGGCTTCGATCCGGCGCTGGTGCAGCGGATCGAACTTGTCGCGTTCGAGCACCAGCAGGTCGAGCGGCAGGCCCACGGACAAATTGGCCTTCAGCGTGGAATCGAAACTGACCATCATCAGCTTGACCGCATCCTCGAAACTCATGTCCCGGTCGTAACCCCGGATCAGGATCGGGCGGCCATATTTGGTTTCGCCGATCTGGAAGAAGGGCGTGTCGAAGCTCGCCTCGATAAAATTGCCTTCGGGGTAGATCAGGAACAGACGCGGCTCCATGCCCTTGATCTGCCCGGCCAAGATCAGCGAAGCGGTGAAGCGGCCCTTGCCGTTGCTGCCATTGCCCGACTGGGTGTCGAGCACGGTCTCGCGCAGCAGCTTGCCCACCTCCACCGCGACCTGGAACATTGTCGGCAGCTCCAGCAGCGAGTTGTGCCGGTCCGCCGGTGCCTTGGTGCGTTCTTCCAGCCGGCTGATCACCGCCTGCGTGGTCGCAAGGTTGCCCGCCGTCATCAGCGCCAGGGTGCGATCGCCCGGCACGGACCAATGAAACATCTTGCGAAACACGGAGATGTTGTCGACGCCCGAATTGGTGCGCGTGTCGCTCATCAGCACCAGCCCGCGATCGAGCACCATTCCCACGCAATAGGTCATCAAGAAACTGTCCTGCTTCGCCCCGCCGTGGGGGCCAATTCACTGCTGCTGCTGGCCTGATGCCTGCTGCTGCTGGCCTGATGCCTGCTGCTGCTGGCCTGATACCTGCTGCTCGACCGCGAGGTCCACCTGTACGTCCTGTGTCGCGCCACCGAAATTGATGCCGGTGATCGGGGCAGCATCGCCGAAATCACGGCCGGTGGCCACCCGCACATAGCGCGGATCGGGGCTGATCCTGTTCGACACATCGAACCCGACCCAGCCCAGCCCCTGCACATAGGCCTCGGCCCAGGCGTGGGTCGCCTCCTGCTGCACCCGATCGTCCATCATCAGATAGCCGCTGACATAACGCGCCGGCACTTCGATCGCGCGGGCCGCGGCGATGAACACATGGGTATGGTCCTGGCACACACCCGCGCCGCCCGCGAGCGCTTCCTCCGCCGTGGTGCTGACGCTTGTATGCCCCCCTTCATAAGCGATCCGCTCGCCAATCAGGGCCGACAGATTGTGCAGCGTCGGTACCATGCCCTCGGGGCTGCGCTCCACCTGTCCGATCAGCTTGCGCACGTTGGGGCCGGCCTTGGTCAACGGCGTCTGGCCCAGGAACGCCCATAGCGGCATGTGGCCGGAATGCTGGCCGATCACGCCGGCGCGGTCCACCGTGTCGACCTGGCCGCGGCAGGTGATGACCAATTCCTGCGCGCCTTCCTCGACCGTGATCAGCGTCACATGGTTGTGGTTCTGGTCGTCATAGGCGAGCTCCTCGCGCGCGCCGGTATATTCCATCTGCCAATTGGCGATCCGCTGCCCCTGCGTCTCCTTCGGAGTCAGGCGCAGGCGGTGCAGCCCGTGCTTCACCGGCTTGGCGAAGCGGTATCGGGTCGTGTGACGGATGGCGAGGCGCATGGCGGCGGGCTCCCTGCTACTCGATGAAGCGGAATTGTTCGGAGACGGCGTTGGTCACCGCCTGGTTGCGGCCGATGAAATCCACCAGGAACTGGTGCAGCCCCTGGTCGAAGATCGTATCCACGGTGCGCCCGGTCAGCCGGTCGATGCATTGCGCCATCAGGGCATTGGCCGGCCCTTCGCGCCCATGCTGCCGGGCCAGCGCCTCCAGGTTCTCGCCCAGCGCCTGGTAGCAGAAGGTCAGGCTGCGCGGAAAGCGATCGTCCAGGATCAGCAGCTCGGCGATGGTGCGCGCATCCATGCGCCCGGCATTCAGCCAGCGATAGGCGCGCTCGCCCGACAGGGATCGCAGCACATTGTCCCACTGCCCGGTATCCAGCGGCGTGCCGACATAGGACAGGGACGGGAGCAGCAGGTAATATTTGACGTCCAGGATGCGTGCGGTGTTGTCGGCCCGTTCGATGAAGGTGCCGGCGCGCACGAAGGAATAGACCTCGTTGCGCATCATCGAGCCGTGCGTGGCGCCGCGCGCCAAGGTCGATTCCCGACGGATCGCCGCGAGCGCCATGTTCAGGCTGGTTTCCCTGACCGGCCGCGCCAGCAGGTCGCGCAGCGTCATCCAGCCTTCGTTGACCGCTTCCCACACCTCCGCCGTGATGGCCGAACGACAGATGCGGGCGTTGGTGCGCGCACGTTCGAACATCGACAGCACGTTCTGCGGATTGGCTTTCGACCGGAGCACGAAATCGCTGACATGCGCGCCGGTGAAATCGTCATATTGGGCCTTGTAGGTCGACAGCTGACCCAGCGTGGTGAGGACAGAGCGCCACTCCTCCCCGGCGACATCCTCTCCCCTGGTGATGGACATCCGGTGCCCGGCCGCAAGCAGGCGCGCCGTGTTCTCCGCCCGTTCGAGGTAGCGGTACATCCAGAACAGACCGTTGGCGACGCGTCCTAGCACCGGCACATTTCCCGACGATTTCGCCTGCGGTCAGCCATCAATCGTCCAGCACCCAACTGTCCTTCGTGCCGCCACCCTGGCTGGAATTCACCACCAGCGACCCCTTCTTCAGCGCCACGCGGGTCAGGCCGCCCGGCGTGATCTCCACGCCGTCGGGCGACAGCAGCACGAAGGGCCGCAGGTCGACATGCCGCGGGGCCAGCCCGTTGCGGGTGAAGATCGGGCAGGTGGACAACGCCAGCGTCGGCTGTGCGATGTAATTGTCGGGGCGTGCCATCAGTTTGAGGCGGAAATCGGCGATTTCCTTGCGGCTGGCGGTGGGGCCGATCAGCATGCCGTAGCCGCCCGATCCATGCACTTCCTTCACCACCAGTTCGGGCAGATTGTCGAGCACGTATTTCAGGCTGTCGGGATCCGCGCAGCGCCAGGTCTGCACATTGTTCAGCAACGGCTTTTCGCCGGTGTAGAACTCCACGATCTCCGGCATGAAGGAATAGATCGCCTTGTCGTCCGCGACGCCGGTGCCGGGGGCGTTGGCGATGGTGACCCGGCCCGCGCGGTAGACGTCCATGATGCCGGGCACGCCCAGCACGCTGTCGGGGTTGAAGGTCAGCGGGTCCAGGAACTCGTCATCCACCCGGCGATAGAGCACGTCGATCGGCTTGTAGCCTTGCGTCGTGCGCATCTGCACGCGGCCGCCGAACACGCGCAGGTCGCTGCCTTCCACCAGTTCGGCGCCCATCTGGTCGGCCAGGAAGGCATGCTCGAAATAAGCGGAGTTGAAGATTCCGGGCGTCAGCACCGCCACCGTCGGGTTCGCCGCCGCACAGTGGGGGGCGCAGGCGCTGAGGCTCTTGGCCAGGCGCCGCGGATAATTGCTGACCGGCTGCACCTTCACCCGGGTGAACAGTTCCGGGAACATCGCCATCATCGTCTCGCGGTTCTCCAGCATGTAGGAGACGCCGCTGGGCGTGCGGGCATTGTCCTCCAGCACCAGGAACTCGTCCGGGCCGGTGCGGACGAGATCGATGCCGGTGATGTGGGTATAGATGCCGCCGGGCGGGTTCAGCCCGACCATCTGCGGCAGCCAGGCCGCGTTGTTGCGGAACAGGCGTTCCGGCATCCGGCCCGATCGGATGATCTCCTGCCGGTGATAAAGATCGTGCATGAACGCATTGAGCGCCCGCACCCGCTGCTCGATCCCCTTCGACAGCTTGCGCCATTCGGCGCTGGTGATGATGCGCGGCACCATGTCGAACGGGATCAGCCGTTCCTCCGCATCATCCTCGCCATAGACGTTGAAGGTGATGCCGGTCCGCCGGAAGAAGCTCTCCGCCTCGAAATTCTTGCGCCGCATCCAGGCGCTGTCCTGCTGCGACAGCCATTCCTGATACTGACGATAGGCGTCACGCACCGATCCGTCGGGCGCCAGCATCTCGTCGAATTTGGGAAAGTCCGGCGCCGTCATAGCTTCCTTTGCATTTGGCTGCGCCGCACAATGGCACGGGGGATGCCAATCGCCAAGGTGCGCTTTGTAGCTATCAAACCGGTACGGTCCGCTCCAGTTCCTGTGCCACGGCGCGGATCGACTCTTCCGAATTGGAGAAGCCGATATGCGTGCAGCGCAACGCGACCGCCCGGTCGCGTTCCCCCGGATGGCCGGCGGCGCTGCGCGGCGAGATGATGCCGTCCCGCGGGCTCCACAAGGCGACGGTTTCCACCGGCGGCTTCACGTTGAGCTGCGCCTCCACCGGCGGCTGGCTGACCTCGTGCCCGGCGAGCAGCTGATACAGCCGCCAGGCATTGTTGGCGTAGGGCGTACCGGAAAAGGGCGAGCCCATGGTGATGACCTTGGCCACATCCTGCGGCTGCAGCTTGGCGATCTCCCGCGCGAAGATGCCGCCCAGGCTCCAGCCGACCAGCACGACCTCCCGGCCGTAGCGCGTGCGCACCTGCGCCACCCGCTCGGCGAGCAAGTCGAAATTCTCGACGCTGGGCCCCAGATTGAAGCCCAGGCCCCACTTCTTGGTCCGGTGGCCGGCCTCCTCCAGCTTGCGCGCCATGTAGCGCATCCGCACCGGATGCGTGCCCAGGCCAGGCAGCAGGACCACGACCTGCGGGTTGTGGGTTGCTGGCAGGGTGAAATCGGGTGCGAAGCGGCGGGTTACCGGCGCCACGAAGGACGCCAGCTCGCCCACCATCAGCCGGGCCGCCGGTCCGCGGGCCTCCGCCGGCGCGGGCACGCTGACAAGCGCTGCCCGCCTGGACATTTCGGCAAGCCACGGCGAGCGGGAGGGGAACGTGATCGATGACATGGCGGGGCTGTAACACAGATGACTTGTTGCTGCATTAACGTATGGGTGGCGTGGTGTTTCCGCAAATGAGCGGCCACCGACTCGGTACAGTGCCGGTTTCTGGCCGGATTGCGGAGCGGCCCTGCCCCGCCCATATTCCCGGACATGGCCGAACTCGTCATCCGCCGCGGACTGGAAGAGCCCGACACTTCGGGCAACTTTGTCCCGCACCGCCCCGCCCGCCCCGACAAGACCGAACCCGGCAAGCGGTTCGACCTGGTCAGCGAATACAGCCCCAGTGGCGACCAGCCGCGCGCCATCGGGGAACTGGTCGCAGCGACGCAGGATGGCGAACAGACCCAGGTGCTGCTGGGCGTCACCGGCAGCGGCAAGACCTTCACCATGGCCAAGGTGATCGAGGCGGTGCAGCGCCCGGCCTTGATCCTGGCGCCGAACAAGATCCTCGCGGCGCAGCTCTATGGCGAGTTCAAGAGCTTCTTCCCCAACAATGCGGTTGAGTATTTCGTCAGCTATTACGACTACTACCAGCCGGAGGCCTACGTCCCCCGCTCGGACACCTACATCGAGAAGGAAAGCTCGGTAAACGAGGCGATCGACCGGATGCGCCACTCGGCCACCCGTTCGTTGCTGGAACGCGACGATGTCATCATCGTCGCCAGCGTTTCATGCCTGTACGGCATCGGCTCGGTCGAGACCTACTCCGCCATGATCTTCGACCTGAAGGCGGGCGAGACGCAGGACCAGCGCGAGATCATCCGCAAGCTGGTGGCGCTGCAATACAAGCGCAACGATGTGAATTTCGCCCGCGGCAGCTTTCGCGTGCGCGGCGACAATCTGGAACTGTTCCCCAGCCATCTGGAGGACACCGCCTGGCGCATCAGCTTCTTCGGTGACGAGATCGAGGAAATCGCGGAGTTCGATCCGCTGACCGGCGCCAAGGGCCAGGTGCTGAAGGCCGTGCGCGTGTTCGCCAATTCGCACTACGTCACGCCCGGCCCGACCATGCAGCAGGCGGCGCAGGCGATCCGCTTCGAACTGCAGGAACGGCTGAAGGAACTGCACGAGGAAGGCCGCTTGCTGGAAGCCCAGCGGCTGGAACAGCGGACCAATTTCGACCTGGAGATGATCGCCGCCACCGGCAGCTGCAACGGGATCGAGAATTACAGCCGCTTCCTCAGCGGCCGCCTGCCGGGCGAACCGCCGCCGACCCTGTTCGAATATCTGCCCGAAAACGCGCTGCTGTTCGTCGACGAAAGCCACCAGACCGTGCCGCAGGTCGGCGCGATGGCCAAGGGCGACCACCGGCGCAAGATCACGCTGGCGGAGTACGGCTTTCGGCTGCCCAGCTGCATCGACAACCGCCCCCTGCGGTTCAACGAGTGGGACGCGATGCGCCCGCAGACCATCGCCGTATCGGCAACCCCCGGCTCGTGGGAAATGGAGCAGACCGGCGGCGTCTTCGCCGAACAGGTCATTCGCCCCACCGGCCTGATCGACCCGCCGGTGGAGATCAAGCCGGTCGAGGACCAGGTGCAGGACTGCATTGCCGAGTGCAAGGCGGCTGCCAAGCTCGGCTATCGCACGCTTGTCACCACCCTGACCAAGCGCATGGCGGAGGATCTGACCGAATTCATGCACGAACAGGGCGTGCGCGTGCGCTACATGCACTCCGATGTGGAGACGCTGGAACGCATCGAGCTGATCCGCGACCTGCGCCTGGGTGTCTATGACGTGCTGATCGGCATTAACCTGCTGCGCGAGGGGCTCGACATTCCCGAATGCGGGCTGGTCTGCATCCTGGACGCCGACAAGGAAGGGTTCCTGCGTTCCGAAACCAGCCTGATCCAGACGATCGGCCGCGCCGCGCGCAACGTGGATGGGCGGGTGATCCTCTATGCCGACCGCATCACCGGCAGCATGGAACGGGCGATGGCGGAAACCGGGCGCCGGCGCGAGAAGCAGCGCGAATATAACGAGGAACACGGCATCACGCCGCAGACCATCCGCCGCGGCATTGCCGACATCGTCGCGCATACCGCTGCGCAGGACGGGGTGCTGATCGGCACCGGCGATGACGAGCGCAACAACCTCGTCGGCCACAATCTGCGGTCCTACATCGAGGATCTGGAGAAGCGCATGCGCAACGCCGCCGCCGACCTGGAGTTCGAGGAAGCGGGCCGCCTGCGCGACGAGATCCGCCGGCTGGAGAATGACGAGCTGGGCCTGCCCGACAGCGAGAAGCGGGCACCGACGGTTGGCCGCAGCAACGAAGGCAAGCCAGGCACGCGCAAGATGCGGTACGGGAAGACGCAGAAGAAGTGGGGGAAGTAGGGGCAGGATTTATCCGCAGCTTGTCGCCAATTGCGGGCATCGCTGGCGCTTTGTAAGCTGAAGCCATGACCCGCATCGACAAGCTCTACGAACGCACGCTCGCCAGCTCGGGCGCCGGCGTCGCCTTCCGCGATCTTGAGCAATTACTGCGTGCGTTCGGTTTCGAGCATCTCCGCACCGCCGGCAGCCACCGCCACTACAAGCACCCGGCAGTGCCCTACATCCTCACCGTTCAACCCCGCGGCAAAGAGGCTGTGTCCTATCAGGTGAAACGCCTGCTTGCGGTAATCGAAGAGTATGACCTACATATGGAATCGTGAGCGCACCGCATTACCATATCAATCTGTTCTGGTCCGAGGAGGACGGCTGCTGGATAGCGGACGTGCCCGACCTGAAATACTGCTCCGCCCATGGTGACACCCCGGACGAGGCGATCGCCAATGTTCAGGACGCGATGGACGGTTGGATTGAGACGGCTCGGGAACATGGGCTCAACATTCCCGAACCTCGCTACCGTCCAGCCATCTACGCCGCCGCCTAGGGCTCTCCAGCCAGCACCTCCAGCAGCACCCGCTGGAATTCCGCCGGGTCCTGCACCATCGGCGAGTGACCCAGCCCCTCCATCCGCACCAGCTGCGCGTTCGGCAGGCGCCCGGCCGCCACCTCCGCCGCCTGCGGGACGGTGCTGACCGTCGCTCCCTGTGGCGCGGTATTCCCGCGGAACGCCGTCCGGTCGTGCTGCCCGATCACCAGCGTAACCGGCACCGCGATCTGCCCCAGCCGGTGCGCGGTCGGTTGCGTCTCGATCATGTCGGACAGTCGCGCCTGCGCGTCGCGCACCGTCTGGCCGTCCTCGCTCGCATATTGCCCGGCCAGCATGTCGACCCAGCGCTGGTACTCCGCCCGCCACTCGCCGCCATAATAGACCCGCTGCTGATAGGCGCGGATGCTTTGCGCATCGGTCCGCGCCTCTTCCGCCAGCAACGCGCCCAGCGGCGCGTAGGGCACCCCTTCCGCGATCGGATCGGACAGGCCCAGCGGATTGACCAGCACCAGCCGCTCCGTCCCGCCGGGCCACAGCAGCGCATAGTGCAGTGCCAGCATCCCGCCCGTCGAATGGCCCACCAGCACCGGTCGTTCCACGCCGGCGTCATGCAGCAACTGCCGCGTCAGGCTGGCGAGCTGGGCGAAGCTGTATTGGAAGCCAGCCGGCTTGGAGGATTTGCAGAACCCCACCTGGTCGGGCACGATCACGCGATAGCCCGCAGCTGCCAGCGCCCGCGCGGTCTCCACCCAGGTCACTGCGCAGAAGTTCTTGCCGTGCAGCAGCACCAGCGTCTCGCGCTGCGGCACTCCTTCGGCAGCGAAGTCGAGCCAGGCCATGCGCACCGCCTGCCCCTGCGCCTGCGCGTCGAACCAGTGAACGGGGGCGCCATAGTCGAAATGCTCCAGGTCCGCACCGACCTCCTGCGCAGCCGCGGCGCATGGCGCCATCAGGGTGGCGAGCGTGGCAAACAGCAATTTCATGCGGTGACTCCTGCCGTTTGCCGGCCAATTTGCCGGGCCGTGTGCCGGGCGATCCGCTGGCGCACCGGATCGTCCATGCGCCGCGCCACCCGCTTGATGCCGTGGAACACCATCGCCAGCCGCGGCGGGGCGCTGTCGGCCCAGGCCGCGTCATCCAGCGCGGCACCTGCGATCACCGCCTCCACATCCGCCATCCGCGCATGGAGGCCGACCATGCGTGCCTCCAGCCGGTTGAGCCCGCGGTCGATCAGACTGCCGAACCGCGTCGAGCGCATCGCGCCGGGCAGCAGAGCCAGGGCATAGACCGGCAGCAGAGAGGGGCGACACAGCACGTAAGGTGCCGCGGTGGGGGGCAGCCGCCGGTCATGGGCCCATGTGGGAAACAGCACCTCCTCAGCCACCGGCAGGGCGTCGATCAGCGCACCATGGGGCTCGACCGCATCGGCCAGCGCTGTCAGCATCGTCAGCGGATAGACCGATCCTTCCACCTGGCCGCCGACCGCCTCCGGGCAGTTCAATGCGTCCAGCAGCGGCGCCAGCGCCGGCGCCTGCGCCAGCATCCGACCGGTGTACCACAGGGAATCGCGCGTCACCTTGCGCGTTTCGTAACGTGCGCCCAGCGCGGGCGGATCGGGCAGCGGCCGCAGCAGCATGTCGTTGGATGAATGGAGGGAAACCGAACCGGCCGGGTCCATCAACCCTGCCAGAGCGCGGACATTGGCGAAATGACCGTTGATGATGCTGCCCCAACTGCTCGCGTGGCTGACATCGTTGACGATGCAGCGCCCCAGCCCCGCTTGGGCGAGAGCCGCCCGTACCTCGTCCTTGCCGACGGATCCGGTGGCGGAGACATGCAGCATGATCAGGCTGTCGGGTGCGAAGGTGGCGAAGTTGCGGCACTGGTCGACGATCACCGGCAGCTGTTCGTGCACCAGCAGCGAGATCGCATGGCGCGGGAGCGAAAGCCCCGCTGTGCCGTCACCGGCGTTGACCAAATGATCGTCCATCCTGCCTTTCCGGTGAGGTGCCCATGCGGCCAATCATCAACGGCAAAGGGAGCGCCGCTACAATTGCGAGAGCGATTGTCTGGCGCAGTCGGCGGCACTGCTCCAGCAAATTCTTGCAGGTTCCCCGCGGCCTGTGCGCATCGCCATTCGCCCGCTTGCAACAGCGCGGCAAGGGCGGCATCAGGCCGCATGATCCGCCGTGCCATCCCGCTGTCGCTGTTGTTCCTGGCCCTGTCCGCATGCGGCCAACCGGACGGGGATGGGGCCGATGTGCGTCGCTTCACCCGCACCCAGACGCGCGGCAACACCGATGCGGTGCTGGCGTCGCCCGACACCAGCAAGGCAGGCTGGACAGTCAGCGAGAATGGGCAGTCGATCGCCTATGGCGATGCCGGGGCGGAACCGTTCCTGACCCTGTCCTGTGCCCTGCGCTCCACGCCGGTGCAGCTGCAGATCGTGCGCCACGTGGCCGCGCGGCCCGGGCAGCAGGCGATGTTCCCGGTGATCGGCAATGGCGCGATCAGCCGCTTCAAGCTGGACGCGGCGCTGGTGGAGGGGCGTTGGCGCTGGGCCGGCGCGGTGGCGGCGACCGATCCGCAGCTGGCGGTCTTCTCCGGCCCGCGCGAGCTGGAAGCGACCCTGCCGGGCGGCGGCTCGCTGCTGGTCGGCCCCAGCCGCATCCCGGCCGAGTTCGTCCGCTGGTGCCGGGCAGGCGGCGCGATGCAGCGGGCGCAGCGGGTAGAGCAGGCGACGCAGGCGCTGGATTCGTCGGCGGAGCGATAGGCAGCGTACTGCCTTATCCAGCACCACTCGCCAGCCGCGGCAGGGTCGCGGGCGTCAGCACCTGTGGCAGCACCTGCCCTTCCCCGCCCGGCGCGTACCACAGATAGAGCGGCACGCCGGCTGCGCCATGGGCGGTCAGGAAGCGGGTGATCGCGGGATCGGGCCGGGTCCAGTCGCCGCGCAGCGCGACCACGCCGGCCCGCTGGAACGCCGCGCGGGTCGCCTCCCGCTCGATCGCGGCACCTTCATTGACCTTGCAGGTCAGGCACCAATCGGCGGTGAACCACACGAATACCGGCTTGCCGCTCGCCCGTGCCCGCGCCAGCGCGGCTTCGCTGAACGGTCGCGCCGCCAGCACGCCGCCCTCCGCCCGCACTTCGCGCGCGGCGAAAGCGTTCGGCAGCAAGCCGATGGCCAGCACGGCCAGCACCGCGGGTCCTGTCGCAAGACTCCACCGCCCACGCTGTCGTACGATCAGCAATCCCACCGATGCCAGCGCCAGCAGCAGCGCCATGATGGCGAAGGGCGTGCCCCCCAGCCGCCACGCCAGCCACGCCAGCCCCAGCGCGGTCAGCGCCATGGGGACCGCCATCAGCCGGCGGAACCACTCCATCCAGCGCCCGGGCCGCGGCAAGGCGCGGCGCAGGCCCGGCACGAAGCCGAGGAGAAGGAACGGCAGCGCCAGCCCCAGCCCCAGCGCGGCGAACAGCACCAGCCCCTGCCATGCCGGCAACAGCAGCGCCGCGCCCATCGCCGCGGCCATGAACGGGCCGGTGCACGGCGTCGCGACGAATGCCGCCAGCAGGCCGGTGGCAAAGGCGCTGGAGCGCCCGCCCTTGCGCGTGATCGACAGCGATGGCAGCTCGTACAATCCCGCCAGATTGGCGGTGATGGCGACGGCCAGCACCAGCAGCGCCACGACCACGCCGGGCTGCTGCAACTGGAACGCCCAGCCGATCTGGCTGCCGCCCGCACGCAAGGTCAGCAGCAGCGCGCCGAGCGCCAGGCAGGCGAGGATCACGCCCGCCGAATAGGCCACCGCCTCGCGCCGCGCACCCGCCGCGCTCTCCCCGGCACGCGCCAGGGTCAGCGCCTTCAGGCTCAGGATCGGGAACACGCAGGGCATCAGGTTCAGCACCAGCCCGCCCAGCAGCGCCGCGCCGACCAAGGCCCAGAACGGCGCTCCACCCTCCCCGCCGACCGGATCGCCCCCGGTGGGCACATCGCCCGCTGCGCCGGTGAAGCGCACGCCGCGACCGGCGCCGTCAAGCGTCAGGATGCCGAACAGCTCCTGCGGCGCCGCGCCCACGCCTGCACGGGGCAGCTCGGCCACCAGCCAGTCGCCACTGCGCGTGAAGCGCTGCTCTCCCGCGTAATCGACCAGCTGCTCGGTCCCGAGGAACAGATGCGGCTGGGTCAGCTGCGCGCTGGCGGGCAGCGGGACGGCGATGCGCAGGGCGGCATCGGTCAGTTCGAAGCGGGCCGGCTGGTCGATCAGCGGCGGCAAGGCGGCGCGCCACTCGTCAAACCGTGTGTCGCGCGCCGGCTGCGGCAGGCCCGCTCCCGCCACGGCCAGCCGCAGCGTCAGCGTCGCGCTCTCGGGCACGCAGATTGTGTCGGTGCAGGCGAGCCAGTCCGCACGCAGCTCGATCGGCGCGATCCCGCCCGCGATCGCGGAGGCGCCCGCCGGCACGCGCAGCGGCAGCAGCACGGCATAGGGCCCTTCATACACGTGGTTCATCAGCCCGCCGATCAGCAACGTGTGCGGCACGGGATAGAGCGGCTCGCCCGCGCTCCACCCGTCCGGCAGGCTCCAGCTCAGGCGCATGCCGTAACCGGCGTCGCCGGGATTGGACCAATAGCCGTGCCAGCCGGCCTCCGGCACGAATCGCAGCGCCAGGTCCACGGCACCGCCCGGCTGCGCCGGAGCTTCGGCCACCAGTTCCGCGGCGATGTGGTTGGGGCCGGACGGGCGCGCGACCTGCGCCTGCGCGCCGCCGACCCAGAGCAGCGCGAAAGCGGCCAGGAGGGCCCGCATCAGGAGCATCGTGCTTGCGCGCATCGTGGCCCCGGCTCTAGGACGCGGGCCTATGACGGACAAGCGCGAACTCCTGATCCTGGGCGGTGGCCTGGTGGGCATGACCCTGGCCCTGGCCGCGGCGAGGAAGGGCATGGCCAGCCATGTCGTCGACCGCGCCGACCCGGCCGAGCTGACGGCAGAAGGGTTCGACGGGCGGGCGAGCGCGATCTCCACCGCCAGCTGGAACCTGTTCACCAACATCGGCATCGGCGCCAGTGCAGAGGGGGGGCTGGAGCCGCTGGGCCAGCCGATCGCCTCCATCGCGGTGACCGATGGGCTGCGTCCGGGCCGGATCGACTTCACGCCCGAACCGCATGAGGGCACTTTGGGCCGCATGTTCGCCAATCGCGACCTGCGCCTGGCGCTGTTCCGCGCGGCAGAGGCCGAACCGCTGATCGCCTGGCACCAGCGTGCGCAGGTGGTGGAGCGGCACCGGGACGAACATGGCGTGGCGGCCGTGCTGGCGGACGGCACCCGGCTGGACGCATCGCTGATGGTCGCCGCCGAAGGCCGCCATTCGCCCACGCGGGAGGAGGCGGGGATCGCCGTCGCTCGCTGGGATTATCGCCACCGCGCGATCATCGCCGGCCTGACCCATGCCCGCCCGCATGAGGGCGTCGCGTGGGAAATCTTCTATCCCGCCGGACCTTTCGCTCTGCTGCCCCTGACCGACGATGCAGAAGGGCGCCACCGCAGCGCGCTGGTGTGGACCGTGGGGGAGGACGACGCCCGTGGCGTGCTGGCGCTGTCGGACCGTGCCTTCGCGGCGGAGGTCGCCAAGCGCATGGGCGGCATGTTCGGCACGGTCGCCCTGAACGGCCCGCGCACCTCCTATCCGCTCGGCTTCCACCATACGGCCCGCATCACGGCGGAGCGGCTGGTGCTGGCGGGCGATGCGGCGCACGGCATCCATCCCATTGCCGGGCAGGGCCTCAATCTGGGCCTGCGCGATGTGGGCGCGCTGGTGGAGGTGCTGGCCGAAGGGCGCCGGATCGGGCTGGACATCGGCGATGCGCAACTGCTGGCCCGTTACGAAACCTGGCGCGGGCTCGACGCCTTCACCGTGGCGCTGGCGACCGACGGGCTGACCCGCCTGTTCGGCATCCCCGGCCGCCTGCCCAGCGCGGTGCGGCGTCTGGGCATGGGGGTCGTGCAACGCGCGCCCACCCTGAAGCGCTGGTTCATGGACGAGGCGCGCGGCGTGTCCGGCGACCTGCCCGAACTACTGCGCGGGTAACCCTCCTCTCGTCATCGCGAGGAGCCGCAGGCGACGCGGCGATCCAGCGCGGCAAGCGCGACGCTGCTGGCCCTGGATCGCGTCGCTTCGCTCGCGATGACGATCGGAGGTTGGCTACTCGGCTGGTGCTGCTGGTGTCGGCACGGGCACCGGCTCAGGTGCCGGCTCGGCCAGCGGGCTGAGCTGTTCCACCGGCTGGCCGGTGCGGTCGCGCAGCGCGCGGGCGTCAAGGATGGCGGTGGTCTCCAGCAGCTCCAGCGCGTGCTGCGCGGCGGAGTAGCGGCGGGCATCGGTGACCCAGGCGGCCGCGCTGCCGGCATTGGGCAGCAGCCGCACCTCGGCAATGGCCGGGTCGATGCGGCCGGTTTCCAGGAACAGCCGGGCGCGCTGCAGCCGCTGCTCGGCCGCGGGCGAAGGCGTATCCTCCCGCCGAATCACGAACAGCGTTCCCGCCTCGCGCCTGAGCCAGGCGAGCACGCCTTCGTCGTCGGGCGGGCCTGCCAGCTGGGAGTGGAGGCCGTCCAGCCGGGCGATCAGCTGGTCCAGCGTGATCGGGTTGGCGGCGGCGGCGATCACCGTTCCCACGGCACGAGGCTGCGCATCGGCGAAGCGCAGGCGCAACTGGTCGGCAAGATAGCCGAGCGGCGATCCGCGTTCGAGCGCACGGCGGGCGGCAAAGGCGATCAGCAATCCTTCCGCCCGGGCGGCATTGCCCGACGCGGCCTGGGCCCTCAGGTCGAGCTGCGCCAGGCGCTGCTCCATCGCGGTGACCCGCGCCTCCATGCCCTGCTGCATCTGCGCTGCTGACAGCGGCTGGCGCGCGAGCGGCGGGGTAGACCGCGGCGCTGGGCTGGGGGCGGGCGCGGGGGCTGCGAACAGCGTTCCGGCGGCGATCTCGTCGCGGTGATCCAGTGCAAAGACACCAGCCGCACCCACCACGAAGGCAGCCAATGCGGTGGCCAGCAGCAGCCGGGTGGTGCCATTGTTGCGGGTGCGCATGGGGGCCGGGTAGCTGTCGTCCATCATCTCTCCTCCCCCCACTGCGCTGCGTCATGGCACATCTTGGCCGCGAGTGCCAAGAGCGCGGCGTCGGTCGGCTGGGCCGGGCAGCGCAGCTCGGCCCA
>Ga0210040_10004411_pt1 | contig 18412 bp, 1 predicted proteins | sample CryGeyCG12114_NA_FD_185462 | JGI IMG/M metagenome (GOLD analysis project Ga0210040, IMG submission 185462) | Groundwater microbial communities from aquifer - Crystal Geyser CG19_WC_8/21/14_NA (SPAdes) (version 2) | ecosystem: Environmental > Aquatic > Deep subsurface > Groundwater | place: USA...
AACTTAGCTTATATAAATTTTTAAATAATTACTAGCTATATTCTTATTCTATATAGTATTTACTTACTTAGTATCTTAATTATTTACTTAGTCTAGCTTATTCTTAAGATCTTAAGTTTACTTACTTCTAAGTATTTACTTAGTAGCTACTTATTTAAGCCTAGTTACTAGCTTATTAAGTAGTAAGATATTAATATTTAGCTCTTTAATTACTTTATTATTATAAAGTATATTAATAAGCCTAACTACTTATTCTTTAATTATACTTTTTTTTTATTCCTTTTATAGTATAAAGACTTATTAAAAATAATATTATATATAGTAATTACTTAATTAAGCGTTAGAACTTATATCTTATAGATATTTAATACTTAGTATCTAACTAAGTATTTAATATAGCCTCTTAGGTTTACTTTAAAACTTTATTTATCTTACTTAGCTATACGCTCTTAATTTAAAGAGTATATATAGTAGCTATAAGTATAGATTCTACTTTAGTTAGGTTAAAGATTAGTAGTTCTTTACTTTACTTCTACTAGTTTATAGTACTAAAAGTACTAATAAAACTAGTTCTTAAGTACTTTATTAAGTAATTAGTAGTTATAAAGTATAATTAGACTTATATTATAAAGATAGCTTACTACTTTTATAATCTTTAGCTATAGATCTTAAAGAAGATCTACGCTTATACGTATAACTATACTCTTCTTAATAATTTTTTTTCTTACTTTTTTAGCTAAGCTACTTAGCTTATAAGTATAAGATAGTAAAGTAATAATCTTAATACTTATTTTATTTACTTAATCTTTATACTTTAATCTCTCTTACTATAAGTAAGTTATAGCGTTATTATTTTAATTAATATATACTACTTTAAAGTTATACTTTATATAAGCGCGCTTAATATAGCTAGTAATTACTTTTATAATTAACTTTAGTAACTTATCTTATAAGATTACTATAGTAATCTTACTAGTAAACTTCTCCTTAATTATTAGTACTTATTATTCTCCTAATTATTTACGTAGTATATTAAATAGATTTTATAAAATATAAAAGTATAGCTATAGTAATCTTTCTTTAAGCTTACGTAAGATAACTTAAGTAGTATAAGTAACTAAGTAGTTAGTATATTTAGCTCTTTATATACTTATAATTTTAATATTCTATACTATATAAGTAAGTACTTATAGCGCTTATTAGCCTAGATATCTAGATCGTTAATACTATAAGGCTTTATCTCTTTTCTTAATCTAAAGCTTTTATAATTTTCTAGTTATATTTATAATTATTAAGAATAATAAATAATAGTAAATTAGCTTATATTTAAGAAATATAAAGTTATACTAGTAGTAAAGCTTTACTATTACTATATTATTACTAATTATTCTATACTTTAGTATACTATTTAGGCCTAAGTACTATATATTTACTTTCTTAAGTAGATACTTAAAAATAATATTTATATAAAAACTTTTAATAATCTTAATATTCTTTAGTAGTAGATTTTCTATCTTTTCTTTATAGATACTATTAATTACTTTCTTAATTACTTAATCTTTATAACTCAATACTAGAAGTAACTAAGTACTAGTATTAATACTATCTTTTAGTTTTACTTTCTTTAATTAAACTTTAATTATTAACTAAGTATACTACTCTTTTACTATTAAGAATAGTACTTATTAATAATAGATAAGTAGTATATAATATACTATATACGCCTAGTATTAAATTATCCTTAAAGTATATAAAGTTAATTAATATAGCTTATAGAGAACTTAGATAATTAGTAAAAAATTTATTCTTACTTAATCTACTTAAGTTTATAAGCGCTATATCTAACTAAAGCTTCTAATTTAAGCTAATAATTTTTATATAAAGATTAAAGTTTTTAGGCTTAGCTAGCTATTTAATAATCTTAGTATAGTCTAGATTTATTAGCGTAATAGGTACTTAATTACTTAAGTATAATTTAGTATATACTATTTCTAATTACTTATACTTAATTAGCTTCTAGTTATATATTCTACTTTTACTTAGCTTATATAGATACTTAATCTTATTAGTATTTAGATTAATAAAGTACTTTTTTTAAGTAGTAATCTTTTACTTATAAATATTATAAATACGCCTTTACTTAAGCTTAGACTAATCTTAGCTTTTTAGAATATAAGTAAAAATATATATAATACTTAATTTATAGTTATAGCTCTACTACTAATAGCTACTTATATTATAATTACTTAGTAAAAGTCTCTAGCTTATTCTAGTATAAATTTCGCTCTAATTATATTAAAGAAATCCTATATTATAAAGTCGCCTTTAATATTAGTAATCTTAAAAGCTTAGGCTTATATATATAGTATCTACTATTATATAAGTTATATAGTAGGCTTAATCTATTTATTATATACTTTAGCTAGATACTTATAGTACTTTTAGTATACTAATATTACGTTAGTAGAGTTAATTAAGGCTAGTTTATTATATAGCTTTCTAATTAGAGCCTAAAGAGTAGACTAGTTCTCTAATAAAAGTATAATTTAAATAAGTATAAGTAGCTTATATATAATAGTCTTATTAATCTAGTTAAGTATATTATTAAGCTTTATAGTAGTCTTTTTCTATTAATTAAACTTAATCTTTTAAATAACTACTTTTTTTAAGTATATAATTATTACTTTTATCTAATTATCTTTTGCTTTCTAGTAGCTATTATTACTTATTCTTAGTAGATTATTAAGCTTAAAGTAATCTAGTTCTTAATTATTAATTAGATCTTATATCTCTTTTTTTAGATTAATAAACTTCTAGATACTCTTACTTCTATAGTAGAACTTAAGCTAAGTATACTAGTATAGCTAGTCTAATTAGCCTTTAAGTAATATATTAGGTATATTAACTTAGTTATTACTTATTATAAGCGTATATATATATATATAGATTAAGAGATAATAAAGTAGTTTAATTATTCTAAACTTTTAGTAATATAAAGTATATAAAGAGAATTATTACTATAACTTTATAACGCTAGACTTATAACTATTAGAGCTAAGTAAGCTTAGAACTTAGATTAAAATAAGTATATTAATTAGATAACTACCTAAGAAAAGATTAGATAAAAATCTAGTATATATACTCCTCCCTTAGAGGGCCTTAATTACTAAACTTCTAGACTTAATCTTATAATCTACCTTAGCTTAAACCTCTATACTATAATACTTATATTAGCTTATATTAGCTTATATTAGCTTATATTAGCTTATATTAGCTTATATTAGCTTATATTAGCTTAAAATATACTTTTATTAGCTTATATTAGCTTAGATAAGTACTTATAATAGCTTTAATAAAAATTTATTATAAGCTTATTACTTAAAATAAGTATACTTAAGAATTATTTATTAATATGTTTAATAAAGTAGATTTAATCTAGACCTATTAATAGTAATAAAACTTTATTACTAAGTAATTTTAAAAGTTGTAAAATTTATTTATAGCGTTTATATAATTACTTATAAGAAGCTTATAATAGTATTTATAATCTTTATAAAGATTTTTACTACTTTACTATATAATTAATATAAACTATTTAAAAAAGCTATAAGTATAAGTATAAGTATAAGTATAAGTATAAGTATAAGTATAAGTATAAGTATAAGTATAAGTATAAGTATAAGTATAAGTATAAGTATAAGTATAAGTATAAGTATAAATTATAGTATAAGTATAGTATAAGTATTAGTCTAAGTACTTATCTAAGTTAAATAAATACTCTATAGTAACTCTTAAGCTATTTTTTAAAGCTAAAAAATAGCCTTTAACTAAGCTAAGAATAAGTAAATTATACTAAATAAAGATTTTGAAGTTATTAATATATAGTTTAAGTTATATAATAAGATAACTATTAAGTATAGTATTAACCTATATAATATATATAACTTTAATATAACTAGCTTTTAATAAGTATTATAAGCTTATCTAAAGTTATTTTAAGCTACTTCTCTTTATATTACTATTTACTTCTTTTTATATTACTTTCTACTTTATATAACTAATAAGCTTAGTAATTTACTACTATAAGTTATTATAATACTAGTTAGTTATTACTATTAAAAGCTCTAATAATTATAGATATCTATACTATACTTACTAGATACTAAAAGTAATCTAGAAGTTTTCTTCTTCTCTACTAAGTTTATTATGCTTTATTTCTAGCTTGAAGAGTTTTCTTTTATAATTATAGTAACTTTTACTTATAAAAGATCTTTATAAGCTTTATATAGTACTATATAGCTATATAAGTATATTTTAATTATTTATATATTATTAATTATTACTATAAAGTACTTACTGTTAAGCTTTATTTCTTTTTTTTTAATTTTACTTCTCTTCTTATTTTATAGTAGATTAGTTATTTTAAAAAACCTATTTAATAGCTAAATAAATTACTAAAAGATAACTATTAAAGATTAATATATTCTATAATATTTTAAGTACTAAAGAAAAGAAGTATAAAGTATACTTTATAAAGTTAATAAAGTAACTACTATTAATAGTAGTTACTATTATAAGAAAAGTATAACGTTTTATAAGATCTTAGCTATTATAGTTAATATATAATAATTATACTTACTTAAGTAAACTTACTATACCTAATATATTAATAATATAGTAGTATTAGTAGTAAAAGAAGTAGTAAAGAAAACTTTAATAAGAAAGAAAAAAAGTAACTTAGAAGAAAATAGGTAGTATATTAGAGCTATTAGTAACATCTAATCTATAGTTATAATAAATAAAAAACTAAACTAGCTAAGCTTAGCTTAAAGCTAACTTACTAATACTTAAAGTAATTATTTTAAGGAGTTTAGTAGCTATATATAAGTAAAAGCTTACTTTACTAGTTATAGCTATATAGCTATTACGTAAAATTATTTTAAATTTCTAATACTTTATTTATTAGGTAGTAGAATTTTACTTATTTTAGACTTAGTCCTTTTTTATATACTTTATCTTAAATCTTCTCTATAACTATAAGATAGCTTTAGCTACTTAGAAAATCTAACTTAGTACTTAATTTAGTACTCTAATTAGTTTACTAATAACTAATTATAATAGTAATAGCCTTTAACTTATAGCCTTATTTTCTTCTTAGTAAGTAAATAAACTAATATTAAATATTAATAATAACTAGTCTATACCTCTCTATTATTTTATTATCTTATCTTCTTTATTTTATCTTACTTTACTTTCCTTTTACTAAACTAATAACTTAGTACTTTTTACTATAAGTTACTATAAAGTTAGTTAAGTATACTTTATATTACTAATCTTAAAGATTATTACTATCTATACTCTACTTACTAGTTACTATATATAGCTAAAGAAACGCTTTTTTTTTACTTAGCTCTTTAGTAGCTATTTTTACTAATAAGCTCTTAAGTATAGTTTCTTACTTATAAAGTATAAGGATACTACTATATTAGTAGAGTATATAGTAGCTAAAGTAGTATATAGTAATAGTATTCTTACTACTTATATAGGCCTTCTATTACTTAGTATTATTCTTAATAATAATAGTAAGAATCTAGTAGTTTTTAGCTACTTTATAGTACTACTTTAGACTAAGTACTCTATTTTACTAGAACTACCTTACTTTTTTATATATTATATTAATATTATTAGTAGAAAAGAAGACTACTAAAAGAGCTTAAAAGAACTAGCTAAAGAACTTTTTAGTTAGATTAAGTATTTTAAAGTTAATAGTTAATATCTTATAGTATAGTATAAATATAATTAATTATTTATTCTAGGATTAAGTTAATATAGTAGTAAAGTATAAAGTATAAGTAAACTTACTAATAAAGAAGAGTAGTAGAGTTAGTAGTAGTAATAAAAAGTTAAAAATTATATATAAATAAAAAGAATACTACTTAGAAAATAAGTAGCTTTAAGCTAGTATAATATATATTCTTATCTATAGTACTAATAAAGTTACTAACTAAGTCTTATAACTTTACTAAGTCTAGCTTAAAGAAATCTTATTATACTTAAAGTAAATTTTTAAAGAGTTAGATACTATATTAAGAACTTAAGGCTACTGCTTAGATCTCTTAGTACTATTAATTTTATTTAAATTACGCTTTTATTTATTTAGGTAGAGCAATTTTACTTATTTAAACTCTTATTTTAAATACTTTAAGACTTTAATTTAACTATATAATATTATAAAAGAAAATAACTATAAGACTATAAGCTTAGTAAAGTAATATATATTCTATATTTAGGAAAAAACTTTTTTTAGTATTTAAAAATATATTTTTATATATTTATACTAGAAACTTATTATAAAAAATATAAAGCTTTAGAACTTATTTCTTTAAATATATAGATTATATTAAATTAGCTTAATATATAGCTATATACTTTACTAGTATTATACTAAAAAAAACTCTATAGTAGTCTAAGATACTAAGTAATATATTAGAGTTTAGATTATAGTTATAGTTTATATATACCTTATTTTAGTACTTTTTTTAAAATAGTATAAGCTAGCTTCTTATAGCTAATAAAAAGTACTAAGCTTATACTATACTAGAATATACTACTAGCTACTTATAACTATAAGCTTAAAGAGTAATTAGTAGTAATAACTTAGTATAAAATATATAAAAAGAAGTACTTCTATACTAGTAGTATTTTAAGATATAGTAATAGAGTATTAAAAATAGTTCTAATACTATTTTTAATCTAGTAGATATAAAATACTATATATATAGAGACCTAACTTAATTTTAAAAAAATAAGTAATAAAAAGAATACTAAAAGATTTAAAAATTATCTATAGCTTATTATTAAATAATTATAAAGTATACTTTATATATAAGTAAGTAAGTAAATAAAGTTTAAATATAGTTTTAGATCTAATTAAGTAGAAAGTAGTAAATAAAAAGCTAGTAAAAAGCTATACGCTAGCTTCTTATATAAAAAAAAAAGAACTTAGTAAGCTAGTATATATATTAAGCTCTAAGAAAATAGTATAAGTACTAATATATACTAGTTCTAAATAATTAAAATAAAAAAAAACTTTTTTAACTTTTTTATAATAATATTAAAATTAAATATAATAAGCTATAAAAAGTTTATTACTTAAATTTATATACTAAAAAGTATATTATTTAGTACTAAGCGCTTATTACTAAGTACCTATAACTAGGTAGTTTCTTAATACCTAGTACTTCTATACTTACTACTAAGTAGTTATATACTTATAGTATAGTAAAGAGTTTTCTAGATTTAGTAAGCTTTTAACTAGTTAAGAATATTTTTAGAGTACTTATAGCCTCTAGTAAAGTAGTATCTATAATAAGTACTTATAGCTAATATTATAGTAACTATAAAAGAACTAGCTATAATATAAAAAGCTATATAGAAACTACTAATAGCTTATTAGAATTAAAAGTAAGTATATAGTTTATTATATTAGATATAAAATAAAAACTAAGAAACTTAAAAAGTAGTAAGTAGTAGAAAATAAGAAGTAGTTATTAAGCTTAGTACGTTTTAGTAGATTTAGTAAATTTAGTAGATTTAGTAGATTTAGTAGATTTAGTAGATTTAGTAGATTTAGTAGATTTAGTAGACCTAGTAGTTTAGTAAGCTTAGTAATACTTTATATTATAGAGTATATTATACTAAAAAATAATTTTATTAAAGTAATATTAAATTATATTAGATATATTCTCTTAGTTTATAAAAGAAGAAAATATTTATATCTATATAGATTATTAAGTAAAATCTAATAGTAATATTATATCTAGAGCCTTAGTTAGCTACTTATTAGTAAAGAATATTATCTAAACTACTAGAGTATATCTCTTATAGATATAGTAAATAATAGCTATATTTATAGTTAAATATAGTAGCTCTATATATTATTATTAATAAATTACTTCTTAGAGATAACTTAATTCTTTTTTATATACTCTAACTTATAGTATACTTTAAAGAAAGATAGAAGTATAATTACTAAATATAATACTATTCTCCTATTACTAAATATAATACTATTCTCCTATTACTAATATAAATTAATATAAACTAGAGCTACTATAATATATATTACGGTATATATACCTATTAAGCCTAAGTAGTACTTAAAGATCTTTTTACTATAATAGTTATAAGCCCTTCTTTCTACTACTTAAACTTAAGTAGTACTCTCTAGGATTATTACCTAAGTAAGTAACCTTAAGTAAGAAGTAAAAAAGATAGGTAAAATAAGAGAATATTTATAAGTTTAGTACTTACTAGCTACTCTATATAGATTACTCTAGAAGAAAAAAAGTATTCTAGATAATCTAAGGAGTGTATTATAGTATATATACCTATTAAGCCTAGGTAGTACTTAAAGATCTTTTTACTACGATAATATATACTTTTATTTTCCTATTATTACTCTCTAATATAAATCTAAATAGATTAAGGAAAAGAGAAGCTACTATAGTATAAATATATAAATAGCTAGCGCTTAACGTATAGGTATCTACTATATTATAGTATAGGTAGGTTCTTACCTAAGTACTATAATAGTACTTCTTTTTTATATCTATACTATATACTACTTTATATTTCTTATTTCTTCTTCTAGCCTTAGTAAGTTCTTCTTCTTAATCTATTTCTTCTTAAGTAGCTTAATATATAGTAAGCTTATTAAAATCCTTTTCTATTATAAAGGCGTTAACTATAGTAGTTACTTCTAATATCGCGTTTTTAGCTTTAATATTATTATATAGTAGTATAGAAGTAGTTAATAGTATTATAGATAATAGAGGCTCTAAGCCTAATAGTTCTAGTTTTAGCGCTAGGTAGATCTATCTATACTTTAACTCTTTATTACTAGCTACGTTAGTAAGCGTAATACTTAACGTAGAAGATAATTTAATTTATTTTAATACCTAGAAAAGTTATAAGCTTATACTAGCTATACTAGGTAATACTAAGAAGTATACTATAGAGTCTAAGCTACGCTATTACGTATCTTACTCTTAAAGTACATTTTCTATAATAGTAATAATAGCCTTCTATTACGTAAGCGCCTTCTTAACTACTTAGATTACTTCTTTCTTTAACTTAATTAATTTATACTTATACTTAAGTAACTTACGTATCTTCTTAGTATTAAGAGTAACTTTCTTAGAAGATATATTTAGCTCTATTATAGTAATATTAGAGAGAAAAGGAAGAGAAAAGAAAGAATAAGAGAAAATAGTTAGTATACTAATAGTCTTAAGAAAACTATAGTAGTAGCTAGTTAGTAATATCTTAGTAAGTAACTATATACTCTCTCTTTCTTCTATACTTAGTCTTACTAATATTAGAAATAGATTTTACTTCTAGTAGTATAATATCTTATCTAACCTAATACTAAGCTACTTCTCTTCTTATTCTCTAGTACCTAAGTAAAATTATACCCTAGCTATATTAGTAAATAGCTTACTAATTATAGAATATATTTTCTATATTTATAATAACTACTATAAGATATTATAAGAAGTACTAAATTACTCTAGAAGGAATATAGTATAAGAAGTATAATCTATACTACTTCTTAGAGTATTATTATAGTTTAGAGCCTAGTATAGTAACTTAGTTAAATTAATAAAAATCTAAGACGTAGAGGTAATAGGTATAAAGAGCTACTATAAGGTTATCTTCTATAAAGATACTAAGAGGCTAGCTAAGGCGCTAGTATACTAGTACTATACTAGCTATAGATCTCTATCTTAACTCTTATATCTCTTTCTATTAAATAAGCTTTATACTTTTATAAAGTATATAAAATATCCTATAAGTATAAAGCTATATAAACTACTACTTTTATAACTTACTCTTATCTTTTATAGTACTTTTTCTACTACTATTACTTTTACGCACTAGCTAAAGTACCTTAGTAACCTACTTATCTAGTTTAATAAGATAGTTACTTAGCTAAGTAAGATAAGAAGTAGCTATTTATATAGGTAAAGATATATACTAATCTAGAGAGCTATAGAGCTATATATCTAGAGCTTTTAAGAATAACTAGCTATCTTTATAAAAGCTAGACTTTTTAGCTTTAGTTATAAGTCTTATAGCGTAGATAATAACTAGTTAACTATTATTATTATAGTTATTAAATATAGTATAAGGTCTTAGCTAACTAGAGTAATAGTTATAGAAGTTCTTTATAGTATCCTTACTACTTTATAAGTTATAGTATAGTTACTATAACTTTAATTAATTACTACTCTTCTATTTGACCTTATATACTAGTAGACCTTTATAACTTATATATAAGTCTATTATATTTAGTTATATATATATATATTAAGTACTTAAATAATTTTATAGTACTTACTTTTATTATTATTAAGGTAGACTACTTAAAGTAGCTTATTATTATAGAGCTATCTTAGTAGTAGATTATTATTATATATATATAAGAGCTATAAATAGAAAGTAAGAAAAAATTCTTTTAGTTAAAGTAGTAGGTTAAGCTTATAAGCTATATTACTATTAATAACTTACTTAACTTAGTAAAATCTTAAGTTCTTATAATTAAGTAATTTAACTAGTTATTTAGTATAGATATTATATATATCTAGTATAACCTAGTTACTCTCTTAGAACTATAGTATAAGTAAGCGTATATTATTAGTATACTTACGTATTCTTTCTTAGGTCTATACTAGCTTCTCTTATAATTATTATTATAGTTATTATAATTATATAGTAAATATATTAGCGTAATAATATTAGTTATATTAAGTTATTATTATATAAAGCTATAGAGTATATAGAGGTTTAAGGCCTATATAGAGCTTATAGCCTTTAGTAGCCTAAGATAGAGAAACTTTAGTTACTAATAATACTTTAGAGTTAGCTTTAAATTTAGCTAGTAGTAGTAGTTATAACTAGTTATCTTATAAGTAGTTTATATACGCTTATAGATACTACTTAAAGCTAGTATTAGTAATTTCTATTTAGCTATCTAATTTAAGATAATAAGATATTAAGAGCTTAAGCTTTATTCTTATTTTATTATAGAGACGTTTCTAGAAATATAATATAAACTAGTAGCCTTTATTAGAGATAATAGTATATAAGTAGCTTTTCTTATACTAAACGTATTTAATAAAGGTGTCTATAACTATAGCTACTTCTAGATTCTCTATAAAGATAAATTTATATTTCTTTAAAAGTCTATCTACTACTACTATAATATATCTATACGTTTAGCTATACTAAATTAATAGTAGTAGTAGAGTAATAAAGTTAATAAAGATATTCTCTTAGTATTATTCTAGTATAGGTAATAAATAGAGTAAACTATATTTAGTAGTATATTAGTAAATAAGGTAGTTATTAATAAACTTTAAGACTATTAATATAAGTTTTTACTAGTAGTACTATTATATAACTTATTAATAGGTTACTATATATTTTCTATAGCTACTTATAGGCGTATTATAAATCTATTTAATAATATAAGTTCTTAATTTATTACTAAAAGGTACGTATAAATATCCTTTATTAATAAATAGATAACTATTTTTAATAGTAAAGTTACTTATCTCTATACGTAGTCTATCCTAGATAAGTTACTATAGGATATAGTAGTTATTATTATTCTTAGCCTCTATAAGCTTCTTTAAGTAGTTATTAGTTAGGTATAGTATAGAGATAACTTTATCTAAGAACTTATTATTAGCGTTATATAGTTTATTATATAGATTAGCTTTATTAGAGATAGTATATTCTAATATAAGTAGAATTACGTTTATAGTTCTTTTAGCTAGTCTATATATTATATATATAATATTACTAATAAGATAAGTATCTTTATTAAAGTATATAGTAGTAAAGTAGATAGCTTTATAACTACTTCTATTACTACTATTATATAAGTATTTCTTACTAATAAGCTATTCTAGCTATAATAAAGCTTATTATTAATTTATAATATAGTTATCTTATATATTAATAAGTAAGTCTTTAGGTTAGTATATTAAGCTATCTAGCTTCTTACCTTACTTACCTAGATAGTACTTAATATAGAAATTAAACTCTAATAAGAACTTAGCTTAGTAGATCTATTATTAGTTAAGATCCTATTTTATTATAAACTATTATAGTCTTTTATAGTTAGTAAAGACTTTAATAGAAAATAGAGCTCTAGTAAGCTTAGGTCTCTACTCTTTAAAAGCTCTTATAATTACTAAAAGCTTCTTATTATATATTTTATAATTATACTCTATAAGTATTATTTTCTTTAATATAAATATAACTAGCTATAAAGTACTATCTACTTAGGTCTATAATAGTATAGCTACGTATACCTAGTTTAAAGCGTCTAATTTAATAATATAAAGTAAATCTAAATTAAAGTAAGCTAATACTAGGCCTTTTATAAAGACCTCCTTTAATTACTTAAAAGCTTAAAGTTCTAGTCTATCCTCTTTAAGTAAGAACTTATAAGTATCTAGTTTTTTCTAAGTAAGTACTATTAAGAGTTTTATAATCTTAGAGAAGCTAAAAATAAAGTATTAGTAAAAGTTAGTAAATTTTAAAAAAGATTAGATATCTTTAATAGTCTATAGCGCTTTTTATTCTTAAATAGTATAGATTTTCTTAGAGTCTATCTCTATACTATCTAGTATAATAATTAGTCTTAGGAATTTAATACGCTATATCTTAAACTTATACTTACTAATATTTAAGTATAGGCTAGCTTTACTAAGTTACTTAACTACTTAGTATAAGTATCTATTATACTCTTCTTTAGTTTTACTAAATATAAAGATATTATTAAAGTAAGCTATATAGTAGATATCTAGGTAGTTTTATAATATATTATTAATATATAACTAGAAAGTACCTAGTATATTATATATACTAAAGAGTAGTACTATATACTAGAAGAGTCTATATACTATTATAAATACTAATATATACTTATCTTTATTATATATATAGATCTTATTAAATACTATAATAATATTAACTTTTAAAAATTAATGCATACGTAAGAGTTTACTTAATATTTCCTTAATTAAGAGTAGTATATTTTAGTTCTTTATAGTTACTATATTAAGGCCTTAATAGTTAATATAGATATAGATACCTCTACCTAGTTTCTAAATAATAAGAAGTAGAGTAGACTATTCTAATATACTTTTCTTAATCTAGCTCTTTATAAGTATATTATTAATATATAATTTAATAGCTTAGGCTTTATCTTAGCTTATACTTCTAAAGCGCTAAGTAATAGCTTTTATATCTAGTATCTAATTAATATAGTAGTTACTATCCTAATATAGTAGAAGTTTATCTACTTTTTTAAAGTTAAAAGTTTAGTAAAAGTTATAAAAGATAAGTAGTAAGAGGTTAATAATCTTTTTATACGTTAAAGGTAAGTACTCTAGTTTTTCTTAGAACTAGAGAAAGTTATCTTTAAGAACCTTTACACTAAAGATCTTAGTAAGAATAATTAACTCTATTTCTTTATTACTCTTTATAAGTATATTAATATTTCTTTAGTAAAGATAGCTATATATACTTATAAGTCTATTATAGCCTTATAAGTAACCTTACTAAAGACTATAGTAATCTAAATACTTTTATAAGACTATACTAGTTTCTTTTTAATAGAGTAGTTACGTTTATAGTATTAACTACTTTATACTACTCTTAGGATACTTTAGTAAAAGTAATAAGATATATAGTACTTAGAGTTAAAGATAAGAGATATAGAATCTTAATTAACTTATAGCTAGTACTTCTAGAACTAGAGTATACTTAAGATTATTTAGATGCTAGATAATTAAGTAATATATATAAGAACTTATTCTATATAGCTATTAAAATAGATAGTAATATTTACTATATATATTACTTAGCTTACTTATAATCTATCTACTAATTTAACTATTATAGGCTTAGTAAGTAGTATTAAAGTATAATAGTATATACTAATATAGGAAGAGTTAATAAAGAGTAAACTATAGCTAGTATTACTTATAATTTTAATAATAGTCTTAGAAGAGTAAGATAAAGAGATAGATCTTTTAAAAACTAGCTAGTAGTTTACTACTAGCTAGTACTTATCTTTATAGATAGCTATAGCTATTACTACTAAGATTTATACTTAATACTTAGCTAGTATACTTTCTAGTTCCTTAATCTTATCTAAAAGAGCTTACTTTTTATTCTTTTATATATACTATTTAAAATCTAATTCTTCTTTATAACTTAAGTTAAGTAAAAATACTAAAAGCTCTTTATTAGTAGTATCTAGTATAAGTAAAAAACCTAGTTACTTATAAAGTTCCTTTTCTTTATTCTTAACTATTAGTACTAGAGGCGCTTTTAGCTTCTTTACTACTACTTTATTATTTTTTATAATATAAGTAGTTATATAACTCTTTTTATCTCTTCTATATCTCTAGTAGTAACTTTTACTAGAGATATCTAGTTTTTTACTTCTTCTAAAGTAGTTATAATATTTATATTATCTTTAATAAGAGTAGTTATAAGTATACTTATAAAAAGAACCTTAGTAGCCTTAAAGGCTTTATAGATAGTAGTATTAGAAAATAGAAATATAAGTAGCTAATCTTTATATAGCGCGTCTTTATTAAGAGTATAACTATACTTAAGATAATTAAAGTAAATACTTATCTTTATAAAGACTTTACACTATATATAAGTATAGCTATACTAGATATATATCTTTAAAACTATTAAAGTAGTAGCTATTATAGAGTAGTTACTACTAGGTATAGTACTATATCTCTAGCTACTATAGCTATTATTTACTTTTAGTACTACTATAGTAGTAATTATTATAATATAAGATTTATACTCTTACTTAATATAATATAGTTTCTTACTAAATACTACTTATATAATACTTTTATCTTTACTAGTAATAATATAGTCTTTTTACTAGTTAAGTAGATACTACTTAGTTTTAAATACTATATTATTATTATTATAGTTTAGTAGCGTAAGGTAAGAGCTAAACTATAAGATCTAGCTTAAGAAAGTTTTCTTACTTTTCTTAAAGTTTAAGTTACTTAACTTTAAGAATATATATATAGTAGCTTTACTATTTAGCTTATTATAGTAAGTATTTAGTACTTCTTAAACTTAATTTATAGTCTACTATATATCTATTTTAAACTTATATATAATATAGGTATAGGCCTTATCTTCTAAGTACTTTTATAGTATAGTAAGCTTACTCTTCTCTATATTATATTAGCGTAATAATTTTATCTTATTTTTAATATCTATACGCTACTTATAGTATTCTTAAAGTATTTTATCTTTACTTCTAAAGTAGTAGATATTAAGTTTATAATCTTAGTTATAACTAAAGAGTAAAATAAATATAATAATAAAGTTAGTTATAGTAGTAGTAGAAGTAATAGTTAGAGTTAGTACTACTACTAGAGTTTATACTAGAGCTAGTATAAGTACTAAAACTTAAATAGTAAGTATTACTTAATATTACTAGAGTAGCTTATTATTATTATTATCTTATTAAAAGATTAAAAGTTTATAGTTAGCTTATTCTAAGTTAAAGAGTATTACTTTATACTTCTTAAACTTATTATTATAAGTAGAGTAGTACTAATTAAAGAGGCGCTATTTCTTCTATATTATCTAAGTTAGCTATACTACTTAGGTATTTAAAGTTATTAAATACTTCTAAGCCTCTTTAAGATATTCTTTAAAGTCTAATACTTTAACTTCTTTATTATCTAGTTCTACGTTTAAGCTAGCATTTTCTAAGCTTATTTCTTTTAACTATAAGTTTAAAGAGTAAATAGTTTTAATTATTATAATATAGAAATAGTTAAGCTAGTTAGGAAAGTTACTTTTAGTAATAGTATTAAAGTTAATCTTAGCTATAAGCTTACTTTTATAAGTTTTATAGTTATAATTTTTTATTATTACTAAAATAAAGTTATTATTATATACTATCTTAGGTATAAGAAAAGTAGTACTTTTATAAATTACTTTATATAAAAATACCTATTTTATCTTAAGTTACTTTAACTCTTTATTAATCTCTTTTAGCTTATTTTTAGTAGAAGATAAAGATAATAATTCTACTATTTTATTACGTATTTAAGTAAAGTAAAACTTATTACTTTTAAAGCTTTTATTAGATATATTAATAAAGTTATATATACCTTAAGCTATATTATTATCTTTAATATTAATATATAAGTTATTATATTTAGTATACTTAATAGTATCTTTAATATAGAAGTAGCTTACTATAGCTATATATAGTTTATATAAGTAATTAATAGTAATACTATAGCTAAAGCTACTACTTCTAAGCTATCTTACTTTCTTTATACTATTATAGAGTATAGTCTACTTAGAGTTATAAGAATAAGTATAAAGCTAGAAGTCTATATTATTATTATTACTATTAATAGTAGTAAAGCTTTCTTTAAATAAGCTAGGTATATAGCTATTTATAGAGTTAAAAAGGTTATATTAGCTATTATTATAGAGTAAGTTTAATAGCTAGTAGATTAGCTACTACTATTACTATAGATAACTAAAGTTAATAGTTAACTATAATATAGTAGGCGCTATCTTAATAGTTATAGTATTTATATTTACTATAGTAGCTATACTACTTAATACTAGTATTACTATAAGTATTAAAGGCTAATTTAGTTTCTAGAGAGGTATAGTCTTAGCTAGTTTACTAGTAGAGTTATTTTAAGCTATATTTAATATAGTAGCGCTTATAGTTATTATAGTAATTAGTTCTTATCTAAAGATCTTTTAGGATAGTATTACTATATTAGCTTTACTTACTTATAAGTATAGCGCTTATAGTAGCTTATATAGTTAAGTATTTATATTTATAAGTTAGTTTTAGATTATATTATAGTTTAGAGTCTAGTATAGTAACTTAGTTAAATTAATAAAAGTCTAAAATATAGAAGTAATAAGTATAAAGAGCTACTATAAGGTTATCTTCTATAGAAGTACTAAGAGGCTAGCTAAGGTACTAGTATACTAGCGCTACGCTAGCTATAAATCTCTATTTTAACTTTTATAAGTATATAAGTAAATAGAGTAGAAGTAGTAACTAAACTTATAATACTAAATAAGTTATTTTCTTAACCTAAAAAGTATTTATATACTATCTATTAATTTAAAGCTTATAATAATATCTATCTACTCTATTTCTCTATTTCTAAAGCTAACTCTATAGTTATTAAGTTATTTAACTTTAGAGACTTTAGATAGATAACTTCTTAGGTAGAAATAATAAGATAAAAGCTATAGCTATAATAGCTATATAGATACTTACCTAATTAGAATAGATTTCTATATTATTATAAAAAACTTTAAGGAAGCTCTAAACGTATAGATATAGATCTCTTATAGCTTATATTTATTTTATATAAATAAAACTAATAAGTAATATAAAAGGTAAATAAATAGATTAAGAGCTATATAAGTATTAAGCTACTAGATACTAAATAGTATCTTATTTACTATAAATACTATAGAGTTATAGCTAGTGTATATAGTCGTATTAGACTAGCTTATTTATATATATATTTATTAGCTTAGCGTGCGTTCGTTGCTTATTTCGTAGTAGAGATTACCGTCCTTTCTTACCGTAATTAGGATACAGTTCTCTAGATAGCACGGTCTTATAGATAGCGTTTTACTCCTAGCATAGCTTGCTTTAGTTACGTTCTGCAACTTACCTATATAGTAATAGCTTTCATAGTGCGATATCTTTGCTTTCTTCTTTAGTTATCAGCAGCATGCCTCTAACTATGCATATAATTGCACGACAGACAGGCCTTTAAGGCGAAAAAGTGTTCGCAACATCAAGGAGTTGCAATATAGCTATGCTAAATCTCGCGTGTGCTGTCCCTTATTGTTCTAGGAGAAGCATTAGACCTCCAAATGTGCAGTAATGCGACGGCGCACTTATAGTATGCTATGCCCAGCGTTAGCGTAGTAGAGGACGGCATAGTTGGATCGCTCAAGAGCTGCCATCTCCATTACCGCCACGCCTTTCCACGGCGCTCATGATTTTCCCGTCCTTCGCAGGGTGGCTACTGCGCTGATCACCTCCAGCGCATGCTAGCCTCTGCTGTCTCGGACGTTTCGTGACTCTCGTCGAGTCCTGTCCATTGGCCTCACATTTGGTTTGTTGGATCGTAGAAGCTTGGCGCAAGATCAACATTTGCACTCCCGCTGTTCGTCAGTTGTATCGTGCTGTGATATGTTGCATGGCATCACATTTTCTCATAATTACATACTCACCCCTCATTCCTTCATCTCATCCCATCCTTCGCCAGCTGTTCCT
>Ga0210040_10004412_pt1 | contig 18409 bp, 16 predicted proteins | sample CryGeyCG12114_NA_FD_185462 | JGI IMG/M metagenome (GOLD analysis project Ga0210040, IMG submission 185462) | Groundwater microbial communities from aquifer - Crystal Geyser CG19_WC_8/21/14_NA (SPAdes) (version 2) | ecosystem: Environmental > Aquatic > Deep subsurface > Groundwater | place: USA...
TAAAGGTAGGTATTAAGTACGTATAAGGTATACTAAGCGTATATTATATATATATATATATTTCTTATAGCTATAGCTTAACCTTAAGATTCTCTAAGCGTTAAGTCGTTATTAATACTACTAGCTATTATTTTATTATCTTCTTACTATTAGCCTATTCTAACCGCTACTTAGTTAGTCCTAATACTATCCTTAGCCTACTTAAAGCTCGCTTCGAGCTTACCTTAGCTTATACTAGCCTAGATAAGCCTAGTTCCGAAAGCTAGTAAATTCTAAACTTTAATTAAGAAAACGTCTTTAGCTCGCTAGTTATATTATATTTATCTACGTTTTATATTATAAAACGATTTTTCGTAGAAAGTTATATATAGAATATCTTATATATCTAATACCCTACTTAGGAATCTATAAAAATTTATAAGTTTTTTATAAAAAAAATTCTAGCTCGATTATAGCTCGAGCTAGCCCGAGCTAGCTCGGGCTAGCTCCTCTAGCTCGAAATAGGTAACTAGTACTCCTACGGCTCGGGCTAAGCCCGGGCTAAAACTTAAGCATTGGCCTAATATGTAGTTAATCAAGGTACGTCGCCGAACTCCGCATTCGTTTTAAGAGTCTCGAATCAACGTCGCCGTTTCTCCCAACACCATATATTGCTTGGCTGCGAGCCAGTACCAAAAAAACGTGGACCGTAAAATAAATGTTATCAAATAAGTTAGGGCGCAATTTCGGTAGGTGGTGCCCCTAGCTAAGGGCACTTCTCCTACCTTAGCGGTTGTGTCTAAGCGTCTACTTGCACCTAAGTTTGCCGCGGTCGACCTTTTTTTTTGGTACTGGCTCAGCCGCTTAGTAAACCCTCGACGCCTTCTTGAGTAGACTCATGCTCGGCTTCTAAGTCGCTTTCCTCCGCAGCCGCTTCTTCATCGATATCGACAGTGTCCATTATCAGCATGTTCTTGCAGTCTTTGAAGGACACGCCCTTCCACTGTTTCAGGCGTTCAAGAGTTCTTCTACCGAAGGCGGCGTCATCGTCACGCTTTCCCAGCTGCTTCTTGAATCTACTTAATCGGAGCTTCAGCCGTCTTGCGCCAAACTGCGATCGAGTGACTGTATGTCGCAGGACATAGGTGGTGTGTTTTCGACTCTGGACTGTCATTTCTTGGTGCCCGATCTCTAAGTCTTGGCACTCGATCCTTAGGTCTTGACGTTTGATCTTCATTCATAGACCGTGTAGGTATTCGTCTTTGGCTGAAAGTGCTTTGCCATTCGAAGTTGAAGGATGCCCTTGTGGTGCTCCCACCACACTGCTCTTTTTCAAGTATAGGGTTGAGTGGAGTTGCTCAGGCAGTAGATGTGAGCCTAGGATCTTCACGGAAAAGCTCATCCAGCCACGTAGGAAGGGGACCGGGTGAGGTATCAGATGCGAAGGCAGGAGGTAGTGAAGCACCAGGGGAGTCTTTAGATATTGTTGGAACGTGGTTGACTTTCTTGGCAGGGCGAATCGTTGTCGTGAATCAGCATTGTCTGGTTGAGGTGTATCTTGTTTGGAGGTCATATTCTGGGGCGTGACTGGTGTCGGCATTGCTATTTGCCTTTTCTGGCGTCATGCTGATAGCAGGATCATCTGCTCAGATCTATTGTGGCTAGTGGACAACTCTTTGGTAGATTTTGGTCGAGTTGAGACGATATTTCCTCAAGATTTGTCGGGGAGGGCGAATGGAAAATACACCAAATGTATTGCGAGATCTTACCAGTAGCGCGACCATTTTGTGCATGGTACGCAACCGCTTCAGGTGCAACAAGGTTGTTTCTCGAAGTGCAAAATCACATGTTGACGTGCTTTCACTAATACCACTCTTGCTAATTGCACAGTCAGCAATGGTCAACCATCGGCTTAACATGGTAGGCAACCAGTTGAACTTCCGAGCGCTCGTCACCCAGGCAGGTGAACGCTCACCAGCCTGGCCAAGTGCATGTTGCAGCCGCTCTTTTGTAGTGTTCATGAGGTTTCGCTAGGGTCAGCTTCTTTCCCCAACATGACATACGCTGATTTCGCTCGGCTTGCTTGGTCGGCGCGCATGGAGGGCCAAGCTTAGTCGACTCGGTCCTCACCTCCAGCCGGATGAGCAAGACATTCGGCGGGATTGCTATACCCCAACTTCACTTTCCAAACATATAGGCTCGGACTGTCTGACATCAAGCTAGTCAGGCTCTACATTCAGCCCTGCCGCGTGCAAGGCAATGTACATCTCTTTCAGACTGATTCGGCGTATATCGAGGCCCAGGTGTCGGACTGGTCTCCGCTGTCAAGTTGGATGGTAACGTGCAAGGCGCATCGAGCTGGTATCTCTCTCCGACTGACATTACTGAATCATCCGATAGGGTGCAAGCTTGCGGACATAGTCATTGCTTCTACATCAGCCGAAGCCGTTCTCTGTTCACTGAGTCATAACCAGCTTACCTTCAACCTATGGCCTTATGTGACGAGCACTCACGGAGGCCCGTTGTGATAGCCGACGGTATCCTTGCGCACCATCGTACATTCGATGGACATTATGTCAAAGTGGCCCCATGTTCGATTCAATTGATGTCTCGACGACGATAGGATGACGAGCACAAACCTGTCCAAAGCGCTTACCGACATGATCTCGTGGTGGACATTTTGGAACATTTGCGACGTCACTTTCCACTAGAACTCACGCCTCAATTTTTCCTTCAGAAAGTTCTTGGTACCACGCCTTCGTACAGTCAGACTCTAAAACCTGTCTTGTGGATTTTACGAGCTTCTCATTGCTTGCCAGAGACTTCGCGAACCTCAGTCTCGTCTTGTGCCGCGTCGGCCGTTTTTCTTATCTTGTCGCTGAGGTCTGAGCCAAGCCGGAAGGGTCCATCTGAAAGTTTTGGGTCGCTGCAAGGAACCAGAAGTTTCGGCGCGATTAAATTGTGAACCTTGACGACCTTAATTCCAACGCAGCTCGACACGGAACACCAGCGTGCCAGAAGTCATACTTTGGCTGCACCGCGCAGACAACGAGGATTGTGCGAAGACATGAGCATCAAGAAGAATACCCAGAAGCGAAAGTGGGTGGAATACGCTGAGGCCCGAAAGAGCGAAATAGTTGCGCTAGCTTTGCAAGCTGTAGGCGATCCTGCTTGGCTTAAAATAGTGGTCAGCGAGGATTGTGGAACCAATCACGGAGGTCTGATCGCCGGCAGCACCCCTATTCCTAGGCATGAAGCCAATCCTCTTCACCTGTGCCCCGGGCGTGCGTCGTCGCGTGCGTCGCGCAGCTCGCAAAGCTGGGTTTGCGCTGACATCTGCCAAGTGGGGTCCACGCTGTGATTACCTGATCCAAGCCATCTCGACGACGGCTTTCACGCATGTTCATGCTTCGTCGACGGCTGATAATCTCAACAAGGTCGACATCTTTGTCGCCCAGCTTCAGCTACCATCCCGAAGCTCGCTAGGATGAAGACGCTATACACAACGATCGATATCATCCCGTCGCATATACCGCGACAACTCGCCATCGAACTACTGCAGAGTCATGGTGAGCTCATTACGCTCAACCCGCTAGTCCTCGACTATCGCCCGATCAAGGCTCCTCGGGATGCGCCAAACGATGAGTTCTACTCGACTTGGTACGAGGTCACGCAGAGGATACAGTTCATGCCTGGCATTGGAAAGATGGGCTCCAGCAAAGTGTCCTTCAGAGGATGCTTTCATGATATGCCATGGGGTGTTCAGACACACATGTACGTGCCGATGGGCATCGAGCTGCGCCACAGATATCAGATCAAAGGCAATCAACCAGGTGAACCGCCAGAGCCGCGAGAACTAGGCAGTAATGCGCCGTCAGAAGGGCTGTACCTGAGAGTGGACACACAGATCAAGGCGAACATGACCATGGTGTCGTTCGTTAAGAAAGAGTTGAAAGCTGCATCGAAGACGATGCTTGAGCGCATGATCAAGAAGGCCGAGCTGATCGATGCTGGCGTGCTGCAAGCCATGTTTGATGAGGCAGGGAAATTGAAGACTTCGAACCCTAACGATCGATCCCGTTCCTATGAACCCAGCTCACCGGCACCATTCACGCCCAGTGTATATGGGCCCAATGGTGTCAACCTGCGCTCGCCTTCGCAACCAGACCCTAGACAGTCGGCCTACTACAGGCAATCGAGCTACAACCAGCATAATAATACATATAATAGTTCGCAGCAGAATGGTGTGGCGATAGAAATGCCGGGCGATACACAATACGGCCAGTCAAGCTCACATCTCCACCCCAATAGCAGCCGATTCTCGGACTACTCAGAAATATCTGGCAGCTCGCCGCAACCGCTGAATGGAAGGTGGTCTGGTGTGCAATCGGATGGGCAGGGCAGCCAGGATGGGTCCTTGGCATCCTATCCTACCACCTATTCGGCACCGTCCAATCCGATGGGATCAACTAGACCTGAATTTGAAGGAGGAGGCAAGAGCTTTGCTGCAGAACTACCGGGCGACGAAGTTGTTCCTCCGAGGCCACCCAAGATTTCGCCTGTACCCGACAAGCAGGACGATAACCGACAGTCTCAGCAGAGCCAACACGGATACACGTACAATCCACAGCACTATGCAGGTTTAGGGAACATGCGATAAGGAAGGTAAGACATCAGACACAACCAGCGTTGTGTACACGTCTGGCACTTGAGGAGAAAAGGGTGTTGCAATGCGATACGAATGGCGTTCGGTTGAAGAGACTGTTGCTGGCAATATAATGAGAATTTTAGTATCTGGGAAGCGCATACGGATGTGCATATTTGGACGATTTCTGCAGATACCCTGAACAATTACGAGAATGCTATGCAAACACGCTTCTATATTTTCCGTGCTCTCTTGCGTATGAGTAGGACTCGCAAGCTGCAGGCACCAACAGACGCAGCAGTTTTGATGCCTGATGGTTGCATGCTGTGACGACATGCTGCAGATCCTATAAGGCGAAGATGAACCAGCAGCACCCCGGATTTGCATGCAGTGGTTGCCGTCGATGATCTCAACGATGTCGATGAAGATTTTCGTTGTCTATGGGAATGCCCAGCCAACCAATCTACATCCACTGTGTTCACGACATGAAGAGGTTTGAAAAAGTGCAGGAATTTCTCCAATGTTCTGGCTGGTCGGCGAAAATCGGACTAGTGGACTTTGCTCCTGGGCGCCTGGCGTCGGAGCTACCGGTACGCACAAGCACGGGTAGTGATGTCCCTCCTTCAGTCCGCCTCATATTCATCGAATGGTCATCACACAAAGCCCGTCATCGAGTGAAGGGCTCACTAGTTGCATCAGAATGGACTGAAGCGGGTCTGACGTGAAGCACGAATGTTGGTATGTGATGTGATGCACTGCATGCTGACTACTGCAGTGAGCGAAATGTTGTTCGTCCGCAGCCTCCCCGATCCCGCAGTGCCCACCCACCATCATGGACCCTGAACTTCCGAAACATTCTTCTGACTGCCTCATGTTGACTTGCTCGCTCTGTCCCCGAACCTGGCCTCTATCTTAACCCTCCAAGAACATCCCCCAAGCATTCCACCTTGCCTCACACAACTATACACGATGCTTCCTCCCATCCCTCGACCTGAAGACTACCACGTTTCCCCTACTACCGGCTTCCTCCCCACCGAACTGCCCCTTCTATGTCTGAATGACCCAGTCTACGAGAAATGGGAGAGAATAGTGGCCAATCTTCAGTCGCTCATCCTCAGCAAGAGACTGCGCACGGTCATTGACAAGCTCCCCATCATACCCGCAACCCATCTATACACGGAGAACGAATGGAGAAGAGCATACACAGTCCTCATCTTCCTCGCACACGGCTATATCTGGGGAGGTGAGAAGCCAGCCGAACGCTTGCCACCCTCCATCACCTATCCTCTCCTCCAAGTCTGTGAACACCTCGAGCTTCCACCGGTCGCCACCTATGCCGGTCTCTGCCTGTGGAACTACAAGCCGCTTTTCGCACGCGACGGTCTCACCCTCGAGAACCTCTCCACCATGATCACCTATACAGGCTCTCTCGACGAGCAATGGTTCTACCTTGTCAGTGTTGCTATTGAAGCAAAAGGTGGCTCGACCATACCCCTTATGCTCGACGCTGTCCAGGCAGCACGAGATGGTGACAAGGAGATAGTCACAGAGAACCTACGCACCCTAGCCGAAGTCTTGGACGAGATAGGCACACTTCTGCTCCGCATGAACGAGAATTGCGACCCTCACGTCTTTTACCATCGTATCCGACCATTCCTCGCTGGCAGCAAAAACATGAAAGATGCAGGTCTGCCACATGGTGTATTCTACGACGATGGCGATGCCAGAACTTCATCCTGGCGCCAGTATGGTGGTGGCTCAAATGCCCAGAGCAGTTTGATCCAGCTCTTTGACATTTTTCTAGGCGTTGAGCACAGACCGACAGGTTCGAAAGCCAGTGAGACCTCAGAGTCAGAAGCTGAGCCAGGTGTTGCACCGAAACCTAGACACAACTTCATCCACGAAATGCGCCAGTACATGCCTGGTCCACACAAGAGATTCTTGCAGGCCGTGGAAGCAGTCTCCAACATCCGAGAATTCGTCGAATACAACCGAAGAGACAGGAATCTGACAGTGGCCTATGACGCCTGTCTAGCCATGCTACGAGCTCTTCGCGACAAGCACATTCAGATTGTCTCGCGCTACATCATCGTCAAGAGTCGTGAAGCACGAAGCGTGAGCAGATCTCGTGGCCGCTCCGGTCCTGAACCAGATTCTGCTCCGGCGCCGAATCGCGGACGAGGAATTGCGAGTGTAAGCTACAAGAATTCTGACGCTGAGCAGCGAAAGAAGAAGATGCGTGGTACTGGCGGTACAGCGTTGATACCTTTTTTGAAGCAAGCGAGAGATGAAACAGGCGAACCAGCTATAGATGCGTGGGCTCGAAAGGTACTAACCGGCGCGAGGAAGACAGCAGCAGACCGTGAGGTCGATATTGAGAGTTTGAGAGTCCAGGAAGACGAGCTGGATGGTATGCCCGGGCTTGAGAGAGTGCCGACCATTGTTGGGCTTGCTGGAAGCTGGGATATGGAGAGCGAAGGAGGTGGCTTATGCTACCAGTGAGTTCTATTCCAGACAAACATTTGGCGGTGCTTTGATTTCCTATAGAATTTACTCAGCAAGTGATACCCATAGCTTCAATTACTACGAACATTTTCGATTTTCGATTCACTCGGAGCATGAACATCAATTTTTGTCCGCATCTCATATTGTGCTCAAATGTCCATACTACGATACGAAGCAGGGGCACGATCGAGGTAGCATCACGTGACAGGCATGTCTCAGGGCAACATGACCGTGATACGTCCTTGAGCAAGTTTAGCGTTATTTCTTCAGTGCGAAAAGCTTCCGAACTTAACCTTCTTTGATATTATGACTCGACCTCCACCACAGGTCCTCACCGCCGTCAGAATGAGGCTGTCGCCCGATGTTTCTGCCGTCAACGGGATCAGGCGAACGTGTGCTATGCTCAGGACTCTCATGATGCCTCGCAGCGGAAAGCCCAGCAGAGCGCCATGCTCGCTGTCACCGTTGCCCCTTTCGCCAGGCATTCAGGCAGCCAAGACCATGCCTTGCCGGCGACCTCCTTGACGGTCGAAGTGTATGGAGAGTCGAGAAAAGTCTGAGGAGATGCTTTTGTGCTCAAGTGACTCGAATTGGGATGCAGAGCAGGTAAGTGACGCTACATTCGACTTAGCAGGAGCTGAAATGGAAAGACGTGCCGTCTATACGATTGCTGAGTTCGTGTGTCTCGGTCAGGTCCTCGCTGTGGGTTCTTGCCGGCCAACTACATACATTGCGCACGCTTTCTGCGCCTATGTGTCTCGGTCAGGTCCTCGCTATGGCTCCTCTCTTCGCCGAACGACTTGCTGTCTACACTTTTTCTGCCATCATATGACTCAGTCAGGTCCTCGCTGTGGGCTCCCACCGTTGCTACCACAATGCGCACAGTTTTGGCGAGCACAGCTTCTGAATTTAAAGCACCCTGTATCCTGCATTTTTCTTCTTTCTCCTCATCGTACCCGTTCAAAGAGAATTGAGTACGAGTACACTTCTAGCACCCTCCTGAAGCACTTCAAATCTCTTTTACCCATCCATTCACCATACACCACCGGCACCCTCCCAGAACCTCCAAATTGCCGCACAACATGCAGCCCAACATGCAGCCTTACGTGCAAGCTCCCAACTGGCCTGAGCAACAAGAACACGACCAATTCGCTGCGTCTGGGGCACCTCAGATGCCATATGGCGTCCAACGTCCCTACACACCTCCGCATCACCAATACGGTCAATTTGGCGTTCAAGCTCCCATCATATACCCACAGCTATCCGGGCTAGTACTAGCAGGCATCGCATCCTTCTACAGAACCCAAGGGTGCATGCAAGATCAAGCAGGCAGGTGGTACAAACTCCTGTCCGGCTGCGACAAGCGAACATATCACTTCACGCCCTTACGCATCCTACCAGACGGGGTAGTCTGTGCCATTGTCAACGGCGAGATGATATGGTCTGATGCTGCTGCCCTCGCATACCAAGCCGCACCCCAGATGTCAGCTTCTGGGCAGCTGGTGAACGGGAATCCGCCCACTACTACATTCCCGATGCAGGATACGACTATGTATCAACAGAACATGCCGGTAAGTATCCCACCAGACAGCACACGCATATCGCCTAACCTATCTGCGCAGGCTATGACCAATAACATGTCCGCTGGCATGCCGATGCAGAACATGCCTGCATATCAACAAAACCTCCCCCTCCCCGTAAGTACACCATCAGAACGCGTACGCACATCTTCTAACCTACTGCGCAGGCCGCCACCAATGATATGCCTTCTGGTGAGCCGGAGCCGACGCCGCCCTTCGACGACCAACTCGTCGACCCCCAACTAGAGGGGATGGACCAGGGGGTCGACATGTTCGGTACAGACCAGCAGACGGCACCAGACCATGCCGTCGAACAAAATGACGTTGTGCCAGATCTGCCACAACTATCTCCAGACGACAACTGTAAGCCTTGACCTTCCCTCCCCTCCCTTCCCCTCCCCTCCCTTCCCTTCCCTTCCCCCCCTTCCTCTGCCCTGTTCATCAGGCGGGAACAAGGCCAACAACAACAACACTAACGTGCGCACAGTCAACATGGCCATCGACGACGCTGAGCCCGCAGACTTCGACGCCGACTTCGACTTCTGCAAATACTTCGAGGAGGAATTTGAGAAGACTGATCGATCGAATCAAATCTGATCTGATCGAGGAAAGTGGAAAGTGGGAGCCTGATGTGAGAGGTATACTAACGACCAGCGAACGAGCTTTGAACCAGACCAGACTGGGATGTCGCCGTTATACTATCCATCTACTATATGTATATTGCGAAGCGTTATGGGAATCGGGATAGGCCCGATGTTGTTTGTTTGTTTGTTTGTGTATTGGTACGATATGATACCCCGTCGGCCTCGCGCCGCGCATGTGGATTCAGTTCAGCTATGTTTATAGTTCTTGATGGCATGGAATATGAGAATGAATTGAGCGGCAGTCAAGCTCTGCCTGAGACAACCACCGTTTGCATCGACGTAAGATCGCCATCGTGCCACACCACACTCACGTCTATATCAGACCAGCTGGATCATCTCATCTGGCACTGAAGCCCCATCCGTCCCGGACGTCTCGACCTGCCCGTGCCCGTCGCTGCTGCTGAGTCATCGCTGCGATCTCGTGCACATACACCAGATGTTATACTTACAGTATATGTAGTTGTCCTCGAGTATCCCATCCCCTCCCGTATCTCCAAGAGTCTTCTAGCTCACGCTCCCGTCGCTTCATCTCACGTCCGCCCACGTGCAATCTGCACGACAACCAGTACCTCCCCGTCCCATTAACGGCTCCGCTCCGTCGTTACTCGCCGCACCCCGAGCGTGCCACACTCCAGTCCAACCAATCAACCCAACTCAACTGATACCGTGGCGCAGCCGACATGCATCTAAATGCAGCAAGCATCCGACATCGTCCGCGTGCTTACGAGTATTCAATCTCAGGCAAGGCATTCGCCGGACGTGCTCGACATCCAGGATTGGTACGCGATCGTCCGTACTGTAGCCACAGCACAGCAACGACGCAGGGGCAATGATACTATAGACGCCATGCCATGCCATCACCACGCCGGCTCTCACAGTAGTATACTAGGGTAAGGCGATACCGCTCGTCCATCCATATCATATCATATCGGGGGCAATATTGTAGTGTCGACCACTGAACGTATGCTATGCTATGCCTAGATCTACAGTACTGTAGGTCGACGGTCTCTCGCTGATCTGTTGGGATACATGACCGACTTATTTGTACTCGGCGCCGAGCAACGGATATGCGATGTGATAGGTAATGGCGAACGAAGGAACCACAACTCATGTCTCGGGCGGGCATACATAAGGGCTTGCAGTCTGGTCGGGGAGAAGACGGGAGTATGTATTTGTGTATGTATGTAGGTAGAGCGAACCACGGAGCCACGATCGAGATCAGGCCGATACGACTGACAGTCAGGAGTCTGCGATGGCGATGACGATAAGGGAGGAAGACAGCAAGGGGGCGGTACTGAGGCTGAAAGGCTAGGAAATTGGAAATTCAAGTTGGGGTGTTACGGTGTCTTGGACGTGCTACATTGAAATAGTACTCGTATATAGGACGTGCTCAGCACCACTCCAGCGTGACATAAACAGGTAGAATGGAACGGAACGGAACAGGAATACTACGAAGAGTACAACCGGGTTAGTCCATCCGTCTACCGATTACCCGATAGCACAGGTTGGATGATGTTGAGGCGTCGCGCGACGGCTCAGTCTCGGCAGCAACACCCGTGGCATTCGTCAGCTATAGTATAGTATAGTAGTAACTTAGCTATAGACTGTCCCCCACACACGACCCACTGCTCTGCCAGCACTCGGCTACAGTACTGGAGCTGAAGGGACGCTCGTGCCCTACCTCCGTACACTTCGGGTATCTCGTCTTACGGTATATACACAATTAATGACAACAATAGTGGTCTCGCCACTGCAGTCAGTAGTACCGCCGGTGACCAGCCTCAAGAATAGTAAGCATCCATCTAAGTCAAGTTGCACCCCTGATCCTCCTTTTGAATTGATTGGGTATCTCAATAACAGAATAGCAAAACGAGCCGAGCCGTTTTTCTCCTCACAATGCCCCATAGAGCAAGTTAGCTAGATCCGGCGTCTGTTGCCTTTATATAAGCAGCCAGTCAGAGGGACCTGTATCAGCAGAGCAGAGCCTAGAAAGCAACGCCGACATTAACACGTCGGTAACCCCCAGCGGCACACATCTCAAACAACATCTTCTCGACGTCCCTCGTCTTCGCACTCAATGGGGTTCTCGGACTTGGCGTAGCAGGGCTGGGCGTCGAGCCCCGGAACACGAATCCTGCTTCCAACCCCTTGGTGACGGCGATGATCTCGCCTGGAGTGGGCGAAGGCGACCTCTGGCAGGGAGAAGAAGCGGCAGTGTAGCTCGATTTCATAGTCCCTGTGCGACTCTTCATGTCCATGTCCACGGTTGTCATTGACTCTGCGTCGTAAGTCTTCCTTACAGAGGAATGAGGAAATGCCACTGCGGAAGAGAAGCTGTCTTCGCACTCGAGGGCTGGTGTTTCTGGTTGTTCGAAGAGGACGTCTGTTGCTATGGTCGAGGCTACGGTCGACGCTGTTTGTGTTCTGGCGTGGGACTTGAGGGACACCGCGGACTTCGAACGGCCGCGGTTGGCGGCGTTGACGCTTGACTGGGGGCCACTGGCTGGGGGAAACGGTTTGTATAACGTCAGCGGTGTTGGTGTTTTGTGGGCCCTGTTAGCCGATAGGGATGGCGCCTTCTCCTCCTCGGTCTGTGGGATCACGGTGGTTACTACCGCAGGCTTGGCCTGGTTAAGTTGGTAGAATTGCGATCTCTTACGTCTGTGCTCAGCAAATGACGAAGTGGTCGTTGTGGTTTTGATCGTGCTGGTTGAGGAATTTCGCGAGCGACCTGTTGAATCTTTAGAGTCATTGTCAAGCCACTGGTTGATGCGATTGTTGGTCTTATAGTCTGTATGAAAATAGCCTCTTGCTTGCTCAGACGTTTCAGTGGTCTGTATCTGTGCCTGGTCCAGAGTTGCAGCGCGTGTCCTCGCCAGAGTGTTGCTTGATGCAAGCAGGATGGAAGCAGATTCAGAGATCTTCATCTTGTGCTTGGTGATAATTGTCGTTCGCCTATTTGGGCCGGGATCGATGATTGGCGAAGGCGCTGCCGGGTCATTCGTTTGACCAGGTGCAGGTGGCAGTAGCGAGCTGTGAGCCGTCTCTGTTGGTACTCGATACGCGTCAACTTCCGGAAAGGTCAACATTGTTCCGTTGACAATGACTGCGGCGCTTGATGGAGGCGTGAATTCCTCCTTCATGGGACTGAGAATAGTGGTTTTTGACCGAGTTGGAGCTGTAGCAAATTGCATGGTAGATGGAATGCCAGGCAACGAGTACCATGAGACTGGGTGGCTATGCAGAGCATCATACTCAGACGGTGGTCTTGAAGTCGAAAGGATAGTAGAATCTGTCTTCTGCCGGACGTGCGACATCCGTCTGGACAAGCTCTGTTCAAACATGGAAGCTGGTTTAGCTGTTGCGTATTCTCTCAGTATCGGGCTTCTTGGCCTCAACAGCTCCTCAGATTGTGTTCGAATCAGTGCTCTTGGTGGGATCTTGATTGCCCCTTCCTCTGTGAAGCTCAAAGCATCGAACTCTGGCAGCTCCGACAAACGCTTGTCACATAGATAGATGCTAAGTTGCAGTGGTCGAAACGATGGGTTCCTCCTTAGCTGACATCCGTCCGCTGGTAGCACCGCTTCAGGCTTGGAGATGCTGGGCTTCAAATGCGTCCGCCTACGTGCCGCCAAGCTTGCTCGAGTAGATGCTCTTGATATCGACTTTCGGCTCTGATGCACGAACCTGGACACCTGCGACGGTTGTTGTAAGGTGACAGGTGTCGCTGGTAGATCATCGTAGACGGTAAGCTTCATCGGCTCGACCAGATGTGGTTGGTTGTGTACAACACGCATTTGACGCTCAACGCCTGTTCCTGTCAGCATTTGCTTTCGTCCCTGCAAAAAGCATCTTGTTCATACCTATGCGCCTCGACGCGCGCTTGTGCGCATAGCTATCCCTCTTCTCCCTCGCGTTCTCCTTCGCGCTGAAGCAATCGAACACCCCACACATGGCTGATCTTGGTGATGAGCCATAGCTCTCCATCTCTACCTCGTTGACCAAGCGCTCAACGCTTTCCGAGACAACCACGTAGCGAAGCAGTAGGTTTGCCTCTGGCTTTCCGTTCTTGCTTTTACTTTCGAAGCTTGATGACCAGCATCAGGGTCTTTCTGGATCGGGTATTTTCAATATTAGAGTATGCGGAGAATTAAAAATGTGATAAGGAGCGACTAATGCAGGTACGGCCAGCACAGCAAAACAGAATACCAAAGGAATGACTCGAAACGCAGGAAACGTGCTGATGCACCGGGGTGAATGCAGGACGCAAGCAAGGTGTCTGGACGATCGAACCAAAAAGCAAGACCGCCAAAGACATAGCGTGAGTGAAAGCTCATGGCTTCTTCGACCAAAAGCGATGAGGTGACTTTCGTGGTCGAGACACGGTCGGTCAGCGCTTCCATCTGCATGATTGGATGCCATCGTGCCAGCACTCTGATCGAGCTCGGTCGGCAGAGGATGGTGGCTGCCATCAGAAATCGGAAGGAACGTCGTCAAAGATGAAAGAGGAGTCGAACATCGTCGACCATCGAGTGTCAGAAGAGCGTGTCAGAATCCTGGTTGGTTGGACAAAGAGTGACGGAAAATTGAGCACGAAGTTTGGCGCTTTTGAACAGCCAACCAGAGAGCAAGGAAGCTCAACGAAGGTGTTGCGGAATCGAGCTCTTTCTTCCGCCAATCAGGCACGAACAGCACATAAAGATTTGCAATCTGAAACACGACGTTGAGTGCGACAAAGGAATTCTTGAATTGTGAGGCTGCCCAATGTTTGTGGTGGGCATGCTTCATGTCGCCGTAAGGCTGGAGGATCTCATATTATACAACTCACAAGGCATTTCGTGCCGGTCTAATCTCCCCAAGCTTGAATAAATGTACAATAGCACTACTAAGTATCGAACAGCACAATTTGCTTTTCCATATGCATATCGAATGCTCCTCTTTAATACCTCTGAACGTACCTCACTCCACCCTCCTGCTGTGGCTGCGGAACGAAATCCCGTCCCTGAGCATCCACATATCTCGGTTGAGGCTGCATTTGAGGCTCAGGTTCCACAACCCGATACCGTGGCTGCTCAACAGGAAGGTATTCACGGCGGACGCTCGGTCGATCATCGACGAAGGCACTACTCTCTCTCCCTGGTCGGACGCTAGCAGCGCGAGGCATCATCTGCATCGCCGGCTGCTCTTCGTACTGGGAAGGTGGTGGTCTGACACTAGCCATTCTGGCAGGCGGCCGGAAATCAGCAGCATGGTCAGCATACACCACTTGCCGTGTTGCTTGTGGCGGTCGTTCGAAGACTGCGGCACTTCCAGCTCGGCCACCAGATGAAGGTGGGTAAACTTCCCTTGGAGGCGGCATCTGGTCGCCTGGTTGTTCGGCCACTTGTCGCATTACTCGTGGTGGAGCCATCTCTTCGTAGCGTGGTTGGGTTCGCTCTTCAACCATGACCGAAGCTGCACGAGTTGGGGCATAGTTCTCGTAATACCGAGGAGGTTCTTGTGGAAGGTAAGATGAAGCTCTCGGTGGCGTAGCTGGCGCTCGTTCCTGCACAATTTCGCGAAAGCGGCGACCGTACTGATCAACAACGATGCGTTCTCGTGGCGGCGGAGGCATTGGTTCCGGAATGTACCGCACTTCGGGTTCTGGCTGGTAGACTTCGCGATATTCCGGAGCAGGTGTACGGACGAGCCTGATTTCTTGAAGCGGAGGCTCATTTTCACTGCCATAGCCGCCAATCTCCCGCACGGGACTGTCTACTCGCATGTAGCTCGTGGCACGCTGTCTCATAGGCGCAGCATACTCGACGTACTCACGTGGTTGCTCGACACGCATGTTGTGCATGCTAGCGACTCTTCGTAGATCTTGATCATCTCGAGGTCGCATTGTAGCTCTCGACAGAACGCGTGGCTCGCTTATGGGGATGACCTCGGCCTGCCTTGACACCGGCCTCTGGGGAGATTCGATGTACCTCGGAGCAGGGGCATAGCGAATCTCCTGTTGTGGCGGCGGCTCGTCAATGATAATGGGTCGGTTGTCTGGTTCTGGTAGCTTGCCTAGACCAAGAGGCTGGATATCGTGGAAAGGTGGAGGAGAAATGTTCTCTTGCTTGATGCCTCGCCGCCCTTTCTTCTCGTTCTTCCTTTCGATCTTTCGCCTCTTGTTCCTAACAGAGGTAGGTTCAGGGCTCTGACTTTGGGAATCTGCTCGTCCGCGTTGACGACCGGTTTGGTATTGTCGACCCTGCGAAACAAGTGAATCCTTAGTAAGAGCGAGAGGGGACACACGAGATGGTTGTGGGGCTATTGGGGAGGTGATATGGTTCCTTACTATCCTCATGTTGGGCGATGCGGGCCTTTTGCCACTCTGATCCAGGTCAGAATACCTGCGCATTTGTCTGCTTGGAGGATCTGGTGCAGCGTGTGAGCTTGTTCCATTCTGGGCAGGGTATTGCTCTGGCTCAGGCGGAGAGTATTCTCCTTCTTCATCATCATCGTCGTCTACATCCATGGAGTTTGCGTCATTCTTGCGGAAGGGATTCGTGGCGGCGACAGGCTTCGAGGCCGGGGTAGGATGTACGCCGGTGCGAGAGGCGGGTCTTGGAGGAGCCTTCCGAGGTTGTGTAGTGACATGGGCAGTGTCTGCCTCAGCAGCAGGAACTTCTTCCTCAACCCCTTCCTCGGAAGAAGATGGTCCAGCACGTTCAGGGGTCGAATCGGGCGCTCTGCTAGAGTAGAATGAGTTCTCGTCAAATGAATCATTCTCTTCGTCCTTGTCTGACTGGTCCTTTGACAGCGACACCGGCTTGACGGCGTCTAAGGCTTTTGCAAGAAGAGCAGAAATATCAAAGTCAGGCTTTGCCTCGGCTGGGGCAGGCCGTTTACGAAAGTCCAATCTCTTTTGCTCGAATTGATCGCGCAGCTGTTTCTCAAGTCTCTGGCGCTGTAGCGCCGTTTCTGCTCGGATCAAGTCGTCTGATTTGGTCAAGAGCACAGGATTAATGCCAGAAGGGGTTGTCGCAGGTGCAGGTGCAGATACAGGTTGCGGTCGAGTCGACTTTGGTCGTTCTGAATCTTCCGTGAGGCTCAGGCCTGGGAGCTGTAGTTGTGAAGTTTGCTGGGCTGGCACTTGAACAGGGGCTGAGGAATGAGAAGACAAGTGGGTTGAAGCAGGTGACACTTTCCTAAGAGCATGCGTGGGCACGGTCAGTCGAGGATGGTTACCTGCAAAGATCTCATCGCGAAGCTTGACAATCTTCTCAAACTCTGCTGTCTCATCAACAGCATCTGGCGCCGAAGGCAGAATGCCATTCACAACAGTTGTTGTTGTAACCGACATGCTTCTACCTGCTCAGGGAGCGCGTAAGACTTGTGAATGAACTTGCAGGCTATGTGCTCATGGCGAACGTTGGGGATTTTCTGCCACGCTGAAATAGACTAAACAATGAACGTGACGCGTCTACCTGGCGCTTTGTGAAAAATACTTGAGTGTGGCGGTGAAAGGGTGTTGATGCGCTTGCGATGAAATACAGGTGAAGGAGACTCGATTACTTGACACCCGCAGGAGGATGGTGCAGCTGGGGATAATTCGTGATCCAAATGTGGTTAGTCCCAGACGGGCCGGACACGGAGCATCTTCTTCCGACGATCGTCTTCGGCAGACTTGCCTGCCGATAGGGTCCGCGGAATTTGACTTTGGATGATGAGCAATCGTCGTTGCTTCATGATGCACGTGGCAGGGTTAGGAGCATACAAGGTCAATGTTTCATGGTATCAAGGAAGTGTCTCGTTCTCTCCTAGACTGTTAGGAACGAGCATTTACTAGGCGCTTCTAGCACAACCCGTCCTTTTTTCTTGGATAGACATAGAACGGAGGTTGTGATTTCTTAGTTATATTCGCCTCCTCCCCTCGTGGGTACAGCCTTTCCACCGGCAATCAAACACGACGGTGCAGGTGCATCACCATGGGCTCAATCGCGCAAGGCTCTGACCAACGAGCGGTATTCTTCTTCGACATAGACAACTGTCTGTACGCCAAATCCAAGAATGTACACGACCACATGGCTCGTCTTATCAACAAGTACTTCGTTACCCATCTCGACGTACCCGCAGAGGATGCAACTCGCCTGCATGAACAATACTACAAGGACTATGGTCTTGCCATTGAAGGCTTGTCTCGCTTTCATCAGATTGACCCTATGGACTTCAATAGGGAAGTCGACGACGCATTGCCTCTCGATGACTTGCTCTCGCCAGATCTCGAACTTCGCCAATGGCTAGAAAGCTTTGACAAGACGAGCGTGAAGATGTGGCTCTTCACCAATGCCCATGTCACTCATGGAAAGCGAGTTGTGAAGCTGTTGGGTATCGAAGACCTGTTTGAAGGCATCACGTACTGTGACTATCGCGAGAGACCGCTGGTGCCAAAGCCAATTCCCGCAATGTTCCAAAAGGCTGAGCGAGAAGCAGGCTGCACATCAGCCACCAAAATATATTTTGTCGATGACTCGTGGCTGAATTGTAAGAGAGCTTTCGAGAGAGGTTGGACGAACACTGTCCACATCATAGAGCCGCATTGGCCAAGCGAGCCGCTCGAAGAGGCTTGCAAATACCAGATTGGTTCCTTGAAAGAGCTGCACAAACTTTTCCCGGAGTTGCTGAAGAAGGAAGCGACTGCGGATTGAAGAAAACATTCAGTCTAACACTCGCAGAGGCATACATGAGCTTGATATGGGAAGTAACCTTCTGCTGCCGCGTAGCTTGCGCTATTGCATATAGCCAGGGGTGTCCTGCCCTGTTTCAACAATTTTGGACCAGCCTCCACGAATGATCGCGATCGTCTTCCTGGCTGCGCATCAATGAACGGCGAGCATTACACCAGGGGCCACGGGGCCACGGCAAAACAACTTGGCCGTTCCCAAGGGTACAGCAAGGAGTCTTTCCCTCCGAAGGGGCTCAACGGTGTCTGGTCTAGAAGTGTTTTCAGCTTGAGTGTATGCCGAGATTACCATGGCCCTTTTTGTTCGATCTCGGAGTGGCCGAGGCCACTTTGCATGCGC
>Ga0210040_10004413_pt1 | contig 18405 bp, 20 predicted proteins | sample CryGeyCG12114_NA_FD_185462 | JGI IMG/M metagenome (GOLD analysis project Ga0210040, IMG submission 185462) | Groundwater microbial communities from aquifer - Crystal Geyser CG19_WC_8/21/14_NA (SPAdes) (version 2) | ecosystem: Environmental > Aquatic > Deep subsurface > Groundwater | place: USA...
TGGCAGGACCTCAACGAGGCGGTCGCGGAGGCGCTGCGGCACTGACCCTGCGGGGTCGGCGCCCTCACCCGAGGGCCAGCAGGAACCCCATGAGCACGACCAGCAGCCCGAGCAGCCGTGCGGTTCCAGCCAGCGCACCTCCGGGCTCCCCGTGCACCTGCGCCGCGGCGAGCGCTAGGCCGAGGCGACACCCGCGAGGTCGGACGCGGTCACCGTCAGGCGGTCCGCGACGCCCAGCCGCTCGGCCGCCCCGCACACGTGCTCGACGAACTCCTGCGGCCCGCCCACCAGCACGAGCGCGCCGGCCCCGCCCTGGTCGAGCACCCGCACGACGAGCTGGCTGGCGAACGAGACGCTGCCGGTGGCCAGCGGGCGGCAGTCCACGACGAAGCGCGTCCCGGCCACCGGCTCGAGCGGGTCGACCATCGCGTCCGCGAGGTCGCGGCCGGCGACGAGGTACGGCAGCACGAGGGTGCGGGTCGGGCTGGGCTCAGACATGGGACCAGTGTCCGCCTTTCTCCTGCCGGGGCAAGGCCGTGTGGATCCCGAGCCGGACGCGCCCCTGGACCAGCGTCCCCGCGAACGGCGTCCTGGACTCCCGGTACCGCACGCCGGCCCGCCCGGCGAGCGCCACGGCCCCGCCGCTGATCAGCGACAGGGACCCGCCGAGCCGCCCGACCAGGGCGACCATCGTGCGCAGGCCCAGCCCCCGGTCGGGGGCGTCGAGCCGGCTCACGCCCCGCAGCGCGAGCTCCACGGCCTCCCGGTCGTTCGTCGCGCCCCGCAGCGCGAGCGTGCCGGCGAGCCCGCGCCCGCAGTCGGCCACCGCGAAGAGCACCTCCTCGCGCCGCAGCAGCGTCTGCGCCGCCGCGAAGCCCGTCGTCCCCGCGTGCTCCTGGACGTTGAGGCCGAGCTCGGTCAGGCACGCGTACAGGGCCCCGGCCGCCTCCGGGTCCTGCGCGAGCACCTTGTCGCGCACCAGGGCCGCGAGCCGGCGGGTCCCGTCCGGCGAGACCAGCGGCGTCACCTCCAGCAGGTCGCGCTCGCGGGCCCGCTCGGGGACCGGCGGCAGGGCGTGCCCGGCTCCGAGCTGGGAGAGCACCGCGCCGAGGTGCATGCGGGAGGCGTACGAGGTGCGGGTCGGGCCCACGGCCAGCCGGAACGGGCGGCCCCGGGACGCGCAGGACTGCGCGAGGGCCGCGACGCCCACCAGGTGACCGGGCTGCAGCCAGCCGTCGCGCAGGTCGACCTCGACCGTCCCCTCCACCAGCCGGCCCGACAGCGGGGTGAGGGAGAGCTCGGCCAGGTCCCGCACCGCGACAGCGTGCCCCAGCCGTACGACAGTCGGTCCCGGGCCTACGACAGGGGGTGACGGTCAGCCGTGCGGGAGCCGGGTAGGGCGCGGGCATGACCCACCGCGCCGCGGACGACCGCTACGACTCGATGACCTACCGCCGCTCCGGCCGGAGCGGGCTGAAGCTCCCGCTGCTCTCGCTGGGCTTCTGGTGGAACTTCGGCGACGACCGGCCGCTCGAGACCTCCCGCGCGATCATGCGCCGCGCCTTCGACCTCGGCATCACGCACTTCGACCTGGCCAACAACTACGGCCCGCCGTACGGCAGCGCCGAGCTCAACGCCGGCCGCATCCTCGCCGAGGACTTCGGCCCGTACCGCGACGAGCTGGTGATCTCGACGAAGGCCGGCTGGGACATGTGGCCCGGGCCGTACGGCGACCTCGGCTCGCGCAAGTACCTGCTGGCCAGCCTCGACCGCAGCCTGGAGCGGCTGGGCCTGGACCACGTCGACATCTACTACTCGCACCGCCCCGACCCGGACACGCCGCTCGAGGAGACGATGGGCGCGCTCGACCAGGCCGTGCGCTCCGGCAAGGCGCTGTACGCGGGGATCTCGTCGTACGGCCCGGAGCGCACCGCCGAGGCCGCGCGGATCCTGCGGGAGATGGGCACGCCGCTGCTGATCCACCAGCCGTCGTACAACATGCTCAACCGCTGGGTCGAGGACGAGCTGCTGGACGTCCTCGAGACCGAGGGCGTGGGGTGCATCGGGTTCACCGCGCTGGCGCAGGGGCTGCTGACCGACAAGTACCTCGACGGGGTGCCGGAGGACTCGCGCGCGAGCAGGTACGGCTCCCTGTCGCCGGAGCACCTCAGCGGCGACAACCTCGAGCGGCTGCGCGGGCTCGCCTCGGTGGCCGAGCGGCGCGGGCAGACGCTCGCGCAGATGGCGCTGGCCTGGGCGCTGCGCGACCCGCGGATGACCTCGCTGGTCATCGGCGCGAGCAGCGTGCGGCAGCTGGAGCAGAACGTCGCCGCGCTCGACCGGCTCGAGTTCGCCCCCGAGGAGCTGGAGGAGATCGACACCTACGCCGTCGAGGGTGGCGTCGACCTGTGGCGCGGGCAGAGCGAGCACGCCTAGCGATGGCGGCCGGGGCCACCCGCGGGGCTAGCCGACGACCTCCGCGCGGGCCAGGTCGGCAGCGCCGATGAGCCCCGCCTCGGGGCCGAGCTCGGCCCGCACGATGCGGGCCTCCGGCCGGTAGCCCCGGCCGGTCAGGGTGCGGCGGAACGACTCGCGGGCGGGGCCGAGGACCAGCTCGCCGGCGTCGCTGACGCCGCCGCCGAAGATGAACAGGCCGGGGTCGAAGGCGGCCGCCAGGTTGGCCATGCCGACGCCGAGCCACTGCCCGACCTCGCGCAGCAGCTCGGTGGCGGCCGGGTCTCCCGCCCGGCCCGCCTGCGTGACCATCGGCCCGGTGAGCCGGGCCGGGTCCCCGCCCGCCGCCTGCAGCAGGGCGTGCGCCACCGGCGAGCCGGACACCGCCAGCTCACGACCCTCGCGCACGAGCACGTTGCCGCTCGCGTACTGCTCCCAGCAGCCCCGGTTGCCGCACTCGCAGCGCCGGCCGTCCGGCACGACCTGCATGTGCCCGAACTCGCCCGCCACCCCGAACTGCCCGCGCACGAGGGTCCCGTCGATCAGCAGGCCACCTCCGATGCCGGTGCCGAGGGTGACGACGACGAGGTGCGAGGCGCCGCGTCCCGCGCCGAAGCGCGCCTCCGCCCAGGTCGCGGCGTTGGCGTCGTTCTCCACCACGACCGGCAGCCCCAGGCGCCGGGTCAGCGCCTGCTTCAGGGGCTCGTGCCGCCACGACAGGTGGGGGGAGAACAGCACGCTCGCGCGCTCGGAGTCGACGAAGCCCGCGGCGCCGACGCCCACCGCGCGCACGTCGTGACGGGCGACGAGCGTCGCGACCACCTCGGCGATCGTGCGCTCCACGACCTCGGGGCTCTGGCTGCGGTGGGGCGTGTCGGCCCGGGCGCGCTCCAGCACGGTGCCGTCCGGCGCGACCACGCCCGCGGCGACCTTGGTGCCTCCGATGTCGACGCCGATGGTGAGCAGCGGCGCGGGCACGGGGTCCTCCGTCGGGTACGGGCCGCGCGGGAGCGGCCCCGGCGAGGCTACCGACGACGGCCTGTCGGAGGCCGCGGGCAGGCTTGCCCCGTGAGCACCCCCCTGCCGCCCGCCGGCCGCGCCCTCGCCCGGACCGTCACGTCGGCGGTGACGTGCGCCGCGGGGCAGGACCCCGACGGCCTGCGGGACGCGACCGAGACGCTGTCGGCTGCGGACGAGCACGTCGTGCGCGAGGTGCTGTCGGCCCTGGTCCTGCGGCTGCTGGAGCGGACCAACCCGGACGGGCTGGACGCCGACAGCGTGCGCGACCTGCTGGCCGAGGTGCTGCGCGAGGCCGCGGGCTGGCTGCCGGAGCTGGACCCGCACGCCGTCGTGCTGGTGCTCAGCGGCGCCCTCGCGGTGCACGAGCAGGACGAGAGCGCCGCCGACTGGTCCGGCCTGCTGCTCGCCTGCGCGCTGGTGCTCGCCCGGCTGCTCGACCGGGGCGGGGTGCCGCTCGGCCCGGAGCTGGACGCGGCCCTCGGGGAGCTGCGGCGGGCGCAGACCGTCGAGCTGCCGTGAGGAGCCGGGACTGCCGCGGCTCCGGCCGCGGTTGAGCGCACGGGACGGAGCCCCCCTCGGGACGCCACGACGACGCTCCGCCGTCCCGGGAGCAGACGTGAAGATCGGCATCATCGGCGCCGGCAACATCGGCGGCAACCTCACCCGGCGGTTCACCGCGCTCGGCCACGACGTGACCGTCGCCAACTCGCGCGGGCCGCAGACCCTGGGCGACCTCGCCCGCGAGACCGGCGCGACCCCGGGCACGCAGCAGCAGGCCGTGCAGGGCGCGGAGCTCGTGGTCGTGACCGTTCCGCAGAAGAACGTCCCCGACCTGCCGGCCGGGCTGTTCGACGGCGCGCCCGGAGACCTCGTGGTCGTCGACACCGGCAACTACTACCCCCAGCAGCGCGACGGCCGGATCGCCGCGATCGAGGACGGCACGCCGGAGAGCGTGTGGGCTGCGGAGCAGCTCGGCCGGCCGGTCGTGAAGGCGTTCAACGGCATCTACGCCGCGCACCTGCTGGACAAGGGCCAGCCGGCCGGCACGCCGGACCGGATCGCCCTGCCCGTGGCGGGCGACGACCCGCGCGCGAAGGCGGTCGTGCTCCAGCTCGTCGAGGACCTCGGCTTCACCGGCGTCGACGCCGGCCCGCTGGCGGAGTCCTGGCGCCAGCAGCCCGGGACCCCGGTGTACGGGGCGGACCTCGACGAGGACGGCGTGCGCAGCGCCCTCGCCGAGGCGTCCCCGCAGCGCCTCCCCGAGTGGAGGGCCTGAGTCAGCCCGCGGGCTGCACGACCGTCTTGAGGCCCTCGCGCGCGACGGCGCCGCGGAACGCGGCGTCGACCTCGCCGAGCGGGAAGCGGTGCGTGACCAGCCACCCGACGTCGATGACGCCCCGCTCCACGAGGCGGATCGCGCGCGGGTAGACGTCCTTCATCCGCCGCACGACGGCCAGCGTCAGGCCCTTGCGGCGGGCGACCGAGCCGGGGAAGGCCGTGCGGTCGTCGTCGGGGATCCCGACGAGGACCACGCGGCCGCCCGGCCGGGCGGCGCGCACGGCGAGCCCGACGGCGGACGCGGACCCGACGACCTCGAGGACCACGTCCACCCCGGCGCAGGCCAGGGCGGGGTCGTCGGGGCCGACCACCAGGTCTGCTCCGCTGCGGGCGGCTGCCGCGCGGCGGTGCTCGAGCGGCTCCACGGCGATGACCGTCGTCGCCCCGGCAGCCCGGGCGGCCTGCACGAGCAGCAGCCCGATGGGCCCGCAGCCGATCACCGCGACGCTGCCGCCGAGCCGCACGTGCGCGAGGTCCATCGCGTGCACCGCGACGCCGAGCGGCTCCAGGACCGTGCCGGCCTCGTCGTCGATGCCGTCCGGCAGCGGGTGCAGGTGCGCGTCCGGCCAGGCCAGCAGCTCCCGCAGCCCGCCGTCGGTGGCGCTGTGCCCGGCGAACAGCACGTGCGGGCACAGGTTGCGGTGCCCGTCCAGGCAGCTGGCGCAGCGGCCGCACGGCAGGGCGGGGTCGACGGCGACGCGCTGCCCGGCCCGCGGGCCCGCGGCCACCACGCCGGCGATCTCGTGGCCGAGCACCAGCGGGCGGTCCAGCTGCGCGTCACCGATGCCGCCCTCGGCGTACCAGTGCAGGTCCGAGCCGCAGAGCCCGACCGCGGTGACCCGGACCAGGCTGCTCCCCGGCGGGGCGACCGGGTCGGGCTCGTCGCCGAGCGTGAAGCGCCCGGGGGCCTGCAGACGGGCTGCTCTCACGCCAGCCGGCGCACGGTCAGGTCCCGCGCCTCGGCGTAGCGGGCCCGCACCGCCGGCGTCGGGTCGGCCTCGTGCGCCTCGACGTCCGCGAGCGGCCAGGAGGGGGCCTCCGCCGTCCCGGCCAGCACCCAGGCAGCCTGCCGCGCGGCGCCGTCCGCGACGTACTCCCCGGGCGGCGGCACGGCGACGGGCCGGCCGAGCACGGCCGGCGCGACCCGGCGCACCGCCTCGGACCGGGCGCCGCCCCCGATGAGCAGCACCCGCTCCACGGCCACGCCGTTGGCGACGAGCGCGTCGATGGCGTCGGCGAGCCCGCACAGCAGGCCCTCCACGGCGGCACGTGCCACGTGCGCGGGCGTGCAGGTCGACAGCCGCATCCCGTGCAGGGCCCCGGTGGCGTCCGGCCGGTCCGGCGTGCGCTCGCCCTCGAGGTAGGGCACCAGCACGAGCCCGTCTGCCCCCGCCGGCGCGCTGAGCGCCAGGCGCGAGAGCTCCTCCAGATCCACCCCGAGCAGCTGCGCGGTGGCGCCGAGCACCTGCGCGCCGTTGATGGTGGCGACCAGCGGGAGGTGGCCGCCGGTGGCGTCGGCGAAGCCCGCGACCGTGCCGGTCCCGTCCGCGACGGGCGTCACCGACACCGCGCAGGCCACCCCCGAGGTGCCGATGGAGACGATGACGTCGCCGGGGACAGCGCCGAGGCCGAGCGCGGACGCGGCGTTGTCGCCGGTGCCGGGGCCGAGCAGCGCGCCGGAGGGGGTGGAGCCGCCGGCCTCGGCCGGACCCAGGACGCGGGGCAGGGCCGGCCGGCGCCCGCGCATCGCCAGCTCGAGCAGGTCGTCGCGGTAGCCGGTCGCCGACGACCAGTACCCGGTGCCGCTGGCGTCGCCGCGGTCGGTGGTCAGGGCGGCGAGGTCGCCGGTGCGGCCGAGCCGCCAGGTCACCCAGTCGTGCGGCAGGCACACGGCGGCGGTGCGGTCGGCGTTCTCGGGCTCGGCGTCCGCCATCCAGCGCAGCTTGGTGATCGTGAACGAGGCCACCGGGACGACGCCGGTGGCGTCCGCCCAGGCCTGGCCGCCCCCGAGCTCGCGGACGAGGTCGGCGGCCGCGCCGGCGGAGCGCACGTCGTTCCACAGCAGCGCCGGCCGCACGACCTCGCCGTGCTCGTCGAGCGCGACCATCCCGTGCTGCTGCGCGCCGACCGAGACCGCGGCGACGTCGTCCAGGCCGCCCGCCTCGGCGACCGCCGTCGTCAGGGCGTCCTCCCACGCCTGCGGGTGCACCTCGGTGCCCGCCGGGTGGGTGCCGCGGCCGCTGCGCACCAGCTCGCCGGTGTCGGCGTCGCGGACGACGACCTTGCAGGACTGGGTGGAGGAGTCGATCCCCGCGACCAGCGCCACGCTCAGCGCGCGCCGGGCGCGGGCCGGGAGGCCGACCTGTCGACGGGGGTGGGCTGCACCGGCATGCGTGGCCTCCGGGAGAGCGGCCGGCGGGGCGGCCGGCGGGCGGGGGAAGGGGGGACGAGCGTTGCGGGCAGGCGCGCACGCGTGACGCGCACGTGACCGCCGTGTGACGAACATGTGACCCGCAGATGTGCTCCACATCTCCGGATCGCTTGCGGCGGCGACAGGCCGAGGTTATGTTGCCGCTCACAACAAACTACCACTGCGTGACACGCGTCACTGCACGGCCGCTTCCCTCTCTCGAAAGGTCTGCCCCCATGCGCAAGAGCAACATCTGGGCCGTCGCCGGAATGGCCGCACTGAGCCTGACCGTCGCCGGCTGCGGCTCGGACTCGGACTCGACCACCCCGGCCGCGTCGGGCGGCAGCTCGGCTCCCGCCGCCGGCGCGACCTCCGCCCCGCCCGCGGCGAGCGGCAAGGTCGGCGTGATCCTCCCCGACGCCACCACCTCGCCGCGCTGGGAGGCCAACGACCGCCCGCTGCTCACCGCCGCCTTCCAGGCCGCCGGTGTGCAGGCCGACGTCCAGAACGCCGGTGGCAACAAGGCCAAGTTCGGCACGATCTGCGACAGCATGATCAACGGGGACGTCAAGGTCCTGCTCATCACGAACCTCGACTCCAACTCGGGCAGCGCCTGCCTCAAGAAGGCCCAGGCGGCCGGCATCAAGACCATCGACTACGACCGCCTCACGCTCGGCGGCGGCGCCTCGTACTACGTCTCCTTCGACAACGTCGAGGTCGGCAAGCTCATGGGCGAGGGCCTGCAGAAGTGCCTGACCGACGACGGCAAGGCCGACAACGCCAACGTCGTGTTCATCAACGGCGACCCGACGGACAACAACGCTGCGCTGTTCAAGCAGGGCTACGCCGAGGCGCTGAAGCCGGCCATCGACAGCAAGAAGATCAACCTGGTCGGCGACCAGACCGGCCTGTGGGACGCCACCAAGGCCGGCACCGCCTTCGAGCAGCTCTTCACCCAGAACGGCGGCAAGATCGACGGCGTCGTCTCGGCCAACGACACGATGGCCACCGGCATCATCGCGCGCCTCAAGGCCAACGGGCTCAACGGCAAGGTCCCGGTCACCGGGCAGGACGCCAGCGTCGCGGGCCTGCAGGCGATCCTGTCGGGCGACCAGTGCATGACGGTCTACAAGGCCGTGAAGAAGGAGGCCGACGCGGCGTCCGCGCTGGCCATCGCCCTGATCAAGGGCGAGGACGGCGCCAGCCTGGCGACCGGCAGCGTGATGGACACCCAGCTGAAGAAGGAGGTCCCCTCCTCCCTGCAGACCCCGGTGTCGATCACCAAGGACAACGTCAAGGACGTGATCGACGACGGCTTCCAGAAGGCCGCCGACGTCTGCAAGGGCTCGTTCGCCGCGGCCTGCAAGACCGCCGGCATCTCCTAGCACGTCCGGGGGGCGTGACCGGGCAGGTCACGCCCCCCGCACCGCCCGGTGTTGTACTGGCGAGCCCGAACCCGTATGTCCGAGAGGTAGTGCATGACCACGACCAGCAGCGCACCGGCAGGCAGGACGGACGGCAGCGCCGCTCCGCTGCTCTCCCTGCGCGGGGTGAACAAGAGCTTCGGCGCCGTCCACGTCCTGCAGAGCGTCGACTTCGACGCCTACGCCGGACAGGTCACGGCGCTCGTCGGCGACAACGGCGCCGGCAAGAGCACCCTCATCAAGGGCATCGCGGGCATCTACGCCTTCGACGACGGCGAGTACCTGTTCGACGGCAAGCCCGTCACCGTCACCAACCCCAAGCAGGCCAACGCGCTGGGCATCGAGGTCGTCTACCAGGACCTCGCGCTGTGCGACAACCTCGACATCGTGCACAACCTGTTCCTGGGTCGCGAGATCACCAAGGGCGGGCTGCTGGACGAGGCCGCGATGGAGCGCCGGGCGGCCGAGACGCTCGCGAGCCTGTCCGTGCGCACCGTCAAGTCGCTGCGCCAGCAGGTCGCCAGCCTGTCGGGCGGCCAGCGCCAGACCGTGGCCATCGCCCGCTCGGTGATCTGGAACAGCAAGGTGGTCATCCTCGACGAGCCCACCGCCGCCCTGGGTGTCGCCCAGACCGAGCAGGTGCTCAAGCTGGTCCGGCGCCTCGCGGACAACGGGCTGGCCGTGGTGCTCATCAGCCACAACCTCAACGACGTCTTCCAGGTCGCGGACAACATCTCCGTGCTCTACCTGGGCCGGATGGCCGCCCAGGTGAAGACCTCGGAGGTGCGCTCCAACGAGGTCGTGGAGCTCATCACCGCCGGCCGCTCCGGCTCCCACGGCCTGCCCCGGGAGACCCCGGCCGGCGACACGGCCACCACCCCCGCCGGGTCCCACGAGGTGAACGCATGACCGCCACGCAGGTCTCCCCGCCCGGCGCGGTGCCCGCGCCTCCCCCTCCGGGCGGCATCGGCGACGCGCTGCGCGGCTACGTCGCCAAGGTGCGCGGCGGCGACGTCGGCGCGCTCCCCGCGGTCCTCGGCCTCGTCGCCCTGGTGATCGTGTTCTCGGCCCTGCGGTCGGAGACCTTCACCAACGCCTTCAACGTCGCCAACCTGATCCACCAGGCCTCCGCCGTCATCGTCATCGCGATGGGCCTGGTCTTCGTCCTGCTGCTCGGCGAGATCGACCTGTCCGCGGGCTTCACCGCCGGCACGGCCGCGGCGCTCACCGGCGTCGCGGTGACCAACCGCGGCTACCCCTGGTACGTCGGGGTGCTGGTCGGGCTGCTGACCGGCGCCGTCATCGGCGGCTGCATCGGCCTGCTCGTCGCCCGGCTCGGCATCCCCTCGTTCGTGGTGACCCTGGCCGCCTTCCTCGGCCTGCAGGGCGTGCTGCTGAAGATCATCGGCGAGGGCGGCACGATCGCCATCGCCGACCCGGTGCTGGTGGCGATCAACAACAACGACATGCCGGTCTGGCTGGGCTGGGTGCTGGCCGTCGGCGTCGTCGTCGTGTACGCCGCGCTCGCCTTCCGCCGGCTGGCCTCGCGCCGCAAGGGCGGCCTCGAGGTCGAGTCGACCAGCGTCGTGATCGCGAAGGTCGTCGTGCTCGCCGTCCTGCTGCTCGCCACGACCTACTACCTGAGCACCGAGCGCAGCCGCAACCCGTCGGTCACCTCCATCAAGGGCGTGCCGATGGTGGTCGCCCTGCTGCTGGTGCTGCTGGTCGGACTGACCTTCCTGCTCACCAAGACCGCGTACGGCCGGCACGTCTACGCCGTCGGCGGCAACGCCGAGGCGGCCCGCCGCGCCGGCATCAACGTCCGGGGCATCAAGCTCAGCTGCTTCGTCATCGCCTCCACCCTCGCGGCGATCGCCGGGCTGCTGCTGGCCAGCCGCGACAACTCGGTCTCCCCCACCACCGGTGGCGCCGAGACCCTGCTGTACGCGGTCGGCGCGGCCGTGATCGGCGGCACCAGCCTGTTCGGGGGCAAGGGCCGCGTCGTGGACGCGATCCTGGGCGGCCTGGTCATCGCGATCATCATCAACGGCATGGGGCTGCTCAACCAGCCGTCCGCCGTGGTCTACATGGTCACCGGCCTGGTGCTGCTCGTCGCCGCGAGCGTGGACGCCCTGTCCCGGCGGCGCGCGGCGGCCAGCGGCCGCGTGTAGCCCGCAGGCGGCGGTGGAGCGACGGGGCGCCGGCAGCCAGGAGGACGTCCGGCGTCACAACCTGGGGACGCTGCTGCGGCTGCTGCACGTGCAGGGCGCGACCTCGAGGTCGGATCTTGTCGCCCGCACCGGGCTCAACCGCAGCACCGTCGGGACGCTCGCGACGCAGCTCGCCGACGTCGGCCTGCTGCGCGAGTCCACCCCGGTCGCCAGCGGCGCGGCCGGCCGGCCCTCGATCGTCGTCGAGCCGTGCCCCCGGACGTACGTGCTCGCGGTCGAGGTGGGCGTGGAGCACCTGTCCGCGGCCCGCGTGGGGCTCGGCGGGGTGGTGCTGAAGCGCTGTGCCCTGCCGCAGGACCCGGGCGACCAGGACCCGGTGCGCACGGCCACCAAGGTGCGGGCGCTGCTCGAGGAGCTGCTCGAGGAGGCCGGCGCGGAGCAGGTGTGCGTCGGCCTCGGCGTGGCCGTGTGCGGGCTGGTGCGGCCGACCGACGGCACCGTCCGGCTGGCGCCCAACCTGGAGTGGGTCGACGTCCCGCTCGGTGACCTGCTCAAGGACGAGCTGCACCCGCAGCTCCCCGTCCGGGTCGGCAACGAGGCCGACCTCGGCGCCCGCGCCGAGCACCTGCGCGGGGCGGGAGCGGGCGTGCAGGACATGGTCTACCTGTCCGGCGAGGTCGGTGTGGGCGGCGGGATCATCCTCGGCGGCCGGCCGCTCACCGGGGCGGGCGGCTACGCCGGCGAGCTCGGCCACATGGTGGTCAACCCGACCGGCCGGCGGTGCCGCTGCGGGCGCTCCGGCTGCTGGGAGACCGAGATCGGCGAGGACGCCGTCCTGCGGGCGACGGGCCGGCCGCCGGGCACCCCGCTCGCGGACGTGTTCGCCGCCAGCCGCGCGGGCGACCTCCAGGTGCAGTCGGGCCTGCGGGAGATCGGCATGTGGCTCGGCTCGGGGGTCGCCAACATCGTCAACCTGTTCAACCCGGAGCTGATCCTGTTCGGGGGGCTCACCTCCGACCTGCTGCGCGTGCTGGAGCCCGACGTGCGGGCCTCGCTCGGCAGCACGCTGCACGCGCCACGGGCGCAGGTGCGCCTGGAGCTGCCGGGCCTCGGCGCCGACTCGAACCTCATCGGCGCCGCCGAGCTGGCCTTCGCCCCGCTGCTGAGCGACCCGCTCGGGGTCCTCGCCGCAGCCCGCCGCCGCTCCGGCCGGCTGCTGCGCGGGGCCGCGCCGCAGCCCGTCGCCGCACTGACCGCGGGCGTCTGACCGTCCCGGCGACCGGCGTCACATGAGCGTCGTCACGACGCAGAGGGGGACGACCCGCAGCAGCGGAGCGTTGCACCAGGCATGGTCACCTCCTACCGGCTCACCTCCGGGCTCACCCAGCTCCACGAGCGCCACGTCTGGCGGGTGAACGACGCCGTCGCCCGCGGCGAGGCCGACGCTGCCCTGCAGCGCATGTCCGACGACTACAGCGACGCCGCGCTCCAGCTGCTGACCGACGCCCTCGGCCCCGACCTCCCCCGGCCGCGCTGAGCCGACGCTCAAGGTCCGGCGGCGACCTGCCGAGGACCTGTGTCGTGAACGCTCCCCTCTACCTCGCGCTGCTCACCGTGGCGGTGCCCGCCGCCAAGGCGCGCTGGGACGCCCGTACCCCTGCCAGGACCACCGCCGCCCGGCCGTCGGCCGCGCTCCCGCGGCTCGAGGCGGGACTGGCCCGCCGGGAGGGCTGCGGCGCACACCGGCGCTGACCCGCACGGGCTCGGGCTCCGCAGGCTCAGACCGGCACCCCGTCGGCTGCCGCACGCAGCGCCGCCAGGTCGAGCTTGGACATGGACTGCATCGCCGCCATCGCCCGCCGGGCCCGCTCGGGGTCCGGGTCGGTGAACACCTCGTCCATCCCCTCCGGCACGACCTGCCACGACACGCCGTACCGGTCCTTGAGCCAGCCGCAGGGCCCCTGCTCGCCGCCTTCGGACAGCAGGTCCCAGTAGCGGTCGACCTCGTCCTGGTCGCGGCAGGTGACCTGGAAGCTGACGGCCTCGCTGAACGTGAACTGCGGGCCGCCGTTGATGCCGGCGAACCGCTGCCCGTCCAGCTCGAACTCGACGACCATCACCGAGCCGACCGGGCCGGGCCCGCCCTCGGGGTAGCGCGCCACGGACACGATGCGCGAGTCCGGGAACAGCGACACGTAGTGCTCCGCGGCCTGCTCGGCCTGGGTGTCGAACCACAGGTTCGGCACGATCCTGTTCAGCATGGCGGGTCCTCCGCACGTCGTCGAGGTGGTGCAGCGGTAGACGCTCCGGCACCACCGGACTCATCGCCGCGCACCGGGCGCGGCAGCAGGTAGACGACGTGGTCGCGGGGGTCGCTCGGGTTGTCCGGCGCCAGCTCGCCCTCGGCGACCCGCGTGAAGCCGGCGACCTCCAGCGCCCGCCACGAGCCGGTGTTCCCGGCGGCCACCGGGACGACGACGGCCTGCGCGGCGGGGTGGCGCGCCCAGCCGTCGGCGACGCACTGCGCGATCATCGCGGCCCCGAGCCCTCGTCCGCGGGCGTCCGGCTCCCCGACCAGGTAGTCGATGCTGAGCGCTCCGGGCGGCACGTCGCAGACCGCGGCCAGCTCCTCGAGGTACTCCGGGTAGGCCCCGACCGGGTAGCGCTGGATGAGCCCGATGGGCCGGCCGTCGTGCAGCGCCAGGAGCATCTCCGTGGCGTCGCGCCCGTCGACGCTCGGCCCGAAGTCGCGCTCCAGGGCCTCCGGCGAGCTCTCGTGGCACCACCAGCGCGCCACCAGGGGCTCCTCCAGCCACCGCGCGAGCAGCGGGAAGGCCTCCCGCTGCAGCGGCTGGAAGGTGATCGACCTGCGCGACACCCCGCGCAGGCTAGACCCGTTGAGGCGTCTGCACGAGGGGAGGACGAGGCCGTGGCGCGCTCCGAGGTGGCTCTCCTGCGGCTGGTCGCGCAGCGCCTGCTCGGCCCACGGCGCTCGAGTGCGACCGAGGCGGTGCGCTGGATGACCGCGCTGCAGGCGCAGGACGCCCCCGGGGTGCTGACGTCGGTGGCCCTGCGCACGGCGTCGCGCTCGCGGGCGGAGGTGCTGGCCGCCATGGACGCCGGCGAGGTCGTGAAGTCCTGGCCGATGCGCGGCACGCTGCACCTGGTCGCGGCGCAGGACCTGCGGTGGATGCTCGACCTGACCGCGCCGCGGGTCGTCGCCGCGACGGCCCGGCGGCACCGCGACCTCGGCCTGGAGGCCGGGGACGTCGCGCGCGCCGGGCAGCTGGCCACGGGCGCGCTGTCCGGGGGCCGCTCGCTGCGCCGCGACGACCTGCTGCGGCTCTGGACCGGGCACGGCCTGGCGGCGAGCGGGCCGCGCGGCGCCCACCTGCTCGGTCACCTGGCCCGCACCGGGACGCTGTGCTTCGGCCCGGCGCCGGGCGGCGAGCAGCACCTGGTGCTGCTCGAGGAGTGGGTGCCGCACCCGCACCGCCCGGAGCGCGAGCAGGCCCTCGGGCAGTGGGCGGAACGCTACTTCCGCAGCCACGGCCCGGCGACCGTCCGCGACCTGGTCCGCTGGACCGGGCTGACGGTAGCGGACGTGCGGACCGGGGTCGCGCTCGCCCGGCCGCTCCTGGCGTCCCTGGACGTCGACGGCGTCGAGAACCTCATGGACCCGGAGACGCCGGAGCTGCTGCAGGCCTGCCGGCGCGAGGCGGGCGGGGTCCTCCTGCTGCCGGCCTTCGACGAGGTGGTGCTCGGCTACGCCGACCGCACCGCCACGCTGCCGGCCGAGCACAGCGAGCGGATCGTGCCGGGCGGCAACGGGATGTTCCGCCCCACCGTCCTGTCCGACGGGCAGGTGGTCGGGACCTGGCGGCACGTCCGGCGGGGCGCGGCGCGCACCCTCGCGGCCGAGCCGTTCACGGCCCTCGCGCCGGAGCTCGAGCGGGCAGTCGGGCAGGCGTACGCGGCCCTGCCCTGAGCCTCAGCCCGCCTGGACCTCCGTCGTCAGCGCGCGCAGGCGCCGGGCGGCCCCCTCCATCCAGCGCAGGTCCGCCTCCAGGTGCGCCAGCGCCCACTCGGCGGCCAGCACGTCCGACAGCGCGGCCCCCGGCGCGCTCGTGACCGCGCTCAGCGCGCGCCTGCGCTCCTGGCAGGCGCGGCGCTGCGCCGCGAGGTGGCCGGCGGCGGAGCGGCCCGCCAGCAGCGCCACGACCACCCGCTCGTGCAGCGGGCTGGCGACGGGCCCTGGCAGCTCGACGTCCGCGAGCCACGCGTCCAGGGCGGTACGGCCGGCGGCGGTCAAGGCGTACACCCGGCGCTCCGGCCCGGCGGCCGGCTGCGGCCCGGACTCCTCGACCAGCCCGTCGCGCAGCAGGCGGCCCAGCGTCGCGTACACCTGGCCGTACGGCAGCGGTCGGGCCAGGCCGAAGCGCTGGTCGTGCTCGCGCTTGAGGTCGTACCCGTGCCGCGGGCCGCGGCTGAGCAGCCCCATGAGGACCTGCGGGACCGCCACGCCGGGACTATACCTCGGGAGTGCACACCCGGTGCATACCCGCGAAGGACAGCGGTGGCGGAACAGAGTCGCCCCCCGTTGGTTGTCCACTGCAACCACCCAGGCACGTCCCGAGGAGCACTGCTGTGACCGCGACCGCGGAACGTCCCACCCGAGCGGCGGTCGGGCTGCGCTCCGAGCGCGGGCCCGTGCTCGGAGCGGTCATGCTGACCACCGGGCTGATCGCTCTGGACAGCACCGTCATCGCCACCGCCGTCCCCAGCATCGTGGGCGACCTCGGCGGCTTCAGCCAGTTCCCGTGGCTGTTCTCGATCTACCTGCTCACGCAGGCGGTGACCGTGCCGATCTACGGCAAGGTCGCGGACGCGGTCGGCCGCAAGCCGGTCATGGTCTTCGGCATCGTCGTGTTCCTCGCCGCGTCCGTGCTGTGCGGGGCGGCCTGGTCCATGCCGGCGCTCATCGTCGCCCGGGCGCTGCAGGGCGTGGGCGCCGGGGCGATCCAGCCCATGGGCATCACGATCATCGGCGACCTGTACTCGGTCGAGGAGCGCTCCCGCGTGCAGGGCTACGTCGCCTCGGTCTGGGGCGCCGCCTCGGTGGCCGGCCCCGCCATCGGCGGCCTGTTCAGCGAGTACGTCTCCTGGCGCTGGATCTTCTTCGTCAACCTCCCGCTCGGCCTGGTCGCGCTGCTCACCCTGCAGCGGCGCTTCACGGAGCGCGTCGAGCGGCGCAGCCACACCATCGACTACCTCGGCGCGGTGCTGCTCACGTCCGGTTGCTCGCTGCTCATCCTCGGCCTGCTCGAGGGCGGCAACGCCTGGGCCTGGGGCTCCGCGACCGGCCTCGTGGTGCTCGGGGGCGCCCTCGCGTGCCTCGTCGCCTTCGTGGCCGTCGAGCGCCGGGCCGCCGAGCCCGTGCTGCCGCTGTGGGTCTTCCAGCGCCGGGTCCTCGTCGGCGGCAACCTCACGGCCGTCGGCGTGGGCGCGCTGCTGATCGGGCTGTCGTCCTACGTCCCCACGTACGTGCAGAACGTGCTCGGCAAGGGGGCCGTGACGGCCGGCTTCGCGCTCGGGGCGCTGACGATCGGCTGGCCGATCGCGGCGTCGCTGTCCGGGCGCCTGTACATGCGGGTCGGGTTCCGCAACACCGCCCTGGCCGGTGTCGCGTTCGGCGTCACCGGCTCCGTCCTGACCCTGCTGCTGGGGGCCGGCTCGTCGGTCTGGGCGGTCGCGGGGGCGATGTTCGTGACCGGCCTGGGCCTCGGCCTGACGTCCTCCCCGACCATGGTGGCCGTGCAGTCCGTCGTCGGCTGGGACCGGCGCGGGGTCGTCACCGGGACCAACATGTTCTGCCGGGCCATGGGCAGCGCGGTCGGGGCGGCGCTGTTCGGCGCCATCGCCAACAGCACGCTGTCCGGGCTGTTCCGCTCGGCGCCCGCGGCCGTCGCCGGCGGGCTGCCGGACGTGGACAGCGCCAGCACCGCGCTGTCCAGCCCCGATCCGGGGGTCGTGGCCTTCGTGCGCGACGCGCTGTTCGACGCCTCGCACTCGGTGTTCACCGGGCTGCTGCTGGTCGCCGTGCTGATGGGGGTGGCCGTGGCGCTCATCCCGCGGCGGACCCAGGAGCTCGTGTTCGACGAGGGCTGAGCCCGGCGCAGCCCGGGCGCGTGCAACCTGTGCCGGGCAGGTCTCGTCTTCCCCCGGTGTGGACGTCGACGAGGAACGCGCCTTCTCGCGGTTCTCCAGCCGGGCCCCGCCGACGGGGACGTGACCGACCCGCAGGGACCGGTGCCGGCCGCGCCCGCGGGACCCGCGACCGGCTGAGACCCCCACGCCCGGCTACGGGCAGTTCCATGGCGCAATGCGTAAGTCCAGGCTAACGTGTTGCCGGTGGCCGACGCCCTGTCCGCAGCAGCCGAGCCGACCCGGCGACGCCTGCTGCAGCTGCTGGCGACCGGTCCGCGCACGGTCAGCGAGCTGGCCGAGCAGTTCACGGTCAGCCGTCCGGCGATCTCCCAGCACCTCGCGGTGCTGGCCGACGCCGGTCTGGTGACCGCCCGCAAGGACGGTCGGCAGCGCTACTACAGCGTCGTGCCGTCCGGCATCACCCAGCTCCGCGCGGAGATCGACCGCTTCTGGAGCGCCGAGCTCGACCTCCTGGTGGACGACGCCGCCAGGAGAGCCGCCACCCCACCCGAGGAGCACCACTGATGATCGTCGAGAAGACCGCCCTGCTGCCCGTCTCCCCCGAGGAGGCGTTCGCGCTCGTCACCGAGCCCGACCGCCTGCGCCGATGGCTCACCGTCTCCGCGCGGGTCGACGTGCGCGCGGGCGGGGAGTTCCGCTGGACGCTGACCCCGATGGCGGTCGCGTCCGGGACGGTCACCGAGGTCGACCCCGGCCGGCGGGTCGTGTTCGCCTTCGGCTGGGAGCGGCTGGCCGAGGCCCACGACGACACCGTGACCATCACCGTCGAGCCCGTCGAGGGCGGCACCCTCGTGCGCCTGGTCCACGACGGTCTCCCGGAGGACCGGTCCGCGGACATCGACGAGGGCTGGACCCACTTCTTCGCGCGGCTCGAGCGCGCGGCCGCCGCCGGCGACGCGGGGCCCGACGCCTGGGCCGCCGCCCCGGCGGAGCTCACGCCGCTCACGTCCGCCAACGCCACGCTCGCCGTGCTGCAGCACGTGCTGCGCGGGATCGCCGAGGACCGGCTCGACGCCGCGACGCCGTGCAGGGAGTTCACGGTGGGGCAGCTCGAGACGCACCTGCTGACGTCGCTGCGCGGGCTGGCGGCGCTGGCCGGCTGCACCCTCGTGCCGTCGTCCGCCGCCGACCTGGAGTCGCGGATCGCGTACGCCGGGCAGCAGGCGGTCGAGGCGTGGACGGCCCGGGGCCTCGAGGGCACGGTGCAGGGCGGGGGGCAGGAGCTGCCCGCGGCCGTCGGCGCGAGCATCCTGTCCCTGGAGTTCCTCGTGCACGCGTGGGACTTCGCGTCCGCCACCGGGCAGCAGGCGGTCGTGTCCGAGGAGGTCGCCGCGTACGTCCTCGGCTTCGACCGCCTGCT
>Ga0210040_10004414_pt1 | contig 18403 bp, 21 predicted proteins | sample CryGeyCG12114_NA_FD_185462 | JGI IMG/M metagenome (GOLD analysis project Ga0210040, IMG submission 185462) | Groundwater microbial communities from aquifer - Crystal Geyser CG19_WC_8/21/14_NA (SPAdes) (version 2) | ecosystem: Environmental > Aquatic > Deep subsurface > Groundwater | place: USA...
AAATTTCCACGTTTAGAATTTCAAAATGAATTCATTCACAATCACAAATTTTTTATAACATACTATCGCTGTGTTTTGGCGCCTACTCGTTTTCCCCGCCCTTTGTGACTTGTTGGTCGAATTGAGTGCCTGAAAAAAACATTTTTGAGCAGTCAACAAATATCGCAATACCAAAGATGTTGCAAGATATGTACATAGTCCAAGTTTAAAATTACCTTTTCAACCTTGAACCACGTGTTTCAGATTTGGGCATTACTAAAGCTGTATCACTATTATTGACCGGGGCTAAATCCATACTGACTTCTGACTGTGCAGTATTGCAACGATCAGTACTTAGACAGCAACTGCTATGAAAAGATCCAATCAATTTTGGCTTGTGTCGCATCTGAAGTTTGTAAGGAACGGGTAGTTTATGGGCGGATCTGTTCACATGGGACATGATAGCAGTTATTTCTTGGGGCTCTAAAACACGGGATGGTGACACGATATCTTGCACGGCGTCAAAAGTCATTGTTGTAAAGCGAATGTGTTTTAGCAAAGGGTCCAGAACATGTCGCTTATTCTTCCCAGTGGATTTCAATCCTCTCTTTTTGCATTGCACAGCTGCCCACCTATTCACAGCACCAAAAAATATTTTAATGACATTATGCGAATAAAAATCTTAATTGAGATAAAACAGTTTTTTGCGGCTACTTTATTATTAGCTGAAACAATGTGACTTCTTCAATATTGAGCTGTTCTCTTTCCAAAATGCGCAGCAGCTGGTGTTGATCGATAGACTCTACATGATATTGCAAAACTTCAGAAGTACGATCTTCAATAATTTTCCAACAAATGGGGATCATAGGCGTCAGTTCTAGCATTGTGGTTGACACCTTCAATGCATGGAAGACATTGGAAACTGAGATGGCTTGTAATACGTGTTCCAGTACACGCTGCTCCAAAAATGCCACATGGTATTTTTTCGCCAAGTTGAATACTTCAAGAGCCATTTCCAGTGTGAGGTTGATAGGAATCTCATTTGTGTAAATCCCCTAAATTATTCATTAACGAGCCATAAAATTCCACCCATGGTAGAGGTGACAACAAGATAATAGTAATAATGTACAAGATACTATAACTTATCCTTCTATACATACTCACATTAAGGAATACTTTGAAAGGTGGCATACTATACTCGGGATCATGAACCAAGATCTTATCATTCAACAAGATTGGTTGTTGGCTCTGATACAACAGTAATTGGAACATGGAGCTGGCAGAGGCCAAGATGATTCGATGAGCTTCAATGACTTGCTCATCTGGGCCCACCTTAAAAATGACGTCGGTGTACAGAGCTTCGTCTAACAAGTAGCCTGAAAGTGGAAAACAATACAGACTTACACAACGGATACACGTAATAGAAAACAGGGATTTACATTTTTTTACAACTGGTGAAACAACTTGGCATGATGATAATACTACAGGCAAACATAAGCGATTCACATTATTCTTCTACCCATTGCACCGTCTGGAGTCATTAATTACCCACATAGTTCAAATTTTTTACGTAAAAAAAGGCAGTTGAATTCGAATGAATTTTTTCAAACAAGCGTAGAAAAATACCATTGGTTGGTTTTAAGAATGACTTACTAGCCAATATTTTTTGCTCGTGTTCTTGGTTAATTACCTATTCTCTGTGAAAGATTTACAGAAGCAATGTATGTGCATTCGGGCTCTGATTTGTTTTCAGCAATTATGGCTGTTCCCGTATCCAACACACTAGTGTTATCGCTATCTCCATTCTCATCTATAGATCTCATGTCACCCCTTTCAGTTCCAGTTGGCTCTTGCGGTGAGTCATTTGAGTTTGTGTGGTGAGCAGCAGTTTTACCACTTTCCTCCCCTGCTCCATTGGTTGCATGTCCAGAATGATTTTTTTTCTTTTTCCCCACTTTTATGTCTGTCTGGTGGGTTGTGGTCGACATTTTGAAAGTAATTGAATTGTCAACACTATAGTCAGTCGGTTTATTACGTATAATTCAATCGAGAATTTATTTCAGTATGGTTCCAATGACATTTACACAGTTAATGTACTAGATAATTTAGCATTAACCTAAAATGACTACAAAGAAAGCCAAAATGGTCGAAGGGAGCATTTTTTGCGAAACAGCCCAATTTTGTGTTTCTCATACACAGTAATACTTTGCTTCCATGAGAACAATTTTAAGACCATTGACGTGCATTTCGGCGATGAGCTCTTCGGCTGTAAAAATTAATAATTCAGTAAGAATTCGCACTTTATTTGTATGTGTTGCAAACCATTTAGTTCAACTCAAAATGAGGCTATATTTTTTTATTATTTACTTTCGTCTGGATCCTGAAGTCCACTCATTCTCAGTAGTTGCATTGGCTCCTCCGTAGTATTGAAATACTGGTTGTCCGCTATGATTACTCTTGCCTGTGTGTTTTTTCACCAGCTTTGGAACCCTTTGGTTTGCATTGAATGTATGCAGAGTTGGCTTGTTTTGACTAGAAGCACTTATATGTGTCAAAATTTCTGCTACTTCATCAACATTTAGGATCTTAGTTGGCACCACTTTGTCCGCAAATTCAGAAGCAGGCATTGTAGGAAACCGTATGTATTGTAATCCAGGTCTAAGGATTGCTCTTTGGTTTTCTAGCGTTACTTCTAAATTTTGGTTTTGACATTCTAACACGGACCATCTATACATATGAAAATAAATTATTAGCGCAATACCTTTGAGAGTGCGTTAAGATTAAATGGCAATGAAAGAGATCAAGTGCTTCACACTTACTGAATCAGCATTTCGAAAAGATCCGTCTCACTGATGCTAATCTTATCATTTTTCAAAATCAATGATAACATGCTAAAATCCAGATTAGCTAGATGTAATAGCATGACTTCTTTTGTTTTCTCTTCAATGTGCTCCCAACAAACAGTCTCCAGTGCCGGCAAATCATACATTTTGGCAACTTGCAATATCTCAAAAACATTGTCTGAACAGACTCCGCCACTTAATGTGACTAGGCACACATCTTCCAGGCCCACAATTGCGTATTTACGAGCCGAGTATAAAACTTTGATAGCTTGATTGGCGTCCAGATTCTTGATGCTTCCAGTATAAATGTACTACACAGAGAGAGAATGCGTGTATAAAATGTAAATTAACTCGTCAACCTTCCATTATTCACCATAAATATCTTATTAAAAGTCCATTTTCTTAATTAGTTGTATACATCAGTGTTAGCAACCTACGATTGGATAAAATGGTACCTTTCATTCTACAGATCTGCGTGGGTACAATTAACATGTTGTTAAATGTGTACTTTTCACAAGCCGGTCTTGGCTCTCAAATAGAATACGAGCAGTGGTACTATTTCTCAATGTATATACAACACAGTCAGTCACTACTCACACACACTATACGTTTTCAATTACATGGCATTGCTCTTAATACAACCGTAATCTGTAGCAGTTGTGCATACATGAAACAACTTAAACTTGCTTTTGCTTATTATCTACGTGATGTTAAACAAGTGGTCCTAAAACATGTTCAAAAACCGAAAAAGGGGTGCACTGAATGTGAGTGAGTTAAAAGCAGTAGCTATTTCAATGTAGATGAGAAAAGTGATAATTCACCACTCACTGGCGCATGAAATGAGAAGTTTTCTCGACTGATCAACCCTTGGCTTTTGTAATGTGATACTGAATACGGTCGTTAGACTAGACTAATAATACAGGCTGAATACGAATTTTGATTACAACTGGACTGTTGTGTTCTTGGAAGACAAGGCTCAATGTTCAACGTATTCAATTTATAAAATAAAAAGTAAAATCCAATGCGTTTTAATGCTCAATCTATAAATATTGTGTTAACATTTAATCTAGTAGAGTCGTAGAGTGTGACTATTTAATATTGTTCGTTTCAAGGATGAAATTGCACAGAGGATTATTTTTTTGCTTATAAATCATAGAACTAGCATAAAAAATGTAAATGAATGAGGGACTGCTCTTACTTCAAGTAAGGAATGGAAAGCTCCCGGCGTGCAATCTGGAAGTTGTACAACACTTTGACTTTCCAGATCACTGTAAAACATGGAACAAAACACAGGACTGGACACTGCTAGGATGAGTTTATGAGCAGACGCTTCAATCTGATCTGGTCCCACTTTAAATTTCACGTCTGAGAATGCCCCTTGCTCCAATAGGGCGCCTGTGAAAAATCATTCACTTCCTCAAAAAGTTTCTTAATTTACACACACATTTAAAAGACACCAATACGTAATCAACCAAAATCATACCGAGTCTTTGATTCATTGGAAGCGCATAGTTGATTCTAGAACAATGAGCTCCTTGATTGTTATTACTACTCGTCGTTCCAGACGGCGTATTCGAATTACTAACTAAACTTCGTTTTCCCTGAGTAGCTGGCAAACCAGCAGCCTCTATATCATTTGTTAAGCCCATAAAGTCTGCTAAGTCCATATTAGACGAGATACTAGACTCTGTAGAATGCCGCTGAACAATGGAATTCGTTGAAGACTGTGAACTCGAACTTATTCCTTCATCCGATGACATGATTAGCTAACGTATAAATATACAAAACTACACCTACTGATTCCTACGATGAATTAAAAACTGTAAATTTGGAATAAATACGAAATAATAATCTTATCAAATTCGTGTAATATCCATCTTTCCCTAAACTATTCAACTGTTTGATGATAGTGAAAATTTGACGGAATGCTGTTTCCATGTCGTCAATACAAGAAAATTACATGGTTTAATCTCATTTTCCTTGTTCTTTCTTTTCAGACACATTTTTTCCTGATCGTTAAGTGAAAACCCGAAGAAGGCCTCATGTACGCCACATCGTATAACCAATCGTCAGACTACGAAAAACATTTGAGCCTCATCAAGGGCTCAGCAGCAAGTTACAATGGGAACCGCTGTGCAATGTCTTCCCGCACATTCCCGTTTTCTCATCAGTCCCATTTGCATCGAACGGCATCCTCATCTGATATGACACTAGCTGGTCTCAACAGTTCTACGGCAGCCATCACGCCTACTAACAACAATAATGGTGGTGGCAATCTTCATCACCATAATAGTGATCTCTGGTCGGGCACCGCGTCGGCCACTTCTTCTCCAAATTTCCAACAAAATCAGAATCCCCATTATGGATCATCGAATTCGCCCGATCCAGCCGATACTGCCATGAATGCCAGTCCTTCCAATACTTCAAACATTAGGGCAAATAGTGCTAGCTCTGGAGGATCCAGTTCTGGCGGTGGGGGTGGAGGATCTGGCTGCTATTCCCCTTCGTATTTGTATCCTGCGGCTTATGCAGCTGGGGCAATGTGGAGACATCACTATGATGCCACATTATCGAGGAGTCATCATTACGGTATGTATTTACCTAGCTATAATGATTTGTATTGTATTTTTGTCAACGTGTGTGTAGGGTAATGGACTCGTGTTAAAAAAGAGAATGGTGGATGGAAGCACTCGTTTTTTACCATTATCAGTGACAGACATGAAACTGCACTTGCGTGTTTTCTGACCGTATAGAGTTTGTATTGGTGTTCAAGCAAGTTCGTAAGTGGTAGTCAGTTAGTTAGTTAGAGTATCAAAGGGTTTTCATAAAAATTGAATAGACAGTCAGGCAGGGAAGAAGACTATCATGCTCATGACTGATGGAAGAAATGGGTTTGAGTTAATTGAAGTCGTTAAAACATGACGACTAGCTTCCAAAAGGAGTCATCGCATAATGCATTATAGGAATATAAAGAGGGTTTCCCTGTTATTACCTTGTTAGAAGGACCTAGTAAGTACCCATGTATCGCATGAGTGGTTAAAAAGTGGAGTGGATATTTTCTTTACGAATTTGTATGCATCAATAGAGTTCAATGGCTCTTAAATACTATAGTTATTGCATAATCATTAGGGTTTATGGCTTTATTTGATAAGTGAGCTCATTAATTTTCGTGTCGTGTATTCAAATGGTTGGATTTTCATGGTAATATTATTTACACCTTCAATAGTCAATTTAATTTGAGTATCTTTGTAATTTCCGGTGTGGGTGATAGCAAAAATGACGTGCAGTTTATTTTAAGTGCGGTATTGTGATTGATGCACTTTCAAATCAGGATGTTTTACTTTGATGAAGCTAGATCATTTTTTTGCCGTATGTAGTCAACCAGAATTGCGGGTTGATAGAAGTGGGCTGTAATGAGACAAAAAATAAAAAAACGACCTCGGGTTTATCATTTATTAATTAAGTAGTCAAAAGCAATATTAGACAGAACTGAAGCCAGAGAATTTAAGAATGAGAACGTGGTACCGGACAAGAAATGACTTAAACAAATACGCTGCAAGTATCACATGAAAAATTGTGATCGTAAATCCTAGGAAGCATAGATGGCATTCCATGTACCATGCGTAGAATTGAGTTAACATTACATGGAAAAAGTGAGTTGTCATAAATTCGAGGGACACACAATCACAGTTGGTTGAACCATACACGTCACACGAGCCCAATGACTGGTATCAAGCACCTTTTGCAAATAGAATGTGGCCTATTAGTCGGTGTTATTTCATTCATCCGCTTGGAATGTCAAGTATAGGCATACCAAATTCAAGGAATGGAATGATCGACGCAGGAAACTGATTGAGTCGTGTTTTATGCATGTAGAAATGAGCTCGAGCTTTTGCGGCACGCCCAATTTCTCAGCCACCGCCCTCAATCACCATTCGCACCATCAGATTGCAGCGGCGGCTGCAGCACACGCAGCCCATCATCCAGCCACACTTCATCATCATAATGGTGCCTTATCCAATTCCACTAATGGTCCACATGGACATGGAGGGATGTCTATGGCGAATCCTAGTCCTGCCGTCGCACTTACAGCCGCTGCTGTTTTGGACACAACCTGCTTTCTAGGACCTGGATGGACTCCAGCTGGTATCAATGAAGCCCGGGAATGGTAAGTATTTCATCAATTCAAGTAATACACTCACTTGAGGCAAACACGCTTGTTATATCACATACAGTGCCTGATAACAGTTACAAAAAATATGGCAAACTTACTTGACGTTGACGCATTCAGCAACGAAATTTATTTTATATTTATTATTTCCTTTTGTTCGAAATAATAGCGTAAATTGTGGAGCAAGTTCTACCCCATTATGGCGTCGAGATGGAACTGGTCATTACTTATGCAATGCTTGTGGTCTTTACCATAAAATGAATGGGATGAATCGTCCCCTAATTAAGCCGTCTCGAAGAATGGTAAGTATGAAAGGAAGTAAGCAGAGAACCTGCTTTTTTCTTTACCACTTTTGACTTTTTATATCTTTTTTATTCCCCGATAAGTAAATAAAGTAACTACCTTCATGGCTAACTACGGTGACTAATTATTATATTCTTGTATTTCATTGTTCATGGAGAGTAGCGTGAAATTTCTTGTGTAATGTTTCCACCACATTAAAGCTTTGCAATTAATCCTCATTTTCACCCTTTTTACAAGCTTTTTTCCCAGAAAATGTATTCTATTTCCTCTAAAAAATGCAGACCAAAAATTCTTTAAATCAGATATTTTCGTTTACTTCTGCTTAAAAGACTTGTTGAGCACTCGGCTAGATGAAATTGTTCCCAGTTGCCCCAACATTTGTGTGTATAAAACTTTGGCTCAAAGCTACAAAAGATATGAGAAAATAAATGTCGCCGGCCCATAAATGGATCGTCAAAAAAAGCCCCTTTTCCCACATCATCGAACATGTCTTGATCACAAGTTGATAATAACGTAATCTGTTTGCAGGCGACTTCACGAAGACTGGGACTATCATGTAGCAACTGTATGACGACGACGACAACACTTTGGCGACGTAATAACGAGGGAGAACCTGTTTGTAATGCGTGTGGCTTATACTTTAAGTTACATGGAGTTACTCGTCCTTTGGCCATGCGGAAAGATGGGATTCAAACAAGGAAACGGAAGCCCAAGTCTAAACTATCTTCAACATCATCTTTGTCTACCAAAGCTTTGTTACCAGCCAATAATAACAATGGACTGTCCACCAACCATGGCAGTACGAATAATAGTAGCAATAATAACAACAACAATCATCATCATCACCATCTTGGTTCAATCAATACCACCAGCAGTAGTAATAATAACAGTAGCAATATGAATAATACCAATTTGTCGCATCATCATCAACATAGTTTTCTCAGTCATCCCCATCATCATCATCACCATCATAGTAGCATCAATGGTAATGGATCTAACAATGGGAATGTGTCCTCCATACTACATGCTATGAATGGTGGAACCTCGTAACTAGTTAGCTAATTTCCAGGTGAATATGAAGAAGTTTTAGTTTTTTTAGTAGTTTTATAGAATACATTTTCAGATTTCGTTCGTTAACCGAGTAATCATCTGTTGATCTTCATCTATTAAAAGGGTCATTTTGAGAGGGTAATAAAACTCATTTATGATCTAGTAATGTAGTAAGCTATCAATTAATTGGTAGATGTAATAACTGTAATGATTTGTCCGTGTATATTGCTGTATTCTTATAATGTTGTAAATTATGAGCTAAATAAGTTAATAATATTGATTGATTGTCTATACTCGATTTAGTAATTTAGTAATAGTCAATTATAGCATGAGGATACGACTAAAATTTTAGAAATAGGTCTTAGAAAATCGGTTTTGAAAAAGCCTCGAGCAAAGACTAACGGCTTTAATTTAGTAGTAAAAGGGAATCTTTACTAGCGATTTTTAATATCAATGTAAGTTACCCTTGTATGGAAACCGCATGCTACATAGTAAATAATATTATCATAGTTTAAACAACGTAACATTTGAGCAAATAATTTTGTGTACATTATTGAGCCCGGTTCTATTACATTAACATTATTGCAATCGCTTTTGTAAAGTTGTATTTAAATGCTATGATAGTTATTGTACTTTTGTTTCCTAATTTATAGTTGTACCAGTTACACTAGATATTATTAATTATTTTGTGATGCTGAATTTTTTATGTACCGTACATTTTTACAAGTTTTCTCGCATGTCCTCAATTAAGTAAAACCAAAAATTGTACTTGGTATCTGAACTGAGTCATGAAGACCCCGTTCAGTGCAGTAAATATTGTTGCTGTGAGCAGGTAACTTATTTTTGCTGTGAAAAAATCAGGAATCTTGGAAAAATATAACAATTTACTAACCTATGTTATTTCGAGCTTGGTTTTATGTAGCGTTCATTGAGGCAATCGTGTATTAAAAACTTATTTTCCGTTGAATTTAAATGTAAATTATCAAAAAGCTTAAAATCAATCAACCAAACATAATGTTGTGCAATACCTAATGTAATTAACTTCATCAATCTCATTTGTAGTTGCTAAGAGTTAAATTGCTGTGTACTTATTATAATTGTACTGAAATTTGTAATTATATTAAATAAAGGCAGCTTATCGTATTGATATTTGACTGAATAGAAAATTGCATTCACTGCTGTTTACCAAAGACGTAATCTGGACAAAGTTTTTGCCTGCAGATGGATGATTGACTGGCCACTTTTATTTTTAGTGAAAATGCGAAAAACAAAATGCTGAAGCAGAGGTTGCAAGATCTTTAAAGGTTATAAATTACTAAACATGTTCAGCGCAAATGTACTAGCCCTTGAAGAAAATGCTTTTTTTGAAGGTTTGAAAATATCTTGAATGCAAATTACACAGAGTTGGAGAAGCTACTTTGAACTCACATTAGTAGTTTTTTTGCTTCACTTTTGGCAAAACCAAAAGCTTTTTTTAAATAACATATCATGCAGTGTGCCCCATTTCCATGTAGTTAAACTGAAAGTGCGTTTCATGTTCACTGCACGCACACTATGCTAAAAGAGATCCTGAATACATTAAACTACTGTTTGTGTTTGGAAATACGAGACCGATGATGTACATATACAAAAACGCGTCTTTTAGTTTGCATATTAGGTTTGTTTCGGTTTGTATAATGATATAGTGGGACTTGAAGGGACATAGTGTTGGGGCTGTCCTGTCTTTCAAAATGTGACAATATAAAGAATGTATGAATGTGAATAAGCAAATGATTGAATCTAACCTATCCCTCCCATTTATTCTACTAACATGTTGAAAACTGAAATGCAAATGACGATGGGACAAAACAAAGAATCTCGTTCTGCAATTTCTCAATATTTTGCATAATATTCTCAGAAAAATGGCATTGGACAAATTTAATTTTATCACTTCTGTCTCTTTTTCACTCTTCAAAGATACTAATATAATAGATAACGTATATTTTGCCGCTTTTGTTTCTGTTTCATTTAGAGCAATATAGCAATAATATGCCTTTTGACATTTTAATTTACTTTTTTGGGAACTCTAATCTCAAGGGAAGAAAAATATTTCATCACAACAAGTTGTACTAAATATAGTCCTTGAATAATAATTTTTCAAGATGTCAAACGACCAGCTAACATTGTACAAGGGGTCATGTCCTAAACATACCTCTTCGAAAGTGGTAAGTTTTTGAGAATATTAAATGCTAAGCTAAAATTTTTTTTTTGCTATCGAATTTTTCGTTCATAATATTTTATCCAGCTTGATTGGCTGAGTGGATCCAGCTTGGAGACAATCACACCACCTGTCTCTCCAAGTGAAGAAGAAGAAGAAACCAACATTTGTACTTGTACTTGTACCGCTACTTCTACTACAAGTACAAATGAACTCGAATATCCCCAGTTTGACGAACTTTTTGCAGATTCGTACGAATTAATCGCACAAGAAGAGAATGCAAAAAATATAGCATGCGATTCTGAGGATATTGAAAAACTTTCTGAGTCCTTGGCGGACCTCTTTAGTGGGGAAGATTTGCAAGCATTGGAGCTCGGGAATTTACTGGATATCTATCTTCCCAATTCTTTAATTACAGACTGTACAGCTGACTTTTTGGATATTTGCAAGACTGATAATGTAAGTTACCACTTGCATTGTATTGTATTTAGTATAGCATACCAAGTAACGCAAAGCACAAAAAATGAGTGCGTGTTGTTGGTAACGTAGCCAGTTTACAATATCGTGACAAATTAATGTATTCTACATAGAGCTTCATTTTAGTTAGTCAGTCAAAAAATACTATAGGTTACATTTTTTGTGTAGTAAATGTATCTGAAACAAATTAGCAAATTATAGATCTCAATATTACATAGCGGGAATTCCATACGAAATATTGCTAATGCTTGGGCAGTACATAGCGTGTACTTTCAATATTGACATTCAGGTTTTCCCGTCACGAGCGTCCTCTACCAAGTATGAAGAGAAGAGCAAAAAACTCGGTGAATCAGAAATAGTGTCTAATTGTACAGAAGATATGTTGGACTTGGACGTATCTATTGCTCCATACGAAAAGCCAGATCCCAGCATTATAACAATTAGTGATAGTGACGATTTTTCCAAAAGTGACTCTTCAACTAGGCGTTCAAGCTCAGATGATTCTGGTAATAATGATCAACAATGACAGAAGTCCATGATTTATAAATGTATTCTCAAAGTTCATTCAATTTTTTTCCAGTACTCATAATGAATGAAATGCTTCCCAATCCGATCTTCTTTGGTCGGCTCGCCGATAATTTAAAATCTCAAGTTACTAAAACTGAAGTAATCGTTTTGAGTTCAGATTCGTCATGCACAGCAGAAGATTCGGGCAGTGAGACTAGAAGTAGAAGCAGCAGCATTCATTCTATTGTTATCTAAGTATTTGTCATTTTATTTGTATTACCGGAAGTTGAAAAATTGCATGCGTGTGCAATTTACAATGCAATGTGTGTGTTTGTGGTCCATATGGCCATAGCTTTTAAGACAGTCAGTTTAAGTTAATATGGGAGCATTTAAGTACTAATTACTAAACACATAGCTGCTGACGTATTTTAAGTTGTTTGAAAGGGACTCCATTTGAATTTATTTTACATTACTTACAGTACTTTTAATTGTATGCAAGAGATTTTATCTCATTTTTTTTAGCTAAATGGCTTCACAATGCAACTACAAAAATATAGATATACCAATAGATTAAATCTAATTTCGCAGTACTTTGAGTTTAAAATTCTCACTGACACGCCACTTTTTTTACCCATTACATCATAATTTGTTCAAAAAAATCTCGTTTACTGGTTTACCGTATAAAAACCTTTTCTGATATTAGTTGTTGCTTTTATTGATTCCATCCATCCGAGTTTCTTGTTCGGACGAGAACTTGCCAATGAGCAAGTATTTTTTTTTAAGACTAACTACTAACTATACTAACCTATCACAACACTGTGACTAGTCTGTCGATTGTAATATTGTAATATTTAAAAAAAATGAACGTGCTTAAAATCATAATAAAATGTTGTAACGTTCATTATTAGTTCGTCATGCACCCTGTGTCTGTGTCGTGCTCATCTTTCGTTCTAACTAATACAAGAACATGTGACATCCAATCAAAACTTACATGTAATGCATGCATACTTCACAAATCATCTTCATTCATGTCTTAAAAGCATTAAAAATAAGATGAGTTTCCATTCCTCAGTGTCCTTTGTTGATGCAGGAAATCTAAAATTTGGCCGAACCCTACACCTAAAAATACTACAGTAGAATTTCAAAGCATACAATTTTGTTAAAAGTATCTGGATTTGAGTAAAACATTGTTCTTTACGCCCAGGGGAAAAATATAGTAATATTCTCTTACTAACTAGCTAAACTATGGTTGAAGAAATAAAACTTCAGGCTCAGGCTTATATACCGTTTTTTTGCTAAGTCAAACTAACCAGGAACAATTTGACAGTCATCGTCAGTTCTTATTATAAACCGTACCCATCAAAGTATATGATTATCCTGCATATATCACTATAATCAGACGATCATTATTTCATTCATTATGATCGGCTTGAAAAGTACTTTGACTACTTACCAAGATAACCTTCAACGCGTATTATAGTAGTAATCGGCGACTGAGTCGAAGACCACAATACGTGACAAATAGGCGAAAAAAGTAACGTCAGCTACCACCTACCACATTAAATCTTTCCTGGTAGTAAACCTATAGTAATGGAGGCAAACAAAATGGATTATGCACATGAAAGGTATAGAACTTACAGGTGCAGTAGAGATACGGAGAATTTATTTATCCTTCTATGACGGAGAATAAACTAAACTTTGCCGTCATTAAAAAAAGACTTGCGATCAGGATGGAAATTCCAGTTAGCTATTGGAAACCTTTCGAATTGGGGATAAGACAACTTCCATAGTTTGCTCAGTCATAATTTTGATTGTGAACGTATTCGACAATGGATGCTGCATATTTCAGAAGAACTTTGGAGCCATTTAACCAATGGTACTCGATAATTTCGTTGTCGTTTCTTGGAACGATTTCCTCCTGGATAATACTGCACCATAATTTGGATGTAACAAGTGACCGATTTGGGACAAATTTTTATCAAAAAGAGGAAGTTTTTGATTTTGTCATTGGTGAGAAATCTTATACTTCAAAATCTAATATAATGTTCGCTTTTGACATGATGATCTTGATAAAAATTAGTGTTTTTCTATAGTTGGAGCTGGGAGTGCTGGAGCGGGTAAGCAAGAGTTCTGTAAACTTTACGTTCTCATGATTTTCTTGTACTCATGTGTTTGCGAAATTGAAATTTTAGAAAAAAATATCTTTTAGTGGTTGCAAATCGACTTTCAGAGGAAAATTGGAAAGTTCTTTTGCTCGAGGCTGGTGGAGAGGTAAAAAAGCCATTTTTTAATATTTGATTTTTTTAATAGCCACAGTAAAAAACACGATCTTCCAGAGAATATGGTTCAGCACTCCTGAATAATTTTTGGACTTTCCGTGTGATCCAGAAAGTAGGGCTAGTATGCACTAAAAAATATTGTTCATTAATTTTTTTGCAGGCAAGCCCACTGTCTGCGCTTCCCATGCTATCATTTGTTGTTTTAAATTATCCGCATCTGGACTGGCAATTCTTTACGCAACAGCAAAAAGGTGCTTGCCTTGGGATGAACGATAAGGTTAGAATTTTTTGAACTTTAACTGAATACACAAATGCACAAAAGTGCATAAGCAGACAGGTGCTGATTAAAAGTGCATTTATTCCATAAACAACAATCTGAAAGTTGGACTTTATTTCTTATCGCAGTCTTGTGCTTGGCCACGTGGGAAAGGTATTTTTCAATGATCATGACCAACCTAACCTAACCAACAGATTGCTCCGACAAAGGAATAATGTTCGCACGGATCACACACTATGATTATGTAAACTGTAGGTTTAGGAGGAAGCAGCAACCTAAATTTCATGATTTACATTCGCGGCCATCCAGCAGATTTTAATCGGTGGGCAGAATATACAGAAGATGAGCGTTGGTCATATGAAAACGTGCTTAATTTTTTCAAAAAGTCAGAAGATTTTAAAGGCGAATGGAATTCAGGTCTGTTAAAATAACTTCAAATTGAACTATGGTGTACACTTCCAGCAGATAAATTAAATAAATCGGGGTATTTAATATAGAAAAGTTCCATTCGAAAGGCGGATATTTAAAGGTCAAGGAAACAAGATACAAAGGATTATCTGAAGATTTTGTAGCTGCTGCTGAAGAGATTGGTAAAACAAATCAAAAGGTTTTGTAATTTCAAATACTTCGACTCGTTGTTGTATGTAACCGCATATATTGGTTTCAGGTTATCCACGAGTAGATCTTAATGGCAACTATTCTGAAGGTATCCAACTATAGGAAAACTAAATTAAATCGCGATGTAAAAAAAAATTGAAATTTTAAATCCAAATATAGGATTTTCGCCCATTTACTATACATTAAATGACAAGGGAAGGCGTCATTCCACAGAGCAAGCATTTATTGCCCCTGTCAGAAGTAGACCAAATTTATACATTTACAAATTTGCAACTGCTCACAAGGTATATCTAAATCTACTCAAAAAATACCATTCACTTCATTAATCTGATATTTGAGGTGGTTGTTTTATGTTAAACACGCATTTTTTAGATCTTATTGGATGGAGAAAAACCTCCATATCGAGCTTATGGAGTGGAATATGAAAGACACGGTACGTTAACTTGACTTGAAATATGACCTTCAACGCTGTATAAGTATAATTTCCTGCGATATATCATACTAACGCCTTTTGAATTTTCTCACTTCACTACCTTATTCAAAACTATTTAATTAGTACAAAACTAATGGTATTTAACAACTGCTTGGATGTAAATTACTTTCTAATTTTAGGATCCAAATTCCGTGCCTATGCTCGCAATGAAGTTATAGTCAGCGCAGGTTCTGTGATGAGTCCTCACCTTTTAATGCTTTCGGGAATTGGACCAAAACAGCATTTGAAAAAACATGGAGTAAGGGAACAGTTCTAATTAATTAATTACTAATTCAAGACTTACACGGTTTACATTAAGTATAAATGACGAGATTGAATGAAAATTAAAATCCAAGCAAATACTCTAATTAGGAACACTTACTTTCTTCCTTAAAATACAGATCAGCGCCAAACTGGATTTACCTGTTGGGGAAAATCTTCAAGGTTAGTAGATTAAATTCAAAAAGTAACATTTTATAAATGTGTTGAATCTGTGTAGATAGATTTTATTATCGCGGACCAAATACAAATTCGTTCTTCGTTTTTATTAGCAGCTTTCAGCTAGTAATTTCGTATTTAAGCAGCGCGCGCCATTTTCATGTGCAGTAGTAGGGTCCATAGTCCATACCATGATGGATTGTGCATTGTGCACAGAAGCAAACGAAAACAGACGCTATCTTGTATCTTGCTAATCTTTAAGACTGACGCGCTAGCATGTGGAACTGACGACCTCAACCCTGACACTTTTGAAACTTTGACCGGCCAAAACTTTGGACTGAGAGCACCGATTTGGTTGAAATTAAAAATCTGTGCAGTAACCTAGTATTGTTAACACGCACAAAAAGTTTGAAGGTCAAGGGTCAAACCCTTGACCTACTTTGTACCAGAGTGGCCCTTCACTTTTTCCAAAAATTGAAATTTACTGAAATATCACTTAATACTCACAACTAAATATATTTTCCTGTATTGTATTTTTTAACAGATCATGTGTCCAGCTTCATTGGCCCATTTGTAATCAACGAAACAAAATCATTCCTCCTCAATCGTGATATTACTGCGCAAACCGTGTACGAATTTAGTCAAAAAGGCACGGGCCCGATTACTTCAACAGGTGTACAAGCCGCAGGATTTCTGACTTCATCTTATGCAAAGGCTCGAAATGAATCCCATCACCCTGATATACAGTTCATGTTAGTTGGAAACGGAATCTACCCAGGGATGCAAAACCATTTAGGTCATTCCTTCAATATCCCGTTCAAGTCATTAGGCCAATTTTATGGTCCCAATATTGGCAAGGATTCATTTACTATTATTAACTTACTAAGTCGCCCAAAATCTCGAGGTGCCATACGACTTGCCAGTGCAAATCCAAGAGACTATCCATTGATCTTTCCGAACTATTTTACGGAGCAACAAGATATTGATGTCTTGGTTGAAGGTACGTATGAAGGAACAAAATTCTGATTTTATCATTAATCACAAGAGTATACTTATAAAAATGTGGTTTTTGCTGACATGGTGAATGGTATCTATTCGCTAGGAGCAAAAATAGCAACAGAATTGGGAGAAAATACTCGTGTTTTTAAGGCTATGAATTCTACCCTGTCCTCTGTGCCTTTCCCTGGATGTGAACAATACAAAATGAGAAGTGATGCGTATTGGGAATGTCTACATCGGCATTTCACTTTGACAATAGTAAGTCTATAATTTTTTAGTTGCAATTTTTGAGTGGTTTTTAATCCTTTTCCTTCCCACGTTCCCATTGTACTGTTTTTACAGTATCATCCAACGAGTACCTGTGCCATGGGTCCCAAAAATTCGAAAAAAGCTGTTGTCGATTCTGAACTTCGGGTACGAGGCACTAAAGGGCTTCGTGTCGTGGACGCTTCAATAATGGTAAGAAAAAAATAGATAATGGCTGAAAAAATGGAATTAACGTTGATATCAAGACTAACTATTTTTGTTGCTTCTTTAGCCATTTGTGACCATAGGAAATACGAACGCACCTACAATTATGATTGGAGAGATGGGTGCTAATTTCATAAAGTCAACGTGGACCAAAGTTAATGAAATTAAGTGATAATTTATTAACTTTCTTAGTTTTTGTTCCGCTCTATAAATAAAAATGCTTTCAAGCAGTGCAATTTATTTTTTTCATACAAGCTCGTAATACTCTTGTTGAAAGTACTTGGACATCTGAAAAATGCATAATGCTGCAAATGTGTTACAAATGAATAAAAAAGTATCTGAGATGATTTTTAAAAAACTAATATTATGATTAATAATAATAAATTATTAATTTAGTTACTGTGAACCTTTTCCTAGTGAATAGTTGCTTTATAAAATACGTAATTGTTGTAATTGAAATACATGGTTAGTATAATTCACTCTACGCCATTGTAATAAGTAAAAAAAAAATTCCCAGTGAAGGTTTATCAACCCATATATAGATTTAAAGATACAGCATGCAACCAGTATTTTTAATGTGGTAAAAAGTAAACCCCGATTTTTTATTGGATTGGTCTTTTATTTCAACAGTCAGTAAAAATAATACAAAGAAAGAAATGAATGAACTAGTTAACTCATAAGCAAAAAACCTAGCAAGAAAAAGGAAAAACCTATTACCAGGAAACTGGTAAGGAAAACCCTAACCAACTTTGGTCAAAGGTCACTTTTTGATTGGTTAAACTATGCCATAAAAATTCTTCGAAAAACCTCATGAAATAGCTGGAAAATGTATCTTTTATTTCATTTCATTAAGTAATATTTGATTGACTGGCGCACAGAATTTAAAACACAGTGGAGTTGTTCTATACGCTATAAATAAGTAGGAGTTTTAACTATTCTTCTGTAAAATCATCTCAAAGATCCATTTCTATATTTTATCATTAAAGTTCCTGACTCATATTAACTCATATTAACTCATATTTATATTCTGTTAACTCATATTTATAATTTCTTGTAACCCAACAAGGAATTACTTATCTTTAGCTATTAAGGAGTTAATTTTTTAAATAAAAACTCTAAAAGAAATTGCTTAAAGAAATGATACTACATATCTTAACAGTAAGTTTTCTTTAAACAAGTAGCAAGTTTTTTTCTACAGTTTCTGATTTTCCCATTCCTTTGTAATCTTCAGATTTTTAAAAAACCGGTCACACATATTTATAAGACCAATAAGTTATATTTAGTGTATTCTGCCCAACGATTAAAATCCACCGGATGACCAT
>Ga0210040_10004416_pt1 | contig 18392 bp, 15 predicted proteins | sample CryGeyCG12114_NA_FD_185462 | JGI IMG/M metagenome (GOLD analysis project Ga0210040, IMG submission 185462) | Groundwater microbial communities from aquifer - Crystal Geyser CG19_WC_8/21/14_NA (SPAdes) (version 2) | ecosystem: Environmental > Aquatic > Deep subsurface > Groundwater | place: USA...
GCGTCGGCCGCCCGGTCGACGTGGAAGCCGAGCTCCTTCTTCTCCGCCCCGGAGAAGTCCTTGAGCACGTAGTCCGCCGGGTCCTGGCGGCCCGGCGGCCGGCCGATCCCGACGCGCACCCGCAGGTACTCCTTGGAGCCCAGCGCGCTGGTGATCGAGCGCAGCCCGTTGTGCCCGTTGTCCCCGCCGCCGCGCTTGAGCCGCAGCGCGCCGTACGGGATGTCGAGCTCGTCGTGGACGACCACCAGCCGCTCGACAGGGACCTTCCAGAAGTCCCGGGCCGCCGCCACCGGCCCGCCGGAGGTGTTCATGTACGTCTTGGGCTTGGCCAGGACGGCGCGCACGCCCGCGAGGCGCCCTTCGACGACGTCGCTGCGGCCCTTGTGCGCCTTCCAGCGCCCGCCTGACCGCGCAGCGAGCAGGTCGAGGACCAGGTGGCCGGCGTTGTGGCGGTTCCCGGCGTACGAGGGACCGGGGTTGCCCAGGCCGACGACGAGCCAGACGTCGTCGGCCACGGGACCGGGGCTCAGGCCGAGGGACCGTCGCCGGCCGGCGCCTCGGTCTCGGGGACCGCGTCGCCGGTGCCCTCGCCGGCATCGACGTCGGAGGCCTCGGTGGTGTCGCCCTCGGCCTCGGCAGCGGCCTCGGCGCCGACCTGACCGGCGCCCAGCTCCTCCTCGGAGGCCACGAGCTCGGCCTCGAGCTGCTCCTCGGACACCTGGCCCTGGACCTGCACGACGACCTGCTCGGGGTCCTGCGCGAGCGCGGTGCCCGCGGGCAGGGTGAGCGCCCCGGCGCTGATGCTCTGGCCGGCGGTGAGGCCCTCGACGCTCAGCTCGATGCTCTCGGGCAGGTGGGTGGCCTCCGCCTCGACGGACACGGTGGTGAGCTGCTGCTCGACCAGGGTGTCGGGGCCGGCCTCGCCGGTCAGCACGACGGGGACGTCGACGGTGACCTTCTCCCCGCGGCGGACCGCGACGAGGTCGAGGTGCTCCAGGTGGCCCTTGATCGGGTCGCGCACGACGGCCCGCGGCAGCGCGAGCTGGTCGCCCTGCTCGGTGACGAGCGTCAGGAGCACGTTCGGGTCGGACTTCAGCGCCAGCATCAGGTCGTGACCCGGCAGCGAGACGTGGCGGGGGGCGTCGCCGTGCCCGTACAGGACGGCGGGCACCTTGGCGGCACGGCGCACGCGTCGGGCGGCACCCTTGCCGAACTCGGTGCGCGGCTCGGCGACGATGCGGACCTCGGACACAGGGGAACTCCTCGAGCGGTGGTGCAGGGCTGGGCGCGCGACTGCGCGGAGGACGATCCTAGCGTGGGGACGGGGCGGCCCCCGGGTCGCGCCTGCCGCGCTCCCGGTAGCCTCCGGACCCGCCGTGGACGAGGGAGGCCGGGTGCGCATCGGCCTGATCACGGAGAGCGTGCTCGGTCACCGGTCCTTCGCGCAGTACGTGCGCGACGGGCTGGAGGAGCTGCCGGGGGTCGAGGTGACCTGGCGGCCCGTCGGCGCGGCGATCGGCGCCTCCCGACTCCCCCGGTGGGCCCGCAACTACGCGCTGCTGGCCGGGTGGGAGGCGCAGCAGGCGGCCCGGGAGCTCGAGCCCTCCTGCGACGCCCTGGTCGTCCACACGCACACCATCGCGCTGTTCTGCCCGCCGGTCATGGCGCGGATCCCGACGCTGCTGTCGATCGACGGGACCCCGCGGGGCTTCGACGAGGTCGGCGCCGCGTACGGCCACGGCTCGCGCGGCGCGGTCGTCGAGGGCCTGAAGGACCGCGTCTGGGCCGGCACCTTCCGGCGGGCCGCCGCCTGCGTCGCCTGGAACGAGTGGACGGCGCGGAGCCTGCGCACGGACTACGGCATCGCCGCGGACCGCGTTCTGGTGCGCTCGCCGGGCGTGGACGCCGGCCGGTGGCGGCCGCGCGACGCAGCCCGGCGGCCCGGGCCGGTCCGGGTGCTGTTCGTCGGCGGCGACGCCCGGCGCAAGGGCCTGGACCTGCTGCTCGTGTGGGCCGGCACGCCGCCGGGCCGGCGCTGCGAGGTGCACGTGGTGACAGCGTCCCCGCCTGCCGAGGCCGGCCCGAACGTCCACCACCACCCGCCGATGCCGGTCGCGAGCCAGGCCCTGGTGGCGCTGTTCCAGGACGCCGACGTGCTCGCGCTGCCGACCCGGGCCGACTGCCACCCCTTCGTGCTGCTCGAGGCCATGGCTGTCGGGCTGCCCGTGGTGACGACGCGGGTCGGCGCCGTGCCCGAGCTCGTCGTCGACGGCGAGACGGGGCTGGTCGTGCCGCCCGACTCGCTGCCCGACCTCGCGCGCGCGCTGGACCGGCTGGTCAGCGAGCCGGACCTGCGGCGCGCGTACGGCGCCGCCGGGCGCGCCCGCGCGCTGGAGGCCTTCCGGCCCGGCGCGTTCCTCGAGACGCTGGTGGAGCGCTTGCGGACGGAGCTGGCGGCGCCCCGCTCCTGAGCGCGGGGGCTACGCCGCGCCGTCGAACATGCTCGTCACCGAGCCGCTCTCGAACACGGCCCGCACGGCCCGCGCCAGCAGCGGCGCGATCGAGAGCACCGTGAGCTTGTCGAAGCGCTTCTCGTCCTCGATCGGCAGCGTGTTGGTGAGCAGCACCTCGGTGATGCGGCTGTTCTTGAGCCGGTCGACGGCCGGTCCGGACAGCACGCCGTGGGTGGCGACCACGACGACCTCGGCCGCGCCGTTGTCGAACAGCAGGTCGGCGGCCTTGGTGATCGTGCCGCCCGTGTCGATCATGTCGTCGACGATGATGCAGGTCTTGCCGCGCACGTTGCCGACGACCTCGCCGACCTTGACCTCGTTGGGCACGTTGGGGTCGCGGCGCTTGTGCACGACCGCCAGCCCGCAGCCCAGCCGGTCGGTCCAGCGCTCAGCCACCCGTACCCGGCCGGTGTCGGGGCTGACGACGACCAGGTCGCGGTCGCCCCACTTGCGCTCGACCTCGTCGGCCAGCAGCGGCAGGGCGAACAGGTGGTCCACCGGGCCGTCGAAGAAGCCCTGGATCTGCGCGGTGTGCAGGTCCACGGCCATGAGCCGGTCGGCGCCGGCGGTCTTGAACAGGTCGGCGATCAGGCGGGCGCTGATCGGCTCGCGCCCGCGGTGCTTCTTGTCCTGCCGGGCGTACGGGTAGAAGGGCATCACCACGGTGATGCGCTTGGCGCTGGCGCGCTTGAGCGCGTCGACCATGAGCAGCTGCTCCATCACCCAGGTGTTGATGGGCGAGGTGTGGCTCTGCAGCACGAAGGCGTCGCACCCGCGCACGGACTCCTCGAAGCGCACGAAGATCTCGCCGTTGGAGAAGTCGTACGCGCTGGTCGGGACGGGCGTGACGTCGAGCGCCGTCGCCACCTCCTGCGCCAGCTCCGGGAACGCTCTGCCCGTGAACAGGAGCATGTTCCGGTGGCTGTTCATCTCGAGGCCGCTCATGTGCCGTGCTCCCCTGTCGCCGGTGTGCTGTCCTCGCGGGCGCCGCGCCTGCGCGCCACCCACCCCTCGACGTTGCGCTGCCTCGCGCGGCCGACCGCCAGCGCGCCCGCCGGCACGTCGCCCGTGATGGCCGAGCCGGCCGCGGTGTACGCCCCGTCGTGCACGTGCACCGGGGCGACCAGGCTGTTGTTGCTGCCGATCCGCACGTCGTCGCCGACGGCCGTGCCGTGCTTGTCGCGCCCGTCGTAGTTCACGACGATGGTGCCCGCGCCGATGTTGCTGCGCTCCCCGATGACGGCGTCGCCGACGTAGCTCAGGTGCGGGACCTTGCTGCCGGCGCCGACCTCGCTGGCCTTGACCTCGACGTACGCGCCGACCTTGGCGTCCGCGCCGAGCCGCGTGCCCGGGCGCAGGTAGCTGAACGGCCCGACGGTCGCGCGCGGGCCGATCACGGCCCGCTCGGCGTGGGTGCGGACCACCGTGGCGTCCTCGCCGACCTCGCAGCCGGTGAGCGTGCTGTCCGGGCCGACCCGCGCGCCGCGCCGCACGACCGTCCCCGCGTGCAGCTGGACGCCCGGCAGCACCGTGCAGTCCGGCTCGAGCACGACGTCCGCGTCGACCCAGGTCGTCGCGGGGTCCAGCACGGCGACCCCCGCGAGCAGGTGCCCGCGCAGCAGCCGGTCGCGCAGGGCGGCGGCGGCCGCGGCCAGCTGCGAGCGGTCGTTGACGCCCGCCGTCTCCCCCGCGTCGGCGGCCACCACGGCGTGCAGGGCCAGCCCGGCGGCGCGGTGCAGCCCGACGACGTCGGTGAGGTACTCCTCGCCCTGCGCGTTGTCGGTGGACAGCTGCCCGAGCGCCTCGCGCAGCGGCCCGGCCGAGAACGCGTACACCGCCGTGTTGATCTCCCGCACCCGGCGGGTGGCCTCGTCGGCGTCCCGGTGCTCGGTGACCTGCACGACCGCTCCCGCGCTGTCGCGCACCACCCGCCCGTAGCCGGTGGGGTCCCCGACCACCGCGGTCAGCAGCGTCGTGGCCGCGCCGCTCGCCTCGTGCTCGGCGACGAGCGCGCCGAGCGTGGCGGCGGTCAGCAGCGGCGTGTCCCCGGGGACGACGACGATCGTCCCCTCCAGGTGCTCGAGGCCCTCCAGGGCCACGCGCACGGCGTGCCCGGTGCCGAGCTGCGGCTCCTGCACCACGGCGGTGGCCGCCCCGTCGACCGCGGCGAGGTGCTCCGCGACCTGCTCGCGCGCGTGCCCGACGACGACCAGCAGGTGCTCCGGGTCCAGCGCGCGGGCGGCGGCGACGACGTGGCCGAGCATCGTGCGGCCGGCCAGCGCGTGCAGCACCTTCGGCGTCGCGCTGCGCATGCGGGTGCCCCCGCCGGCGGCCAGCACGACGACCGCGGCCGGACGTGCGTCGGTCACGGGAGCTCCTCGCGAGGGGGCGAGCCGGGGGGGCAGGTGCCGGAGAGCCCGGCGTCGAGCAGCCTACCGCCGGACCTGCGCCCCGCCGACGGCGCGATCCCGCGGGCGCCGCTGCCTGGGGACGCGCGACCCTGCCCGGGGACAGCGCGACCTGCGGGCCTCACCCGGTGCCGGCGCTCCGCCCCCAGGATTCGAACCTGGACCCAACGAGACCAAAACTCGAGGTGCTGCCGATTACACCAAGGCGGACCGGCGCCCGGGAGCGCCCGGGCCATCGTGCCACCCGGCCCCCGTACGGGCCCGGCAGCGGCCCGGGGCCCCGGCCGCGCGCAGCCCCGTACCGCCGCCCCTTCTCGTCCCGTCCGTACCGCCGATCTTCGTCCTCTGGTCGCCCCCGCGGCGCGGCGGCGACCAGGAGGCGTAGATCGGCGGGCTGGGGCGGGCCGGGAGGGGGCGTTACGGTCCTGGGAGCCCCCTCCCCGGACCCGAGGACGCACGTGACCGCTCCCCTGCTGGACGCCCCCGACACCACGATCGACTTCCACGAGGACCGCGCCCGGCCGCTGCAGGCGGTCCCCAAGGGCCGGCTGCGCGCCCGCGCCGAGCAGGTCGCCCTGGCCGCCTTCATCGTGGTGCCGCTGCTGGCCGTGCTCGCCAGCGCCTGGGTGGCCTGGGGCGGGTTCCTGTCGTGGCGCGACGTCGTCATCTCGGCCGTCGCCTACGCGGTGACCGGGCACGGGATCACGGTCGGCTTCCACCGCTACTTCACGCACGGGTCGTTCAAGGCCGGCCGGGGCGTGCGGATCGCGCTGGCGGTCGCCGGGAGCATGGCCGTCGAGGGACCCGTGACGCGCTGGGTCGCCGACCACCGGCGCCACCACGCGTACAGCGACCGGGAGGGCGACCCGCACTCGCCCTGGCGGTACGGCGAGAGCTTCGGGGCGCTGTGCAAGGGCCTGTGGCACGCGCACATCGGGTGGCTGTTCGACATCGAGCAGACCGACCAGCACCGCTTCGCGCCGGACCTGAAGGCCGACCGGGACGTCGACGTGGTCAACAAGCTGTTCCCGCTCTGGGTGCTGCTCAGCCTCGGCCTGCCCGCGCTCGTGGGAGGGCTGTGGGCGCACTCGTGGGAGGGCGCGCTCACGGCGTTCTTCTGGGGCAGCGTCGTGCGCATGGCCGTGCTGCACCACGCCACCTGGTCGATCAACTCGATCTGCCACGCCATCGGCGACCGGCCGTTCGTCAGCCGCGACAGGGCCACCAACGTCTGGCCGCTCGCCTTCATCAGCATGGGCGAGTCCTGGCACAACCTGCACCACGCCGACCCGACCTGCGCCCGGCACGGCGTGGACCGCTGGCAGCTCGACAGCAGCGCCGAGCTCATCAGGGGCCTGGAGAAGCTGGGGCTGGCCCGGGACGTGCGCTGGCCGAAGCGCGACCGCCTGGACGCCCGCCGGGTCCGCACGGCGACCTGAGGCACCTCCGGCGACGCGGACGTGCGGCGGCGCCCGAGTTGCTACTCACAGCACCGGTCCTGTTACTGTCCGCTCCGAACACGGACCACCAGCAGCCGCCGGCCGCGATCGGAGAGCTCCTTGGGGAACGCCGACGCGGATCGCGCTCCCCGTCCGGCCGGCAGCTGCACCCGGCGCCGGCTGGCCGCCCTGGCCCTGGTGGCCGTGGCCGGCAGCGGGCTGGCGTCCGGCGACCGCGCCGTCGGTGCCCTGGCGACCTCCCGGCCGCACGCCCCGCGGCTGGTCGCCCGGCTGGCGGCGCCGCTGCTGCTCCCGGCCCAGCAGGAGGCGGCCCCGGCTCCCGCCCGGGACGCCTGCTGCTCCGCGCTCGTGACCACGCTCGACGGCGTGCTGGGCGCGCAGCACGACCCGTCAGGCCCCCCGGAGCGGCACGCGTCCTCGCCGACGTGCAGGCTGGACGCCGGCGGGAGCTCGGTGCGGACCCGCTCGACGACAGATCGGGACGGCCCGTGGACCTGCACGCTGCGCGACCCGGCCGGGGCGCACGACGTCGTGCTCCGCACTCCGCTCGCGCCCGCGACCGGGTGGCGCTCGGCGTCCTGACGGCGCTCAGGGGTCCCTGACGGTGCCCGTGCTGATCGGCACCTCCGGCTGGCAGTACGACTCCTGGCGCGGCCGCTTCTACCCCGCCCCGTCCGGCGGCCGCGCGCTGCCCAAGCGGCTCTGGCTCGAGCACCACGCCGCCGCGTTCGCCACGGTGGAGGTCAACAACGCCTTCTACCGGCTCCCGCGGCGCGAGGTGTTCGAGGACTGGGCGGCGCGGACGCCGGGCGACTACGTCGTGACGGTGAAGGCGTCCCGCTTCCTCAGCCACGTGAAGCGGCTCCAGGAGCCGCAGGAGCCCGTGGCGCGGCTGATGGAGCGGGTCGCCGGGCTGGGCGGCAGGCTCGGGGCGGTCCTGCTGCAGCTGCCACCGACCCTGCGTGCGGAGCCGGAGCGCCTGGACACCTGCCTGTCCTGCTTCCCGGCCGGGACGCGGGTGGCCGTCGAGCCGCGGCACGACAGCTGGTGGACGCCCGAGCTGCGCGAGGTGCTCGTCCACCACGGGGCCGCCCTGTGCTGGGCGGACAAGGGGTCGGTGCCGGTCGCGCCGCTGTGGCGCACGGCCTCCTGGGGCTACCTGCGGCTGCACCTCGGGGGCGGCGACGACGTCTGGCCGTACGACGACGCGGTGCTCGCGACCTGGGCGGACCGGCTGTGCGAGACGTGGGAGGACCACGAGCTGGTGTACGTGTACACGAACAACGACCCCGGCGGCGCGGCGCTGCGCGACGCGGTCACCCTGGGCCGGCTGCTGCGCGAGCGGGGTCGCACGGTCGGCCGGCTGCCCGCGCCGGCCGAGGTGGACCTGCCGGGCTGAGCCGGCCCGTCTGCGGACACCGGCCGAGGTGCCCCGTACGGGTGGTCCTGTGCAGAACGCCCCGCCACTGTCACCGGCCGACCGTAGGTTGCCCCGCACGCCCCGCGGAGGTGCCGGGGAGCGCGAGGAGGCAGCCATGACGCATCCCGACCCGACCCACGTGTACGAGAACGCGCCCCGGGCCACCGGGTGCGGCGTCCCGGCCGCCTACGCCCCGCCGGCCGGCCCGGTCGGGCGGGTGCGCGGCACCGGGTTCGTCCTGGCGCTCAGCATCGTGACGCTCGGCATCTACGGCCTCTACTGGTACTACGTCACGCACGACGAGATGAAGCGCCACACGGGGGCCGGGCTCGGCGGGGGCATCGCCCTGCTCATCGCCGTGTTCGTGGGCGTGGCGTCCCCGTTCCTCAGCAGCAGCGAGGTCGGCATGCTGTACGAGCGGCGCGGGATGACCAGGCCGGTGAGCGGCGCCACCGGGCTGTGGGTGCTCCCGGGGTTCCTGCTGATCGTGCTGCCGGTCGTGTGGCTCGTGAAGACCAACGGCGCGCTCAACGCCTACTGGCGCAGCCAGGGCGCCCAGGGCTGAGCCACCTCCGGCGCAGGGGCCCTCACACCTGCTCGGACAGCTCCAGCCAGGTGTCCTCGAGGGCGGCCTTGTCGGCCTGCAGCGCGCGCAGCCGGCCGTCCAGCTCCAGCACCGCCGCGTGGTCGGCGGCCTGCTCGGCCAGCTGCAGGTGCAATTGCGCCTCGGCCTTGTCGAGCCGCCCGATCTCCCGCTCCACCCGGGACAGCTCCTTCTTGGCCGCCCGCGGGTCGGCCTTCGGCCCCGACGCCCCGCCGCCGCCGCCGGAGCGCCCGGACGGCTGGGCGCGCCGGACCCGCTTGGCGAGGTACTCCTCGACCCCGCCGGGCAGGGCCGCCACGCTGCCGTCACCCATGAGCGAGCTGGTGACGGTGGTGACCCGCTCGAGGAAGTAGCGGTCGTGGCTGACCACGAGCAGGGTGCCCGGCCAGCCGTCGAGCACGTCCTCGAGCGCGTTCAGCGTGTCGATGTCGAGGTCGTTCGTGGGCTCGTCGAGCAGCAGCACGTTGGGCTCGCCCATGAGCAGCCGCAGGATCTGCAGCCGCCGCCGCTCGCCACCGGACAGGTCCCCGACCCGGGTCCACTGGGCGTTGCCGGTGAAGCCGAACCGGTCGCACAGCGACGAGGCGCCGACCGGCTTGCCGCCCAGGTCGACCGAGCGGGCCACCTGCTCGACGGCCTCGAGCACGCGCAGCGCCGGGTCGAGCTCGGCGACCTCCTGCGAGAGGTACGCCGGCTTGACCGTCGCGCCGACCTTGACCTGCCCCCGGGTGGGCTGCACCTGGCCGACCAGCATCCGGAGCAGCGTGGACTTGCCGGCGCCGTTGACGCCGACGATGCCGACCCGGTCGCCGGGCCCGACCCGCCAGGTCACGTCGTCGTACAGCATCCGGTCGGCCGTCCCCGGCTGCGGGTAGGACAGGGACACGCCCTCGACGTCGTACACCTGCTTGCCGAGCCGCGCGGTGGCGAAGCGCTGGAGCGCGATGTCGTCGCGCGCCGGCGGCTCGTCCGCGATCAGGGCGTTGGCCGCGTCGATGCGGAACTGGGGCTTGCTGGTGCGCGCGGGCGGCCCGCGGCGCAGCCAGGCGAGCTCCTTCTTCACCAGCTGCAGGCGCTTCTGCTCGGCGGTCGAGGCCATCCGGTCGCGCTCCGCGCGGGCCAGCACGTACGCCGAGTAGCCGCCCTCGTAGGCGTCGACGACGCCGTCGTGGACCTCCCACGTGCGGGCGTTGACCTCGTCGAGGAACCACCGGTCGTGGGTGACGACCAGGTGCGCCTGCGTGGGGCTGCGCTGCTGCAGGTGACGGGCGAGCCAGGCCACGCCCTCGACGTCGAGGTGGTTGGTCGGCTCGTCCAGGATCAGCAGGTCCCACTCCTGGACGAGCAGCGCGGCCAGGGCCACCCGGCGGCGCTCGCCGCCCGACATCGTCGCCACCGTGTTGTCGAGCCCGACGTCGTGCAGGCCGAGCCCGTCGAGGACCTCGCGCACGCGAGCGTCGGCGGCCCAGGTGTGCTCGGCCGCGTCGCCGAGGACGGCCTGGTGCGCGGTGAGGTGCTCGGAGACCCGCACGTCCTGGGTGAGCACGCCGACACGCAGCCCGCCCGCGTGGGTGACCCGGCCGGACTGCGGCTCCTCGGCCTTGACCAGCGTCTTGAGCAGCGTGGTCTTGCCGCCGCCGTTGCGCCCGACCACGCCGATGCGGTCGCCCTCGGAGATGCCGAGCGAGACGCGGTCGAGCAGCTGGCGGGTGCCGTGGCTGACCGACACCTGCTCGAGGTTGACGAGGTTGACGGCCATCAGCCGACCACGCGCGCGCCGGGGACCGGCCCGTCGGCGCAGCGCACGGTGCGGCAGACGCCCGACGCGGACAGCCCGCGCTCCAGCGTCGCCGCGTGGCCGCGGTCGCGGGCGAGGAACGCGACGGTGGGGCCGCTGCCGGACACCAGGCCGCCCAGCGCCCCGAGCCGCAGGCCCATGTCCAGGACCTCCCGCAGGGCCGGGCGCAGCGCGAGCGCGGCAGGCTGCAGGTCGTTGGACAGGGCGTGCCCGAGCGCCACCGCGTCGCCGCTGCGCAGAGCGGCCAGCACGTCGCCGGGGTCGCTGACGACGCCGACCGGGCCGGTCTCGCGGAGCCGGTCGAGCTGGGCGTAGACCTGCGGCGTCGACAGCTCGCCGTCGGCGAGACCGAGCACCCACGCGTACGTCCCGCGCCCCAGCACCGGCGTCAGCTGCTCGCCCCGTCCGCGGCCGAGCGCCGTGCCCCCGTGCACGGAGAACGGGACGTCGCTGCCCAGGCGCGCGGCGAGCTCGGACAGCTCGTCGCGCGACAGACCGGTGCCCCACAGCGCGTCGCAGGCGACCAGGGCCGCGGCGGCATCGGCCGAGCCGCCGGCGCAGCCACCCGCCACCGGGATGTCCTTGTCGATGACCAGGTGCACCGCCGGGTCGTTGCCGGTCTGCTCGGCCAGCAGCACCACGGCCCGCGCCGCGAGGTTGGTGCCGTCGACGGGGACCGCGGCCGCGCCCTCGCCCCGCACCTCGACGCGCAGCACGGGGGCCCGCTGCACCGTCAGGGTGTCGAACAGGGACACGGCGGCGTAGACGGTCGTGACCTCGTGGTACCCGTCGGGGCGCAGCGGCCCGACCGACAGGTGCAGGTTGAGCTTGGCCGGAGCCCGGACCACGACGCGATCAGGCGCACGTCGGGCAGGCAGCGGACTCTCCTTCGTCGTCGAGCGGGTTCGTCGAGCGGGTTCGTCGAGCGGGCGGGTTCCCAGCCTACGGGGCGGACGGGCTCGGCTGCGCGGCCACGGCCGCCAGCCGGGCGAAGGCCTCCACGCCCAGCTGCTCCCCGCGCACCGAGGGGTCCAGCCCCGCCGCGAGCAGCCGGCGCTCCGCCTCGTCCGGCGAGCCCGCCCAGCCGGACAGCGCCGCCCGCAGCGTCTTGCGGCGCTGGGCGAAGGCGGCGTCCACGACGGCGAACACCGCCGCCCGGTCCCCCGGCGGCGGCTCGCGCCGGGAGAACGCGACCAGCCCGGAGTCCACGTGCGGCGCGGGCCAGAACACGGTGCGGCCGACGGCGCCGGCCCGGCGCACCTGCGCGTACCAGGCCGCCTTCACCGACGGCACGCCGTACGTCCTGGAGCCCGGTCCGGCGGCGAGCCGGTCGGCGACCTCGGACTGCACCATGACCAGGCCGGTGCGCAGGCTCGGCAGCAGCTCGAGCAGGCGCAGCAGCACCGGCACGGCCACGTTGTACGGCAGGTTGGCCACGAACGCGGTCGGCGGCGGGCCGGGCAGCTCCGCCAGGCGCAGCGCGTCCTGCACCACGACCTCGAGGCGGTCGGCCCGGTCCGGCAGCCGCTCGGCGACCGTGCCCTGCAGCGCGCCGGCGAGCACCGGGTCGATCTCGACGGCGACCACCCGGGCGGCCTGCTCGAGCAGCCCCAGGGTGAGCGAGCCGAGGCCAGGCCCGACCTCGACCACGACGTCCTCGGGGCCGACGCCCGCGGTGCGCACGATGCGGCGCACCGTGTTCGGGTCGATGACGAAGTTCTGCCCGAGGTGCTTGGTGGGGCGGATCCCGAGGCCCGCGGCGAGCCGGCGGACGTCGGCCGCGGTCAGCAGGGCGGAGGGCTGCGGGGCCTGGGACACCTACAGGTAGCGCCCGCAGGTCGGCCAGGCGGTCCGGCCCACGCTGCGGTACAGGGCCGCGGCCCGCTGGGTCTGCTCGGCGGAGGACGCGTCGCTCGGGCGGCCGGAGCCCCCGACGCTCTGCCAGGTGCCGAGCGAGAACTGGTACAGGCCGTAGTAGAGGCCGTTGGCGCTGACGGCGCGCGGGTTGCCACCGGACTCGCAGCGGGCGAGCGCCGCCCAGTCGAGGCCGCCGGAGCTGCTCGGGGGCGGCGTGCTCGGGGACGGGGTGCTCGGGGACGGCGTGCTCGGGGGCGGGGTGCTCCGGGGCGGCGTGGGGGTGCTGCGCGTCGGCGTGCGGGGAGCCGGCGGCGCGACCGGTGCGGGCACCGGACGGGCCCTGGTGCCGTAGCTGACGACCCGGGCCACCGGCGCGGACGTGTGCACCTGGACCCGCTTGCGGCCGGTGCGCGTCCCGTCGGTGAAGGTCAGGACGTACGTCGTGCGCCGGCTGCCGGCGTGCCCGGCGCGCGCAACGCGCTCGGTGCCCCGGTACCGCGACGGGTCGGCCCTGCGGACGGTGGACGCGGGCAGCGTGCGGGTGACGACCTTGCGGGCGGTGCGCACGCGGGTCACCTTGATCACGCTCTCGTCGGTGAGCGCCGCGCGCAGCGGCATGCTCACGCGGTCCTTCGCGCCCAGGCGGACCTGCGCCTCGCGCAGCGCGTCCGCGACGGTGGACGACGTCGTCGTGCGCGGGAGCACCTTCCTGCCCACGACCACCGTGACGTCCTTGGGCATGCGGACCTCGAGCGCGAGGCCCTCCAGCCCGATCGGCCGCGAGCGGGACGCCGACAGCGCGGCACCCGCGGTGCGCAGGCCGATCTGGTCGAGCGCCTCGTCGACGTCGTCCGCCGTCACCCACACGGTCCGGGACTGCCCGTCCACGGCGAGCCGCAGCTCGCGGCCGTGCCGCAGCACGACGCTGGCGCCGTCCTCGACGGTGCTGCCCAGCGCGGGGGCCAGCAGGTCGTGCTCGCCCGCGGTCACCCCGGCCTCGGCGAGCACCTCCGCCACGGTGCTCCCGCGGGTCTCGACGACACGCGGCTTCCCGTCGACGGTGAGCTGCACGCTCCTGTCGCCGGTCGCGGCCCAGGCGGCGGTGGTGCCCAGCAGGGCCACCAGGGCGGCCCCGGCGACGAGGACGGGCGGGCGGGACAGGGACGGCAGGGCGGTCACGGATCTCCGGACGTCGCGCTCTCCGGTCGGCAGGGCGGACAGCGCGCTCCGGCCCCGGGACCCGTGGTCCCCGGCCTCTCGAGCTCAGCGCACTGTCGCAGGAGCCCGGCCCCGGCTGGTCAGTAACGACACCGTAACGGCGTACCGGCGACCGTCCAAGCCGGCAGGGGAGGACGAGTCGCTCAGCAGGGCCCGGACGGGGCCTCAGGTGGAGCAAACCCGCAGGTGACGCCCTGCCGGACCGGGCCCCGTGTGAGTCCGCTCACGCGAGGGCGAAGGCCCGGCGCCCGTTGGCCGTCAGCGTGGTGCACAGCGCCTCGAGCTCCTGGCCGGTCACCTCCGCCAGGGCGCGCACCGTGAGCGGCACCAGGTACGGGGCGTTGGGGCGCCCGCGGTACGGCACCGGGGTGAGGAAGGGCGCGTCGGTCTCGACGAGCAGCAGCTCCGGCGGGAGCACCGCCGCCGCCTCGCGCAGCCCGCCGGCGCTGGAGAAGGTGAGCGTCCCGGCGAAGCTGGCGTACCAGCCCTCCTGCGCGCAGGTGCGCGCCAGGTCGGTGCCGCCGGAGAAGCAGTGGAAGACGACCCGCTCGGGCGCCCCCTCCTCGCGCAGCACCCGGACGACGTCGTCGTGGGCGTCCCGGTCGTGGATCATCAGCGCCGTGCCCGTGCGCTTGGCGATGGCGAGGTGCGCGCGGAAGGACTCCTCCTGCAGCCGGTGCCCGTCCGCGCCCTCGGTCCGGAAGTGGTCCAGGCCGGTCTCCCCCACCGCGACGACCTGCGGCAGCGCCGCGAGCGCCTCGATCTCGCGCAGCGCCTCGTCGCTCGCCGCGCCGAGGCCCGCCTCGTTGGGGTGGATCGCGACGGCGGCGTGCACCTGCCCGTACGTGCCGGCGAGCTCGGCCGACCAGCGGCTGGACTCCAGGTCGACCCCGACCTGCACGACCGTGCCGATGCCGACCGCCGCGGCCTGCGCGAGGGCGGTGTCCACGTCGGCGCCCATGATGTCGAGGTGGCAGTGGCTGTCGAGCACGTCGACGGGCAGCCGCTCCGGCGCCGGAGGCGGACCGCCCTCCCTCCCGGCGTTGCGGGTCCGCCTGCTCACGCCCCGCCCTCCAGCCGGGCCAGCTCCTCGTCCACCACCGACGGCTCGAGCTTGCGGAACAGCGGGACCGGCTTGGCCACCGGGGACCCGACGCGCAGCGGCCGGCGCTCCCAGACCGCCGCGGTGGCGTAGTCGCCCATGAGCACCGGGTAGCCCGGGCCGCCGTCGAGGTCCTCGACCTCGCGCAGCTCCGGCATGCCGCTCCACACCTCTGACCCGCCGAGCATCCGGTGCACCTGCTCCGAGCTCTCCGGCAGGAACGGCGTGAGCAGCGTCTTGGCGTCGTCGACGAGCTGCAGGGCGGTGTGCAGCACGCTCTCGCGGCGGGCCGGGTCGTCCTTGAGCTTCCACGGCGCCTGGTCCGACAGGTACTTGTTGGCCTCCGCGACGACCTTCATCACCTCGGCCAGCGCGGCCTTCTGCTGCGAGCGCCCGAGCAGCTCGCCGACCGGGGCGAACGCCGCCTCGGAGGCGGCGAGCGCCGCGCGGTCGGGGCCGAGCAGCTCGCCCGGCCCGGGGATGCTCCCGACGTTGCTCGCCACCATCGACAGCGTGCGGTTCACCAGGTTGCCCCAGCCCGCGACCAGCTCGGTGTTGTTGCGGGTGACGAACTGCTCCCAGGTGAAGTCGGTGTCGCTGGTCTCCGGGCCGGCCGCCGCCAGGTAGTAGCGCAGCGGGTCGGCGCCGTACCGCTCCAGCACGTCCCGCACGTAGATCACGACGGAGCGGCTGCTGCTGAACTTGCGGCCCTCCATGGTGAGGAACTCGCTGCTCACGACCTCGGTCGGCAGCTCCAGCTCGCCGTACCGCCCCGGCCGGCCGGCCGGCTTGCCGCTGGCGCCCAGCAGGATGCTCGGCCAGATGACCGAGTGGAAGACGACGTTGTCCTTGCCCATGAAGTAGTGCCCGGCGGCCTCCGGCCCCTGCCAGAAGGGCCGCCAGGCGTTCGGGTCGCCGGTGCGGCGGGCCCACTCGATGCTGGCCGACAGGTAGCCGATGACCGCGTCGAACCAGACGTACAGCCGCTTGTCGGTGCGCTCGCTCCAGCCCGGCAGCGGGATCGGCACGCCCCAGTCGAGGTCGCGGGTGATGGCCCGCGGCTTGAGCTCCTCGAGCAGGTTGGCGCTGAACTTCAGGACGTTGGGCCGCCAGTCGGTGCGGGACTGCAGCCAGCCGCCGAGCGCGTCGGCGAAGGCGGGCAGCTCGAGGAAGAACTGCGCGCTCTCCACGAACTGCGGCGTCCTGCCGTCGATCTTGCTGCGCGGGTTGACCAGGTCCTGGGGGTCGAGCTGGTTGCCGCAGTTGTCGCACTGGTCGCCGCGCGCCCCGTCGTACGAGCAGATCGGGCAGGTGCCCTCGATGTAGCGGTCCGGCAGCCCGCGCCCGGTCGACGGGTCGATCGCGGACAGCTGGGAGCGCTCGGTGACGTAGCCGTTGTCGTGCAGCGCCCTGAACATCGCCTGCACGACGGCGTAGTGGTTGCGCGTGGTGGTGCGGGTGAACAGGTCGTAGGACAGGCCGAGGCCCTGCAGGTCCTGCGCGATGACCCGGTTGTAGCGGTCGGCCAGCTCGCGGGCGCTCACGCCCTCGCGGTCGGCCTGCACCTGGATCGGGGTGCCGTGCTCGTCGGTGCCCGACACCATGAGCACCCGGTTGCCGGCCATCCGCTGGTAGCGGCTGAAGACGTCGCTCGGGACGCCGAAGCCGGCGACGTGCCCGATGTGGCGGGGGCCGTTGGCGTACGGCCAGGCGACGGCGGTCAGGACGGAGCGGGGCATGCGAGGAGTCTAGGAAGGGCGCGCCTCCCCTTTCCCCTCGCACGCCGGCGCCCCCACCCGCGGAGCGGGAGGGGGCGCCGGGTGGTGCGGGAGCTGCTACGCGATGGAGCGCACGTTGGACAGGTCGGCCGGGACCTCGTCGAGGGCCGCGTCGGCCGTGACGATCGCCCGCAGGAACAGCCCGCCCTGCAGCTTCACCAGCCGCGAGGTCAGCGTGGCGACGTAGCGCGCGCCGACGCGGGGGTCGATCAGGGTGCGGGGGCTGAGGTCGGCAGCGGCCTTGCGGACGTTGTCGAGCAGCTCGGCCGGGGTCGGCTGGTAGAGCCACGCCGGGCCGGAGGCGCCCTGGGGGCCCTGGACACCGGGGAGGCCGACCGGACCGGCAGCGCCGGCCGGGCCCTGCACGCCCTGCGGGCCCTGCAGGCCGGCGACGCCGACCTCGCCGCGCTCGCCGGTCTCGCCCTGCTCGCCCTGCAGGCCCTTGAGGCCCTGCTCGCCCTTGGCACCGGTCTCGCCGATGACGCCGCGCTGGCCCTGGGCACCGGGCAGGCCCTGCTCGCCCTGCAGGCCGAGCTCGCCGACCGGGCCCTGCGCGCCCTTCTGGCCCTTGTCGCCCTCGAGGCCCTGCTCGCCCTGCGGGCCGCGCGCGCCGGGCAGGCCGCGCTCGCCGGTCGCCCCGACCAGGCCGCGGGCACCCTGCTCACCCTGCAGGCCCTGCAGGCCCTGCGCGCCGACCGGGCCCTGCTCGCCCCGCAGACCCTGCGGGCCGGCCTCGCCGCGCTGGCCGACGAGACCCTGCGGGCCCTGCTCGCCCTGCTCGCCCGGGCGGCCGGTGGAGCCCGGCAGGCCCTTCTCGCCGGTCGGACCGGTCAGGCCCTCGGCGCCCGGCTTGCCCTGGGGGCCGGTCGCGCCCTTCTCGCCCTGCTCGCCGACGGGGCCGACCGGGCCCTTGACGCCCTTGTCACCCTTGTCGCCCTGCTCGCCGACGGGGCCGGCCGGGCCCTTGGGGCCCTTGTCGCCGCGCTCGCCGGCCGGGCCGACGGCACCCAGCGGGCCCTTCGGGCCCTGGTCGCCCTGCTCGACGGTCAGGTCCACGGTGGCCACGACGGTCTCGGTGACCTCGGCCGCGCGGGCCGGGGTGGTCGCACGGGCCGGGGCGGCCGTGCGGGTGGTTGCTGCCTTGGACTGTGCCATGGTGCGGCTTCCTCTCGGGTGGGGACCGGGCGGCACCTCGCGGTCTGCCGCCCGGCTGCCTGTGCCGGTCCGCGGGACCGGTCGGTGATCGGGGAGCCGTCGTCGGGGGGATCGCGGTCCCGGCGGCTGGCTGACACCATGATGCCCCACTGCTAACTGGAGCAAGCGCCCAGCTAGCGGTGAGTCGTGTCACACGGCGCAGGCCTCAGGCGTGCTTCGCGGCGACCACCGCGTCGTACACCTCGCGGCGCGGCAGGCCGGTCTCGGCCGCGACCGCCGCGAGCGCCTCCTTGCGGGTGAGGCCGGCCTGCTCCCGCACCCCCACGAGCCGGACGAGCTCCTGCGGGCTCGCCTCGACGACCGGCTCCGGCGCGCCCTCGACCACCACCGTGATCTCGCCGCGGACCTCCCCCTGCGCCCACTGCGCGAGCTCGGCCAGGCTGCCGCGCAGGACCTCCTCGTGGGTCTTGGTGAGCTCCCGGCACACCACCGCCCGGCGCGTCCCACCGAGGACGGCGGCCATGTCCGCGAGGCAGTCGGCCAGCCGGTGCGGCGCCTCGAAGTAGACGGCGGTGCGCCGCTCGGCCTGCAGCGCCGTCAGCCGGGCCCGGCGCTCGCCCGCCTTGCGCGGCAGGAACCCCTCGAAGCAGAAGCGGTCGCTCGGGAGCCCGCTCACCGCCAGCGCCGTCGTCACCGCCGACGGGCCCGGCAGGCAGGTCACCGGCAGCTGCTCGAGCGCCGCCGCGGCGACCAGCCGGAAGCCGGGGTCGGACACGGTCGGCATCCCGGCGTCCGTCACCAGCAGGACCGTGCGCCCCTCCCGGACGGCCTCCAGCAGCTCGGGGACGCGGCGCTCCTCGTTGCCCTCGAAGCAGCTCACCACCCGGCCGGAGGGCCTCACCCCGAGGTCGGCGCACAGCCGGTGCAGCCGGCGGGTGTCCTCCGCGGCGATGATCTCGGCGTCGGCCAGGGCCTGCGCGAGCCGCGGGCTCGCGTCACCGGGCCGCCCGAGCGGCGCTCCGCCGAGGACCAGGGGCACCCGACCAGTCTGCCTGCCGCAGCGGCGGGCGCGTCCCGCG
>Ga0210040_10004417_pt1 | contig 18389 bp, 4 predicted proteins | sample CryGeyCG12114_NA_FD_185462 | JGI IMG/M metagenome (GOLD analysis project Ga0210040, IMG submission 185462) | Groundwater microbial communities from aquifer - Crystal Geyser CG19_WC_8/21/14_NA (SPAdes) (version 2) | ecosystem: Environmental > Aquatic > Deep subsurface > Groundwater | place: USA...
TTTCTACATGGCGTACACATCCCAGCCAATCGGATCAGTAGGTAGAGGTGGTAATCTTCTCTGATTGGCTGGGAGATGTACGCCATGTAGAAATCTACGATAGTACAGGGCTTCAGGTGTACCCCTATTGTATTGTTGCTTAACCAAACTATATCTACTGCGGTGAGACAAGTTCACATTTTCCCATAATACAAACTTTAGATTTTCTACTTGTCAGTTTCCCAGTTGAACGATTTCTACGCTCGTATGCTGGCCCTGAATAGGAAGCCGAAGATCCTGAATCCTCACTGTCTTCGTAACTCACCCCTGCTCTTGGGGCGACCCGAAACTGGGCTTGTGGAGATCCCCGGTTGTCACTATTTTCTCCATTTTCAAGGTTTTTCCTATTTCCGTCCATTTTAAGTTGCCACTGTGCTCTTTGACCTTTAACCCTAACCATTTTTAACTGACTTTTCTTGGCTCCCACTTGTCTTGAACTTTCCGTGGATGAGTCTGAAACTAAAATACAAAAAGCTTGAATTGAGTACTCAATATTTTTTAGTCCTCAATGTACCGGATAACTAACTATTATTGCATACCAGATGATTCTCCAGGACTAGCTGGGGATTGGAAAAAGCTTTCAAGGCCAGATCCAGTTACAACAGGGGGTGCAGCAGTGGTCATTTCTGTAGTAGTAGTCGGTTCAGTGGAAGGGCTTTTCAAGAAAACAGGGGTCCTATGCCTCGCTCCAAGGGGACGTCTTCTTCGCACCAATTTAATAATTCGTCTTTCCTTCTCTCCGGTTTCTGCAGGCTCACCCATCCGTCTGTCAACACCTCGTTGAACCTGAATCCTAGTTTCTGAGTATCCTGTCTCTGGAACTGGCTCCTGAGGAAGTACGTATGAAACACTGGAAGCAGCTAATGTTGTGGTAGTAGGAGTGCTACTTGGTACAGGGGCCATAGGTTCCTCACTTGCAGATTGAGATGATCCACTCTCGTAGTCACTAGTGAACTTTTTTTGATTCTCAGGACTTTCACTTGATTGCTCAGCTGGAGCTCCTGCTCTGGAATATAAGGATTGTGAAGATTGGTATGGTGGAACATTCATTGGAGAAACTGAAGAGTCGTAAATGGTAGGCTCAGACGAATAACTTTCAACACTATGGGATGGGTGACGTTGATTCATTGTAGGTATTTCTGTAGTAGTGTGTGGTCGTCGTCTTTGTTTTTTTGATTTTTTAGATTTTTTGGATTTCCTTTTCTTGCTACCATGTTTCTTTCTACTTTTGGATTTAATTCTGTTCACCTTATTCTCTCTTATGGGGGCCATTGTTGTACTGGTTCTCATCGTTTCAGTAAAATCTGCCCCATCATAGTAGTCATACATAGCATCGTTAGAGTTTTCTTGGTTTTTCAGTCGTGCTTGAATCTTTTTAAGCAAGTTACGGATTTCATCTTGTACTACTGGCTCGTCTCCTTTAGTTGTTGGGGGTTCAGGGGTGGTAGTAGTAGTCGTTGTCGTTGTTGTGGTAGTCGGCCGATTTGTCGTTGTTCTTTCGTACCGCCTTTCTTCCAAAGAGTAATCCCTGTGCTCATTGTCCGGATACCTGTGTCCACCGCCAGTTTTCATCACGACTGACTTGCCATTTATAACGGAAACTTTTTTTCGCCAATTCCTAGAGCCACCACCATCCTTTTCATATTCAATAGATTTGTCTTGATGGTGGATTTTTCGTCTATGGTCCTCATTTGATTCCTTTACTCGATAGCCCCCAGTTTTACGACGAGATGGAAAACCATCCTCTTCATAATCTAGCTCAGTTGCTAATGGAGGTCTTCGGCGTCGGTGATTATCCTTCACTACTGGGTAAGGTGAAAACTCCTGTTCCTCGGTTTCTTCGTAATCCAAATATTCGTCACTCAAGGAGTCCACTGGAGTGACAGTTGGGATTCTGGAAACTGTATCTCCTAGTCGATGATTTTTCTTCTTATAATGCTTATTTCTCCTTAATTTGTACATTGGTTTCCCAGATTCATCATATTGTTCCACTCGGAAACGACTTCTGTATCTCATTTTGCCCTGATTTGGTAGAGCAGGATTTTGTTCTGAACGTAGATCCATTGGAGGGGGAGATGTGCTGGGCCCAGTCCATTTCCACCCAAACATTGCCATATTTGGGGTGGGAGGGGATGGTGGTCCGCCAGGAATGATAAGTGGGCCCACAGGTATTGGTACTCCATTTGCCATGGTGTATAATATCTGTGCACCGACATCATTCTCACGATTTTTCATCATATCTTTGTCCCATCTAGATTTACCCACTGATGCTTCTAAATCAGCAGTAATAGCATGTAACATTCCTGCCCCCATATTGGCTATTTGTCCTCGAGGAGACTCCGTAGTTGTAGTAGTAGTTGTAGTAGTGGTCGGAGTAGTAGCCGAAGTCGTTGGTTCAGCTGTAGAAGGAGATCCGGTTATCTGAGCCATCAAAGTGGTCGTAAAAGGAGTTGACGGACTGGGTTTCAAATATGATGTGAGGGTAGGTACAGGTGCTTCTGACCTTCTGTCCGAATTTGGATCATCCTTTTTATTACCATCCACAATTCGCACTTCAGTAGGAACTCCGCTCAGCTGTGCCATAAGATCTGGCAACGCACTCATTGAAGTGAAAAGGATCTTCGGGGTTCCATTTTGATCCGCACTCGCAGAAACGAAAGCTAATTTCTGTTGGCTATTTCCTGATTGTGCGTTTTCGCCGCCATTCATGCTGGAAGGAAGAAACATTAGTGTCTGTTCATTGGGCATTTTCTGAGGTGCGGGAAATTGAGCGGAGGGACTTGGTTGTTGATTTCTTTGATTTTGATTATTAAATTGTTGTTGCATATTGTTCTGTGGATTGTTTTGTGGATTAAATTGTTGAGGCTGGTTGTATGGAGACTGGCCATTATTTTGCGGTTGATTGAATTGACCAATATTTTGTTGGTTAAATTGGGATTGAGCATTATTTTGATGTTGGTTGAATTGGGACGCTTGAGCATTATTTTGATGTTGGTTGAATTGGGATGCTTGAGCATTATTTTGATTTTGTGGGTTGAATCGGGATGATTGAGCATTATTTGGTTGTTGGTTGAATTGCAATTGAGCGTTGTTTTGCTGTTGGTTGAACTGAGCGTTATTTTGCTGCTGTTGACTGAATTGTTGCTGCATTTGACCGTTAGAAGGCGTGCCATGTGCAAAATTCATTTGAGAACTAACGCCAGCATGTTGTGCTGGATTATTGGACGACGATTGCGATCCTGTGTTTTGAGCAATATTTGTTTGTGGATTATTTTGAGTTGCGAAGTTTTGTGCTTGCTGGTTGGCTCCATTATTGTTGAACAAAGGATTTTGGGAATTTTGGTTGGTATTCTGAAATTGAATCATTGACAATGGATTGGCCATTTCGGACTTTCCCACCTCTCCTGGTAAAATTTTAAATCGTCCACCTCCAGAAGATCCCGAATCAGGGGTTGTGTGAAATAGTGTTGACATTGTTGGGGAAGCTTTCAAAATGTTCCCACCTGCAGTTACGTATTGAACGAACGCGTTGCTCATATCCTTATTGTTGGAAAGGAAAGGATTGTTCACCTTCTTCGACGGGTAAAGATTCCTTTTGAGAACTTCAAACATTAGTTTCGAACGTAAGAGTCCTGTGAATGTTGTCGATTTATCATCTTTTTTGTCCTTTACGGTTTTATCCACTCCTTCCGTGGGAGGTGGAGATGGTGGTAACAATTCAATGGAGACAGCGCTGTCGGGTTTGCTCAAATGATTGAAGGATGACATGTTGAAATATGGATCGTATTTCAAAGTAGATTGTCTTCCGTGAGTTTCTTTCAAGTCTGGCTTTTGGCTTTCCTTTTTCAACACTTCTTCCAAACTCTCCCCCAATTTCCTTTTCCAGTTGCTCGGAGTTGTGATAGTAGTTTCTTCGGGATATTGATTTCTTCTGTGTGTGTTAAAACTAGGTGGTGGTGATGGAGAAGCTTCCAGAGTTTCGGAACTAGTTTTATAAGTTTTGGTCCCTTCGTCGGAAACCAGTATCCGCTCTTCAGTGCGTATTTTCTTGGGTACCATTTTTCCATTGTTTTGAACCCAGACTGTCTTTTCTTCCCGGGTCACTTGTTCTATAATCCTATCTCTTTGTTCTTTACTTGCTTTCAGTCTGCTCTCATTTCTCAATTTTTTGTCCAATTTCTCTTGTAGTAATTTCTTGTGTTCGTGGCTTGAGCTACCGTACCCTTTCCTGACACTACTGCTACTACTACTGCGATTTTCTTCACTGGATCTATGGTGGGGATGGTGACTGTATGGTTTTTTCTTGTAATTATACTTTTCTGCACTCTTACTTTTATTCCATCGTTGCCTTTCTGCACTTTCTCGGCTACGGCTTGATGTTTGGCTAGTTTCCTTTGATGAGTATTTGCGACGATAGCTGGAACTGCTCGTCGTAGGGCGTTTAGTGCCAGTTAGTGCGCTAATTATATCAGGTGTCACTATGATTGGTCTAGTGGACGATACCACTGTGGGTATAGACGTAGGTAACATAGGTGACGGGCTGACGAAAAGTGGGACAGCTTCAATCCCATGTTGCTTCAAAAGTTTTCTCACTTCAGGACTTTGAGCTTGATCGGGACTTATCGTTACCAAACCAGAACTACCGGGTGCGGAAAGCTGCTTTATTTGCTCAATAATACTTCTTTCACTAGATGTTGGCTTCGTCGGCTTTGGACTATTTTGTAGAACATGCTTCACCACATGATGACTATGTACTTCACGTGAATGAGATGGTTTTTTTCCATGATGGCTTGGTCCGGCTTTCTTTACCAAATGAGAATTCGCACTATGTCCTCTCTGTGATGAGGAACCGGAACTTGAAGACGAGGATCGGTGATGATTTTGTTCCACTCGATGCCCTTTCAATGAACTTTTGTGTGCCTTTTGTTTTTCAGATGACACCATGGCTTCATCGATGCGTTTTTGAATGCCAGGCTGAATAATAAATTGAACATTAGAATTTTTTGCATTATTTTGCATCCCATGTAAAGTCTGTTGCATCTCATAGGAATTTTTCCTTTGCGCACTCGATTGAGCTGTTCCTCTGGACACTCCAGGAGAAGCTGTAGATTGGACCGCATGGTTGCTTCTAGTTCCCTGATGTAAAACACTGATAGTTGGCTGAACATTGCTGTTTGAAATAGCCTGCCTTTGTCCATTTTGAGTGGCTTGTTGTTGAAACTGCTGTTTAATATAAGTTATTTGAGATGGCTGCATTACCTTGTAGTTGTTCTGGTTATTGATGGGAGATTGAACTTTAATATTATTTGTGTTCACTGAACTTGTTTGTCCCACAGTAGCATGACCTATTTTAGTATTAGCTGGAAGTACTGGTTGCAGATTTGAAGTTAGCATCATATTGCTACTTACATTTGGATCCATCCTGGCATATGGGGAAGCTGTAGTAGTAGTTGTAGTAGAATGATCGTCATCAGAATTGAATTGATTGATTACTTTCATAATGTCCTTCAAGTTATTAAGATTTCCACCTCCCCCAGTGATCACAAAAGTATTTTTCTGTTTGCTAGGATCGTTCTTATCTTTATTGGAATGAACAATTATAGTAGGACTGGATGGATTTGCGTTTGTAGGGGTTTGTTGGTTGTTTGGAAAACCAGGATTTATGGTTTGGTGAAGTTGGGATTGAGATGCAGCTTGATTTTGTAAAGGATTTGGTAGTTGTGGTGGGGGTGGACCACGTGGTCTGGGACCTCTGGGAGGAGGTCCTCTTGAGGGGTGAGGGGGTTTTGGGGTTGACGAGATACCAAAAAATGCTAAAGCACTGCCAATTGGTCCCCTAGTTTTCGGAGGTGGCCTGGTTGGCCGTTGATTGGGCATGGGACTGGGAGACACAATGTTATTGCTTACACTTTGCATTGGATTTGGTGATGGTACAGAGGGCATGAGTACATTTTGCAAATTGAAAGGATATTTCCCTTGATTTTGACTATGTAAGTTGAAAGGGGCTGGTGTTGAAACGAATGGCGGCATACTGGGACTTGATGACAACAGACCAGATGCCAATAGTGGATTCATTTTCTGACTTTGGCCAAATTGGGGAAATCCAGGATTATTCATTTGAAATTGTTGCTGTTGGTGCTGTTGTTGCATTTGATTTATAAAAGCTTGCTGCATATGATGTTGTTGTAAATTGTTTGGATGACCATTAGGTGTAGGAGAATATGGTGAAGCGTTTGCTGGGTCATTTGGAAGTAAATTGTTGGCTGCTTTGTTGACTGCTTCGTCTACAATCTGTCCAAGGATTGATTGGATTTGGGCTTGGGTCACTTTGGGAGATGAATTTTGTGGCTGTTGGTCTGGGGCAGGAGTAGAATGCTGAGGGCTAGGAATATTTGGTAAATGGGGGTTTATAGGATTTTGCTGATTTGATTGCTGAGGGCTAGGAATATTTGGTAAATGGGGGTTTATATGATGTTGCTGATTTGATTGCTGAGGTAAATATGGATATTTGACGTGTGGATTAGGCATTTGAGTCAAATGAGGATATTGCGAGTGTTGAAGTGCTGCGGCTGCATTTTGTTGCTGTAGCATATGGAATGCTGCTGCTGCTGCGTGTTCAGAAGCTGCTGCAGTTTGCTGTTGGTGCAATTGGAATGCTGTTGCTGCGGAATGTTCAGAAGCGGCTGCATTTTGCATATGAGGGTACTGGGGATTATTAGCCGATCCAGGATTCTGATGTAGTGAATTTTGAGGGAAATAAGGGGAAATCATGTTGGGTCTGATTGTGACTGTAATCCTAGCACTGCTACTTGGAACAGGAGAAGGAGTTGTATGCATCTCTGGTGGAACCACTTTACCAAATGTAGGGGCTGTAGGGAATCCCAAATAGGGCAGCATATCTTCCAAACCAGCTCTGGAAGTCGGCAATTGATGATGATTTTCATCCCTTCTGTTTGTCGGAGCCGTTGCAGCCAAAATGGCATATGCATCCTCTATGGACAACTCGTGTTGTCCCGCAGTAGGTGTCTGTCCGTGTAACAATTGTAACAACTTTGCTCTCTGACCTAAATCCAATTCTCCGTAAGTGCTATTAAACAACGGAGCAGGATTTGGTGTACTCGTGGGATAAATTCTATTTCTTTGTTCAATTTCAGAAGAAGCTGTCAAATTACTAGCCATTCGTGTCCCCCCTGGTAAAAGAATTTTGGTATACTTGGGCTCGACTGGATCTCTTGCGCTGGGGATAGGAACTTTTCCGTAATTATGAGGCATTCGCATGTTTTCTGGAGCTAGAAATACTGTGGGCATGTTATGTGCTGGGAGTGAACTCGTACTATTGTAAAATGGAAGCTTACTGGATCCTGCCAACTTTTTTATAACATCTCTAGGATCTGCCCCAGATCTAATGGCTTCTACACCCTCCAATCTCATGAAAACAAATATGGCCTCTTTTGGTGACAATTTCGCCAACTTATTCAGCGTTTCTTTTACTCGGACTTTATAACCAGGTGGATCTTGTGGATAATGATGCCCATATTGGGGATAATTGAATTCTTCTGTGTACTGTTTAGAATCTGCTACAGAAAGTACTCGCCGTGAAGCCTCTTTGGAATTGCTAGCATGATGATGACGGTGCTGACTATAACGATTTTCTTTAATAGATTCTCGACTCCTACTGCTACTACTGTCATATCTATGATGACCTTCATGATGCTTTTTCTCATTCAACGAACTTAAATCTATGGGCTTGGAAGACACATGGACATTGCTAACTTTATCCCAATCGTACTTTTTCGCCTTATGGTAGCTAGTTTTCTCTTTGCTGGACGTAAAAGGACTTTGAACACCATACGTGGCGGGATCCCCTTGGTGTTTAGGAACTGGAGATAAGTGATGATGAGTGTTTGACTTTGGCCAAGAATCATGTAAATGCCCTGCTTGCTGAGTTATTGGTCTACTGGTGGGTCCCCCAGAACTACTCATTTTCTTTTGCCGTTGTTTCCATTGCTCGTCATCTTTAGGATTAACATGGACACTCCCACTTCTGTGAATAGAAGTCACCGGGGAAGAATGATGCTCCTCTTTGTAAAACGCTCTACTACTGGGTTTTGAACTCCAGCTGGAGATCCCCTTACTAATAATACCAGCAGTTGGGCTTACATCGTGTGGACTTGCGCTCCTACTGGATGATGCTTGAAATGGAGTTTTCACATCTTCGTCTTCAGAACCTAGTGATCGCATGGCATAAGGAGGACTGGGATTATGATGTCTGCTCGCTGATGAGTAATGATGGGAACGCGGTCTTTGATAAATCGTTCTTTCGTATTCTCTGGGCTTGGCTTCATTTGTTGACACTGGATATCCCAGTGGTTTATTTTGACGAGAACCCCTCTGTTTGTAGTAATGGTCAAGGGACGCCCTATAACTTTTACTGTTACTAGAGCTACTATGATGATGGGGATGGCTGTTGTGAAAATGGCGAGAGTGGTATGGGGAGTAATTGTGACCCCGAGGAACACGGAAAAGTGGCATATTTGGGTGCCACAGGCGACTGAGCATCTTTGGATTGCTGTTGGCGTAGGACATCCATTGTGTTTGTGAAGACTGGATGAGTTGAAAAAGAAGCAATCCTTGAAGCACTGCTAGGCACAGTGACAAGGGCTCCTGTAAAATCAAATAAGAATGATGCTACAGTACGTGGATGAATTGTTTTTGTGAGCAAAATAGATTGTACAGAGTAGTTACTTAGTTAGAAAGCTACTGGTTTCTTATGATGTACAATTGAATGGAATGATAATTAGGTAAATATGGTGCATTATTTTCAAGTTCTTAGTCAATACGTGAGGGGAAAAAGTAGAAACAGGATTTGTTGCCTGTTGTGTTCCCATTTGAATTCATGTATGGGTTGTATTGCGAGTTCATGACTTCATTTTACGATACAGTGGGTCTAATAAAATTGAATGGAGAAATGGAAACGTGAGGGGAAAAATAACTTTACTGATTCCTAAATTGGTAGAATGTTCATGAATGTTGGAGTAGATCTGCAATTAAAATCCTTTATTTTCCTGCCTCTTAATTTACCATGAAAGATATTTAAATTAAGATTCTACCCACTTTATGAAAATGAGTTTACATGCCATTAAGTCTTGGATTTTCCGTCTCCGTGTCATGCAATTAGAACCAGTTGGGTGTGGCCTTATTGGTATGCATTTTAATAAAATACTTGATGAACTGATAGAGAATATGATGCACTTGTCAGCTTTTGCCAGCTAATAACGTGCAACTTGTTTGCACATTTTTCGTAAATATAATGCACCTGCTAATAACTGGTTTCGTCTTCTGTGATTAAAATGTCATTGATCACAAACGCGATTGAATGAGGAGGGGATGACTGGTACTCATAATAATAATCATAATGTAATCATAATGACCACATCTTCATGAATCAGGTAACGCTAACATTAACGAGGAATTTGCATAGGGCAGCTTACAAATCACCCTCTTGTGATTTGAGACAAATACAATTTATTGAACTGGTGACATTTGGAACCTATGCATAGACTTATAAATCTCAGCTTCCAACATTTAAAACAATGAGAGTAGAATGTTGCTATATTAAATTTTATGGTTTTTTTTTACATTATGTGAAATTTAAACTAATGACCACAGCCACTTTGCTTTTTATATCAACTTGTTAGGCCAGGCAAAAGTATCCCTTTATAAGTAGGTTACGGTGCTAAAAGACACAAAGATCATTACAGATACTGGGAAGATTGTTTGCAGTGAATTTAAACCCAAGAACGAGTTAGACCACTGAATGGATGCATCCTAGATTCCATGTGAAGCACGTAAAGCTACGCATGTGAGTGAGACCATATCTTTAAAATTTATGATATAGTCAGTTTGTAGTAGTGGACCGTGTACCGTTAGCTCAAAAAAGACAGACTGGTTTTTTCGGCTGGTTTTACTTACGAGTTGATCACATAATAGGGTTTATCGTGATCTTTGGCATCTGTGCAAGTGAAGGTGCCACAATAAATGTAGCTCCGATTTCATCTACGTACTTACTTTATGTATGAAAATGCATTTTGTGTATATGCCCTTAACAATGCAAGCTTCTGGATAGCCTCAATAAACAAAACTGCACTTGTGCTATGACCCTGTAAAGTTGAGCTAGTCGATCTCATGGATAGCTTTATCGTGTTAAAAAAATGTGTCACGGTAATTGAATTATTGACCCAGTTAATTTCTAAACAATTTTATCTTATTTGCAACATGGTTTATGATACACGATGTGTACTTTAATTTCCAAGTATGCAAAATGATTTTGACTATATTATAGTTTGGAAAGGAACGAACTAAATCTGTGATTTCTATCTATAAACTTTTGACTTTATCAGGCCAATTTTTCGCTCCCTTATTTGTATCAATGGCGATCAACAGTAGAGGAATTGAGGAATGTTGTATGAACTGAAATATTCAGTGAATTATGGCCTGCCACCTACGTTGGGTTTAGGTTATAACCTCGATTTTTTTAGATTCAAGATAAAGAGCATGCTACTGCGTTATTAGGTGTAGTTTGACTAACGTGGTTGAAATTCCTGAAGGCATTATTTTCTCTTTTTTGCCCCAAAACGGGAAAGTGATGCAAAATTATCATGCTTGTTTGTACACAAGTGGTTTTCCCAAAAACCTTACGCGGACTAGTAGACTAGTTTAAGATTCGACTTGATCGTTGAAATTTTTTTAGACAATCCTTCTCACTGTTTCCCGGAACTTAGGTAGGCAAGACAAGGAACAAAAGTCAAGCGTCGTGCAAATGATTTTTAGTACTTTAGATTATGACTAAATGAAACCTTTTTTCTTCCAGTGACGTTGTTGTCTTGAAATTCGATATTGAAAAGAAATTAAGCAATCACGGACGATACGGACTAAAAAATATTTATCCAATATAAAGAAAACATTTAAAAGTACGTACGATATTTATATCTATTCAAATGAAAGCTTTATATAGCGATTTGGAAATTAATGTTTAATTGACTTTTAATTGACAGATTTAAAATACAAAAATTTTTAAACTGAAATGCCGTCATATACTTGTTAGATTCCTGACCCACCAAAAATCCCTTTGTTTTAAAGATAGTTGCAGTAGTAGTGAGTCAACTGAATACAATTTTACATGCTTAGAAGATTACGTGACATTCAGATATCGCTTGAGTTTTGCATACTACAAAGAGAAATGCTAGAAGCTTTCTTAATACAGAAAAGCTCCCGTGACTTTGACTTAACTATGGCAAAAACTAACGAAATTGATGACGGATCTAGGCTAAAAGTTTCACATGCACATTCTTCAAACTTGAAAATATTCCCTTCAAAGTAGTAAACTAAACTCCATTTGAAGCAGTCTTTTAAAACTCACCTTCATTTTGCAGATAAAAATAGTTACTCTCCTTTATGATTCCTTTTAACAAATACAATGCACTTCACTCATGATTCACAATCACCTTATACAGTGTACAGTCTTTCCACCACTTCAAAAGTGTTTCCGATTTCCAAAAACAAACCTTCCCAAGAAAACACTTAAAAAATGGGCTGAGCACTTGCACTTTTTCCCAATTTAACCCGAATCTTTACCTCCCAGACTGATGATCCGAGATCAACTCACTGTGCACGCGTATAAAGCTGAGCTAAAGATGAGGATTATTTTCTCACGAATCTTTAATCCATGTTTCATAGAGGTGACTCAAAGGGTGTTGAGGAAAGTTTACAGGTGAAGGTAGTTCGATATTAGTTTTCATTTACTCTCATCACATAGCATACACCTATGCATACTTTTCCCCCAGCAAGCCACATATATGACCAACATGGCTGTACTAGTTTGTGTCCGAGTGACCAACAATTGCTCAAGTGACTAACTATGGATTCACCCCAAGCCTCCCTAGTTAGTTAGTTACTACCAACCATCGTTAGTTAGTTAGTCAAACTGATCCGTCTCTGTTGAAGTGGCCTAGTCCTCCCGGGGTCACGCCTTGCATTCAATGCATGTAGAATACAGATGATACCACTTGCTATATTCCTTTGCGCGTTGAACAATAGGTATTTTTTGTTGGTCCTTGCCAAAAAGGTACTCCACAGATTCACCTTATTACTTCATTCAAGTATCATATTTTGGGTTGATGGACTGGTTTTACCGGTCTTTTTCGTTCGACTCGGACTATATAATGTAAGGAGGTAAGCATCAAATGTGCATCATGTGCGTTTTGCATTTGACACACAAAGTTTCTATCTCATATTTCTCTGTATTGCATTCCATTGGACTTGTTACATCATTTACATGAGTACGAACGAGGCTGTGAGGCTCTTACGTTAATGTCAATGGCAACTTTGCCGGCATGTTAAAAAATTGTATGTGTTCATTAGTTAGTTAGGGAGTAAGGACCAAGCATTTGTAGTTAGTCAGTTCGTTAGTTAGTATGCACTATGATGAATGGATCTAGGAGGAAAAGAGAGCAGTAGTTCATGTGAACAGACAGAGATGATTCCTCGTAACTCACTTTTTTTCAAATTATCGTTACATTGATTAGCACCATGAGCTGATGTGATGAGTGAGTTTGGACATTTGTTATTTGGTGACCTTATGTAGTCAGCAAATAAATATGCTGTGGTTAAGTTTCCCTGCTTGCAAAGAAAGTCCAATAATTGTGTTTAACTAATTTGTTTCAAAAGTAATTAGTTTGTGGTCGTGACCTTGTTATTCATTTTAATACCAGGGTTGAAATATGGTGACACTTGTAATTACTAAGAAAATTAAACTGCTACCATGTTTGAAAGTTGTTTTTTCGTGCGTTCATATTTTTTGTATGCAAAGTTTGTTTCATACACAGTTTTTAGTAGGCAAGCCCATGTTAATTTAACAATGCCATCACGTTCATAACCTACTAGAAAAAAGTTCAAGTGGAGCCAATCTGATTAAGGCAAGATCATAACTATCAATAATGTATCGCAGAGATAATTATGACGGGAGGCTGCACCTAAAAGCATCCAATTTACTACCAACTACAGCTGCGAATTTTTGTATCCGGCAGTAGAGTAGGTAAATTTGGCAATGCCTCAGAGATCCTATCGGGGGAATCTTTGTTAATTTGAATGCATTACATTTCTGTTGCACAAATTTAATAATGCCATTCATATTAACGTTGCTTTTGTTTTAAACAAACAACAAAGAAAAGCCTTTTGAATTTTAGCATTTTTATCTTTGTCCTGAATGGAAGTATAAGTTTTTTTCGATAGATGTCGCCTTTGATTAAAAAAAATACAGGTTTGTATACTGAAAGTTTTTGCACACCAGTAAAACTTTATATACGTACATATGTCTGAAACTGCAACTACAGCTTACTAAAAAACCTAATCTTTGACAAACTTTCGATATTTTATCCAAAGTTCACTAAAAATAACTACTACTACAACAATCACTTCAGAAATACTATTTTTACTAGCTATAGGTTTACGATTTTCCAATTATCAAAGATACAACACACAAGTGGTTTGTTCAATGCGAATTAATGTGCACAAATCTTTAGATTATATACCATAGACAATAAATACGAAATCTGCAGTTACATTGTCAACAGCACAGAGTGGTGTAGAGCGTATTTTTTGGCATAAGCTACAAAATAATTGAATTTGACTACGGATTGGAAATGTTTTTATACTCTATTCTATTCGCTTAAAAGCTTGTGATTTCAGTAATTGTTCTTGTCACGGCTGATTCATTTTGGCTCAAAGTTACATTCAACGACCCCGTCATTGCAGCATCATAGCCATCAGAGGTCACTTTCGGGGTGAAGTTCCTCTCATAATGTGGCAAAATTTGCAAAAATTCGCAAGATCAACAGACGTGCCATTCCCTATTATCATTAAACATAGTTAAGTTCAGTAAGTGATGTGTCGTTTGGTTTTTGACACATATCAGACACTTTGCAGTTCGCAAAAATAGAACCCGGGTTGTTCACCTAAGATGATTGCTCTGCAGAAGAACCAGACGCATTTCAGTTGTAAAGCCTGTACCTCCACTATAAAATGAACCAAAATAGAATACATCTGATACAGAAATGTAGAACGACGCCTATGCTATCCCTGCTCTAAAATGTCCCAGTCTAACTGAGGTCATAGCCAAAAGAAAAACAAAGAAATCAAATGAAAGTGTAGTTGCAATTTTTGTAAGATTTGCCAACGTTTGCTAAAGATTCTAGAATCCCCGAAATCACAGTTTTCGTATAAGTATGAAAATGCTTATTTTCATCATATAGGACATGAAAAGGCGTCTGAACGAATTCTAGTCCGTTTGACCTAATTGCAAAACTGACACTTAAATAATGCTGCCCTCGATTAAATACTACAGGATATTAGGATGCACAGCAAATAAACCACAAGTGTACACACAATTTTGTATTTTCAACAAAAAATATTCGTTTTTAATTTTTTGCATTGCTCATTTTCATGAAATTTATACATACCATATGTAATTCCAGTTGCTTAAAAACTAAACTGTAAAGCTTTTAAGACAGAGGTAGTTTCATACTTACAAATGATTTGTGCGAACGAGCCACAACAAAAAACTTCTCACCAGTTAATGACATTGAAAAGATACTCAGATGCTTAATCTGCCCTGGATTATAATAATACCACTCAAGGAATTATATAATGTAGACAATATAATATTAATAACAATAATAATAATAATGTATACTAAATGGTAAATATCCATCATATCATAATGTCAATGAATAAAGGGATCACAAAAAAAACTATCAACTAATCAGTCTAGCCATTGTGGACTGTAAAATGGCTTTTCAAAAATAGGAAGAATCTTAGCTTACGTGTTCACATACTATTCCCCATAGTAAAATGGAACAAAATTAAACAGTATTAAATAATAGTGGCATATAAATATCATTATATATACAGATTGATAAGAACCCCTCATACTTTTAAAAGCACTATAGTGATACTGCTATCGTTCCCACAAAAAATCTTACCAAAGATTAAAAGTGTCATCCAAATGGTAAGAATTCTTAAATAGAAACTATATGACTATTTATAGTACATCTTATCAAAGCAGCCCTTAAGACAGACAGGTTGCATTGTAAAACACGCCAACAAAAAGTCTCCGTGGGCCTTATACATATAATAGCTCATATCAGACGGGAGACCCTCTTGCACGTCTCTGCATGTGTACAGCAATAGTTTACCATCCATAAACTACCATCATTATATAATCTCTATTCAAAAATATATAAGTCAGTATTTCAAGACAATCCTAATTGTAACAAAGACAAAAAACATCAAACAAAACGACAAACAATAGGGAATAAAATTTTAAACAACAAAGTGAAAGTATTTTTTCTTTTTTTATGTGGCAAGTATCCCCTTTTAGGCGCAGACTGCAGTCAACTGACTCTCACTGCCACTGCTGAGCCGTCTTCTTTCCTGCAGAATCAACTCTCGGTACCCTTCACGGAATCCTTTGGTTCCATCGGGACCTTTGGGTTGCCGGATCACTCCATTGATGACCACATTGCCTTCAGAAAGTCTTGAAGCAGCTTTGCGGCGTTGAAGCCAAGGGTTCATGGCAGTAGGACTGGCTCCTTCGCAGTAACTGTTCGACTTGGGTCTCCCAAACATGTCTGATCCGGGTGATGCATGAGGTGATAAGAATGCCCGACCAGGAGATGTAGCCAATGGAGTGGCCACGGGCAATGAGCCTCCTCGACGACGGCCCTGCTGTCCATCCTCAACTTTCCCGTCACCAGCGGCTGCGGCAGCGGCCGCTGCGGCAGAAGTGAATGTCTTCACAGGTCGAATAATGTCTCCATTAGTTTTGTTGCTGTTAAATGATTTACTGAAGCTGTTGTGCCGATTTTGGTTCAAATTCTCTCCGCCAAAGCTCTGTCGCCGAATCGTCACATTGTTTGAAGGCGTCAACAATTGCTTTGGATGACTGAAACTGGCCCTCTTATTCTGATTTCTGTAATCATAGAGAACAAAGGGAAAATGTTAGTATTGGTATTCAAGAATTTAGCATCAATAGATTAGCAACACAACGTAGAAATCTACATTGGAATCATGTGCTAGTTAGATTAACTAGCATGCATACAACTAACAACTTATTTTACAACACCGATGTGAGTTGAATTGGATATGGATTTTTTCTGTTGCAATATGTTAGCGCGACTTTTTTTTACTCGCTTACTTTCTATACCTTATACTTATACAATACCAAAGTCAGTCATAATTAGCAACATACATCCAGCTGTTTATCCACATTTTTATAACATTGCCAAAAAGTTGTATCCAAGTTTTACATATGCTTAAAATTCTGCATGTTTTTCTGACAGCTCTGAACCCGAATTTATAAACCTGACCTATGGTACCATTGCATTTTATAGTATCCTCTACCAGTGCCAATGTGCGTCTCTTAAGAGGTACACTTGCACTTCATTTCTAACTAACTTGCTGTGCAGAATATTTGACCATGAAATATAGAGTAGATGGAACTGAACCACAAATGCGCATACGCCTCTCGACACACTCCAAGTTCTAGGTTACGCTGAAAATAATGATTTTCTCGTAGTTTCCGTTCCGCACTCCCACCAATTCTCCTAGTGCGTTTCGTACACTCTCAAGCCTTTTGACTGTACAAGGAACTAGTTTTCTCTAGTTCAGTAGGTGATTGTATACACGTATGTGCAGTGCAGCTCAATATTTTGGAGATGGCCCCTCACGTACTACGCTGTAGCTTTCAACTTGTACAAAAAAGAATTTCCCAATGTTCATAGCATGGCTGACAGCACGTAGCTCACTATGAAAACATTACGTACCTACTTCTGCGTGTTTCTTAAATTGTAAAACTATACTTTCCCTATCACCATGCAAAAAATACCGGCTCGTGTGATTACAACACATTCCTAGATGGAATGAGTTCGGCGTCGATCTGTTAATGGACTTACCATAACCATGCTTTTTTTTGCCAACTGAATAAATTAACTAACCAGCTAACTAACCTATAGCTACTGATTCCATAGTAGTAGACAAAAATTTAAGCAATTGAATTCAACTTACTTGTTATTATTGTTGACATTGCTATTGTTATTATTCTTGTTATGTTTCTGAGTCTCCTTCATGGCCGAAGAGCTTTTCCTTCTCCTCAGTTCAACTTGCTGGAATCCATTGGTGTTCTCATCATCCCCTTCATCTCCATCTTTCTTGTCCTTATTTTTCTCTTTGGCTGTAACCGGCAGAGATTTCAATTCAGACGTCAGTGGCTCCTTCCTCCTCACTTTCGTGCCTTCCGCATTCACTTCCAACTTGTCTGACTGCTTCACAGCATCCAAAATGACAGGGAATTCTCTTGAAATCTGTTTCACCTTTCTGAGGCCAGCGACCAACTTGAGAGACACGAATCCATCAGACCGACGACGACAATGTTTGAGCAAGAACCCATCTTTGGCCAAATGGTCATCCGAAAACATATTCTCCACTTGAGCAATGATTTTTTCCTTCAATTCTGGTGATGCCGGCTCCTTGTTTTCATTGTCTTGCCCTTCCGACGAGGAAGAGGCTTCTCCACCGCTACTGTTACGTCTCCTCATAAGCATGGCTTCAGTCTCGCCATCGCAGTCCGAGAATAACGAATCCCGTCGGAGACTCAGGTCCCCATGGTCCGATTCCAAAAGGAGAATGCCACTGTCTGACTCCTCGAGCTCGAAAATGCCACATTCACCTTGCATAGTATCATGATGGCAACTGCTGTCCTCTTCATTATCAAAAGACGATGAGGAATTCAATCGAAGCACTGGGAGGTCTGTAGCAACTGCACCCATATTTGAATCTGGAGATGAGGATGTGATCAATGCAGAGGAGACTTCAATCGTCATGTTGCTAATAGCTCCTCGGGTAAAAACAAAGTTACTCTCACCACAAAAGTAGTCACGAATGATGCTAGTTTCTTCGAGTGTCTCACTCTCGTCCTTCCGCAATAGGAAGACAATACTTGAGTACAGACAAATCCACACTTGACTCAACAACCATATGATGTTGTACAAAACCCTGCTCACGATCGACTGAATACAGGCGTGAGTCAACCAGCGCGCTTTATACGATGAGAGGCTCCACTCGAACCAATGTGCTCCATTACTATCCTCGTCGTCATTCTTCGCAGTTGTACATTTACTATTATTTGCAGCAGGCAGAGCAGCAGCAACAGCAACCGTATTGTTAATACTACTGGCACTACTTCGTTCAGCAGCAGTAGCAGTAGTGCTCAGTCCATGATCTGCTAACATATTCAT
>Ga0210040_10004418_pt1 | contig 18387 bp, 15 predicted proteins | sample CryGeyCG12114_NA_FD_185462 | JGI IMG/M metagenome (GOLD analysis project Ga0210040, IMG submission 185462) | Groundwater microbial communities from aquifer - Crystal Geyser CG19_WC_8/21/14_NA (SPAdes) (version 2) | ecosystem: Environmental > Aquatic > Deep subsurface > Groundwater | place: USA...
TACTAGTCTTCCTTCAATGGCTACTACCAGTCGAGTGTCCTGTTGGCAAGCTAGGAACCACTCCTGCTTGTGGTACAACTGTGGCACCGCTTGTGTTCCCACCTGAACCCCCGCTGTTGACAGTATTACCCATAGAGCCAGCCGTGAGCCCTGTCGTGCCACCACTCATAGACCCAGCTCGTTTCTTTTCCTTCTTGGCCCACCTGAGGCCACAGGCGTTACATAGCGTCTTCGGCCCGTTCGGACCCTTCCGCCATTCAGGCGAGTCCAGCGTCCCGCAATCCGTGCACACGTATTCATCGGCCGACTTGACCCTCTTCGGCTTCTTGTCCATGTACCCTCCTCCGAACCGCGGATCGCTCTTATCAGCGGGTATATCAATCCCTGCGTCGCCACGGATGAGAGCAGGGGATGTGCCGCCCGTGCTGATGCCGTGAGCCCGCTCGCCCTCGCGGTAGCGCAAACCAGTCAGCATCTCGATGCTGTCGACGTGGCTTGTGCCTTCGTAGCGGGCCATTTTGTCGGTGATGCTGTCTGGTCGGGCGAAGGCGTTGGCTTCGTCGAGTGCTTCACGGGTCAGTGCCATGTTGCTCATGGTTGGCTTGGCGGGTGGCGGCATGGAGCCGAGCTCGCTGCTGCGCCGATCGGACGCCATGCTGGGTGAATCGCCGCCGGCTGTGCCGTTCATGTCCATGCCCGTGCCGGATGGAGTTACGGAGCTGCCGCCTCCTGCCTTTTTGTGGTAGTGGTGGGCTTGGTTTTCTGCTTCCTCGGCCTCTTCTCGGCGTAGGGCATTGATGCGCGTCTGAAGACGTTCGTTCTCGAGTTTGTGCTCGAGAAAAGAATCTAGGAGCACGGCGTTCTTGGTAGGATAGGGGCGAACCATCATGAAGTAGCCGGCGCAGAAGCCAGCGTTGTTGCGAGGCCCGCCGGTCACTTCGAGTTGGGATACGTCGTTGGTCAGGTGGGGGTGACCGTGGCATTCGAAAATTGTGTAGACTCCCGATTTACAGCGGAAGCGGTAGAACATACGGAGGCTGTGGCCCGTTGCTATGCTTTCGTTGAATTCGCGGAGGAACAGAGAGTTGTCGTCTCCGTGAATAAAATCGTGGATGAACTTGCCAGTCAGCTCTGTCCCGTCGTAGCCTGTCAACAGCTTTATCGAGGGACTCAAATAGAGAAAGCGAGCATCAGGCGTCAGAACGTAGAGGAGGTCTTTGATCTCTTCGATAACACGCTGAGACCAGTTGCGCCGTTTGGTGAATTCTGTTAACGTGCTTCCCATTCCGGCATGGACGCCAAAGCCAGTAGGGAGCGGACCGGCCCCTACACCTATCATGCTCACGCTGTTTTCGCTTTGCATTTGGTGTTCCGACTCTGGAATTGAGCCCGCCATCGGCTCGACGCTGTTGAAGGGTACAGCGGACAAATCGCCCATATCCATCTGTATGTCATCGCCGTACGACTTCATATCAGAATCACCAGCATCCATAATACCCACATTGAACATGTCAGCATTGAAATTCGACATGTTCAAGATGCCGGGGCTTTGATTGTATGGATCCATGGCCCCTTGCCTGACTCAATGCTGAACAAGGCAGCGCAAGACTCCACTAGGTTGCACGGTCTGTCTACCCGCTCGGCGATGGCCATGCAGCAATTCTCCTGCTTTGCCGTAACGTGCATGTGACCAGTGAGAGCCCTGCGTGGTCGGCGGCAAGTGGGAGAGCCAGAAGCGAACAAATGGGATGTTGTGAGACCAACGGTAGCACGACAGCCGGGATAAGTCTTCCGGCTTTGCAAACTGCAGCACGGAGCAAAGATCGACGATGAGTACTAGAAGTGGGTTGTCGTTGGTGTTTCGTCTGAACTTGTCACTTTGGCGAGGTCAATCGGTGATCGCGGACGCTGGAAAGGTCCTAGATCGGGTGATGCCGCGCATCGATAGACGGTGGCAAGGGGGCCAAAAAATTTGCGCTGTTTGCTACGTTAAATTGACCAGAAAGGTCTGCAAGCACTTTACACGGTAGCACGTGCGAGCTGTGCGCGACGCGTTGCAAGACAGGCGCGTTGCTGCCTTTCGGCCTGCCAGTGTCATTTGATACTTCACTACAATACTTTGCCCCCCGTTAGCACTCGATGTACATGTCACTTGGACCACCAAAGGGTGAAAGAGTGAGATAAAGCATGATAATATTCTTGCTAAAACCGTGCCATTTCGTTGTCGGCCTGTCCGTCTGACAATTGATAACAATTGGCTTCGTCTCTGGCAGCCACAATCGTACATTGTTGATTCATCCAAGCCCTGCTTCGCAGGCCATCAACCACCATGTCTTCTATCGAGAAGATGATGATATTGGGTGTGCGTGCTTTTCCCACTGATCGTGGAGAAAGTATCAGATTCGAGAAGCCGCTCACACTCGTGGCGGGGATCAACGGTTCTGGTAAAACAACGATCATTGAGGCCCTCAAATTTGTCACGACAGGCGGTTTACCTCCGGGCGCGGGGTTGAAGGGAGCATGGATCCACGATCCAGGCTTGCAGGGTGAAAAGGAAGTGATGGCTCAGGTCAAATTATTGTTCCACGCTGCCAATGGCACCCGATTAGTTGTTACGCGAAGTATGCAACTTCAGCTCACGAAGACTTCTCGAAGACAAAAGACCTCGGAATGCTCGTTGCTGCTCGAACGACATGGACAGAAGACAACCCTCTCGACGCGTGTTGCTGAGCTTGATCAACAAGTTCCGCTCTATCTAGGCGTGTCTTCGTCTTTGATCGAAAACGTCATCTTCTGCCACCAAGAGGACAGTCAATGGCCACTCGCCGAGTCGTCGACACTGAAGAAGAAGTTCGATGAGATTTTTGAGGCCGGCAAATATACGAAAGCAGTAAAAGAGCTTCTCGACATTCGCAAGAAACACCGGCAAGACCTGGGTCGACAAGAGGCATTGGCAGATTCGGCTAAAAAGGATCGAGACCGGATGAGGAAGGTGCAGAAGCAGAGTGAGAAACTGAACGCCGAGATGGAAGAACTTCGAAAGGTGGCTCATGATTTGGATGAAAAGATGAAAAGTGCTCAAAAGCAGGCCAACGACTGTTGGCAAGCCTCCGAAGAGTTCTCCGATGTCATAGTCAAACTTCAAGGGTATCGAAACGAGGTAAATAGCAAAGAGCAGACTCTGAAAGAACTCAAGGTACATCTGAAGGAAGTCTCCGAAAGTGACGAGTGGCTTGAGAAGACCCTAGCAGAGTTCGATAGCACGCTCTCACGGTACGAGGAGGATAAACGCCTCAAGCAGGAGCAGTGGGTTGAGTACGAGGAAGAGCTCAATGACCTTAAATCACGACTCGACGCAAAGTTAACAGAACGTGGTCAATTCGAGCAAGAGAAGCGCGCTCATGAGCAACACCTCGCAGCACGGAGAAGACGAATTAAGGAGAGTGCGTCAAAGCATCAAGTGCGAGGGTTCGAAGATCTCAGTGACGACAAGAACGTGGAAGAATTTCTGTTCAGAATCAAAAAGATGTCCAAAGAGCGTACTACTAAACTGGCTCAAGCTAGTAAAGAGGCCGATACACAAAAACGAAAGAGTCAAATTCAGGTCAACGAGTTAACAGAACGCCAGAAGGCCTTGAAAGACAATAAGGTGAATGCAAATAAGGAGATCCTCATGAGGGATCGGGAAGCAACCCAAAAGCAAACAGAAGCCAATGCAATATTAGCTGATGAAGGTAGCGTCGCAGCCATCGAGTCACGCATTGAAGAGCTTAATAGCCGCCTCAGTGCTGCTAGATTAGCCTCGAATGCAGCAGATTACGCCTCCAAGCTGAAGCAGGCTAACATCAAAGTAACCTCGATCGAAAACGAGCTGAGCAATCTTAACGACGAACTAGTACAGAGTACGAAGCGAGCCGGTGAAGTCGCTCAACTCTCCCATGTCAAACAAGAATTGAAAGAGAAGGAGCGTGGTCTGCAAACACTTTCGCAGGCGCATGGCGATAGGATCAGTCGCCTAGCCGGCGATGATTGGAGTCCACGCACTCTGGAGAGCCGGTACAAGAACGTTTCAAACGACGCTGCCAAAGATGTGGCGTCTGCTGAGCGAGAAAGAGACGGAGTCGTTCGCGAATCAGAACAGATTCAATTCAAGCAAAAGACTATACGTGAGGATCTGAACAACCGCAAGCAACAGGCTCAGCACTGCGAAAGGATCGTCAAGAATGCGATAGATGACGATGTCTCCAAGTTTGAGGAGGCCATGGGTACAGCAGAACTCCGGCTCGCGACGGCACGGGAGGAAGCCATGGGTCGAGGAGGGCTTGAGGTATGGTTCAAGAATGTCCTTGAGACAGCGACTAAGAACCATGCCTGTCGGTTATGTGGACGAGCCTTTAAGTCAGAAACAGATCAGACCTTTCTGAAATTCAAGGAGAAAGTCGAAGGTCTGGTAAGGAAGACAAGCTCTGAGGAAGTAGAAGCAGAGCTGTTAGAAGCCACCGAAGATCACAAACGCATCGCAGAGGCTGGCGTGAGCCATGAGAACTGGAAGCGACTGGTGAATGAAGAAGCTCCGTCTCTCGAGCAAGAGATCACAAAGCTCAGCAAAGACAACAAGAAGCTGCTTGACCAGATCGAAAGACTTGACCAGCAAGTGCAAGATCGACAGTCCGCACAGAAAGAGGTTGATAGCATTTCCGGCATTGTTGCTTCGGTAGTAAAGACCGAGCAAGACATCAAAGCCCTCAATGCCAAAGTGGAAGATCTGACCACGAAGCAGTCACAGCATGGAGACGTTAAGACGCTCGAGGACATTCAGGAAGAGATCAGAACGACGAGTGGCAGATATCAAGAGGCCAAGAAGGCAGTGTCTCGGCTAGCAAATGAACAAGACACTTCCAGGTCAGAAATTTATGCCATGGAATTGGAGTTGCGAGAGACGAAAAACGAGCTTGGCACACTTTCCAGACAGCTTGACCAAAAGACCTCGCTGCTGAACCGGGTAGAGGAATACAGAGCTCAAATTCAGAACCAGAGGGAAGCAATCGCGAAGATCGACAAAGAGCTTGAAGATATCATACCTAAAATCGATACCGCTAATGCTAGATACGACGATCTCGTCCAACGGTCTAATGCAGAGCTCCGAGAACTGACGCAGGGGTCCGCCAGCTTAGCCGAAGACGTTAACGCCCTTGACTTGATCAATGAGTCCATCCAGTCCTATATCGACGAAGGGGGTGAGAAGAAGCTCTCCGGTGCTGTGAGGGAAATCGAGCGTATCCGTCAAGATAGTTCCCAGATCGAAACAGCTAAGACACAGTTAATGAAGGAGATCAAGAAGGTCGACGACTCTCTGCGAGATAGTGAAAACACACGACGGCATTACTCGGACAACCTGCGATACAGAAAAGATACACGAGACCTTAAATGGTTCCGAGCTGAGATCGAGGAACTCGAGTCGAAAAATGCAGAGTATGACCGAGACCGACTCCAGGAGGAAGGACACCGCAAGCAAAAGGAATCTCACAACGCCTCTGCCGAGAGACAGGGTGTGGTGGGTGAACTGAAGTCGAAGGACATCCAGCTCAAAGAGATGATCTCTGAATACAACACTGACCTGAAAGACGCCGCCAAGCGATACAAAGAGGCTCACATCAAGGTTGAGTCGACGAAAGCAGCTATTGAAGATATTGGCAAGTACAGCACTGCGCTTGACCAAGCTGTCACAAAATACCACTCGTTGAAGATGGGTCAGGTCAACGGCATCATGGATGAGCTTTGGCGAGCCACCTATCGAGGTTCTGATGTCGACACCATCTACATCAAGTCCGACCTCGAGGTCAAAGCAAATACTCGCAGCCATAACTACCGGGTTGTAATGCTCAAGCGTGATGTCGAGCTCGACATGCGAGGTAGATGCAGCGCGGGACAGAAGGTGTTGGCTAGCATCGTCATTCGTCTCGCACTTGCGGAATGTTTCTCGAAGGACTGCGGTGTCATTGCGCTTGATGAGCCTACAACGAATCTGGACGAGCAGAATGTCGAGGCGTTGGCAAAGTCCCTACATGCGATCATTGAATATCGTAAGAAACAGAAGAATTTTCAGCTCATTGTCATCACACACGACGAAAACTTCCTGAGACAGATGAGGTGCGAGGACTTCACTGACCATTATTGGACTGTTTCGCGGGATCAGAAGGACGACTCGGTCATCGAGAAGCAGGACATTCACCACGTCATGCGTGGGTAAGTTAAGACGTCTGACCGTCCGATAGTAGAGGAGTAGCGGAAGGCTGTAGTCAGGAGGTGGCAGAGTGCTTCGAAGCAGAGATCATTCCTTCAGACTAAGATGAGCGTTCTAGCGTGCTATGCGAGTGATTATCAGTAGCAGCATTATTAAACCGGGGGTAATGACATCAGCGTGTCAACTGCCTACCCGACTTTGGCCGTATATATTCCAACATCAGCAAGCTGCGGTGGTTTGGATGGTCCATCTGCCTCTAACTAGCCTTGACAACGCAGCTGGAGGCGGACAACAGCAAGCAAAGCTAATAGTAAGACAAAGATTGCAGAGCTCGAGCTGTACGTGCGCAGGGAAAGTGACGAGCAATACGAGAATATGATCGACTCCCACAGGGTATCTTGGCTGGCTCTTTCCTGTTGCATTCCTTCTCTGCTCTAAGAAAGGCGGCAGTCGCTTCGATGGCGTGATTTCCCTTTTTGGTGTGGTTCGATACGCCTTACTCCTTATGAGCGAGCTGCAGATGATTCCCTACCCGATGTCACTCTCCCCACTAGCATCTACGGTATAGGCGATCACTTGACTCACTTTATCCAGGAGCTCGCACAACTATGAAGACCTCCGTCATCTGGCGTCCTACATCAGAGAAAGACCTTGGCTAATGCACACAAGCATGCAGTAGCACACGTGTTGTGTTTAGTCACTTGGACCGGAAGACGTCCAGTAGCACTTGTAGCACATGAACCGCGTCATTTCGGAACCTGGTGCAGAACGAAAGCCACTCACACCTGGCACCGGTCTTGCTTGCTGAATCTCAAAGAGTGCCCGAGCATTATTGACAGAACAACAGGCAGACGTCCGGCAAGAAATAGCTGGCCTGCTAACTGGTGAAATCTCGGTGCTGAGTCAGGTCCATGGTGCCCATGCAAGCGTACTCGGGACCCCAGCCGAACTCGGAGGTTACTGGCTGTAGGTAAGCGTATTGACCCCTGAAACCGGGGTTCAGCTTCCTTGCGGCAACGCTGTCAAGGATCAACCGCGGTGTCCGGGAGCCTGGTTTCCTCGACCTTCTTCTCCGCATATAATCTGTTAATAATACGATGGATCATCATAGCGAGATGAAGCAAACATCCCCAACGCGAAGAGCAGCTGATACAGACTTACCACCCTCTTCATGACGTGTTGGCTTAAGAGCCTGGCGAGGGTTGGTGGCTTGTTTATACTACTTGGGGATCGGCACGATTTTCTTACGCTATTCCAGACCTAGCAGGCTCTTCTCGACCAATCATAGAAGCGCCCTTGTCAAGTTCGAGGTTGCTGCCGAGGCCCTGCTTGGAAAAGCCTCGAGCTTAGAAACGCTTCACAACGGGCTCCATGACTGGCAGTATCACATGCCTTTGTTTACTCCTACGTACACTTCTGTTACCACAATTCCAAGACATTTCCATTCAGTTGCATGCTGGGCGTGTTCAACAGTAGGTTGTGCACTGGACGCGCAATGCACGTGGGACTCCTGTTCTCGTCTACTGTACACTGTCTTGCCCAACAGACGGTCTACCTTCTGGTGCCATCCTCTCATTTCCGCTAATGTTTGGAGCTCTACAAAGGATTTGCACTTCCGCGCCCAAATCCCGCCCTTTCACTCTACGAAGCAAAGTTCTCGGAGCACTATACCCCACAATTTACTGTATGGACAGCTCTTGCTCTTTCCCAATACTATGGAGAAGAAGCGCTGCTCAGATTAACCTCGTTTGTGGCGCGAGCTCTCGCGTCTGTTGTGATCGTCAGTGCCAATGATCCACTTGGTATGGGCAGCACATCACTGCCCAAACACGATGGCCTTGTGATCTGAAAAGAGCTGTGTTCTCCCTCATTAGGTATGTCCCGAAGTGGTTGCTCAAGCTGGACCTCCGTGATTCGCTACCTGCTTACCTGACTCCTGGCACAAGTTCTTCTTACTCCAAAGCCGTGAAAGCTGTGCTGGTCTCCAAGCTGTTGTTGGCACCTTCCCTCTGTCATTACTCAAAAGTGAAAAAGAAAGGCAGGTCCTACCGGTATACTTGACCTTCACTTCCTGCTTTGCTTTCGTAGCTCTTCCCACTTTCCTTCCATGCTTCTCTTTCGAACCTTCGAGCTTCTGGAATAGATAACACACAGGAGACGAAAGCAAACACCATGTTCCTACAGAAAGCTCTCCTAGCACTGGCTGCTGTCAGCTCAGCCATTGCTGCACCCATCCTTGACAAGCGGCAAGGACCAACCAGAGGTGTTAGCCTAGGTGGCTGGCTCCTGCTCGAACCCTGGATAACACCATCTATCTTCCACAACTATGGAGGCAGTGTCGTCGATGAATACGGTCTGTGCCAACAAGACCCCAACAAGGCGAAGGGAGTCCTGCAGGCTCACTGGTCGAGCTGGGTCACCCTTGGTGACTTTCAGAGGATAGCGAATTCCGGCAAAGGCATCAACACTGTCAGAATACCTATCGGATACTGGGCGTTCCAAAAGTACGGACAAGACCCGTACGTCCAGGGTGCGAAGGATTACCTTTCTCAAGCTCTAGATTGGGCTTCACAAACAGGTCTGCAAGTCTGGATTGACCTGCATGGCATGCCACTTTCGCAAAACGGGTTCGACAACTCTGGCCAGCGGGCCGCCAGCATACAGTTCGGAAGTGGTGACACTGTGTCTTGGATGGCAAAGGTTGCTGGTCAAGTCGCTTCGGAATTTGGCAGCCACTCAGCTGTGGTGGGCATCGAGCTCGTCAACGAGCCACAGATGGCTAGCATGCCTGGCGGACGAGGAAGTCTGCAGAATTATTACAACCAAGCATACGGTGCTGTCAGAGGCAGCTACGGGGGTAGCATAGTCATCTCAGACGGCTTCGCCGAGCCATCGAGCTGGGACGGACAGATGACTGACACAATCCTCGACCACCACGAATACCAAGTCTTCAGTAATGGGGACGTCGCCATGTCCTATCAGGAGCACGTTGATGCAGCGTACTCGCGAGCTGCGACATGGGGTAACTCCGATAAGAGACTAATCTGTGGTGAATGGACCGCTGCTATGACTGATTGTGCAGCTGCTTTGGTAAGTCGCCCACCTGCGATCCTTTGCTCTATTTCCACTTACTGACTTATTTCTAGAACGGCTATGGCATTGGCGCCCGCTACGACGGAACCTACTCCAAGCCCAACGGCGACACCTCGACCTACGTCGGTAGCTGCGCGAACAAAAACTTCATCGATCAATGGGACCAAGGTCTAAAAGATGCAACGAGAAATTACATCCAGGCTCAGATCAATGCTTTCGAGCAACATGCCAACGGCTGGATCTTCTGGAATTTCAAGACTGAAGCAAGTGCGGAGTGGGACTTCTTCCGACTTGTCGATAATGGAGTCTGGCCTTAGTACCACCTGAAGAGCAGAGCATGAGCATAAGCAGGCATTGCAGAATATCCTTACCACCAGTAACGGATTAGAAAGAGAACGAAGTGCACGATATATACCCCAAGACGAGACTCCTCCATCGCTGTCGGAGGAGAAAGCATCGCATTGTGCTTCGATGATGCCCCAGAAGCGTTCACTCAGCATTCCATTTCATTCCTCGCAGGAGCAGGGCGCGGGCAAGATCCTGTCACCACCTGCTCGAAGCAAAAGTTACCATATCACTGGCATACCATTTCATTTCATTTGGTTGGTGCTGAGCATCAATCACATCATCACGAGACCACGAACACCAACGATACATCTTATACCCAACGTCTATCAACACGACACGACGATAAGGAAGCTTGCATGCAGAATGTAGAAGAATACTACCAAGAGGTAGCAGCATAGCTAGAGCTGAATTGAGCAGATAGCAAGGTAGTGCAGATAGCAGTTACTAGTTGTCAAATACCAAAGTCGAGAGCCACTGGAAAACGTGAAACTCAGGAACTGATTCCTCTTCATTCGAGCGGCTTTTGCTTGGATCTTCTGTCCGCATGTCATGGTCCCCAGCTCTCCTGTCTGCCCCTACCCAGAGTAAACGCATTACCGAGCAACAGCAGAGTCTGATCCCGGCCTTCGAATCTCCAGGCAATAGGTATTCGGAGATGTCGTCCTGGAGATACACGTCCCGCCAACAATTTTAGTATCAGTGAGCTCGAAAAGAATATATTGTACTGTCGAGGTCAGAGTCGTACAACAAATCTGCTGTAACCTCTTCGCCTGCCTCAATTGTAAGAATGCTTCTCCCTAGGATACTGCTGCCCCTGCAACGCCGAACCCGCTGGATTCCCTAACGGCGAGCCGTAGCTGGGCGGTTGGTTTGCGTGGGAACCATAGGACTCTACTCCATATCCGGGGGTATTGACACCACTCTGAGCTTGACCGCCACTGTAGTAGCCTTGTGCTGAGCCCGATTGCTTCATGTCCTGGTTGTATGCTTCTTGGGGCACTTCACCTCCGTCGCCGGTACCAACGATCAGTTGTTGACCATTAGGCATTTTACCAACCACCTAATGAGGGTTAGCAGTCACTCGATGCACGATTGTTTCGTTGGACTTACCATTCCTTTCGCCACTGATTTGATCAGGGCTTTGCGCGAGACACCGGCCGCATCAATGTACACGAGACCCACATTCTTCACACCACCGCCGATCGCAGCTGCGGCATCGCCTGCGTCCGGGCCGTACTTGTGGCCGACAACGTTGGTGGCTGCAGCGGAGCCTGATGTAAGCAGCTGACGGCCAGCAGCGTCGATGCCATCTGCGATGGTAGAGAAAGCAATCATGGACTTGTTCAGAATTCCAGGCTTGTAGTTGCTGTCTGCTCCTTCTTTGTTGAAGCCTTTCTTGAATCTATCGTCCTTGTGGCCGCCCATCCGAGCGCCGAAGTTCTGGGCGTATTTGCTGACTTGTCCCACTGTCTTCGCGCTTAGACCGACTGCATTATTAGTCAGGCTATGTATCTGACGGAGTCGTTCCTGCGTGGCTGGAGAAAAGGTGACAGGCTTGGCATTTGGTTGTGATTTGGCAGTGTATTTATCTGCGTTCGAAGTCAAGATGTTTGCCAATGACGAGGAGCCGGTGACGATCAACCTGGAGGCTTTGGCGGAGGTCTGGACAATTGTGGAGTTTTGATATGCCGGGTGTCTCGACATGGTCAGATACTCTTCCGAGACGTTATTGACCCGGATCTGGTTGCCTTGACCCTCGCCAGGCAGCTGGATCTCGACCGGGTTTTTCGAGCCAGCCTGTATGTTCGAGGCTTCGTTGAGAGCATAGCCGCCGGACAGCTCGCCGACAACACTGCCGTTTTCTTCGTCTACCAGGACCTAATAAGGGTCAGCGATGGTTCAAAGCACGCATAGTGGTAGACTCACAATCTGGCCGTGCTGTGGTCTATTCTGCTCGGAGGCACCGCTTGAGATATAGCCTTCGCCCGGTCTGTATGTGGAGGGGTCGTAACTGTCATGGTCCTTGGGAAGAGCAGTCCTTTCGAGGAAGGCGGTGCATTGTGCTAGGATTGTCTCGAACGTGTCAATCTCCTCTTGTGACACCTTGCCCGGACCGTGACCTATGCTTGGGAACTGGATGCGAATGAAGGCGCCCGACTCTGGACCCAAATCCCAGCGTGGGATCAAATAGCTGGACGGTGGCTTGTGGTAGACCTGTGTTGTGGCAGGTAGAGGCTGATCCAGCTCAGGCGGCAGATGTAGGTGGAGGTAGAAGTCCTCTTCGGGAGCTGCGCTGCTAGGGTCGGCACTGGACAGGTCTGCGAAGGGGGAGGAGGTGGACACCATCATGAGTTGCATCTCTTGAGGGCCAGAGGTGGTGAGCTCGTGCTCGTCGCCATGCTGCACATGGAAGGCTCGAATGCCGTTGACGCTGTAGAGCACTTGGGGTTGTGAGTGGCCTGCCGACATGTTGGAGGATTTGCTGTTGAGGTGAGAGACAAATCGACAGAGCCTGTCCTTTTTCCACTATTCGTTCTTCAAGTTGCAAACCAATCTTGGATGACGTAGTCCCTTACCCGAGATGTGCCAGTTGCCGTGCGTTGTTGAGATGTCAGTGACGCAGGAACGCTCCGCCAGATGTGCAGAAGCACGCTATGGGACCTGGAGGTGGAAGGCGCGATTGTCAGTGAAGGTGATAGAGGAGGCCATCATCTAGTCGTAAAACGAACATGCAACCCTTATGGTGCCCCTCTATCACAATACCAGCAGCGCTTACACCGTTGCCAAGTACGCGAGCATGAGATGTGAGAGGCAAACCTGCAGGTAAAGAAGTCGAGCTTAGCATGTGATTCGCTGGTATGAATCGAGGCTGGTGGCTGTGTGTGACGTCCTTCAGCCCACTGGAAGTCGATCCCATGAGAGTGAGAATGAGAGAAAGGCAAGACCATGTGGCGTCGTGGCTGTGCTGGGCAGGAGAAGACAAGCAGCGCTTAGGAGGACTGAACTGGCAGCCGTAGCAGCGAAAGCGATGCCTACCAAATTCCGTCCTTCAGCCGAGGTCATGATCGTCCTTCCGACGGCCGCCACTAAGCGCATTTCTGTTATGGCCTGCGAGGCATGTTCGCTTCACGAAATATTTTGACCAGCGCTCTGTCCTTCTGAACAGCTTCCATCCAACACGACATCATCAATCATGGCCTCGATAGCGCGAACCGCTCGCTCTGCCGTGAGGGCAAGCTCGATATGCTCAGCATGCCGCACAACAACACAGCAGCCAGTGCGCAGAGCGGCCCTTAGCAGATCGATCCCAGTAGCGTAAGCATGCCCTCTACGTTTGCAGGCCCAAGAAGCTCTACTGGACCTGCTCTAACACGTCTTCAGCACGCGGTCACTGTCTACAGCGCCGTCTCGTCGAGCAGAGCCATACATGGATTCAGACGTCGACACCACTTCGCTACACCCCACGCCAATCACTCACTTCTCAGAAACAGAGCAGATGCTATGCGAGACAGTATCGAAGTTTGCCAACGACGTGATCGCCCCAAAAGTGCGCGAGATGGACGAAGCCGAAAAGATGGACCCCCAGATTATCGAACAGCTATTCGAGCAAGGCTTAATGGGCTTTGAAATCCCAGAAGAGTACGGTGGCGCAGGAATGAACTTCACCGCCGCCATTGTAGGCATCGAGGAGCTCGCCCGCGTTGATCCGTCAGTATCTGTCCTGGTGGATGTGCACAACACCCTGGTCGTCACAGCCATCTTAAAGTATGGCACTGAAGAGTCGAAGCGAAAGTGGCTCCCCAAGCTCGCCACAAATACTGTTGGCTCATTCTGTCTGTCCGAGCCTGCCTCCGGCTCAGATGCATTTGCCCTCAAGACCAAGGCAGTCAAGACCGATAATGGGTACAAGATTTCAGGAAGCAAGATGTGGATCACAAACAGCTTGGAGGCTGACTTTTTCATTGTGTTTGCCAACTTGGATCCTGAGAAGGGCTACAAGGGCATCACTGCTTTTGTAGTTGACAAGTCTATGAAGGGTTTCGGCATTTCCAAGAAGGAAAAGAAGCTTGGCATCAGGGCTTCTAGCACATGTGTTTGTACCTTCGATGATGTAGAGGTGCCGCGGGAAAACCTGCTCGGCGAGGAAGGACAAGGCTACAAGTACGCCATTGGTCTCCTGAACGAAGGCCGCATCGGCATCGGCGCACAAATGACCGGTCTTGCCCTCGGCGCCTGGGAAAATGCGGCTAAATATGTTTGGAACGACCGAAAGCAGTTTGGCCAGCTCGTAGGAGAGTTCCAGGGCATGCAGCATCAGCTTGCTCAGTCATGGACCGAGATTCAGGCTGCCCGCTCGCTAGTCTTCAACGCTGCACGAAAGAAAGAAGCTGGCGAGGATTTTGTGACAGATGCTGCCATGGCTAAGTTGTATGCTTCGCAAGTAGCTGGCAGGGTCAGCAGTCTTGCTATCGAATGGATGGGCGGCATGGGCTTTGTCAGGGACGGTATTGCCGAGAAAATGTTCCGAGACTCCAAGATTGGTGCCATATATGAAGGAACGAGCAATATCCAGCTAACCACAATCGCCAAAGCACTACAAAAGAAGTACACTACCTGAGGAGCTGATCTGGTTACTAAAGAGGTGCCCTTGGACATCCTCTAGGTCTCGAAAGCTAGAACTAGCAATTCACGACTAGCATTGCGATCTCGTTGGGGAGGGCATGGGGCGTCGAAGCGATTGACTGCATAACTGGTTATTGGAGTCCTGTGTTCACCCAGTTGGTAGAAGGTTGAGGCTCGTTCCGAATTCATTCGTCTCGCGCGGCCTTCCATTGCAGCAACCATTTCTTTCTCAACAGCGTCCCGACTTGCACCTTGAACAACCCGCTAGTGCTTGGTGTGCCAACAGTGATCTAACTAGCAAGACCAAGGGCGTGATGAAGCCTTGTATGCTATGTCAGTTGCGTACTGCTAACAAGTATGCGGCAGACCAAGTATGACTGATGGACACCAGCAGGCATACAACAATGGGAAACATCATCCATGCATGCGGCCAGCCGCCGGGAATCTCAGACTCATGTCTTCAACGCCCAACACGTTGTTTGCTTTGTACAGCAGGTATTTTCAGTGAGTCGAACATTCGCCGACAAGCATGAGCAAGCTACGTCTTGTCAACTGCTTCTTGTTTCGGTACACGCTTTGCGGGTAACGGTAGAAAGTCCACAAACATGTATCTCACCACAAAGGCTTGCTGCTTGTCAGGTAAATTCGTGCCAGTGGCATTGGACTACATAAGCCAGAGGAGAGATCCTGCCATCTCAGAGTTTCAAGCACCTACTTCTACAAGCAAGCCTATTTTTGGGCGTACCATCAATCACACCACTTACGCCCCACATGGCGGTACTCGCCCTTTCCTACCTGCTGGCTTGCCATGCTGGGATATTCTACATAACAAGTCTCGCTACCGATCGCGTCAGGGCAGGCGAACCTGGAATAGGGTATCTTTTCGTCGTTATGCTGCATATCTTCGTTCTTACCTACGGGATCTCGCTGGGCACAGCTCATTTTTGGGGTACTGGCTTTGACAAGTACTGTGGTCTGTTCTCTGCATCACAAATCGAGATCATGGCTAACACGTTGCAGTCGATCTTGCTTGTTATCATGCCTGTGCTGGGCTTGGTTACTTGACTGCTCAATACTACTTCTTCACGCCAGCATTTACCGCAGACCCGCGGCCACGTTAGATGGGTTGAAGATTGTGGCAGATCTGGCAGCCACATCATGACGAACAAAAGGTTTTACAGGTAAGTAGCAGAGGTCAGATGTGGCCTGAAGCCAGTGTATTAATGATCAGCTGGATAGACCAGCTTCCAACATTGGCACCTTCGAACAATGCACCAGGCTAATCGTCTGCCTTGAAACACGAAAGTGACCGAATAATCGCCGACGGAAACATACCATACAAAAGAGCGTCTGTGATGGAAGACACCGATCGGACGTGCTTCCTCAGCTTTGGAAGGTGCTTTCAGTGATAGTATTGGGGCGCCTTCGTCCACAACTGTGGAGATCGAACGAACGATAGTGCATTTTTGAGTCCTATGAGACCACTTTCAAATTCCCGACGCTTTCCTTCACCCTTCACCTCGTGCTTGCTGGCCTTCACACTCGATGCTTATAATTGAGCAAATTTGTTTGTCCCTCGATGCCACGCCTAGTCGGTACTCTTGCCTTCAATTTATCTGAAGATCTCGCCTGATGCTTCCTTGGTCGGCGCAGCCAATTTTGACGCGCAGCGGGACGAGAGAGGCAAGCACCCTTTGCGCCTACTTTCGTTGTTGTTCACAGTCGACACAAAACAGGTGCAGCGATGCCCGAGAGTGTTTGGGATCTGATGGATTCTTAGACATAATCCGTCATCTTGACTCCCTGGTGAAGGCATTCGTCTTCTGATCCGTGAGTCATGAAAGGCGCTTCGAGTCCACCATGCTTGAGTGTTCCCACATATGCTTTGTACAAACGTGTACGCTGCACCTTCACCAACAAGCACAAGACGCCAACAGCGACTGATGAAAGCCTTCTCTTGCACGTGGGTCGTGGGAACCAACACCAGCCTTGGCACAGCGTCCGCATGGCTTTGTTAGAAGATGCGAGTGAAGTCTCAATGTGTTTGCTCTCAAACCAGAACGTTGCGATAGTCAAACAATAACTATCCTCTGGTCACAGAAAATCATTGCTTCCTCACGTCCAATACTCTGCTTGAACTACCAGAACACATTCACGAACCCTCGACGTACCTCATTCAACAATGTCCCCAGACGAACTGTTCGACTTGTGCCTTGTGGCGACCTGTCTCGTTACAGATTCAGTTCTCATCTATCAGAGCAAGACCAGCTTCCTGTGCTACATGTGGAAGCCACTCTTACAACATCCCAGGCGCATCCTTCTCACTGCTTCTGGCTTCAACTGTCTGGTTATGGTTTGCACCGCTTCACCTTCACTCTTGCTCGGCACGCCGGCGCTTAGCTTCCTGGTCTTTTGTGAGCTGTGGCAACGTTCTGTGTATGTCAAATAAGCTGACACATGACTCTAGTGGTCTATATTGCCTGGATTTACCTCATCTACAAATTGGTCTACCGAGCCGCCGAGGTCACCGCATTCCGCGAAGAGCACATTGCTTATGTACGTTATGCTATGTCGATGTTAGATGAAAGCACTAACGTTCACAGATTAATGGTGCCATTGTCTACTATCGCGATATGACTGCTAATGAAACGTACGTACAAATCCCTAATTTAGAGCGCGGTGCTAACACGGACAGATCGCCGTACCTCAACGATGGTGGCTACACTGCGGAGAGCAGCGGTGAAGAAGAGGAGCAGGAAGAGGACGAAAGCGAGGGTGAGGATGGGAATCAAGAACAAGAAGGATCGGAGGATGAAGCACACCACAAGAACAAATGACTGACACAATCGAAATTGAATCTTCGCCTCCGATATTTGCTCAAAAAGACGCAGGCAACGCCGTCCCACTCTCAACCACATGCTTCCACAATTCATCCCACCCCCTGGCCACTTCCTCCGGCAACGGCCCCTTCTCACACGCACACAGGGTTCCCTCAACTTGCTCCTTCGAACTCGCTCCCAAAATTACCCCATCCCCACTCATCAACGGTGCATGATGCATAAACCACCTCATCGTGGCCTCCATCATACTCATGCCAGCCCCCTCGCAAACCTCATTCATCTTCTTCAGCGCAACAATGTTACTCTCCTTGAGATACATGTTGCCAAACACGGGCATTTCGTGGTACCGCGTTCCCTCCTTCGGCTTCAGAAGCTCGTCGATGGGTTTAGCTAGGAGTCCACCAGCCAGTGGGCCCCAGGCGTAGAACGCGATGCCTAGTTTGCGGAGCAACGGGAAAAGTTCGCGCTCTGCGCTGCGGTGCAGGGGGTTGTATGCGCCTTGGTAGACGGAGGGCAGCGGGTAGCCCTCCCTTTGACAGATGTCGTGAATCTCTTGGACGGCAGCAGCGGAGAGATTGCTCACGCCGAAGCGGGCGAAGCGGCCGTCGGCGTGCAGTTTGCCGAAGGCGCGGCATTGTTCCGTTAAGGGTGTGGCTTTGTCCGGCCCGTGGATGTAGTAGATGTCGAGTTTGTCTTGGTTGAGGGCCTCGTGCGACTTGCGGCTGTTGGAGAGGATGGCGTCGTGCGTTAGGGAGTGCGGGGTGAAGCCTGGGGCCTTGGTGCTGATGAGGAAGTCGGACTGGGCGTTGGATTGGCCGAGGAGAGACTCGGATTTGCCGTTGGCGTAGACACGGGCTGTGTCGAGTTCGTGGACGTTATGGGATTTGACGACGGAGAGGAAGGAGGTGAGTTGGGAGGGGGTGGAGAGGGAGCTTGAGCCGTTGGATACTGAGCTGCCCATCATCCCGACGATTATTTTGGGGGACATGGTTGGGTTGGAGGAGGAGTAGTGTCTGGGTGGTGTGAGCTGTTTGAACAGTGAAGCGAGCCTGGAGGGAGGACGGGCTGCCAGCGTGAATGTCGGAGCTGTCGCGTTTGGAAGTGCGCTGGGTGACTCCTACGAATGAAGGGCTAGTGTTCTTGGTCAAGCAGACAGAGCAATTCGTTCCTGATCGTCAGGACTGGCAGGTCTGTGTAAATACTTTTCACTCGGAAACTGGCGCTGGTGATGAAGGTTCA